>ERZ777003.460-NODE-460-length-78972-cov-6.901910_pt1 | contig 78972 bp, 65 predicted proteins | sample MGYA00374956_ERZ777003 | MGnify/ENA primary metagenome ERZ777003 (study PRJEB29302, sample SAMN06268252) | bioreactor metagenome | isolation source: Joint BioEnergy Institute, California, USA | place: USA:Joint BioEnergy Institute, California, USA | collected...
ACATAGCCCCGCCCCGCCCGGCCTCCGGCCTTATCTGCGGCCCGGTTTCCTCGGCACGCCGGGCCGCAGCCAGCGTTACCAGCCTACAACGTAGCCGTCCCGCCGCGGGTCAGCCCCGCCCATCATCGCGCCCGTCTCGGGGTCAACGATAATGGCGTTCATGCCGCCCACGCCCGTCGTCCAGTCCGGATAGAGCTGGATGTTGTGGCCCCGGGCGCGAAGCTCATCCAGGACATCGGCCGGGATGCGCGACTCGGGCCGCACCGTCAGCGTACCGATGCTCCAGCGGAACCGCGGCGACTCGATGGCCGTCTGGACGTCCATCTCAAAGTCGATGAGCTTGGTGATGAGCTGCGGGATCGTCTGCCAGATGCCGTCGCCGCCCGGGGTGCCCAGCACGAGGAACGGCCGGCCGTCCTTGGAGGCGATGGTCGGCGTCATGTTCCAGCGGGTCCGCTTGCCGCCCTCGACGTACGCGGGGCTGTTGGGATCGAGCTCAAACCAGTTGACGCCGTTGTTGAGCAAAACGCCCGTCTCACCGGCCACCACGCCGCTGCCCCACGTGGAGCCCAGCGTCACCGTCATGGAAACCATGTTGCCGAACTGGTCCACGACCGACAGGTGGCTCGTGCCCGGCTGCTCCACGCCCGGCGGCACGTTGGCGTTGGCCCGGTTCATGTCGATGAGCGCCCGGCGCTCGGCCGCGTACTCCTTAGACAAAAGCAAGTCGTACGGGATCTCCACGTCCATGAAGTCCGGGTCGCCGCTCCACTCGGCCCGGTCCGCCGCGGCCAGCTTGATGGCTTCCACCATGACATGGATGTAGTCGGCGCTGTTGACGCCCATGGACTTGAGATCGTACCCCTCAACGATGTTGAGGATCTGCGGCACCGCCAGGCCGCCGCTGGAGTTGGGCCGTGGCGTGTAGATGTCAACGCCGCGGTAGTTGGTGTGCAGCGGCTCCTCCCAGCGCGGCTGGTAGCTCGCCATGTCCTCCAGCGTAAACACGCCGCCGTGGCGTTGGATAAACCGCACGATTTCCTCGGCCAGCTCGCCCCGGTAAAACGCGTCCGCGCCCTTCTCGGCGATGATCCGGTACGTGCGGGCCAGCTTGTGGTTGGTGATCATGTCCCCAAGCTTGGGCGGCTCCAACGAACCATTCCACCACGCCTTGGCGCCGGCCTCATCCCAGTCCAGGAAGAGCGCCTGGGCGCTGCGGTGGTTTTCCGCGCCGAACTCGGTCAGGGGATACCCGTTCTCCGCCAGGTGAATCGCGGGCTGCAGGACCTGGTGCAGGCTCATGCTGCCGAACCGCTTGATGGCCGCTTCCCAGCCCGCCACGCCGCCGGGGATGAGCGCGTTCAGCGGCCCGCGGGGCGGAATCCGGTCGCCGAAATGCGCGGCCGTCAGAGCCCGCGGCGCCCGCCCGGAGAAGTTCAGGAAGTACATTTCATCGGTGGCCGCCCAGTAGATCATCATGAAACCGTCGCCGCCGGCACCCGACAGGTACGGCTCCACGACGCCCAAGGCCGCCGCGGTGGCCACGGCCGCGTCCACCGCGTTGCCGCCTTGGAACAAAATGCGCATACCGGCCATCGAAGCCAGCGGGTGGTTGGACGCCACCATGCCGAACGTGCCGACCACGATGGGCCGGGTCGCCTGGGCCCATGCCGGTGCGACCGCTCCAGCCAGGAGCCCACCCACGAGCAAGGCGACGACCAAGAACCTCAGTCCCGGGGCCGCAAACCGATCGGCTCCCCTCCGTTCTCCCTGTCCCCTGCGCATCACGTCACGACTCCCTCCTTGTTGTGAATTGACGAATGCAGCGCGCCGGTGCACGCTTGTTGCCACGTTTCCGCAACTGCGTGTGCACCGCCTACTTTGGCTCGTTTTGTTCACAGAAAGAGACCCGGCGAGAAAAAGGACGGAAGACGAAAGGCAAGGACCGAAGGCGAAAGGCAAGAACGGAAGACGAAAGGCGCCCGGGGGCCCAAGACCCCGCAGCATCGGATGACAGGCAAGCGAGCGCCAGTCAAGCACCGCCCCGGCAGGAAGAGCGACGACCGCGCGCAGGTACACTAAGTGGCGCCCGCTCTGCCCTCACCCGCGCCACGTGTACAGTTTCCGAGGCCGGCCGGTCGCGCCGTACTGCATCGTCGACCGCACAAGCCCGTGCTGCTCAAGGAGAGCCAGGTACCGGTAGGCCGTCGGCCGGGCGATGTGACACTGCGCGGCCACGTCCTGGGCGTGCAGGGGCCCTTGGGCCCGGCGCAGGCACTCGACGACGGTCTCCAGCGTCTGGGTGACGACGCCTTTCTCCTGCAGGAGGCGGCTTAAGTCGGCGGGAGCACTGGGAACCTGACCCTGCCTGCGCAGGTGCACCCGCAGGCGCGCCATCAAGTCCACCGGCTTGATGGGTTTCAAGACAAAGTCGCTCGCGCCCTGATCCAGGAAACGCTGGGCGAGAGCCGGGCTGTCGTCCACGGTGAGGACGATGATGGGCGTCTCCTTGTCGTGCCGCCGCAGGTGCCACAAAACCTCCAGGCCGTCCATCTCCGGCATGCGATAATCGAGGATGGCCAGGTCAAACCCGCCCCCACGCCACAGCTCAACCCCTTGGGCCGGCGACTGGCACGGGATGAGATCCCAGCCGGCTTCCTCCACCAGGGCATGGAGCGCAAAAAGCACCGCCGGATCGTCGTCGATGGCCAGCACCCTGTAGGGCCGGCTCCGTCTTCGCCCTTCGTCCCGCCCGCCGGGCGCAGTAGTCGCGGGCGCCGTCCCGGGCGCCGGGGTCCCGGGAGCCGGGGGCGCCGGAGTCCGAAGGGCCGGCATCCCGGGCTCCCTTTGCACCCCGCCCGCGGCGTCGTCTCCGCCCGCCGGCGTCGCATCGTCGCCCGTCGGCGAGTGAGCTCCGCCCGCCGGCGCCTGAACGCCAATCGCTAGTGCCTTTGCTCCGCCCGCCGGCGCCAGAACGTCTCCCGCTGGCGCCGGGACTCCGCCCGGGATCGGCTCGTCAACCATCGCCACGGGCAGCTCCACCAAGGCCAGCGTGCCTTTGCCCGGCCGGGTCACAAAGTCGAGCGTCCCGCCGTGGCCACCGGCGATGACGCTCATCGCGAAGGGGATGCCGAGGCCCGAGCCGCCTTTGGTGGACCGGCCCGGCTGGACCTGCCGCCGCAGGACCTCGGGATCCATGCCCGCCCCGTAGTCGCGGACGCGAATGCGCAGCGCGTCTCCGAAGACCCCTGCCCGCACCGTGACCGGCCGCCGCTCCTCGTCCCCTTGCGCCTCCAGCGCGTTTTGGATCAAGTTGGCCAGCGCCCGGGTCATGCGCATCAAGTTGACCCGGACCGGCGGCAGTCCGGCGGGCACGTCAAACACGATCCGCCCCTCCGCGCCCGGAAACTGCTGGCGCACGCTCTCGAGGAGCTGACCGCCGGGCACGATGCGGCGGGCGTCCGCATGGAGAATCTCCTGGACCATGCCCTGCATGTTTTCCACCGACTGCTCCGTCTTGCGCAGCTGGCGCCTGACCTCGGGATCTTTCTCCCGCTGCGCAAGGGTGTTGAGCAACGACTGAACGCCGCTCAAAGGCGCCCGCAGGTCGTGCACGAGGTTGCGCATCTCCCGCATGTTGCGGGCTTCCATCATCTCCAGGCGCCGCTCGAGCAGCTCCCGTTCCTGTCGCTGCTGCAGGCGGGCAAGGTGCAAGTGGCGGGCGTTGTCGACCATAAACTTGGCCATGACAAAGGCGAGCCCGATGGTAAAGGCGCTGCTGGCAAAGGCCACCTGGTTGAGGAGCCCATCGACGCCCATTACTAGCGCCGCCATCTTGATGTCCCGGGAAACCGACCCGGCGCCGAACCCGTACACCGACAAAGCCGGGGCGATGTGCAGCCACTGAAGGCCAAAGATAAACAAGGCAAAGATGAGCGTTTTGTTGGGCAACCCTTGGGTATTCCAGGCGAGGCGCTGGATGAGGAGCATGCCGACGATGCCGAGCAGCGCCGGCGTTCCGAAGTGGTAGTCGAGGCGATGCATCTCGTTGATGCCGAGATACGCCAGGGGAATAAGCAGCACGGGCAACCCGTAGGCGAGACGGTACGAGCGCCCGTGCCGGTACAGCCACCCTGCCGCCCCTTCCGTGGCGAGCAGCGTCCCCACAAAGATGGGCAGCGCCCGCACCGTGTTGACCACGACGAGCCAGGCCGCGGCAATGAGCACGTGGGCGGTGTCCACGGCCCGAAGCGCCTGCCACAGGTGGGACATGGCCGGCGACGCCTCAATGGGCAGCAGCGCCGGCATCCAGACTCCCAAAACGATGAGGCCGAGGCCCGCCCAAAAGCGCACGTGCGGCCGCCCGCCTGACGGCGCCGCCGGCCCGCTGGGCGCAGGAGATAGCCACATCCTTGTATGCATGCCGTATACTTATAGCATCTTACAGTTGTTTCCTGCAGAGAAACACAGGGAAGCAGCCGGAAACCCGGCTTCCACCGCTCCTCCGGCTGCCCCCAACCTCCGCACCGCTTCCCTCCGCTCAAGGCGGGCTAGCCGGCACCGCTATAGAGAACGGCCCTGGCCGCATGGCCTGCACCCCGGGGAATGCCGTAAGTAGAGCGGGGAACGCCGCCTGAAAAGACGCCGTTCCCCGCTGCACGCCTTACCAGCCGATCGCGTAGCCTTCCCGCCGCGGGTCGGCACCGCCGAACTTCGCGCCGGTTTCCGGATTGACCACGATGACGTGGACGCTGCCGGCGCTCGTCGCCCAGTCGCCCAGCGGGCTCACCTGGTGCCCGAGAGCGGTGAGCGCCTCAAACGTATCGGACAAGCGGGTCTCGACGCTGATGCGCACGCCCGAGAGGCTGTAGGTGAACCGCGGCGACTCCACCGCGTCCTGCAGGTTCATCCCGAAATCGATGATCTTGGTGATGACCTGCGGGATCGTCTGCCAGATCCCGGTGCCGCCCGAAGCGCCGATGGCCATGTAGGGCTGGCCGTCGGGCCGCAGCAGGATGGCCGGGGCCATATTCCACCGGGTGCGCTTGCCGCCCTCGACCACCGCCGGGCTGGTCGGATCCACCTCAAACCAGTTGACGCCGTTGTTGAGCATGAGCCCGGTCTCGCCCGCCACCATGCCGCTGCCCCAGCCGGAGCCGAGCGTCATCGTCATGGACGCCAGGTTCCCGTCCTTGTCCACGACGGTGATGTGGCTCGTGCCGGGCTGCTCGATGCCGGCCTTGACGTCCGCCGCCGCCCGATTGAGGTCGATCTGCGCCCGCCGCTCGGCGGCGTATTCCTTGGAGAGCAGGATGTCGTAGGGGATCTCGACGTCCATAAAGAGCGGGTCGCCCGCCCACTCGTCCCGGTCGGCCGCGGCCAGCTTGATGGCCTCGATCATGATGTGGATGTACTCGGGCGTGTTGACGCCGAGGGATTTGATATCGAAGCCCTCGATGATGTTGAGGATCTGGGGCACCGCGAGACCGCCGCTCGAGTTGGGCCGGGGCGTGAAGATGTGATAGCCGCGGTAGGTGGACTGCAGCGGCTCTTCCCAGTACACCTCGAGGTTGCGGAAATCGTCCAGCGAGAACACGCCGCCGTGCTTGTTGTTGAACCGCACGATCTCCTCGGCGATCCAGCCGTCGTAAAACGCCCGGAAGCCTTCCTCGGCCATGGTGCGGTACGTCCGTGCGATCTTGGGGTTGCGGATGATGTCGCCCACGTTGGGCGGGTTGAGGGCCCCGCCCCACCACGCCTGCGCGCCGGCTTCGTCCCAGTCAAGGAAATAGCCCTGCGCATTGCGGTGCTCCCGGGCCGCCATCTCCGTCGCCGGGTAGCCTTCCTCCGCCAGGCGAATCGCCGGGGCCAAAATCTCCGCGGGCGAAAGCCGTCCAAACCGCTCCCGGGCCATGTCCCAGCCGGCCACCGCACCGGGAATCAACGAGGCGAAAGGCCCGCGGGAACGGCTAGCGCCCTGCTCGGTGAAGTGCTCGAGCGTCAGCGCGGCCGGTGCCCGCCCGGTCATGTTCAAGAAGTAAATCTGGCCGGTGGCCGCCTCGTAAAACATGAGGAAACCTTCGCCGCCCGGACCCGACAAGTACGGCTCGACGACGCCGAGGGCCGCTGCGGTCGCGATCGCGGCGTCGACGGCGTTGCCGCCCTTTTGCAGCGTCTCAACGCCTGCAAACGTAGCCAGCGGATGGTTGGAGATTACGATGCCGTTGGTGCCGATAATGACCGGCCGGTAAGCCGCGAATCCCGTGACAGCAACCGTCATCACCAACAGGACAGCCAGCATTGCCGCCCCGAGATGGCGGCCCGCGGCGGCTGTACGCGCTTGCCGCACACCGGCGCCTGTCTTACTCATGCCCATACCCTTTCCTCCCTTTCGCAGACGTGTAATCGCGTGGGTTCGCCTGCGCCCCCGCCGCACGCCGACCGGCCCCGGGCCACCGACCGCCGCCACCTGGCGACGCAGCCGTCCCGACACGTGGTGCCTTCTTTCTCGCAAGAGCACGGGCTTCGCCTAGTTTGTATCCTTTTTATCCAACTTTGAGATTAAGTCGAGAGGAACGCGGAAGGCAGACAACTGTGCCTTGCAGCAGGGCCATCGCGACCGGGAGTCGCCGGCGAAAGAAGCGGCGGCGGTGCGGCCGGTCCCAGGAACAAGGGTCGTGGGGCGTTGGGGTTTTGGGACCGATCGCTCGCGCCGCCGCCGGATGCGGGGTCCCCTCCGGGGGCTTACTGCAGGAAGGGACCTCTATGCTCAAAGAATGCCGCATGGACGGATGCACGCCGGTTACATGGCGATTACATGGCGAGGCTGAAAGCCGTTTTTTGCCGTCCCGGCGGCCGTGCTTCCGCCGAGCCCATGCGCCCCCTGTTCGCCCGGCAACGTCATGCGCCCCCTGTTCGCCCGGCAACGTCATGCGAACACGATGGTCTTGTTCCCGAACACGATCACCCGGTCCTCGGCATGCAGCTTGACGGCCCGCGCCAGTACCAGCCGCTCGATGTCCCGCCCCTTGCGCCGCAGGCTGTCCGGGTCGTCCCGGTGGTCGACGCGGATGACGTCCTGCTCGATGATGGGCCCCTCGTCCAGGTCGGCGGTGGCATAGTGGGCGGTCGCACCGATGAGCTTTACGCCCCGGGCGTGCGCCTGGTGGTACGGTTTCGCCCCGACAAACGCCGGCAAGAACGAATGGTGGATGTTGATCACCCGGTGGGGGTACTCCTCTAAGAACTCGGGCGACAGGATCTGCATGTAGCGGGCCAGCACGATGAAGTCCACCTTGTCCCGCAAAAGCTCAAGCATGGCCTGCTCCTGGCGGGCCTTTTCCCCGGGCTCGATGGGCAAGTGATAAAAGGGAATCCCGTACGGTTTCACCCGGTCGGCCAGGTGCGGGTGGTTGCTGATGACCATGGGGATCTCCACGCCGAGCTCCCCGGCTTGCCACCGCCAGAGGAGGTCCACCAGGCAGTGCTCCTCCCGGGAGACCAGGATGGCCATGCGCTTGGGCGGCAGCACCGGTTTCAGCTGCCACTCCATCCGGAACCCGTCCGCCAGCGCCGCGAAACCGCGCCGGAGCGCCTCGGAGCGCGCGGCCAGGTCGGGGAGCTCAAACTCCACGCGCATAAAGAACCGCCCGCCCCACGGGTCGGTCGAGTACTGGTCCGAGTGGATGATGTTCGCGCCCGCTGCAAACAGAAACTGCGACAGCGCTGCGACGATGCCCGGCCGGTCCGGGCAGGAGACGACGATACGGCCTCGATTGTGCAACGAACGCTCACCTGTTTCTTTACAGTAGATTGGTTTTCGTGTACGGCCGCCCCGGGGCGAGCCGGCTCCCGCCGGCGAAAAAGCTCCTATCCCAACAGCCCAGCCCGGGCTCGCAGGCGGCCGGCTTATCCCTGTTAGTACAGGACCCCTTCCACGTCACGCCCCTCCAGCGACGTGAGCACGGCTTGCAGCCGATCGGGGTAATCGGTCAAAATGGCGCTCGCCCCGACGCCGATCAAACGGTGCATGTCCTGTTCGTCGTTGACCGTCCACACGTGCAGCGCGACGCCCTTGTCCCGCGCAACCCGCTGCAAGCCCACCGTCGCCACCCGCAAGCCCCGCCACGTATCGGGCACCTGCAGAGCATCGGCGGCCGGCGGCACAAACGCGCCCAAGCCCAGCTTCGTGAAGATGAAGAGCCGCAGGGCCTCGTTCCACCCGTAGCCCGTCGGGACGCCCGGGGCCAAAGCCCGCAGCTCCTGCAGCACGCTGTCATGGAACGAGCCAAACATCACCCTGTCCCGGGCGCCGGCTTCATCCACGGCGGCCAGCACCGCCCGGGCCATTCCCGGCCGGCCGTCCTTAATTTCGATAAGAAACCGGGTTTCGGGGAACGCGGTGAGCACCTCCACCAGCGTCGGCACGGTGACGCCCTGCCCCCGCCACGGGTACGTCCTCCCACCGTCGGGCGTGAAGCGGTAGCCCGCGTCCAACGTTTTGACCTCCGCTAAGGTCATCTCCGTAATCCGGCCGCGGCCGTCGGTCGTCCGCTCGACGTTCTCGTCGTGCATGACCACGACCTCCCCGTCCCGGGTGCGCCAGACGTCAAGCTCCATCATGTCGACGCCGACCTCGAGCCCGGCGGCAAAGGCCGGCAGCGTGTTTTCGGGCGCCAGCCCGGCCGCGCCCCGGTGGCCGATAACCTGCACCCCGTCCTTCTGCAGGATCGCCGGCCGCGCCACCACCGGCACCGCCTGGTGCACGTACACCGTGCTCGCCGCCACAAGCACCAGTAGCACCGCCGCGGTGGCCACGTAATGCTGCATGTAGCCGCGCCAGACCGCGTTAACCGTTGGTGCGGGCACCCCGCCCGCGAGACCAAGCCGCCGGAACACGAGCGGCGCGCCCATGGTAACCCAAAGGGCCATGATGGCGTAGCCAAACACCGACGGAAGCCCCACCGGGACAAACAGCATATGCAGCACGAGCAGCGCGAAAAAGCCCACGTACCCGATGAGGAGCTTCAGCACCTGCTGACCGAAAGGCACCCGCTCGCGGAAGGGGATGAGTTGGCCCGCGAGCACTTCGGACGTCATGAAACCGATGAAAAAGCCGATGATGAGCTCCGCCGTTCCCGTGTCATACAGCGGAAATAGGATTAACGGGATCACGAAGAGCAGCAAAAGCCTCATGCGGACGGACAATTGGCTCCCGACGCCCCGGCGAGCGAGCCACTCATAGCCGGCCACGAACACAAGGCCCAAGACCCACCCGCCCAGTACGTCGCCGGGAAAGTGGACGCCGACGTAAAGCCGCGACACGCCGATAAGGAGAATCATCGCCACGCACAGCACGGTCAGCCAACGCCGCCGGAACGCGATGGCCAAATACCCCCACATGGTCATCGCGCCTTGCGCGTGGCCGGACGGGAAACCAGGACTCAGCTCGGTCACCAGGTGGCGCACGAGGGCCGGGTCGGGCCGCGGCAGGATCAGGTACTCCTTGATCATGCCGTTAAACCAAAAGGACGTGAGCAACAGACCCGTCAGCCGGCGCCCGACGTTGCGGTCCACGCACCAGTAGATAAACAGGAGGATGAACATATAGGCATAGTGGCTGCCCACGTGGGTGATGGACACGGCCAAGCTGTCCAGCCACGGCGCGGAAAACGACTGCAGCCACCGGATGAGGCCGACGTCGAACACAGGCTGCGCCTCCCTTTTCCTTGCTTACGACCGCTCCCCGGAACTACGCAATGGGAAGCAGTTCGGCGGTGAGGCGCCTGTTCCTTGCCCGGGCCCTCTGGCGGACACAGGAAACCTCCGAAACGGAAGGCTCGGCGCGTAAACAGAAAGCCGGCCGGTTGTCACCGGCCGGCCTAACACTTCCTTCTACGGCTCGCCGTCAAGTCGGCTCACCGTCCATCGCTCGGCTCACCGTCGCCCACTTGGCTTATCCCAAGGTGCTTCGCGGTTAGGCTCGCCTCAGCCCGCGGCCTCGGCCTCCGCCGCGTCTTCGGCCTCGGCCTCGTCCTTGGCCTCCACAACCAGCACCGAGCAAGGGAGGTTGGCTACGACGGACTGGGCGACGCTTCCCAATAACAGCCCGGCCGCCCGCCCGACGCCGCGGCTGCCGAGCACCAGCAGGTCGTAGCCTTCCCGCTGGACGACGTCCAAGATCTTGCGGACGATGGAGCCCTCTTCCGCATGGGTGACGATGTGAGCGCCCCCGAGCCCCGCCTTCCAGGCCCGGTCGGCGGCTTCCTGCAGCAACCCGCGGGAGCGCGCCTCCCCTTCCCGCAACTCCTGCTCCATCCGCCGGCCCAGATTGAGGTGGTACATGGCCGCCTCGTCAAACCCGTACGCGTAGGACAGCGTCATGAGCGAGGGCCGCACGTGAATGACGCCCAACACCTCGGCGCCCGTCCCCTTGGCCAGCGCGACCGCATGGTCAAAGGCCTTCCACGACGTGGCCGAACCGTCGATGGCCACCAGTATCCGTTTCATCATCAGGGACACCCTTTCCGCACGGCGGTCAGCTTTCGGCGCCGCTGCCCGCAGCCTCCGCGCCGGCCGCCTCCTTCTCGCCGCGGCACTCGACGATGAGCACCGAACACGGCAAGTTCGCCACCAGCGACTGGCTCACGCTGCCGAGAAGGAGGCCCGCCGCCCGGCCCATGCCGCGGCTGCCCATGACCATGAGCTCGTAGCCTTCCCGGCGCACGACCTCAAGGATCTGCCGGACGATCGAACCCTCCTCGGCGTGCCGCACGACGTTAAGCTCAAGCCCCGCCTGCCGCACCCGCTCTTCCGCCTCGTGTAAGAGCGCCCGCGAGCGGCTCTCGAGCTCCTGCATCTCCGCCACCATGCGTTCCGCGAACGTCGCGTAGGGAGAACCGGCCCCGTCAAACCCGTACGAGTACGCCAGCGTCGCCAAGGACGGGCGCACGTGCACCAGGCCCAGCGTCTCGGTGCCCATGGCCTTTGCGATGCCGATCGCCTGCTCAAGCGCTCGCCACGCGTTGGCCGAACCGTCGACGGCCACGAGAATCTTCCTGAACATCGCGATCCACCCTTTCTCTTGGGCCCGCGGGACGAACCCGGCTAGCTTGACCCGTTTGCCTGCGTGACTCGACGTCAACCGAGCCCCCCTGGCGCCCGCAATGGCAACGACCCTGCTAGGCGCCGTCGCCCCTCTCCACCGCCCACGGCGGGATGGCCCAGGGCTCGATCTCATTGTCACATCTTGGATCCCCGTGGACCAGGGTCAGACATCGGGACTCCGGTGGGACGAATGCCAGGGAACGCATTGGTTTCAAACCGAAGCTGTCCGTAAAGATTGCGTTCGCGCGAGCGGATGAAGGGGTAGCGCAAGCCGAGCAGTGGTTGTTCACTGACAGGCTGCCGGTGATGACTTTGCCTTCTTCCACCGACACCACGATGCGGGACGTGCCGGGAGTATCCCCCACCTGCAGGGTCGAGCGGGCGCTGACCCCCCCAAGGTCGTTCATAACCAAGAGCACTCGCTCGAGCCCTTGCTGGTGAGGGGCTTTTGCGGCGGGGCCACCCGTTGCGCGATGGCCGCCAGCCGTTCAAGCCTGATGCGCGTGCCAGGTGCAAGCTGGAACTGCCAGCCTTCGACCACTCCCTCGGCGAGGGCTATCTCGACCGTACCTTCCGTCGCCCGCAAAGACGAGCCGGGTGACGTAGATGGTGACCTCACCGCCGTCGTCCGGGCGACGAGCTCGCACCGGCCTACCGCGGATAGATTAGAAAGGGGGACGCGACAATTGAATTACGCGAGAATTACATGGCCGGGATTTCGAGGGCTTCTTTCAAGTCGTGCGGAAGCCGGCGCCTTGCCATGGCGGCAAACGGTCGGGCTTCAATAGCGTCCAGCTCAGCGATGGCCTCCGACAGCAGGCGCCGCGCGGTGTCCGCTTCACCCTGAGCTAAGGCCACATGGCCGAGGGCTTCCGTGCACAGGGCCCGCCCGAGCTTGAGACCTCGTGCCTGGGCCATCTCGAGGCCCGCCCGGGCGGCTTCCGCCGCCTCTGCGTGCCTGCCGAGCTGCAGAAACGCCAGGGACTTAAAGGCGTGCGCACAGTCCACCAGATTGGCGGTGTGGGCCTTCTCCGCAACTCCACCGCCCGGCCAAAGTCGCCGCGGATCATGCACAAGGCGCCCAAACCCCCAAGGGCGAAACCGCGGATGACGGATTCCTCCTCGCCGGCCAGAGCGAGGGCGCGCCTGAGAAGCGGCTCGGCCCCATCCACATTCCCTTGCATGAACAGGACTTCGGCCCGCGCCAACAGCACGTCGGGGGGCTCATCCACCCCGCCGGCGGCGCCCGCTTGCCCCGGCGCCAGGGCGTCGTCGAACGTGGTTTCCACTTGCTCGGGGTTGAACCAGTACTCAAGCCGAGCCCGCCAGGCGCGCAGCCGCCGTTCCGTCGCGGCCCGCTCGGGCCCGTCGGGGAGTCGCTTCAGCGCCGCCAAGGTGCGGTCGAGCTGGCGCCACGCGGCGGCGTAGGCGAAAAGCCGCTCGGCCGCGTGGGCCGCTTCCTGACCCCAGTGGACCGCCTCAGGCCACAATTCACCCTCCATGGCGTGGTAGGACAAGTCTTCCGCCGGCGCCTGCCCTCCCCTGCCCGTCGTCGCCCGGGCCAGGGCCGCAAAGGCACGCCGGTGCAGGGACTTCCTGCGGGGCGGGCTCAAGGTGTCGGTCACCGCCCTACGCACGATGTCGTGCACAAACGCCACGCCCCGGCTGTCATGCGGGCGGAAAAAGTCGGCCGCCAGCAACGCCTCGTAGGCCGCCAGCGCGTCGTCCTCGCCCAGCTCCACAGGCAAAGTTCCAACACGTCGTTCCAGCGCTGCTCGGCCGCGTCCATCTCGACCAGCCTCTCAAAGACGCCGAGCACGCGGCTCTCCCACCTGGAACGCTCCTGCGCCAGCCACTCCTCGAAAGGCTCACTGTCGCATGAAAAGCCGTCGCAAAACGGGCCCCGCCACAGGGCCGCCGCGGAGCGGAGCTCGGCGCGACTTAGGCGCCGTCCTTCCAAGGGCGCGCCCGGCGGCACCCGCCGGTCAAACTCCGCCACGTCCACCTCAACGCCTGCCTGCGCATCCCACGCGAGGTCGGCGCCTCGGCTCGCGATGGGCCATACAGGCAACTCCTGGCGAAACCGAAACGAGCGATATCCGAGTCCCGTCTTTCACGAGGCCGGGGCGTCCGAGCAACTGCACCCGGTACGTCATGGACGCTGGTCAGCCTCCCCGCCGGCGGCGCGATTCGACGCCGCAGGGCACCCCGCCGCGGCTAGACTGCTATTGCGCAACCGCAACGCGCGATCCTTGCCAATTTTCGCCGGATTGCCCTAAGACTGCGCGGCACTCGTCCCGTCTCCCCCATCGGACGTGCGGCGCTTGATGTAGCAGACGCCGCTGGCCTTGGCCACCAGGGTGTCGCCCTGGCGAATCTCGCACTCGCAAAACGCGAGCCTCCGGCCGAGGGACGCGACGGAGCCCCGGGCCACGATCCGCCCTGGCTTGGCGGCCTTGATCATGTTGGCGTTGAGCTGCGCCATGAGCGTCCTGTAGGTCTCCATATCGATGAGCGACTGTACCGCCTGGCCCATGGCCGTGTCCGCCAGGCTGAGCAGCACGCCGCCGTGGACGATGCCCGCCCGGTTCAAATGTCGTTCATCCGCATCCAACACGATGACGGCTTCCCCGTCGCTCTTCTTCTCCACGACCCAGCCCAGGAGTTCACTGTAGCCCACGCGGCGTCCCCCTCTTTTTAGATCCGGCTTCGGCCCGCTCCGGCGATTGGCATCCCCATCCGTTCGCTCCGACGACGACAGCCGCGAACCCTCGACGACGGCCACGGCGCTCCGGCGGTCGACCGCCGCCGTAGCCGCACGGGGCAATTATTCTCTTCCGAAGTGTGCGGTCCTGTTCGCTCCCGGCCGCTGCGCCCGCCTGCCCGGCGATGTGACATAGCCGGTTAGGTTTGCTATCCTGGGGCTGAAGCCTCGTTTCAGGAGGGCGGGCGCGTGGCGAGCACGGCCCACGCCCAGCGGAGAGGCCTTTCGCGCGGGGCGCCCGGCCGTTGCCGTAGCCAGCAGTTGCCGCCGCAGAACATGATGGAGGTTGTAGGTGCCATGTCCCACGCGACGCAAGAAGCAACCAAGACCAACCGGTTTCAACTCGAAAACCGCCGGCTGCCTGACTCCGTGCTGACGGAGGCGATCCTGACGATGACGTCCCATGCCTCGGTCCGGCACTACAAGCCCGATCCGGTGCCGCCCGAAGCTGTGGAGGCCATCCTCACCGCCGCCCGCAGTTCGGCCACCTCGTCCAACCTGCACATGTACAGCATCATCGTGGTGACCGACGGGGAGCGCCGGGAGCAGCTCGCGCAGCTTTCCGAGCAGGATCAGGTGCGCCAAGCGCCGCTGGTTCTCGTCTTTTGCCCGGACTTGCACCGTCTCGAGCGGGTGTGCGAACGGCAAGGCTATCCCTTTGCGGACCGGAATACGGAGATGTTTATGCAGGCCGTCGTGGACGCGGCGCTGGCCGCGCAAAACGCCGCCGTGGCCGCCGAGAGCCTTGGCTTTGGCACATGCTACATCGGCGCGATCCGAAACCGGCCGGTGCAGGTGGCGCAGCTACTTAAGCTGCCGCCCCGCACCTTTGCGCTGGTCGGGCTCACCATCGGCTACCCGGCCCGCCCCGCCAAGCTCAAGCCCCGCCTGCCGGCCCAGGTGACGGTGCACTACGAGGAGTACAGCGAGGACGGCCTCGAGGAAGGCCTCGCCGCATACGACGAGATCATGGCGAGCAGCGGCATCTACAAAAATCGTGAGGTTCCGGTCGAGGGACAGCCGGGGGTAACGCGGCTTTACGGCTGGTGCGAGCACTCCGCCCGCCGCATGTCCAAGCCGCACCCGCTGCGCCACAATATGAAGGAGCACCTCCAGCAGCTCGGGTGGGACTTCGTCTAAACGGCGACGGCCCGCCGGAGCCGCACCCGCTAAACGGCGACGACTCGTTGGAGCCGCACCCGCTGGAGCCGCGACGTATACGCGTAGACCGTAGAAGGCCGCCGGAAACCGGCGGCCTTCTCGCTCCGACAGCGGCGGTGGCGGCCCGGACCGTTGCGGCCGCGGCCCGACGAGACTACCGCAGTCCCGTCAGGACGTCCCGCAGCGTTTCCACGATCCGGTCAGCCTCGGCGGTCGTAAGCACCAGCGGCGGCGAAAGCGTGATGGAGTTGCCCAGGCCCGCCGCGGTGCCTCCCGAACGCCCGACGATGACGCCCCGCTCCTTGCAGCCGCGGATAACCGCCGCCATGCGGGCCCCGTCCAAGGGCTGCTTGGTTTCTTTGTCGGCCACGAGCTCGACGGCCGCGAGCAGCCCCTTGCCGCGCACGTCGCCTACCCACGGCAGCTCCCGCAAGGTTTCCAGGCCCGCCAAAAGGTGCGCTCCGACCCGGGCGGCTGCGCCGGGCAGGTCCTCCCGCTCCATAATCTCGATGGTCTTAAGCCCCGCCGCGCACGCCGCCGCGTGGCCGCCCCATGTGTTGACCTGAACGGCTTCCCGGGCCTCCTCGGGTTCACCCAGGAACGCGGAGAAGACCTCGTCCGTGGCCAGCACGGCGCCAAGCGGCTGGTAGCCGCTGGTGAGTCCCTTGGCCACCGTGATCATGTCGGGTTCGAGGCCGTAGTTCTGGTACGCAAACCACTTGCCCGTGCGCCCGAAGCCGTTGATGACCTCGTCGAGGATGAGCAGGACGCCGTAACGGCGGCAAACGTCCTGCACGATGCGCCAGTACTCGGGTGACGGGACGAGGACGCCGACGCCGCTCTGGATGGGTTCCATGACGACCGCGGCGACGGTTTCCGGGCCCTCGGCCACGATGGCATACTCAACAGCCTTCGCGGCCGCGATGTCGGACGCTTCGCCTCCAAGGCCAAACGGGCAGCGATAACGGTAGGGCGGAGGCACGTGCACAAACCCGTCGCCGTACGGACCAAAGCGCCGCTTCCGCTCGGCGAGCCCGCCCACGCCCAGGGTGCCGAGGCTTGTGCCGTGGTAGGCGAAGTAGCGGCCGATAAACTTGTAGCGCGGCTCACCGGGGTGCGTCTGGCGGTGGTACTGGCGTGCGAGCTTCATGGCGGCTTCGTTGGCCTCGGTGCCGCTGTTGACGAAATATGTGTGGCGCAGGCGCCCGCCCGTCAGGTCGGCGAGCTTGTCGGCCAGCTCGGCCGCGGGCCGGTTGATCTGGAGATGCGGGTAGTAGGGCAGTTCCAAAAGCTGCTGGTACACGGCGTCCGCGATCTCCCGCCGGCCATAGCCGACGTTGACGCACCACAGGCCTGCCATGGCGTCTAGGTACTCGCGCCCTTCCGCGTCGACGATGGTGGAGCCGTAGGCCCGCTCCACCACCATGAGCGGCCGCTTGTCCAGCCCCTTGTGCTGCGTCATCGGGTGCCATACGTGGTCATAGTCCGTCCGCACGATGTCTTGCGCTGACTTGTCCGTCAAAGCGATTCACCCCCGTACGCGCTGCGTACCGAATTTCTCGTCGGCCGCCTCACCGCGGCGTGATCGTGGCGCCCGGCAGTCCCCGGAGGAGCGCCTCGACGACGTTGGAGCGCACCTCGGCGCGGCTGCGGCCGCGAATATCCACCCAGCAGCACACCGTGACCGTCACCACGTTGCCGGCCTGCTTGCTGGCCAGCACCGCGGGCTTAGGATCAGCCGCCACGCCCCCGGCGGTCGCCACCAGGCGCAGGCACTTCTCCCGCAGCTCATCGAGGGTTTCCCCGTTGCTCGAAGTCACCTCGACCTCGATCCGGTGCACCGGCGTGGCTGTAAAATTGATGATCGTGCCGTTGAGGATGTTCTTGTTGGGCACCACGATTAGGCGGCCGTCGTCCATGCGCAGCACGGTATCGCGGATGCGGATGTCTTCCACGACGCCCTCGGCTCCGGCCACGGCCACCAGGTCGCCAATCTTGAACGGATGCTGCAGCATCAGCATGATGCCCGCCAGGAAGTTCCCGAATATGTCCTGAAACGCGAAGCTGACGGCGAAACCGGCGACGCCCAGGGTGGCCACGAGCGCCGTCAAGTCGGCGCCGACGGTACCGAGGGACGTCACAAGGCCGAGGCCGATAAAGACGTACCAGATGGTGCGCTCCAAAATCCGCACTACGTGCACCTCCGCGCCCGTGCGGGTTATGGCTCTCCCCGCAAGGCGCGCCGCGTACTTGCCCCCAACCCAAAAGACGAGCAACAGCGCCAGGGCGCCCAGCACCACCGGAGCGGCGTCCATAATGCGCACGAGATAGACCCGCAGAATGTTGGAAGCCGTCAGCGCCATCTCGTATAGCGTGCTGTTCATCCGACATCCCCCTATCAAGGCCGGTTCCCCGCCTACACTCGGGAAACCGACTGCCAGCGGCGCGACCCCACGCTCGGGAAACCGCCCTGCGCTTGAGGAACCGGCCCGCGCGTATAGGAACCCTCTCTCCAAACGCTGGCATGTGAGACCGTAATTCCCTCCGGCGGGGGCGCGATCCTACTTCTTTCGGCCCAGGCTGTGCCCCCGATGCCTGCTCGTCGTGACCACACCCCCATTTTCAATCCGACCACGCAGGAAAAGGTGTTGGCGCGCATACGCCGAACACCATCCTATCCACTATCCCAATCTCCGCCCAGCCGCAGCCCGCGTTCCGCAGGAGGGCAACAGGGTCTCATGCCGCAGCCGCATCCACACCTCACCAGGCAATTGTCGGCTGATTTCCTTGACGCGCATTTCCGGCATTGGGAGGATGCGGAGTTGCTTCGTGATAACGGCCGGCTTGCGAATGCGGATCAGTTGTATGGACTGAGTGCAGAATGCGGCCTCAAAGCGATCATGCAACGCCTAGGCATGCGGACGACCCCCGAAGGAAAACCTGAGAACCCGGACTTCCAAGTACACATCGACCGGTTGTGGAACGTGTTCCGCGGCTTTGCAAGCGGCAAGAAGGCAGTGAGGATGGCGAGCCGGCTGTCCGGTGGCAACCCGTTTCAAGACTGGCTGATCGATCACCGTTATGCAAATAGGAGCCACTTTACACCGGACACAATCCGACAGCACAAAAAGGGGGCTGCGCAGGTGCGGTCACTCGTCATGGAAGCCCGTCTGAGTGGGATACTGCGATGACCTCACTGATTACATTTGATCACATTGTGCCGAGGATAACCAGCATCCTGGAGGATTCCACCGCGCTCTCGTTGCGACCATCGGAATACCCAAGCGAAGTATGGGTGATCCGCGATTTTACCGGGCGTTGTCGTGTTCTGGCCCCCAGTGAACCTCAGGTCCCCCAGGAAGGTGTGTTTTTGCAGAAGTTCGCCGAGGCTCTGCATGGTCACCTCGGCGCGCACGCGTACAAACCGGACGAATCGCTCTTACCGATGGAAATGTCCGAACTGGCAAAGCTCAAGAGTGAGGCTCGCACAATCCGCGTCGGACGCATCGCGCTCAACCTGGTCGACCGCCTGCTCACGGCGAGCGACTGGACGGTGTTTCCCACGGTGCAACGGTCCGGCAAGCCGGTTCGCTTTACCCTATTCTCTCTCAAAGGCGGAATGGGACGCTCCACCACAGCCGCTGTCCTGGCCCAGCACCTGGCCAGGCGCGGCTATAACGTCCTACTGGTCGACCTCGACTTGGAATCACCGGGGCTCTCGTCCGCTCTACTAGAGGAAAATGAGCGGCCAGACTTCGGAATCGTCGATTGGTTCGTGGAGGACCTGGTTGACCAAGGTGACCGGGTGCTCTCACGAATGACGGCCCGCGCCCGCTGGAGTCAAGATCTGCGCGGGAGCATCGTGGTGGTGCCCGCACACGGTCGCTTGCCTGGGGAATACCTTCCGAAGCTGGGCCGGGTCTTCCTAGATCGGCCGCCCAACGACGACGAGGCTCCAGAGACATGGCCTTCTCGTCTGTCGCGACTCCTTACAGCACTGGAAGAGCAGGAGGTACCCGACGTAGTCATCGTTGACAGCCGCAGCGGATTGCACGACATCGCTGCCGCCGTAGTCGCCCACATCCAGGCGCACGTTCTCCTCTTCTGTACGGACTCGGGAGCCAACTGGACGGGTTACCGCCTCTTGTTTGACTATTGGCAAGCATACCAGGCGATCCAGTATATCCGGCACCGACTCTCGGTTGTAGCAGCATTGGTACCGCCTGATCGGTCTACGGAGTACTTAGCGGGTTTCCGCGAGAGGGCCTGGGACCTATTTCGCGACACGATGTATGACGACATCCCCCCGGGCGAACCCGAGGCCGATGCGTTCTCCTTCGATCTGGCCGATGAGCAAGCCCCCCATGCACCGTTGCCGATCTACTGGAACCCGGGCTTGGCGTCGCTTGCGTCGCTCCGAGATCTTGAGCACTCGGCGGTCCTGCCCGCGTACCAGCAATTTCTTATGGGGTTCGAGGTACTGTGGTCGCTTCTTAGGGAGGAATGACAATGTCCCGGCTCCGAGCTCCCTCCCCGTTCCCACCGGAGCCTGTGCGTGAGTTGATGCTCAGCGCACTACCATCTGAGCTATCGCTCGACGGCAAGCCCCCGAGCTTCCGCTACGTCTACTTGCCGGCGTCGCACGTCAAAGCGCTGCACCCAGCGGCCTCGGTGGTCGCCGGTATGCGCGGGGCCGGCAAAAGCTTCTGGTGGGCCGCATTGCAGGAGCCTCAGATCCGTGCCTTGGTGGCTCAACTGGACCCCAGGGCCGAGGTGCTTGAGGAAAGCTTGATTGCAGTCGGTTTCGGCGAGCGACCCAACATTGAACGGTATCCAAGCCGCGACGTGTTGGAGAAACTACTTCGCCTAGAGGGCGTCACGTCGCGCCTCATTTGGCGAACGGTCGTCGCGCACAACCTGCCACCAGCTCAGAATCCCGTGGCACATCTGTCAAACTGGGAGGAACGGGTGCACTGGGTAAGGGACAATCCGGAAGCTGTCGATCGGTTGCTTGAGGCCGCCGACACGGAACTCGAGCGCACCAACAAATGGTTTCTCATTCTCTTTGACGCGCTCGACCGCAGTGCGAGCACCTGGCGGGACATCCGTCTCTTGACCCGGGGGCTGCTCGAAACCACGCTGGACTTTCGGGTGTACCGTCGTTTAAGAGTCAAATGCTTCATGCGCATCGACCAGCTAGAGGACAAGCACGTCGTGGACTTCCCCGATGCTTCCAAAGTCACGGGCTCCCCGGTCGAGTTGACATGGCCTGTTGCTGATCTTTACGGCCTGTTCTGGCAGTATGTCGCTAACTCGAGCGATCCGTGGGTTGACGAGTTTCGGGAGATCGCCCAAGCACAGTTCGGCGTTGAATGGCTCACCACCGAACTAAGCGCGGAGCAGGTTTGGCGTATGTCGCCGGACTCCGTGCATAACCAGGAACGGCAACGACATTTGGTGCACGCAATCGCTGGCCCGTGGATGGGCCGTGACCACCGGCGGGGCTTCCCGTATACATGGATTCCCGGCCACCTTGCGGACGCCCATGGGCGCGTGAGCCCTCGCTCATTTCTTGCCGCATTGCGGGAAGCGGCCGAAGACACCAACAGCCGGTATCCGGGCCACTCGTACGCCCTGCACTACGAAAGCATCAAGCGGGGCGTTCAGCGAGCCTCTGATATCCGCGTTCGTGAGTTGGAGAAGGACTACGCTTGGGTCGACCGTCTGATGCAACCGCTGCGAGGACTGACCGTACCGTGCCGTTTCGAGGAAATACGCTCGCGGTGGGTAGAGGCCGACGTATTCCGTAGAGTGACGGAGAAACTCGAACCGCGAGGCGAGTTCGTACCGCCCCCCGACCTACCGGACGCGGAGCCGGACGAGCTTCGGCTTCGGCTCGAGCAGCTTGGGATCTTCCTGCGCATGGGCGATGGTCGCGTGAACATCCCCGACGTCTTCCGCGTCGGCTACGGTCTCGGCCGCAAGGGCGGGGTAAGACCGTTGCAGAAAGCCTCCGTCCATCCGTGATCAGGCCCTCCAGCCGCCCAAGCGCGGAGTTACGGCGGCCGGTGCGAAGGGGATTCGCATCCCGGGTTCCCTCGTACCGACCCCGGCGCCTGAGCCACCAAAGGTGCCAGGGATTCGTGCGACGGCCCGAGAGGGCAGGGTTTTGTGTCGCACATGGAAGGAATTCTCCTGAGATGCCAGAAGGTTGGTGTTGACACACTCGACTTAGTCAACCAGCGTGTGTCGGCTTTCTTTAAATATGGCCGTGAAAGGAGTTGGGGATGGGATGCAACGGTTGGGCCGCACGTTGCCCGTGCTGGTAGGACTTGTGCTCGTCCTTGCGGCCGGCGCGCTGGCGGAAACGCCCCGCTACGGCGGAACGTGGATGGGGGTCATCGCCAACGACCCGCCGACTTTGGACCCGGCGTACTCGGTCGCCGCGGTCGACGGTACGCTGATCGCGTTGCTCTACGACGGCCTCATCGGTTTCGATTCGGAGGGCCGCCCCGTTCCCAACTTGGCCGCGAGCTGGGAGACGAGCGCGGACAATCGCACGTACACCTTCCACCTGGTGAACAACGCGTACTTCCACAACGGCAAGCACTTTACCGCGGCCGACGTGAAGTACTCCTTCGAGCGGGTTCTGCACCCCGCCACGGCGTCGCCCCGCACGTGGGTGCTGGATCGGATCGAGGGCGCCAAGCAGTTCATGGCCGGCGAGGCCAGCGAGGTTTCCGGGATCCGGATCATCGATGACTACACCATCCAGATCACGCTGGAGGAGCCTTTCGCCCCGTTCCTGACCATGCTGGGCATGCCGGCGGCGCACATCGTCGACCGCACCGAGATCGAGAAGTACGCCGACCCGCGGACCGACTACGCGTTCCGGCCCGTGGGCACAGGCCCGTTCAAGTTCGTGAGCTTTAACCCGGGCGATCGCATCACGCTGGCCGCCAATGAAACCTACCATTACGGGCGACCGTACCTGGACGGCATCGTGTACCGGGTCATCTCCGACCAGGCCACCATCATCGCGGAGTTTGAAGCCGGCACGCTGCATGCGGTGGGCCTGTCCGCCACCGACCTGCCGCGGTTCCGCATGGACCCGCGCTACCGGGACTACATCCAGACCCAGAACAACTTCTGGCTTTACTTCATCGGCCTGAACGCCACCCGGCCGCCCTTTGACGACGTGCGGGTGCGGCAGGCCGTCAGCTGGGCGGTGGACCGGGAGCTGCTCGCGGAAACCGTCGTCAAGGACACCCGCATTCCCGCCAAGGGCCCGATCCCGCCTGGGCTCGACGGCTACCGGGAGGACCTGGTGGGCTACGGATACGACCCCGAAAAGGCCCGGCAGCTGTTGGCCGAGGCGGGCTATCCCAACGGGCTGCGCTTTGAGGTGCACATGAGCAACTCCGACACCAACGTGCAGCTCTTTGAACCTATCCAGCTGATGATGGCCGAGGCCGGCATCCAGATGGAAATCGTGCTGCGCGACTTCAGCTCCATGCTGGCGGACACGACCCGCAACGCCCTGGACGCTTTCTACGCCTCCTGGGGCGCTGACTACCCGGACGCCGAGAACTACCTGTTCCCGCTGTTCCACAGCGCCAACTTCGGCGCCGGCGGAAACCGGACCAGCTTCAGCCACCCCGAGGTGGACCGGCTCATCGAGTTGGCCCAGCGGACGGCCGACCGGGATGAGCGCATCGCCTTGTACCACCAGATTGAGGACCTTGTCCTGGAGCAGGCGCCGCGGGTGTTCCTCTTCTACGGCCAGTCGTGGGTCGTGACGCGGCCGGAAGTGCGGGGGTACCAGCTGTACCGCATCTTCAACGCCGACAAGATGACCGGCGTATGGCTGGACAACTAGAGCATTAGGAGAGCCGCCGGCACGCCAGCCGGTTGGGAGGCCGACGGCCCGGCAGCGGGCTGTGTGCCCTCCGCCTGCCGCGCCGTCGGCATCCCGGGGGCCGCGGCCCGTGCCAGCTTATCACCAGTTGGCTCGTCACCTGCCGGTGGGGAGACCGCTCCCCGCCGGCAGGCTCTCTTCCCCTCGGTGACGGGTGTTCACGGACGGACCGCCCGGGCGGCGGCGAGCAACGACAAGGGGAAGTCCCATGTCGCTGTATTTCATCCGGCGCCTCTTGCTGGTGGTGCCGGTGCTCTTTGGGGTCTCGCTTTTCACCTTCATCCTGTTTTTCATCGTGCCCGGGGACCCGGTCTTGTCGGTCGTCGGCGAGCGGGCGTCTCCGGAAACCGTGGCGCGCATCCGGGCGGAGCTGGGCCTCGACAAACCGCTTCCCGTCCAGTACATCACGTGGGTCGGAAAGGCCCTGCAAGGGGACCTGGGCCGATCGTTCCTCAACCAGCGTTCCATCACCGAGAGCATTCAGGCCCGGTTTCCGGTGACGCTGCGGCTGGCCCTCTTTTCGCTCTCCATCGCTATTGTGCTGGGAATCCCCGCCGGCGTCTGGGCGGCCGTGCACAAGGGGACGTGGATTGACGGCGCGCTGCGCAACGTGTCTCTGATCGGGGTCTGCACGCCCGTGATCTTTCAGGGCCTCGCGCTGCAATACATCTTCGGCGTATGGCTGAAATGGCTCCCGGTTTCCGGCATCGGCGACGGGAGCTGGTATCATTATCTCCTACCCGCCGTCGTGCTTGGGACCAACATCGCCGCGTACCAGGCCCGCCTGTCGCGGGCGGTCATGCTGGAAGTGCTCGAGCAGGACTACATCCGCACCGCCCGGGCCAAGGGGCTCGGCCAGCGGGTGGTCGTCTTTAAGCACGCCCTGCGCAACGCGATGATCCCCATCGTAACCGCCCTGGGCGGTTCCCTGGGGAGCCTCTTGGTCGGCTCGGCGCTGACGGAGATCATCTTTGCGCTGCCGGGCATCGGCAGCTACACGCTGGACGCGGTGTTCGCCCGGGATCTGCCGGTGGTCATGGGGGCATTCCTGTTCCAGGCGGTGGTATTTGTGGGCGTGAACGTGCTGCTCGACGGAGCGTACGTGCTCATCGACCCGCGGGTGCGGTATGACTAGCGGACGCGGAAGACTGGGCGTGGGGGACGGACCGATGAAACCAAGAACGCAGGAACCGGCCGGCGGAGTTTACGTGGGCGAAAGCCAGCTGTTGCTCGCGTGGAAACGGCTGCGGCGGGACCGGGTGGCCATGTTTGGACTGGCGCTCGTCGCCCTGCTGTCCCTGGTGGCGATTTTTGCTCCCTGGATTGCGCCCTACGACCCGATAACCGACTACAACCTCCGCAATCGCCTCCAGGCCCCGAGCAAAGACCACTGGCTCGGCACGGACGCCTCGGGAAGGGACGTGTTCAGCCGCATCGTGTACGGGGCGCGCATCTCGCTCACCGTCGGTTTCGCCTCCCGCATCGTCACGCTCATCCTTGGGCTGGGCCTGGGCGCCCTGGCCGGATACTACGCCGGCACCTGGGTTGACATGGTGATCATGCGCCTCTCGGAGATCATCGACGCCTTGCCGAGCCTGTTTGTCGCCATCGCCATCGCGGTCGCCGTCGGGCCGGGCATCTACACGGTTTTCTTCGCGCTCGGCTTCGTCGGCTGGGCCGACATGTGCCGGCTCATCCGCGGCCAAGTGCTGACCATCCGGGAGCAGCAGTTCGTCGAAGCGGCCCGGGCCATCGGCTGCTCCACGCCGCGCATCGTCTTTCGCCACATCTTGCCCCAGGTGCTCGCTCCCGTCATCGTCACCGTCACCATGGGCGTCGCCGGCGCCATCATGGCCGAAACCGCCCTCTCGTTCCTCGGCCTCGGCGCCCAGCCGCCGACCCCGACGTGGGGCTCCATGATGAACTACGCCCGGCAGTACATCTACACCGCGCCGCACCTGGTCTTTGCCCCCGGCGTGGCCATCCTCCTCACGGTTTATGCCTTTAACCTGCTGGGAGACGGCCTGCGGGACGCGATGGATCCGCGGGCAAAGAAGTAGCCGGCCCCGCCCGGAGGGAGAGAAGCCTTCACCGTCCGAACGTCCGCGCCGCATGTACGTGACCTGGACGTGAACGCAGCTTTCGTTGCGGGCGGGATGATGGAATTGATCAGGCTCAGCGACCCGTCGACATTAGGCAGGGGCCAGCGCGTCAACACCCCGCCTGAACACGAATCGACTCACTCGGCAGCGGGCGAGATTCGCTTCTTTTCTTCCCTAAGAGCCGTCAAATAGGCGTGATTGATGACCCCGGCAATCCAGACGCGCTCCGCCGACGTCCATCCCTTGCGACGGGCGCGCTCGACCCATTCGAGGACGTTTTCCTCCGAGATGCGACCGCCGAGCCGCATGAGCCAGTTCAATGCCGCGTGCAGCCACGTATCCTGGGCGGTCAGCCGCGCGGAAAACTCGGGATGCTTGGCCAGGAACGTGAGGGCAGTGCGGCCCCGTTCCCGTTCCTTGGCCAGGCGCGTCTGCAGTTGAGCCGGGGTGCTGATGGGCGGATCAACGTGGTAGGCGACGGCCTCGGTGGCCTCAAGACGTGTGACACCGGCCTTCTTTAAGCGCCTGCCAAGGTCCAAGTCTTCCCACCCGTAGGCGTCGAACCCGTCGTCAAAGACGCCCACTTCGTCCAAGACGGGGCGTGGAACGGAAGCGTTGGCGGTATGCAGGCTGGCGCGGGACATATCCCACGGCGTCGCAGGCGGAAATCGCAGGGCTGCGTCGAGGTCGGCGACATTGACCACGGGACCGATGGTATAAGCCCGGTCCGGTGCGCCTTCGTACGCTCGAAGGTGCGCCTGGAGAAACCCGGGTACAACGATGATGTCGCTGTCTACAAACACGACGAGTTCTCCGCGGGCCTGCGCCAGCGCGGCGTTGCGGGCCCGTGCAGGTCCGTGGCGCTCCGAGAGGGGGATGAGCCGCACGGGGACGGAAGAACTCTTGGCGGCCGTTTCCACGACGCCCAAGGAGCCATCGGTGGAACCATCGTCCGTCACCACGATCTCCACGGAAACGCCGCGCTCAACCAGAGGCACCGCAGCCTGGAAAAGGTGCTCCAGGCACGCGCCGATCGTTCCAACCCGATTGCGCACCGGGATGATCACCGAAATCGCGTCAAAGGTGCCTGCTCCCGACTCGACCCGGCGTCCGCCCTGAGTGTCCCCGCTCACCTCATGCCTCCCCGCCACCGTCCGCAGCGCTCCCGCCGCTACCCCAGGCCCACGGCGTCTCCCATTTGATCTCTTCCGTGTCCACTTACCCGCTCCCGCCGGCGGCGCAGCAGGTCATGGGCGGGCACCTGCAAGAAGCCGGCGTACTCCCGGCGGAAGATCTCCATGACACGGTCAAACTCCGCCGCATAAGCGGCTTGCTCCTTGGGACCGCGCTCTTTTCCATCGGGTGGGCCGTAGTGCTCCGAGACAACGTGGGGTTCAGACACTCCCACCCGTGTTTCCTTCAACACGCCGCATCTCCTGCCGCGTCCTCATCGGCTCGACTGGATCGCCTGCGTGCCGGCCACTTCGGGCCCGTCATCATCCCTAAGCTCACGGTATACCCCCAACGTATCGGCGGCAAACCGCTCTATGGTAAAGAGTTCCTCGTACCGGCGGCGCGCCGCCGCTCCCATCCGACTCCTGAGGTCAGGGTCCGCCAGCAATCGGGCCAGCGCGGCCTCCAGCGGTTCCACCTGCCCCGCCGGCACGACGAGGCCACTGACGCCGTCTTCCACGACTTCCGGGAGACCCCCGGCGTTGCTAACAATAACCGGCGCCCCGGCCGCCAGCGCCTCGGCAGCCGTGAGCCCAAAAGGTTCCTGCCGGCTGGCTTGGACGACGATGTCGGCCCGCCGGAACAGCGCCGCCGCCCGGGGATGAAACCCGACAAGGCGAATGTCATCGCCGAAGCCGCTCTCGGCAACCCTCCGGCGCAGAACCTCCTCCTGGGACCCCGACCCGATGATGACGAGCCGGGACACGGCCGGACGTCCGTCGGCGTCGACGACCGGGATACGCTTCTGTTTCAAACGAATAAAGGCTTCCACCACCAGATCGACGCCCTTGGGAGGCTCGAGACGGCTGGCCACAGCCACCACCAGGCCGTTGCCGTCCATCCCGTCCACCGGCGGCGGGAGCGGCTCGCGCTGGACATCCGCAACTCCGTTGAGCACCGTCCGCAGGCGATGCGGAGCGAGGCGACGCAAGCGCGCGGCCTCGGCCCGGGAAACCGCGATGACGCGATCGGCCCACCGCCCTCCCAGAACTTCCGCCAACCGGTAGCTGAGTCCCGCTCCGCTTCCGTGATAGCCGTGCACCGTGAACACGCGCGGCACCTCCGGGACGATGCGCCGGGCCACCCAGAGAAGTTCCACGCCGGCGTGGACATGGATGATATCGGGATAAAACGATTCGACCGCTGCCTGGATTGCTGCCCGCCACCCGGAAACCGACCGCCGGTTGGCACCAAACGCCGGAGCCTGTTGCCAGCAGGCACCGGCTTCCTGCACCGCCGGACGCGCCGGCCCGTCGGGCGCAATGACCCAGGGACGTTCCTTCCAGCCAATCGTGCGGATGAGGTCGATGAGGTGCCTTTCCGTCCCGCCGCGGGCCAGGTAGGGAACGAGGTAAAGGATTCGTAAGCCGGTCGCGAGCCGCAAGGGGCCCCCCGGGATGGTCTGTCCGCTCGTCACAATCCTCAGTTGCTCCTCTTGCAAACCCAAACCGAAGCGTGCTGCAGGTACAGTGTACCACGACTCTCGCGGCGGACTCAAAAAGCGCATTTCGAGCGGCTGCAAGAGAGCCGGCAAGAACACCCGGGAGGAGCACAAATACGGTTGTCGAACAACTCTTACGCTGTGGCGATGCCGGAGGGGGACAAGCGCGCGGGAAGCGCCCCGCGCCATATGCGTCTTCGACTCACTCGCGCCTCGGTTACCTTCATTCTGCCGGCGTTCAACGAGGCTCTCAACCTCGAACCGCTGGTAGAGAAGATTGGGGCTCTTTCTTCGAAACTTCCCCCGTACCGCATTCTGGTTGTTGACGACGGCTCACGGGACGCGACGGCGGAGATCGCCGCGGCTTTGCAAGCGCGGTTTCCCGTCCGGCTCTTGAGGCACGGCCGCAACATGGGCCTGCACCGCACCATCTGGGACGGCCTGCAGTGGGCAGCGGCAAGCTCGGGCCCGGACGATATTCTCGTCACCCTCGACGCCGACAACACCCACGAGCCCCACCACGTGCTGGACATGCTCCCGTGGTTTGAACACGGATACGACGTGGTCATTGCTTCTCGCTTCCGCCCGGGAGCTGGTGAGATCGGATTGACAGCCTCCCGGCGCCTGCTGAGCCGAACGGCCAACTTCATGCTGAAGATCCTAACGCCCGTGCCCGGGGTGCGCGATTACACCTGCGGATTTCGCGCCTACCGCGCTCGTGTGGTCCAGGAAGCGTTGCGGGTGTACGGCGATCGGTTCATCCAAGCGACGACCTTTGCCGCCATGGCCGAAATCTTGCTCAAGCTCCGCCCGCTGGACGTGCGGGCCGCGGAGGTACCGCTCGTGCTACGTTACGACCAGAAAGGCGGCCTAAGCAAGATGCGGGTCGGCCGTACGATTCTGGACTACGGCAGGGTCCTCTGGTACGTGTGGACGACGCGGCCCGATTTCTCCCGGGAGCGAACCAACGCTCCCATCCCGCTTCCTTCCACGCTGCTCTGCGACGAGACTTTGGTCAGGGACCAGGTTGATCCGGCATGAACCCGCCGGTGTGGCTTAGGCCGGGGCTCGTTGGGCTGCTCCTGCTTCTATCGCCCGTCAACTTGCCCTTGACCGACGGCGACACCGCCTATTACGCCTTGATCGCCCAACGGATGGTGGAATCGGGCGATTGGTTCACCCTGCGCTACCCCGGAAGCGACGCCCTGGTGGACAAGCCGCCGCTCACCATCTGGCTCATCGCGGCGTCGTACCTGATCTTTGGCGTCAACGAGCTCGCGATACGCCTATGGCACGTACTGATGAGCGTAGGCACCGTGATCCTATTGCAAGCCACGGCGGTGCGGTTCTTCGCCCGCGAAGCGGCAAGCTTGGCGGGCTGGGTGCTGCTGACGTCCATTCTCTTCGTCTACTGCGCGTTCGTGCCCCAGCAGGACATGCCGCTGACGTTCTTCTCCACCCTCGCTTTCTATGGGTTGGCCAGGTTCATCACCGACAGGCGCTGGCGCTGGACCTACCTTTTCTGGACGAGTCTTGCTCTCGGTCTTCTCGCCCGCGGCCCGCAAGCAGTGCTGTTTCCCGGCCTGGTGGCGGCATTGACTTTGTTTGGCGTCCGATGGATCGCGCTCCGCAATACAGGACCCGGTCGGCCCGCCGTGCCGACGGGAACCAGCCCTGCGTCCGTCGCCGGCCATCTCTTGCTGGGAGGAGCGCTGTTTTTAGCCATCGGCGCACCCTGGTTTGTCCACCAGTACCTCACGCATGGTTGGGCCATCATCGACCTGCTCTTGGGGCGCGGGCAATCGCGCTTCCTCGCTGACCTGGACACGGGTGGCCCCACCATCCTGCACTTTTGGTCATACTTCCCCCTGCTTTTCGTCGCCGTCCTGCCCTGGTCGGGTTGGCTTGTCCCTTCCGTCTTGCATGGGTGGCGGCGCTTGCGACGTACGGGAGCCGGCGCTTCCGTCCAGTACGGTGGGGCCACGGAACCCGGCACCGGGTCATCGGCCAGCTTGGGGCTCGTCCTTTTTGGGACTTGGTTCCTCGTGGCGTTCCTGCTGCCGTTTCTCATCCAGTGGCGGGTCATCAGGTACCTGCTCCCGGCGTTGCCTCCCCTGGCCGTCCTTATCGCCGATAGCGCGCACAGCGGCGGGCCCAGACTTACCCGTACGGCAGCGTGGATGTCCATGCTCATCGCCGCCCCTGTGGTCGTGGTGGTTGCAGTTGCCTACGCGGGTGCATTCCCCGAGGAGCAGTCCGTCTACGTCGGGTTTTTGACTCCGTTCCTCGCCGTCGTTTCCATCGCGGTTACGGGGTTCGCGGGCCTCGCCGTGATCGGCCGCCGCCCGCGTGCCGCATTAACTACCCTCGTAGTAGGGAGCCTCCTCGCCTACGCCGTCCTCTTTCAGTCGCTGGGGAATTACCGGGAGGAACTATTGCCTGAGTACGCGGCCTCGCGGGTGCTCGCGAGCCGCCCGGAGCCAGCGGTCATCGCCGGCTCGCCCATCGGGCCGTCGCTGGCGTTTTACGCGCAACGGGCAGGCGCCATGCGGCTGTCGTCACCGGCGGACGCCCGGAGATTCCTTGAATCCCATGGCTCTCTGCTCATCCTTGGCCCGTCCGCCCAGACCGGGTTGCTCGTGCGGGAACTGGGTACGTCCGGCGACCTGCTTTGGGATGGGGCCGGTTATGCAATTGTCCGCGCAGCAAAAACAGCGGCGGACGAGGATAAACGTCCGTCGCCGTGAGGGAACCCGCTTGTGGGTTGTAAGCGCTTACATCCTTTAAGCCAATAAAGAAGCCCGTTTTGCCGCGTGCCCCCTCCCCGAGACGGCCAAAACGGGCGCGGACGCATTCACTATCGCATCTTCGTGGTCCAGTCAAAACCGATGGACGGATCGTCGTACGGCAGTCGCTTCTCGTCGGGGTCTTCTCGGTTGTACGACTCGGTGGTGAAGTAGATGATGATGGCGGGTTTCTCCCCCAGCGTCCGGTACCCGTGAGCTACGCCCGCGGGGATGAGCAAGAGGATCGGGTTGTCCTCCCCCATGTAAAACACGTTGGTTTCGCCCCGGGTCGGCGAGTTCTCCCGCAAGTCGTGGAGCACGACCTGCGCGTTGCCGACAGGGAAAAACCACAGGTCGTCCTGGAGCTCATGATAGTGAAAGGCTTTGATCACGCCGGGATACGTCTTGGACATCGACGCCTGCCCAAAACGCCGCAACAACCCGTCGTCATCCCGGAGTATCTCCTGGAAAAAGCCCCGGTCGTCGCAATGCCGCACCAGTTTTTTCACTTTGACCCCGTCGATCACGCGTGTCACCCTCCCGTCTAACGCTTGCCCCGTTGCCGGACTATGCCGCGTTCCACAGCCGGACCCACGTACGCATCGGATTCTTGCCGGTACCGGCGCAGCAACTCCACGGCCGGAATGCGAAGAAACTCACCGTACTCCCTGCGGAATATTTCGCTCACACGACTGAACTCCGCCTGATAGGCCGCGTCTTGCTCGGGAGTGCGCTCTTTGCCTTCGGGCGGGCCGTGGTGCAGGCACCAGATCCGATCCGGCTCCTGCCGCGGGATGACGACCGCAAGGCCGCGGCGGATGAATTCGAGGCATTGCGGCCCCTCGTAGTAGATGAAACCGTCGTACAGATCCTCCCGCCACGGCACATCGTACTGGGTGACCATAATGAGCCCGTCAACCGCCGCGACCGGCAAAATCCGGGAACGGACCGGGCGGAAGTGCCAACGCCGGAGACGCCGGCGATTCCACTTCCCCAAGAAGCGACGCGTCATCGAGCGCCGGTATTCGAGCACTTGCCCGTGGCAGTAGAGACCGTTGTTTCGAAACCAGACGCCATTGACAGGCAGCCGGGTCGCTCCTACGACACCGATGAGCCCGATGCCGGGATCTGAGAAAATGTCCAGCACGTCGTAGAGCATGCGGCGCTGGAGGAGAAAAACGTCTTGGTGAAGGTAGACCTTGTATTTGGCGTTGCTCCGCCGCATGACCGCGTTGTAGGCACTTGGAAGTCCCTTGGCACCCGGCACCACGTGCACTTCGACGCGGAAGCCATCGGGTATCTCCAGCGCCTCGATGTACCTCCGGCACCAGAGATACTGCGTCGGCTCGCTGACGCAAGTGACAAACGCGACGGCCCTGTCATCGAGCCCGGCACCAGCACCCCGGCAATGCGACTCGCTCTCGCCGATGACCGGGCAATCGTTGGCGGCGGTCGTCATTGCCTCGGCCGCGGAAGCACGGGGAATCTTGTGAGCTGAAGTAACGCTCGATGAGAGAAGCAGTTCCTTTAGGTCGGGATGGTAACGGGGGAACCGCCCCGTAAACTGCGGTGTTGACACGGACTTCCTGTGTGGCGCGGACGGCGCATCCCAACGGCCCAGGATCACACCCGTGGCATCCGGCAAGTACTGGAACCGCAACTGGGCCTCTTGAGCGCGCTGGGCCCATTCCAACTCCCAGTCGCCGCCGTCATCCTCTACGAATCCGCCGATCTGAAAAAATGCTTCTGCCCTCAGCATGCATAGGGCCGTACCGGGATACGTGGCAACATGGGGACGGTCCATCGGTGGCGGCCAGAAGGAGGATATCCGGGTGCGCAGCCGGATCCGGTGACCCGGCGGGTCGTACAGGCCGCCGACGCAGCCGTCCACCTCCGGATGGCACCGGAGGAACTCCAGCATGTGCTTAAGGGCACCAGGCTTTGTCACGATGTCGCCCCACATGAGGACCAGAAGGCGACATGAAGCCAGCAAAACGGCCAGGCTTTCATTTAACGCCTGCGGAATCGCGGCCGGGGACTCGAGAGGTACCCAGCAGGCCTCGAGCGTATCTGCCGATATTCCTGCCGGTGCGGCCTTAGGCGGCGCGGGAGCGATGACCAGCACGTTTGCTGACGTGCCGGTCAACCGTGGGAGCTCCTCTCGAAGCGAACGCAGGCACTCCTCCAGGTACGTCGGCTCGCGGGCAACGACCAGCACCCCGACGCGGCGGTGCGGCCCATCACGTGCGTCGTGATAGCTGCTCAGGATAATGGGCGAGCCCATCCATTTACCGCCCCCGGCCTTCGAACACGGGCAAAACGATGCTCTCCGCGAGCCGGTTCGCCAGGGAGTAGGACTTGGGCGTTCCCGCGTCCGTCCACCATCCCTGCAGAACGTCGTACTCCAGGAGCCCCTGGGCCAGGTAAGCACTGTTCACGTCGCTAATCTCAAGCTCGCCACGGGCCGATGGGCGGAGCGTCCGGATCACATCAAAAACGTACCGGTCATACATGTAGATCCCGGTGACCGCGAAACGGCTCGCAGGCTGCGCGGGTTTCTCCACGATGGACACGATGCGTCCGTCACGCACCTCCGCCACGCCGTAGCGTTCGGGGTCCGGAACCTCTTTCAGGAGAACGCGGGCGCCGCCCGCCTGCCTGGCGAACGTCTCTACGTACGAGGTGATGGGGTCCTGGAAGATGTTGTCGCCCAAGATGACGACACAGCGGTCGTTGCCGACAAAGGCCTCGGCCAGCCCCAACGCCTGCGCGATGCCTCCGGCCTGATCCTGAACTCGGTATGTGAACTCCATCCCGATCTCGCGCCCCGAGCCCAGCAGTGAGACGACATCACCCATGTGTTCGGTACCTGTGACGACCAGCACCTCGCGGATGCCCGCCTCGGCGAGTTTGGCGATGGGGTGATATATCATCGGATACCGCCCTACGGGCAGCAGGTGCTTGTTGGTCACCTTGGTCAACGGGTATAAGCGGGAGCCTGTTCCGCCGGCCAGGACAACACCTTTCACGCTTACGCCTCCCAACACTGCCTAGGCAAGATTTCTGGAACAACAGACAGCCCGACAAGAACGTCCGGCTCAACATGAATCCAATCGGCCTATGCCGCCGTCACGAGGCGGCCCGCCGTCGGATCAAGCGCTCGCTGGCCAGAACGGTGCCGGCCATCCACCAAAACAAAAAACCAGTGTTGATGTTGAATATGACCGCGTCGACCTGGTCCCGCACCAAAACGGCGACGACACTCGACGCCACGGCCCACAACTGCCAGTCGCCGGTCTGGCGTATCCGCCAGACGGCCAGTAGCACCCGTCCGATCAGCACGGCGAACAACACGCCGCCGACTAGCCCGGTTTCGGTCAACGCCTGTAGCCAGGTGTTGTGAGGAAAGCCCACGTCCTCCTCGGACCGCCCGCGATTGTACTCATCCCAATGGTTGCCGAAGTTGGCCGGACCAACGCCGAACCAGATGTGGTCAAGGAACATGTCCCAGGCGATTTGGTAAACGGCGATCCGGCCCTCTTCAGCCGGATTGCTCGATATCCGCAGCCGTTCGGCAGCTCCGGGAACATACGACATCACCAACACGAAAACGATCATTGCGCCCATGACGGCCCCGAGCACGTAGCGGTTCCGGAGCGGTTCGCGTGCTGCCGGAACCAGGATGCAGATGCCGAACGCCACCAGCGCCAACCACGAGCCACGTGATTGCGTCAACACCATCGCGGCGATGGCGCCGGTGATGTATGGGACGCTCGCCCACCGCCACGCGTCTTTTCGGCCGACAAACCAGGCTACACCAAGACAAACAGCCAGCAACATCATGGTGCCGGTTCCGTTCGGGCCCGCTACGGTTTCGACCCGGTACCATAGGCTTTCGACGTGTCCAGCTTCCCAGAAGACCCAGCCTATATGCACGGCGCCCGCAACGACGGCTGGCCACAGGTATGCTCGAAACCACCCCGGGTGGGTATATTGGAGCACCGCCCCGTACAGAAGGCCAAAGGCCATAGACAGGACCATGCCCACCGTCGCGGCAACGCCCCGCCCCGGTTCAATCGCCAGGAGAGAGCTGACAAGCCCGGCACCACCAATCCCCAGGAGGACCAACACCAGGTAACGAAGAAGGCCGCCCAAGGAACGACCGGCACCACGTCGACGACCGTCGCCCGACCGCGTCAGAGAAGCAACAGCGCGGTGGTCGATCGCTAGGTGCAACAGAAGCAGCAGGATGCCCAGGCTGTTCCAGCCCAGGTAGAGGGAGCCTGCGAAAAACAACCACCAGCCGAGCCGGAAAAGCACCGGGTAGCGAAAGGCACTCTCTATGTTCGTCACTGATATCACATCACGTTTGGGACGCCGATCTCATTGCCACGATCGTCGCTACCCCGTGGTGTTATACGGCCCGCGCCCCTTTCCACGCTGCGGGGCCGGCTTCCTGCGTCCCTGACGTTTCCCAGGACTTGGCCAGCGGCGGGCGCGCGGAGCCAACCGTCCAGAGAGAGGCTGGCGACCGGCAGGCGGCGGTTGCCCGACCCTTTTCACAGCGGCGACGCCTGGTCACCGAGGAAACAGGTCGGGGTCCACCCCCCGCAAAGAAAGCAGAAACTCGTCCAGAGCCTCCTCCCAGCGTCGCATACGTATCCCTAGGCGTTCGAGTTTCGCCAGTCCCAACACTGAGTAGCTTGGCCTAGGCGCCGGCGCCGCAAGTTGACGGCTCTCAATCGGCTCCACGTCTACCAGGTTGGCCCAACCGGCGCGCTCCAGTATCCGCCGAGCAAATTCGTACCGGGAGCACGCACCTTCATTGGCCACATGAAACACTCCAAGCGACGGCGACGGACGAGCCGCCAGGCCGGCGAGCTCGATAAGGACCCTAGCTAAATCCGGCGCATACGTCGGCGACCCCACCTGGTCATCGACCACGCCGAGCGGTCCGCTCGCTTCGCCCCGATGGCGAGCGGCAGCTGCCCGGAGAATCGCCTTCGGAAAATTCGGACCGGACACGCCATAGACCCACGCCGTACGCGCAACGACTGCGCGGCCGCCAGCCTGCAGCACCGCTCGCTCCCCCGCCAACTTGCTCCTGCCGTACACGCTAAGCGGCGCCGCTGGATCGTCGGGCTCGTACGGCCGTCGCCGGGTACCATCGAAAACAAAGTCGGTGCTGACGTAGACCAGTAAGATTTCCCGCCGAGCGCAAACTTGCGCGATGCGTGCCGTGGCGTCCGCGTTGACCTGCCATGCCCTTTCGGGGTTTCGCTCGCAGCCGTCTACGTCGGTCCATGCGGCCGCATGAAACACTACCGAAGGGGCCAGTTCCGTCACCACCTGGTCCACGCGAGCCGCGTCCGTAATGTCCAGCGCATCCCGGCCTAGAGCATGGACCCGAATCCCGCGCGCCGCCAGGAGCTGCTCGAGTTCCCTCCCCAGCTGCCCATGCCCACCCGTTATCAACACGGTGGGCTGGGCGGCAAAATCTTCCCTCACCGCGCGCTCCCCCGGACCGAGTCTAGCCAACTCTCTCGCCTTTCGTACATGCGCTCGTAATAGTCCCGGTACGCGCCGGAACGGACTCGATTCAGCCAGTCCTGGTGCGATAGGTACCATTGCACCGTAGCTGCGAGCCCGTCTTCAAACGTCCAGCGAGGCCGCCAGCCCAGTTCCCGCTCGGCTTTAGACCAATCCATGGCATAGCGCCGGTCGTGACCCGGCCGATCGGCTACAAACCGAATCATGCTTTCCGGACGTCCGAGGATACGGAGGATGGTCCGGACGACCTCGATGTTCGGATATTCCGCCCCTCCACCGAAGTTGTACACCTCTCCAGGCTGACCGCGGCGAAGGGCCATATCCACGCCCCGGCAGTGATCCTCGACATGAATCCAGTCGCGCACATTCCGCCCGTCACCATAGACCGGCAGCGGCTTGCCCTCGATGGCGTTGGCGATCATGAGCGGGATGAGCTTCTCAGGGAACTGGTACGGTCCGTAGTTGTTAGAGCAACGCGTGATGACGGCCGGAAGCCCGTGCGTCTTCCACGCAGCCCGCACCATCAGGTCCGACGCCGCCTTGCTGGCCGCGTAGGGGCTGTTGGGCGCCAGAGGGGTCTCTTCCGTGAACCGACCATCGGGACCAAGCGACCCATACACCTCGTCAGTGGAAACGTGCACGAAACGCCGCACACCGCGCCGGCGAGAAACCTCCAGCAACACCTGGGTACCAATGACGTTCGTACGAAGGAAAGCCGATGCGTCCTCGATGCTCCGGTCAACGTGAGACTCCGCTGCGAAGTGGATGACTGCGTCAACCGGCGCCCCATAGGCCGACTCCGCCGTCGCGAACGCTTCCTCCACCGCGATGGCGTCCGCCACGTCGCCCCGGAAAAAGCGATAACGACCATCGTTTTCCAGGTCAGAGAGGTTTTCCAAGTTGCCTGCGTAGGTCAGCAAATCCAGGTTGACGATCCGGTCCTCCGGATGTTCCCGCAGGTAGTATCGCACGAAGTTGCTGCCGATGAAGCCTGCTCCGCCTGTGACCAGAACAACCACGGGCTATCCCACCTCTCCCCGACGTTGCCGCGACCGGGCAATAGCCTCGCGATACATGTCCTCATACTTCTCACCGAGCACCTGCCAGGTTGCGTTTTCGCGCGCCCACCGTGCGCCGCGGGCGCCTATGGTCCGCAAGTTCTCTAAGGGAGTCCGAGCCACCCGGACGAGCACCTCGGCCAAGGCTTCCATGCTGAAATCGGACGCAAATCCCGCGTCCGCCCGCTGGACCACATCCGCCATGTTGGAGCCCGGTGTCACAACGCACGGCTTCCCGAGCGCAAGCGCCTCCAGCACGGACACAGGGAGACCTTCCGAACGTGATGGGTAAAGAAACACATCACACGACGCCATCAGCCGGATCTTCTCTTCCCCGTACACCGGGGGCCACAGACGCACAAGCGGCTCCATGCCCTCCATCAAGTGCCGGACAACCTGTTCGTCGGCGTCCGAGTTAAAAGGCCCTGCCAGTACCAGCCGCGCTCCGGACGCGGCAAGCGGCGCCCTGCACAAGTCAACGGCCTGTAACAGCACATCCAACCCCTTGTACCGGACATCCAACCGTCCCAGGTACAAAAGCCGGAGCCGACACGGGTCTAAGTCGCCCGCAGCCCACGCTTCGTGGTCGATCTTCTCCTGCTTGACGCGCTCCGCCGACTCAAGCAGCAACGGCGGAACGCCGCTCGGGAGCACACGGGTCGGGACCCCGGGGTAAACGCTGGCAATCGCCTGCTCCTCTGCGCTGTTGAGGGCGTGGATCAGGGCCGCCTGCGGAATAAGGTTACGCAATACCGTGCTTAGAAACAGGCGCTTGCGCCAGGCGTGATGGTGGAGAGCCGCAGGCATAAGCCCGCCGTGGGGAGAGACCAGATAAGGAAGTCCCGACTGGCGCAAGGGGCCAACCAGCGCGGCGTTCCCGGGGACCCAGACATTGTGGAGGTGCACAACATCGTATCGCAACAAGTCCCCCACAAGAGTCGAAAGTCGCGGGCGGGCCAGCATCTGCCGCCACCCGCCTCCCTCGGCACCGCCATAGCAGGCCGCTCCCATCGCCGTGAACCTCTCCTTGGTGTCAGGGTGCCATGGCGTGCTCGCGAGGATGCCCACTTCGCATCCTCGGCGCAACAACTCCTGGGTGAGACCCGTCAGGACCTCGACGACACCGGAGGGTAAGACGGCGACAGGGGCGATATGAAGTACAGCCGGACAAGCCGTCGATTCCTTCATCCGACCGCTCCTGGGGAAACACCGCCGCGACGGCCTGGCCCGTCTTGGGATGCGGCCGGACGTTCGGTGGAGCGTGGGAGGGCAGTCGCCATGCCACCGATTAACCCCATGACGAACCAGTAGTGCCTCCACGTGAGCACATCGAGCGTCATCGCGCATACGAGCAGAGCGATGCCGGCGGCGCCGAACGCTCGCGCCCGGGGGTCTGCGGCGCGTAGGAGCCGCAACGAGTCATATCCCTGGACCAACAAAAACCAGCACCCTACGGCGAGGCCCAACAGACCCAGTTGGACGCCCATCTCGAGAAGAGCGTTGTGGGTCGCCATATACCGCTCCAACGCGCCCCAGTATACCCTCGTACCAATGCCCGTTCCCGCCGGATGACCCCACAAGTGATCCCAGGCCATCTGCCAGATCTTCACGCGTCCAGTGCCACCTGTCTCAAGAGCGGAACTGATCGTAAGCCGCCCGGCCAGGGAGGACAGCCGACTGTTCTGGACGATCCAAAGCGCGACAACCGCAATACCGGCCATAGCCGGCAGGATCCGCCAAGCCCGCAGCCCATAGGAGATCACAAAGGCCACCGCGGTCGCCCCGACGCCGGTCGCCAGCGTCAAGACTCCCCCACGGGAATAGCTGAGGGCGATGGCCGCAGCGCCACCGAGAGCAGCCACCCCTGCCAGCAGCCGACCTGCCCACGCTTTCCAACCCGACGTCGGTGCCAGTGTCCAGGCAAGGACAACCGTTGTCGCCGCGGCAACGTAGCCTGCAAAGTAGTTCGGGTCTTCAAACCAACCTGTGAATCGACTCCGAACACTGTCAAGCTGGTCAAGGGTAACAACACCGAGGACGAGCAGACTTGCGATCCACGCCCAGCCCACGACGTATGCCGCCCGGGGATTCTTCCGGACCGCGAGCCAACCCAGAACGTACATCCCTGTGCTGAACAGGACTCTAAGGAGAGCGCGATCCCCGACCCGGATGAAGTCGGCGCTCTCGTACCCCTCTGGAACGGCAAACCATAGCTCCACCACGCTGATAAGCAGCCACAGGGGCAACATCCGCACGAGCAGGGGTCTCCACCCTGCCTTCTCGAGGTCCGCCGGGCTCTTTAGGAACGATAAGGCTACGACTCCGAAGAGCACGAGAGCCACGCAGTCATAGTACGGCAAACCGTACAGGCGGAACCGCGAGTCCACCAACAGGAATGCCATGATGATGGCGAAGACCCCCGCCAGCAACGGCCAACCGCCCGCCGCTAGTTTCCGCTGGTGCCCCTCGGCTCCCATGCCGGCCGCGTCCAAGGTCGTGATCGCTCTTCACCTCTGCTTTCGCCAGAGCCCCGGCCCGACTGCCGGGGTCTGGAATACTGCCGGATTTACCTCACAACACCAACCGAGGCGAGAAGTAGCCCGAATAGTGACTTCACCCGTGTGGAGCCATGGCCGATCTTCAAGGAACGCATGTAGTACGTGGCAGCCTCGCGAGAGTTTCCTTGAAGGTGGTGATAACGGCCAAGGCTATATGCCTGCGCGGCTAACGCAGCTCGCTGCAAACTGCCCTCCAACGCAGGCAGGTGTTTGTCCAACAGACGGGCATTGTCGGCGAAAAATCGCTGCGCCTTGCTATAGTTTTCCTGATGCTCGTGGCGTATCAGCATTGGCTCCGCGCCCGGGTGGCACCACACGAGCCTGTTGTGCAGGGCAGCCCGCAGGGTCCACTCTAGGTCGTCCGAGCCCCCGCGCAACGTTTCATCCAGCAACCCAACAGCCGCAAAGACATCACGGTGCACCAGCATGGTTCCCCACGGCGCGAAGTTGCCGTCCTGGATCAAGCGCAAGGCTAATTCATGAGGTCCGCGTGGGGAAGCCAACCAACGGGCAAGCGGCGGGGTGGGCATCTCCCACGTACTGCCCGCAACGCGCATGTTGCCAAACAGGGCAGCCCGGGGAAATCCAGAGTCCCGGAGGTACCGCCACTGGCGCTCCAACTTGTCCGGTGCCCATTCGTCGTCCTGGTCGAGAAAGGCGATCCATTCCGTGTTGCAGGCGGCGATGCCGCGATTGCGGGTCGACGGAATACCCCGGTTTGGCTCGTGGCGCAGTACAACCAACGGGACAGGCGGATTCGGCGGCGGAATAAAGGGTGTCTCCGAACCGTCATCCACGATCACAACTTCCTTTGGCTCAAGGGTCTGCCGAAAGATCGAATCCAAGGCCCGGCCAATGAACCGGTGACCATTATAGAAGGGGATGACAACGGAAACATCGGCCGTATCCCTCTGGCCACGATTCAAGTCCACGCGTAATATCACCGCCAAGTACCGGTCCGCTCCAAAGTGGGAACTGGGTCCTTCAAGCCGTGCGGGCAGTGATGCGAGCGTCACGAACCTTTTACATTCAACGACGTGCGCCCGTGTCCTGTACGTCGCGCCTTGCATACTTGGTACTGTGCATGCCGGCAGCAACTCAACCAGCCTCGAGGGCACCCCACGAAAACCCACCCGTGTGACGGCGGTTACGGTTGAGGTAAGCGAAGCACAAGAGAACGTAGATGGTGGCAAACAGCACTAACCGAACCATGATATGGACGAATCCCATGCCCCCGATCCGTATAGCCAGGGCATAAGCCAATGCACTGGCCGCAACCATAACCGCCATCCCCTGCCACGGCATGGGGCACCCGATCGGGGTACGCCTGGCCATCCAGCAGACCAAGAAGAAGTACAACCCGTAGCTGAGCAAGGTCGTGTAGGCTGCCCCGACATACCCAAGGAGCGGAACCGCAACGAGATTGGCCCCAAGGTTGAACACGGCTGCCCCAAGCACCGCCAGCATCATCTGGTGCGTACGCTCACCGAGCTCAAGACTCTTGTGGGCAAGCATCGACACGTTCCAGAGCACCAAGCCCGCCATCACTGGACCGGTGATGATCCACCCGCCGTAAAAAGCCGGTCCAAGTACGATGGAGAAAAGCAGCGGTGCAAGCAAGGCCAGGGCGCCCGTCACGCCGCAACCCAAAAACAAGTACCATCCGGTCATCTCGCCGATGCCCGACCGGACGTCGGATGAGCGTCCCTCGGCCGACAGGCGCATAACGATTGGGAAAGCCGCAAAAATCACGGGTGCCGAGAGCAGCCCGCCGATCCCGGTTAGGATTTGGTACGACGCGGAGTAGACGCCGACGGCGTCGGCGCCCAGAAAAACACTGATGACGTAGCGATCCCCCACGCCGAGCAATTGCGCCCCGAAGAACCACCCCATCATGGGAAGGCCGTATGCTGCAAAACGCTTGAGTTCTTGACGAATAGGCCCACCATCCCGTTGTTGCCGCCCGACAACCGGCCCATGGCTGGCCGGTTCCATGTGCGCGTTAACCTCGCGCCACAAAGGCACAAACATCACCAGCGCGCTGAGGGCAGTACCCCACAACAGCGGCTCGACACTGGGGGAAATCGTCCACACGAGTACGACGCAGAAGACGAGTCTCAGCACAGCCCTTCCTGCGGTGTAGCGGCGATGAGCCGCTACATCCATGCTCGCAGGCAAAATCGGCACAACCACCGCACTTGCCGCTTCGAAAGGCAACCAGAGCGCTGCTGCCACTACCGCGCTCATTCCCCACGCCGGCAAACCGTATATAGCCAAGACGGCGGCCATCGCGGCCGCCGCCGATACGGACACAGCCAGCACCCGTCCGACAACCGCTCGGTACGTTACCATCCTGTTCTGAACCTGGAACTCGCTGTAGAAACGTCCGATGGGCTGGGCGGCCCACTCGGCCGCGAGAACGGTCGCTGGAGCAACGAGCGAGTTGATGAGGCTGTAGGCACCGTATACCTCTGGCACGAGCCACCGTGTAAACACCAGCGTGGACAAGAGGTTCGTAACGGCCGGAACGAGCATCGTCAGGAAGTAGGCTCCGGCGTCGACCGCGAATCGCCGGACCGTCCCTCCGACGAGGGACCGGGCAGCACGTACACGTTCGAGGGTCATTCGCTTACACGCCGCCATAAACCGCCTATCGGGCGCCACGCCCGGTAAGGACAGTACGCACCGTCTCCAGCAGTATGGCCAAGTCAAGCCATAGGGACAAGTGCTTCACGTAGTAAAGGTCATATTCGAGCTTCTCCATGGTGTCTTCGACACCGGAAGCGTACCCCTGATTGACCTGTGCCCACCCCGTCAGTCCCGGCTTCACCCGGTGCCGCCACTGGTAAAACGGGATGGCCTTCTCAAATTCGCGTACCAGGGCCACCTGCTCCGGTCGGGGACCGATTAAGCTCATCTCACCTTTGAGCACGTTCCAGAGCTGTGGCAGTTCGTCCACGCGAAACCGCCGGATGATGCGGCCGACGCGAGTGATGCGAGCATCGTCTTCGTCGGTTGTACGGGCCACATTGTCTTCCGCGCCGCTCCGCATGGACCGGAACTTCACCAGCCAGAAGGTCTTGCCCCCCTGACCGACTCTCTCCTGCCAAAACAAAACCGGGCCGGGCGACTCAAGGCGGATGGCGAGCGCCGTGACGGCCATCAGCGGCAACACGACGGGAAGAGACAGCAGAATGAACACCAAGTCCAGAACGCGCTTCACGGGCAGGTAGGCCGTCGGAACAACGGCCAGTTCACGGAAGCGGCCGTCGCTCAAGTATGCGAGCGGCAGCCGGGCGCTGGCGGTCTCGTACACGGCAGCCATGTGGTAGACGGGAAGCCCGCCTGCCGCACACTCAGCGATGAAGCGTGTCCAACGCTCATCCAAGGGTACGTGCATGTCGACGACGAGGCCATCGACCGGTTCCGAAAGTTCAGGCCGAGTCAACATGACAAGGGACAGCTCGGGCAGAACCTTTAGCTTGTCCGCGAAGGGCGACGGAACAACAGCCAACCGGGATTGGTGGCGACCATTACCGACAGCAAGCTGTTCAACAACGTACCACGCGGCTAGCCCTACGAACGACGCGACCAGGAAGGTCCACGAGTAGTACGCCCGGGAGAGCAGCACATAGGCCATAGCGGCCGTATAGATGGCAACCAACCACAGTAAGTTAAAGCGCAGGGATTGCCAGCCGGAACCGTACAGTCGCACGAGCACTCTGCCGCAGGCAACAATCAGCCAGAGCACCGCCGCTCCGGGCCACGCGAGCGGTTCCCGCCAGACAAACGGGGTGCCCCAGGATAGGTACGCTGCCAGGAAAAAGACGCCCGAGGAAACGGCAACGTCCAGCAGCAGCGCAGGAATCATTGAGCGAACGAGCGGAAGTTCATGGGCAACATGTACGACCGGTCCTACCACACTCATGGCCACCTATCACCTTCACCGGACCGCGCCCGCGCCCTCTCAGCAGAAATGTGCCGCGGATCCACCCTTGTCATGAGCCGGCTGGCGGAGCCGACGATCGGGTCGGGAAACAGACCCACCGTGTAGAAGAAGAGAGGCAGGAGAACGCCAACGCGTTCCCACGGCTTGGCCCGCAAGAGCCGGTAGCCACGCCAGCGAACGCGCATTTCCGTACGACGATAAGCCCACCCACGCTTCTTCATCAGGGACCGCGTCACGCGGTACCAGAGCAGCATATCCGGTAGGTTCGCCATTTTTACCCCTGCGGCCGCGCAGCGTAACCACAGATCGTAGTCCTCGGCATGGCGCAAGGATGGATCATAGGAGCCGACTGACAGGATAACCTCCCTGCGGAACATGACGGACGGGTGAACAATTGGGTTTGTCCACGGCAACACTGCGCGCACGTCTTCCGGCGCCAGCGGAACCCTTCGTACGCCCCGCGCCCGCCCTGCCGCATCGACCTCGACCGCTTGGGTGCCCAAGACGTGAATCGACGGGTCTGCCTGCAGCGCCCGGAGTTGCCGCATCAAACGCTCGGGATGAGCCACGTCGTCGGCGTCCATACGGGCGATCCAATCTCCGCGGGCCTCAGCCACGCCCCGGTTCAGCGTCCACCCGAGCCCCATCGCTGATGGATTTCGCAAGACGCGAACGCGGCGATCCCGGCGAGACATATCCTCCAGCAATTCGGGCGTGCTGTCGGTCGACCCGTCGTCGATGACCAGCAGCTCAAATTCAGAATACGTCTGCCTGAGGATACTCTCGAGGGCCGTGCGAATCGTTGCTTCCCCGTTGTGGACGGGCACCACGACGGAAACCAGGGGTGTGTCCGTCATCGTCTCAACGCTTCGACCCGGGTGCGAATCATCTTTCGCACCGGGTCATCTATGTTCAAAGGTACAGGGTGCAACAAGAAGCTATCCTCATCTCTGATGAACTCCTCCACTTCGCGAGGCGAGAAAGGAACCTTGTCCCGAATGCTTCCTTTCACGCCCCATAGGAGATATCGTATCATCTGGAGGTCGACTTGACGCCGGTGCCAAGCAACTGCAAGAAAGCGGTTCAGCGTCAGGCGGGTGTTGCTTCGCGGCATCCTATCGCACTTGCAGCCGCTGTGTAGAGCCAAAGACGGGTACAGCACCTCTTCCACAGCGAAAGCCCGGCTCTCCTCGATAACCCGGTCAACGGCCTGCCGGTGAGACCGTATGTACCCAACTATCTTGTGAACGGCACTGCGGCGAAACACCTGTCCGGGATTAAAGACGCGTGCCAGGACGTTGCTCTGGAACAACGGATGCCATACCGCCTCAAACTCTTGCGCGAAATAAGGTTCGTTGCTCCAGCCGACGGTGCCGACGGGCGCCACGGTCAAACCTACACCCCAGTACTCCGCACTCATGTTACGATCGAGGTAATCCTCGAATCCATCCTTGATTAATAACATGTCAGCATCAAGACTTACAAGGTAGTCAAACGCAAGGTTGGCGTCCTCTACCCATTCGAACACCTCAAGGAGGTGCAATAGCCGCCCATAGGTGACTGGCCGCGCGTGCGGGAACGGCATTACGCTCTCGCTCGCCAGGCCCTCGATGAGGGATAGATCCGTTCCCCCGTTGTAGACGACGATACGGGAGTTCCTGCAGTAGGCCTGTAGGTTATTTATCAGGTCAATGAGACAATCTCGTTGCCGGTGCGCCAAAACGACGAACAGTACCAAAGTGGGTCCTCCCGGTTCAGCGTAACGGCCCGCGTCTCCCAGGAGCCTGAAGCCGCAGGCCGGCTAACGCGTCGTCCATAAATAGGCTCAGCTTATTTCCGATCGGTATGTGGGGTGGCGGAGAGGTAGCGGGAGACACCGAATAGAGAGATACCGAGGTGCTGTCACGGCCACCCATATGGGACCCGTGTGCGATGCACCAGATCACTCCGACGCCACAGCCGCCTGCGACACAACCTCACGGACCGCCTCGACGCCAACAGCTCTGTACACAAGCGAAGCTAACTCACCGGCCGGAGCGTCTCGGCGAGCCACCGCTTGCTCCAATTGCCCGATGACAGACTCGATTGCCTCGGGGTCGGCAAGAGACCCGTTGAGCACCATGATTTTCTCATGGCTCGTCCGCCGAACGGTTTCGCCGTCGTTCACAAGCTCCTCAAATAGCTTCTCTCCGGGCCGCGGACCGGTGTAGACAATCTTGATGTCTTTGTCGGGCTCATACCCTGACAGCCGGATCAGGTCGCGGGCAAGGTCGGCGATCCGCACGGGCTCACCCATATCGAGAACGAACACTTCCCCGCCCTTCCCGATCGCGCCGGCCTGGATGATCAACTGTACCGCTTCGGGGATGGTCATGAAGTACCGCCGCATTTCAGGGTGGGTCACGGTAACGGGGCCGCCCGCGGCGATCTGTTTCTTAAAGATGGGAATGACGCTGCCGCGACTTCCGAGCACATTGCCGAATCGGACGGACACAAAGCGTGTCCCCGTGCCCCGCGCCTGCATGCCTTGAACGACCAGCTCCGCGAGCCGCTTCGTCGCGCCCATGACGTTAGCTGGGTTGACGGCCTTGTCCGTGGAAACCATGACGAAACGCTCTGCACCGTGCGCTGCGGCAGCCTCGGCTACATTGCGAGTTCCAAGAACGTTGTTTGTAATAGCTTCATCCGGGTACGCTTCCATCAACGGCACGTGCTTGTGGGCTGCCGCATGGAAGACCACGTGGGGCCTATATGTCCGAAAGAGCCAATCCACCTTTGCCCGATCCCGGACGTCAGAGATGACAGGTACGACGAGCACATCCGAAAACCGCCGCGCCAGCTCCTGCTGAATCTCGAAGATGCTGTTCTCACCGTGCCCGACCAGGATCAACTGTTCAGGTGACAGGGCACATACTTGGCGGCACAACTCACTGCCGATCGAACCCCCGGCCCCCGTCACCAACACCCGCCGCCCGCGCAGGTACCCGGAGATCAGGGACAAGTCGGTCTTCACGGGCTCCCGTCGCAGGAGATCCTCTATCTGCACATCGCGTACATCTTGGATCCTGACGTGTCCGACCATCAGTTCCGGAAGTGACGGCAAGATCTTCAGCTGCGCGCCGGTTTCCTTGCAGAGGTTGATCGTTTCCTGTATTACGTTCTGCGACACCGACGGCATCGCGATGATAATCTGATCGACGCGGTAGCGCCGAACGATCTCAGCCACTTCGTAGCGGCGCCCCAGCACCCTCACCCTACCGAGGTGCCGGTTGATCTTCGTAACGTCGTCATCCACAAGCCCCACGATATCAACGTTCAGGTGAGGCAGTTTCTCGAACTCCTGCACCAGCATGGCGCCGGCATCGCCAGCACCAACGATCAGAACCCTCGTCCGCCGATTTGCCCGTTCGTTTGACAAGCGCATGCTCCGACGCAGACGGACAAATACGCGCACAGAACCGGTGCCGACCGCGAAGAGCAGTGCTTCAATGGCGTAAACAGAACGCGGCAAATTGACGCCCGGACTCACCCAGTCCACAACAAAAAGCACGATGCTTCCTACTACGACTGCCAGTCCCCCGAAGAGTAATTCCCGGATCGACGCATAGCGCCAAAGGACGCGATACAGTCCTAACATCCAAAAGGATACCAACCGAATGCCGATGAAGAGAGGAATGATGATGGTTAGCTGGCTGTTGTAACTCGCAGGGATCCGCCCGTCGAACCGGAGCGCAAGCGCGAGCCAAACGGCGGCTCCAGCGATCAGCCCGTCGAGACAAGCAAGCACGAAGTGTCGAACCCGGGCACGCAAACGTGCCACCCCCCCAGCCATTAGTTTGCACGCATCGGGTCGGAGTTCCTTCGTGAAAGCGAGTCACGGCTGTTCCGGATGACCAGCGATACAGAGGCGAGTCAACTTCCCGCGGGCTCGCCTCCGTGAACCGCCCTCTGACCGTCTCTATCAAGGTTCCACAGCGTGTGAGAAGTCCTCCAACACTCAGGTCTGTACGTCCAGCAAGAGTTGGTGCAGGGGCCTCGCACCCACCAATGGTCTGCACGACGTCGACACCGACCACTGGGAATGCAGCGAAGGCCCCGGGGTGAGTCTACCGCGATAGCCAGACGCAGCAGTGGAGTAAGTTCACGCGCGGCAACAGCTTCGCACCACCTCTACCACCCTGGCCAACTCTGTTTCTGTCAGTTGCGAGCCCGACGGAAGGCACAATCCGTCACGGAAGAGCCGCTCCGCGACAGTCCCGCCGATCACCTCATACTTCCTGAAGACAGGTTGCAGGTGCATCGGTTTCCACACCGGGCGAGATTCGATGTTCGCCGCTTCAAGCGCAAGGCGCACGTCTTCTCGAGTGGCGCCGAAGACATCGGGATCAAAGGTCACCGTAGTAAGCCACCGAGTATGCCGTCCCCACGGGGCTTCCGGCATGAACTCCACGCCGGGAAGATCTCTCAAGGCACGATAGTAGTACTCGAAGTTACGCCGGCGAGCTGCGACCCGATCTCCCAACACGCGCAGCTGCGCCCGGCCGATCCCGGCCAGCACGTTGCTCATTCGGTAGTTGTAGCCGATCTCGGTGTGCTCGTAGTGCGGTGCCGGCTCCCGGGCCTGTGTTGCCAGCTTGCGCGCACGCGCGATGAGCCGATCATCGTCGCTGACGAGCATGCCACCACCGGAGGTGGTGATGATCTTGTTTCCATTAAACGAGTAAGCGCCGAACAGCCCAAACGTCCCTGGCGCGCGGCCCTTGTACGAAGCCCCTAGGGCTTCCGCCGCGTCCTCAATCAAGATCACGCCATACCGCCGGCATGCTTCAGCGATCGGGTCAATATCGGCACTTTGCCCGTACAAATGGACGAGCACGACTGCCTTTGGAAGCCGCCCGACCTTAGCACGTCGCTCGAGCGCGTCGACAAACAAACCTGGGTCCATGTTCCAGGAACGAGGCTCACTATCGACAAAGACCGGCGTCCCACCTACGTAGACGATGGGATTGACGCTCGCTGCAAAAGTCAGCGTCGAAACCCAGACCTCATCCCCCGCACCGACGCCAGACACCCCGAGAGCAAGATGAATGGCAGCTGTTCCCGATGACACCGCGAGCGCGGCCTTCGCTCCGACCAACTCCGCAAACTCCTGCTCGAAAGCGTCGACATGGGGACCCAGCGGTGCGATCCAATTAGTCTCAAATGCCTCGTGGATAAACTCGAGCTCTTTCCCGCTCATGTGTGGAACTGAGAGTTGAATTCGTGGGCTGGACACGGTACTCACCTCGTGGTCTTGGCTGGACCCCGCAGTGGTCTAGGACGATCGCACAACCGCCATCATGTCGTACTTAGCCGCCGTCACACCAGGTCGAACCTGAAGCCATTCAGACCTCGGCTCCCGTCCTTCAGCCCAAGCGAGAATAGCAGCAGGGATGTTGGCTCCGGCTACGTGCGAAAAGGGATAGCCCCCTCCAAAGCGCGGGTTTAGTTCCAAAACCGCCGCACGACCGTCTTCCGAGACAACGACATCGCAGTCGGTGATGGCCACGTGCTGGAGTAACGAGGCAAGCTTTCGACCGAGTTCTTGCAGCTCCGGCATATCCACCGTCACTGCCTTATCCGTTTCCCCCGCTCGCATACTGAGCTTTCGCTTCACAAACGTCGACAAGTACTGCTCGTTCAAATCATTGATGAGATCCAGACCATATTCGATTCCCGCTACGAACTCTTGGATGAGTATCGCCCGATGACGGTCAGTACGACTAATTCCGGCCAGTATTGTGCGCTCAAGTTTGCACGAAAGAAGATGATATGCCCACACCAGTTGCTCATGCGAGTCGACCAGCTCAATCCCGATGGACCCGGTTCCCCAACGCGGTTTCAGTACGACGGGAAACCGCAACTCGCCACTATCGAGCGCGAGTTGGGCTTCATGCAGAGTGCTAAAAGTCCTTGGAACACCGATGCCCGCATCCGATAAGAACCGGTACGTCGCCCACTTGTCGAGGCAAGTATCGATCACCTTCGGTTCGGATACCACAACGGTGACACCAATGCCCTGAAACAGCCCCTTTTGCCGAGCCAAGAGGGGTAGTTCAAGATCGTTCAACGAGATCAGCAACCCCACGTCGTTGCGGCGACACAGGTCCATGAGAAAGTCGATGTATCCCTCGTCGCTGAACTTGGGAGCGACAAACGCTTGATCGGCGCCCTGCAATGCTGCCGCATTCGGATCGGAGTCCGTCGCTAACACTTCTCCCTTGCCGTCAAGTGCTTGTCGAAAGTACGATACCAAGTAGTTGCGACGCCCTGCCGAAGTCAGCAGTACGTTCATCCGTCAAATCCCCAATCCATGGCCGCCGACATGAGGTTCAACAACCCGCCCGTGTGCCAGAAGAGAACACGAGATCCCTTCGGTATATCGCCTCGTCTTACCAGATCTACCATTCCACGCATTGCTTTCGCCGTGTAAGTGGGATCTAGAGGGATCCCCTCCATAGAGGCCACCATCTTGATCAACTTTTCGGCATCCGGAAGCGGTTCGGCATAGCCTCTACCGATCCACTCGTCCCGAAAGTCCACCAGACGGCCCTTTCCCCCAAGCTGAAGATCTCGACGCAACCGCTCGTAAAGTTCCTCAACGATTAAGGTGCCCCGCTCGGCTGCCCGCGCTACAGACACGCCGATTACGTGTGTGGGCCATCCAACGATGTCCAGACCAGCGAGAATACCGGCCTGTGTCCCGCCGGTTCCACTGGCATGAACAATATAATCAGGTACCCAGTTCGGGTCTGGTCTCTGTTGGTTCACCTCAAGGACCGCTTCAGCCAACCCAAGAGCCCCCTCAAGACTGTGGGCACCGCCTTCTATAAACAAGGGGCAGAAACCGTTCTCTTGCAGGGTTCCAAGGGTACGGTCTAGAGTCTCTCGCACTCGATGACTCGGAACAACTACCACCCTCGCTCCTGAGAGCAACGCGAGTAGCAGGTTTCCGGATGGGTCCTTGAGAGCATGATCGTCACCGTGGAGTACCAGCTCACATTTAAGGTTTTTCTGGGCTGCGACTAACGCTACCACACGGGCGTGATTCGACTGCACTCCGCCGGTGGTCACCAGCGCATCAGTGTGGGGAGGCGCCGTCTGAAGAATTCTGGCCAGCTTCCTGATCTTTGCGCCTCCACCAGGAACCGGTGTGAGGTCATCCCTTTTTATCCAAAGATCAATGGCCAGTTCCCGCCCGAGGCGCGGCAATGGGTGCAAGGGAGTAGCATGTACGAGCAACTCAAGCCCCTTCATCAACATTGATCTCCAGTTCCAACGGTCTCGACAGGACTGCCCACGTCTTCAGCTCCCACTCGTCTCTCAGTAGTCCAAAAACAAGGCGGTCCCGAAATTCTCCGAGGTGGAACAGGTGTTTCCGCAAACGTCCTTCTTCCCTGAATCCGTGCAACCCATAAAGGCGTTGAGCTCGTTCGTTGCAGTCAATGGTCGTCAAGTAGATTCGGTGAAGTCCCAAGGAGCCGAAACCGAAGTTGCACAACCAGCGCAATACGGCTCTACCGTATCCCATTCCGCGGTGCTCGGGACCTACCAGCATATAAAGCTCCGCTCGCCCGTGATGGCGGTCGATATCGACCAGCCCCCCCATGGCAACCGTAATCTCCTCTTCTTTCGAAGAGACGGCAAAGGCGAAGTCCCTACGATTTGCGTCCACGCTAGCATTCTGAAACCATCGCTCCGTCGCCGCCAACGACATCGGAACTTCGACAGTCATGTACATGTAAACGTCCGGATGGTTGAACCAGGCAACGCGCGCTCTTAAATCCTCCCGTTCCAACCGTCGAACTCTAAGCCTCATGGAAGGCAATCACCCACCTGCTTCTGTCGTTCGCCTGCCGTGCCGGCACACATCGAGCGGGCTCTGAGCTGTCCCGGGAACCACAATAACGCCCTCCCGCCGGAAAACCTTGTATACGGTGCGGAAGAGAATATTTATGTCCAGCCACAGCGACCATCGTTCGACGTATTGGACATCAAGCTCGAGCCGCTCATCCCAGGACAGGTTATTTCGTCCCTCGACCTGTGCAAGGCCTGTGATACCCGGCCTGACCGTATGGCGTAGGCGTTCCCGCTCCGTATAGTACGGTAAGTAGCGGGGAAACAGCGGGCGAGGGCCTACCAGGGACATATCCCCCCGAATCACGTTCCAGAGTTGGGGAAGCTCATCCAAGCTCGTCTTGCGGAGAAATACGCCAAAGGGCGTCAGTCGCTGCGAATCAGGTAGCAGTCTTCCGTCCTTCGCCATCGAGTTGTGCATCGTTCGGAACTTCAGAAGCGTAAAGACTCGCTCTCGGTAGCCTAAGCGCTCCTGCCTAAAGAGCACGGGGCTTCCCATAGTGACCCTAATAGCTAGAGCGACGATGGCCATCACCGGGAGCAAGATGACCAGCGCCACGCTCGCGACGACGAGATCGAAAGTACGCTTCAGCATGGTGTCCCCCCGACGGAGGCATCCGCACCTCGGAGTTGGCTGTTATCGGCGGTTGTACAGGACGCGAGAGTGTCCCGACAATGACCTACCCAATTGTTCGAATCCCTTGGACAAGTATGCGTGGGCTCAATACACCGTATCAATCGTTCCCAAGTTGAGCATCATCGAGCGCTTCTCTTAATGCCGTCACCACGGTTTCAACGGTTTCCCGGGTCATCTGTGGCCAGATGGGTAAGGATAACACCTGCGCGGCTGCCGTCTCAGAGTGAGGCAAGTGGAGGTTCCGACCTGAATAGACTGCTAGCTTATGTAGTGGGACGGGGTAATACACCATTGTACTAATCCCTCGGTCTCGGAGCCTGGCTTGAACAAGGTCGCGGTTGACCCCTGTTATCCGAATCGTATACTGGTGATACACGTGGTGGACATCCTCATTTGGTATACTGACCTTTACGCCACGCACATCCTGGAGCAACTCGTTGTACCACGCAGCCACTCGACGGCGACCGTCATTAGAGGCATCAAGTCTTGGCAGCTTCACCCGCAGTATGGCTGCTTGGATTTCGTCCAAGCGCGAGTTGTAACCAACCAACTCGTTGTAGTACTTCCGTCGCGATCCGTGAACCCGTAGCGCGCGGGCCACGTCAGCTACTTCGTCACGATTCGTGACGATCATCCCGCCGTCTCCAAATCCTCCCAGGTTCTTTGAGGGAAAGAACGATAGGGCGGCTACATCGCCAAATGTCCCCACTTTCTGACCTCTTAGCATCGCCCCAAAGGCCTGTGCCGCATCCTCAACAACGTTGAGATGGTACTTCCTCGCTATAGACAAGAGAGTGTCCATTTCGCACGGCCTACCGTATAGATGCACGGGGATGATCGCTTTCGTACGTTCCGTGATTGCGGCCTCAACCTGGGAAACGTCAATGTTAAATGACTCCGGGTCAATGTCGACGAACACGGGTGTTGCTCCAACACTATGAACGGCTTCGGCGGTTGCGAAGAACGTCAGCGGCGTCGTTATGACCTCGTCCCCAGGCCCTACGCCCAAAGCTCTCAGGCCAATTACCAAGGCGTCGGTCCCCGAGTTAACCGCAATCGCATGCCGGACACCTAGATAGGTGGCAACTTCTTCCTCGAACGACTTGACGTTAGGACCCATGATAAACTGTCCATCACGCACAACCTTTTGAATGGCCGACATCAACTCGTCCCAAATTGCTTCTATTTCCGGCCGTACATCTAGGATCGGAATGCTGCGAGGTGCCTCGTTGTTCATGGCCGCGCCTCCCCTGTTCTCCGGATCTGGTTGTCACCAATCATGTCGTACTCCTTGCCGCACTCGACACAAGTCGCGTGACAACCATCGAATCTAAGCCGGATCCCGCATTCGCATGTCCACCCAACAACACGTGCTGGAACACCAGCAACCAAGGCGTACGGAGGAACATCTCGGGTAACTACAGCTCCAGCTGCAACGAACGCCCACTCTCCTATCTCGACTCCACAGACAACAGTGGCGTTGGCGCCGATTGAGGCTCCCCGTCGGACCCGCGTCTTCACATAGTCCGTCGATGTGTTTCGCGGATACGCTGATCTCGGAGTCTTTACGTTCGTAAAGACCATGCTGGGTCCGCAGAATGTGTAGTCTTCAAGGATGACCCCTTCATACACCGAGACGTTGTTCTGGATTTTGACTCCGTTACCGATCTGGACGCCCCGCGCGACGAAGACATTTTGGCCTATGGTACAATCACGGCCAATCTTTGCACCCGACATAACGTGCGAAAAATGCCATATCTTGGTGTTAGCCCCGATTTCAGCGCCAGGATCAACATAGGCCGATTCGTGTATGAAGGGTTTACTATCCATACCGAACGCTCCTCTCCAAGACGGATAGACCTAAGCCCTGATAGGTCCCGTTCGTCTATAAGGCCAGACTGAATGTCTCACTGAACTTGCAATCCGCACCATCACCCTACGACGGGTCAACGGTTCAAACGCCACGTATCGCTTCGAGGACAATCGCCTCAAGGGTTTTCGCAAGGCGCTTTATGTCATGATGTTCCTCAACGTACTCGCGAGCACGGAAGCCCATCTCAACTCGTTCCGGCATCGATAAACGCGCTAATTTGTCAATAGCTTCAGCCATTGCACGGGGATCATCAGCCCTGATGGAGACACCGGCTCGAGCTTCGGCCACTGGATCATTGGGGGCGTTGATGGCGTACACTATCGGACGGCCAACCGCCATGTAGTCAAACAACTTGTTGGGGCTCACCCCCCACTTAAAGACCGGCGAATCACGCAATGGCATGATGAACGCGTCAGCCTGCCTGAGGACGTCAAAGATCTGCGTCTTCGGAACTGCCGGCTCGAACGCCACATTGCGTAGCCCCATATCCTTGGCCTGTTGCATAAGCTTGGGCTTTTCAGGGCCGTCGCCGACTAGTCTGTACTTCACCCTCGGGTTAATGGTCTCCATGTACTTCGCGCTCTGTAATACTGTGTCGAGACCGTTGGCCCGTCCATGCGCACCGGCGTACATTATCGTAAATGAGTCGGATTCGCCTTTGGGCGGTGCCGGTTCGCCGGCTTGATCCAGGGCAATGCCATTAGGAATCCAGTGAATCTTGGACGGACTAGCACCTCGGCGAGCTATGTACTCGATAGATTGAGGCAACAACGTGATCACTTTGCGAGCCCGCTGGTAAAGACGCCTCTCCAGGAACGACATGCCTATAATTGCGGGATGAGAGCTGGACATGCCGCCCAAGGCAACCAAAGTCTCTGGCCAAAGGTCGCGCACCTCGAAAAGGAACGCCGCCTTGTACCGGTGAGCCAGTCGTTCTGCAGCAGCCGCAGCCAACAGATGCGGACTTGAGCCCAACACTGCATCAGGTGACGGGAGATCCTGTAAACCCGTCCGTCGCAGCACTCTCCACGCAAACGCGAGCATGTTCTTTACTCGCGTTGTATCGTTTCCGGAATAGGAAGGTACGCGAATCCAAATAAAAGATAGACGTTCGGAGAGACACTGCCGGGACCACACGGAATCGGACGCGTCCAGCTTGTTAACCCCCGTCTTCGCGTCATAACTAGAAGCAATGATGGTGACTTCATGCCCCTGTGCAGCAAGTTCCCGTGCCAGCGACACGTGACGACTGCCGCCGGCTGAATCTGACGTCTTGGCGTAGTGGTTGACAATCCATAGCCTCATGAACGCCGCCCCCGATAACCATAGCGCGCCACCCAGCGCATCTCGACACCTTCTATGAGCTCAGAACCGAGTCATAACCGGGCAAGAGGCTGGATACACCAGAGAAGATTGCTGTTTTCCGATTGACCTTCGATGTAGAATGCCACAACTGCGGAAGTCGCCCGCCATTTCGCTGGAACTTCCACAAGTACAGGTCAACGTATCCGAGCGACATGCTCATAACACTGCAGAAGTGTCCTCGCTTCGTGATCCCAGTTGTAGCGTTCTTTCACAGCGCTCACACCCCGCCGTCCCATTTCCTCGGCCTGTGCTGGATTACGCAATATCCACGTTACCGCTTCCGCAATAGCACTAATATCTCTGGGGTCAACTAGAATGCCGCAGCCGGTGCCCTCGACAATTTCTCGCCAGAGCGGGAAATCGGAAGCCACAACAGGCAGGCCGGCCGACATGTACTCGAACAGTTTGTTGGGTTGAGCCTCCACGTGGTTAGGAACCGGATGGAACAGTACTAGTCCAAGCCGTACACTCCCCAGAAGATCTCGCAGCTCTTCCCGGGAACGCCAACCCAGGTAGTCAACGAACTCCCAGCCGGGAAAACGACTCAGGAACTGCCTATACGTTTCAGATAGCTTTGTGGCTAGTTTTAGACGTGCGCCAAGTTCTGGCGGTAGGAGAGATAACATACGAACCATCTCTTCCGCCCCGCGGGCAGGCGAAAGGCCGCCCATGTATACTAGATTGGGTGGTCGGTCGGAATAAGGCACGGTGTTGGGAGACATCAATTCATCTAGCAAAGGAAAATTCTGTACCAAGTAACCCTTCGTTCGCGGCATTCGCCGCTTGATCGATGGTGTCGCGGCCACGAGTTCGTCGAAGATTCCAAATGCCCACTTCTCTACAATCTTCGTTCCAAAGGCAATCAACGGCCGCACCATACCCGGAATCCAAGTCTTGGTAAGTACCTGTTTCGGCAAGTCCTCGTGAACGTCATAAATAACGCTCTTACCGCGTAATTTCAGCAGAACACCCTGAACGATCAACTCCGGGTCATGGATATGGTATACGTCGGCATCTAAGGCAAGCGCTCTTCTGCGCACAAGACTTCCCGTATGCAGAATCCGCTCCAGCCTACTCGACGGCGGCTTGACAGGGCGAAAGTGAACGCCCTCCTTTGTCACTTCACCAAACTGGCCCGGCGCAACTAGGAAAACCTCATGGCCAGCTGCAGCCAAGGTTCTGGCTTCCTTGTGAAATATCCTTACGTCTTCCGCCTGGTGAACACTGGTCAAGTGTGCTATGCGCAGTCTTTTCACAGAACTTCCTCCGGTTGTCGGCGTCAGTGCCATAGGAGCTACCCGACCCAGTCTATGTGTGGGCGTTATCGACCCGTTAACGTTGCCTGCCGGCAACCCAGCTGTAACTCGATTGCACAGGTCGGAGCTTACAGATGGTACAGCCCACGATTACCCACTGGCTGTGTCCCGAGTACTGCCAACACAAGGGTTTGGGATGGCTTCAAATCAATTCGGACCAGCAACAGCCAGCCCAGCATGGGCTCATGCGGATCTACGCATAGGTCGTGCGCCCGCTCGGCTCAACGCGGCGCGAGCCAACGAACTGTCACCGTTGCGGTTTATACCGCATCCGATAGCGTATCTTTCCGAGTGCCGCGCCCAACCGAAGCCTCCTTGAACGGTAACCGGCATGCCATCTACGCGCACACTCTCTCAGACTCTCCGATGATCGCTTCTCAGCGATATAACTGGTGAGAGTTACATGCAGGCGATGATATCCAACGGTTGCAGGATTACGTAAGCCACCGTCGGCACCGTGGAGATCGTACGCGGACCACCCATCTAGGTCCCATCTGTACCATTGTGTCTCGAGCGTAGAGACGAAGGCATCCAAGTGTGTGGACACCGCATACCGCGCGTCAACTGCGGTCAGATCTAGCAAGCCTACCAACGCGTATAGGAAGCCATTAAGGGTATGTCTCGGCTTATCCAAGGGGTACTCTTCCAAGAACGGATGCTTGCCGTCAATGAACGACTTCACGCCTCCCTCTTCTATAGGCGTCGCGAGAGGTCTTGCGGCACGAACGGCTTGCGCTAAATAACTATCATCCCCGGTGAGAAAATAGGCCCGGACTAGTACGCTGATGCCTTCTCCTTGGGCCATACAAGAGAGCCAGGGTGCCCGTAACTCACCCCAGTCGAAATCGTACCACCACAATCCATCCGTCTTGGTCATAAACCAATCACTAACACGCAAGAACGTGTCTCGATGGTGTTTACCGCCCGCCGTAATATAGCGATTGTAATGAGCCAGTCCATAGGCGGCTATTCTCGTCGGATTGTACTGAACGCCCACAGACTTATACAGGCGCACGGGAAGGCCCGCGGCATCCTTGGGGGTGTAGTAAATTGGTTCTTTTACTAGTGTAAAATCAAGATCAAGGGGATAAGCCGTGCTGGTCAAGGCGCTTGGGTGCAACGCGAAGTCCGAGCTTCCAATGAGAGCGTCTACAATATCACGCAAGACTTTCCTTGTACTCACGTGCGCTACGCCTCCTGCCAGACTTCCCGTAGAGCCGGTACACCTCTCTCAGAATCGCAGTACCTAGTACAAGGAGCAACGGCAGTGACAAGAAGCCACGCCCCAATGACGCTGAGTAGAAATTCGTGAGCAGGAGCTGACACATGGCCACGAGGGTCGCAGCGCGCACACCCGTTCCTACCGCGTCCACTTGCCGGTCAAAGTAGACCTGAAGCAGAACTGTGAGTACACCAACGACCATCGTCCCGATAATTACACCGGGCATCCCCCAGTCAGCATAGAACGAGGCGAAGTACGATGCATTGACAAGGCCTCCCGGAATGGACGCATCGTAGTAGTTGTTATATATAAACGACGCGGCGGGGACATGCTCCACCCCGGCTATCCAAGCGAGCAGTCGGTTAGACCGCGGACCAAGGTGTTCGAAACGATTCGTGAAAGCATCGAAGTACACGGCACTAGTGTGAGACGGAACCCACGTCACCCGCCGCCATAGCGACTCTACCGCCACCAGCAAGAACTCGAGTCCGTTGAAGCCGTAAAGGAGAGGATAGAAAACCGCCGGTAATAGGAGCGCCACCAGGAGGATGAGCGCCGGCACCAGGATACGTCTCTTTCCCGAACTATCGCCCGCCAAGTAAGACGCAATGCTCATTCCGAGTAATACAATAGCTAGTGGCGCCTTTGCGGTTGTCAGCACTGAGTAAAATACAGCTGCGATCAGGACCAACCAGAAGTGAAACCTGGATACCAAACCCTTCCTGCGGAGGACAACCAGAACGGCTAGGTACACAGGATATATCAATGCGCGGCTGTACGAGTAAATTATTGTGAGCACTCCACTATAATTGCTCACCAACCCGCCTATGCGAAGAAACATTGTCTCCGTAGATTCCCCGATATTGGATAGTAGGAAAAACAGCGCTATGCCTGACGTCCCCTTATCCAAAACAAAAACAATCGGGAGTAGAATCAGACTAGCCGAAATCACAGGCGCTACGCTCGCGAATCGCTTATCCCGAGCAGAGATTTCGAGGGCGGCGGATTGAAACGCAACGCGGATCTTCCGGGGCGAGTGGCGGAACACCGCCTGCGAACACAGTGCGGAGAACAAGTACAAGAACGGTGTAAGCCAAACCGCCATCAGGTACTTGTCTTCTCTAACGTCAAACGCGTAAATCTCCAACGCGCGGAGATGGATGAGGAAGATATACGCAACGATGAACGTCGCCGGAAACGACAGGTAACTCAACTTGCCGAACGCTACCCGTGTCCCAGCGAGCAGAGCAATGGGTATGACTACCCAATGCAATATCAAGAGGGAAGGATCAAGCATGTGAGTCCCCTTCGTGTCGCGCCCGAACAACCCCATTCCAAGCACAGCCACAGTGTCGGGCACCAGGATAACTTGCACCACACTTCAAAGGTTGCCTAGGGTGACACGGTCGTACCCACAAGCTTCCCGACCACGTTACCTAAAGTCCTCCTGGCCAAACCATTCGCGAGCTAGTAGCGTAGCGATAGAATCCCTTCCGTCGTATATCCGACGGAATTTCGACTTCGGCATAATTCCGTACCATGCGAGCGGATTCCGCTCGTACTCGGAAGCCCGCTTGAGCAACTTTCGGACTCGAAGCGCGTCCAACAGAGCAGTCCTTATCTTGCTGAAACCGGTCGCTGGTTTCGGCACCACAGTAGAGACGCCGCTCGACAAACCCTCTACGTAATCCTTGTACACACGCTTACCGTCTCGTAAATAGGTCGGTACGGAGTGCCACATACCGATTACCCTGTGGTCCCAGAGCGGCAGCCACCAATCCAACCCAAAAAACTCATAGGCTCTTACCGAGTTGATCACATACTTGGCGTGACGCTCCTGCCATTCCCACCGTTCCATGAGAAGTGAAGGGCCGCCCCCCGCGCCCGTATCCACGTCCAGTGCCCCGACAACGTTGCGTAGTTTCTCCACAACCTCCTTCTGCTGCTGACGCGGAGCAGGTGTTCCCTTGTAGTGCTTTCTTCGAATAGCTTGAACAATGGCGTCAATGCCACCCGTTTCGGGATAACCTGAACGGGATAGCGCAACTGTGTGCCCTGGAACGATGATACTATCCGACGGGATCGCCTGACGGTGAAGCAGTTCTCGCACAGCGGGCCAATCCTGGATATGTGGCACGGACCCTAGTCCGTCCGCAAATCGGAAGTAGTTATGCCGTTCGTTCGAGTGAAACCACGAGTACCATAGCCTCTCGTTATACTCGATGAAATGCCATCGTATACCCAGCCACTCAGCTACAGCCCGACTCTTCGCACTCTCCCGGTTTTCCGGTCGTCCATAGGAGAATGCATGAAGGTTTTCATATCCCGCGCGCGCCAACGTCACCGCGAGTAACCTTGAATCATAACCCCCACTCAATGGCAGGACAAGGGCGCGTCCCGCCGCGTACTCCATGAGAGAGTTGCAACTCGCGCGAACAACGGCATCAAGGTGCTCGGCCCATACGGAGAGTTCACGTTCCTCAACGCAAGCCTGACCCTCACCAAGCAAGAAGTATCGTCGTACAGCTAGCTTAGGAGTGCCGGCATTCTGGGAAACCGTTAGAAACTCCCCGGCTTGCAGCTGGTAGACGTTGGTGGACAAAGTGCGGTTACCCGTCACATATCCAGTTTGCATAATCTCACATAGGGAGATTGGATCTCGCCCGTTGGTCCCCAGTTCTTGCTCAATCCATCGGGGATCATCACTTATGACCACTACTCCTTTCTGAGGATCGTGGCCATAGAACAGAGGTATGCTTCTGACTCGGTCTACTGCGGCAACTATCCAATCAGCCCTAACCACGACTACAGCAAAGAATCCTGGAATAGCCTTCAAAGCCGCCACGACATCGTCGGGCGACGAACAATGCGTAAAGCTATCTGCGCGAAGAGCTCCTCGAATCCCTGCACGGCAGTAGACGCCTGGACAGCGGTTCCACCCAGGGGACACGAGATTGAGTCGTACGCGTTTCAGAGGTACTTCCATCACAGCCACCCGATTCCCACGTTGGTGGACACCTCTAGGCTTGGAACTTCGGAACGAGCTTCACCATGAACTTACGGATGACGCTGACCAGCACATACAGTTCGCGGATCCTTAGCACCCACGCGAAAGCGCCGTACGCGATAGCACCTACGCACGCACTCACCAGTAATCCCAACGCTTCACCGAACGTACCACCCAAGTTCGTCGCAGCAAAGATTGGCTTCTGAGTACAGTATACAATTACTCCCATCAAGAGGCTCGATAGCGTAGAGCGGGAACAGGAGGACAAGAGGCGACCGATGGGCACACCTGTCGGCATCTTTCGCCTTATGAGTACAAGTCCCGCCACCAAACCTGCTAAGCTTGACAGCGTGGTCCCTAACGCGAGCCCACCCTGTTGCAACGGCGAGATCAGCGTGATATTTAACACAACATTCAGAGCGACCATTCCGAAGGTTATCAACATCGGTGTACGAGTATCCTTCAAGGAAAAGAAAGCGCGATTGACCAGGCGACGCATACTAAATATCGCAATGCCGAACCCAAAAAACAAGAGTGCCCAAGCGGTCTCAGCAGTCGCGGCGTCGTCGAACACGCCTCGCTGGAAAACTATCCTAACCAGTGGCTCGCGTAAGACGACGACACCTGCGGCAATAGGAACCATAAGAAAGTGCATCAGCGCCAGGGAATCCACAAGTCCGCCCGAGAACGCCCGCCAGTCTTTTCGTGCCGCGAGCTTCGCCAGCGTCGGATACACCACGGTCATGATGGACAGACCAACCACACTCGGAGCAAGCTCCGCCAGGCGATTCGCGTAATTCAAGGCCGCAATGCGTCCTTCGGGCAAGGTTGAGGCGAGAACTCGGTCCACCAACGTGTTGATCTCACCGGCTGAAGCTCCGATTATCGCGGGGATTATCAGCCGCGCCATATGACGAACTTCCGGAATGGTGAAGTCTAGAGCCAGCCCCAATCGAAAACCGATCCGCAACGCTGCCAGCAGGTTTATTGCCGTTGCTCCGGCAGCCCCAACTAACACTCCTAATGCCGCCGCTGCGATACCGTGTCGCGGCCCAAGGGCCAGCGTAAATGCTATAGTTGCACCACTCTGAACCAGAGCGGCGCTTGTCGGCACAGAAAACTCGCCGTGTGCTTGAAGGAGACCAGCCAGGACACCCGACATCAATTGGAAGATCATCATGGGAAAGATCAATCTTGTCAGGTACGTTGTCAAATTCAGGCGTTCTTCCTGAAAGCCCGGCGCCACAACCTTTGCAAGCGACTCGGCCACTATCTCGCCAGCAATAACCAACACGCATCCCGCAAGTATGACCATTGTCAATACATGCGCGGCGAACCTAAGTGATTCTTCCGGTCCACGCCTCTCCTTGATGTCAGAATACAAGGGGATGAAAGTAGTAGTGAGAGCGTAACTCAATGCCGAGAACAACAAGAGGGGAATGCTCTGGGCAACAAGAAATGCGTCCGTTTCAGCCGTCGCGCCAAAAACCGCAGCCAAAGAGGCCTCCCGAAAGAACCCGAAAACCTTGCTCGCAACGGTCAGGATTGCCACTGTGCCCGCTGCCTTTGCTAGCGTAACCCGACTCAATTCGTATCAAGTCCTCACTCTGGCAGAAGAATGGTCCTTCAACGTGATGAGAGTGCCTCAGGCGAAGCTCGGGCCGCCATGAAACACGCTAGAGAGCATCCGGTTGCTTCACGGTAGCTACCGCAGAAGGACTCCAATTGGAAACTTAAGCAGCACCCGCCCGCACTTTTGTCCCATTCATGTTCGACTCTGCTCTTGGCCATGCGAAACCAGAATGTCCCGTTTACAACCTAACTCCGCGAGTCAGGAGTTGCACTATCTTCTCAGACGCGTCGCCGTTACCATATGGGCTCTCGTGGCTAGTTATCGTTGGATTCAGCTGAATTTCGGCGGTGGCAACGATGTCGTCAGGCGATGTTACGTCAACCAACCGATTCCAGCCCATGTCAACAAGTTCCGTCCACTCTGTCTCATTACGTAGCGTGAGTGCAGGTACGCGGTGGAAGAATGCTTCCTTCTGTACTCCACCTGAATCCGTCATGATGAGTCGAGCATTTCGCTGCAACTGCACCATGTCCAGATAACCCACGGGTTCCAATAGGATGATGGCCTTACTTACCGCTTCCAATAGACCGAGTCTAGCCATCGCCTTGCGCGTTCTTGGATGTAACGGGAGTACCACCGGCAGCTGCGACGACAAACGAATCAACGCGGTCATGATGCCGCGCAGGCGTTCTTCCACGTCCGTGTTTTCTGCACGATGTACGGTAGCGAGTATGTAGGCTCCAGACCTCAAGTTCAGATCCTGCAATATCGAACTTCTCTCGGCAGCTCGCCTGCCCATATACAAGGCAACGTCGTACATGACATCGCCAACTACATGAATCCGTTCGGGATCTATTCCTTCACGCATAAGCTGAAGTCGTGCGGCTGCGGTCGGAGCAAAGAGAACACCCGACACATGATCCGTGACAACGCGATTGATCTCCTCAGGCATAAATCGATTATGTGAACGGAGCCCCGCCTCCACGTGAGCAACTGGAACGTGTAGTTTTACTGATGCTAGAGCAGCTGCAAGCGTCGTATTCGTATCGCCGTATACCAAGGTTACGTCAGGCCGTTCTGAGATCAGCACGTCCTCGATCTGCACCAACATTCTGCCGGTCTGGGCTCCGTGGCTGGCTGAGCCCACATTGAGATAGTGATCCGGAGGGTGCAGATCCAGTTCATCAAAAAAGACGGCCGACATGTTCTCGTCGTAATGCTGGCCGGTGTGCACAAGGACTTCCTTTACGTCAGAGAACTTCCGAATAGCTCGAGAAACCGCCGACGCCTTTATGAACTGTGGCCTGGCGCCTACAACGGTGACTATCTTCATACCCTCGCACCCTCTAGAGTCCGTGGTTCGTTTCCGCCCGCTTTCAAGACTGGCCGCTTCCTCAAATATAGTCGAATATAGTCGCCACGCCACGCTTCGGCGACGGTCGGGAGCTAACACAATCGTTACAGCCGTCCGCTGGCGGCCAAAGTCGCGAAGTGCCGAGCACGAGTTTCCTCCGTACTCTCATGACAGGATCCGGCTACGGCGACTCTTCGAGACACCGTACTCGACGTCCGCCGATGTCCTTCACCCTAAGACCTGTTAGTCGGCGGTCATGACACGTGTTCCAACTGCCTCTGTGCGTCCTCCAACACCCGTACAACCTCTAACCCGGACCTACCGTCGGACAGAGGACGGCGACCGGTCTGGACCACTTCGAGAAAGTGCTCACACTCTAGTCGCAACGGCTGGCCTTCACCGACAAACACAACGTCGGCCCCGCCGTCGATCACCTCAAGATTCGACCCGAACGACTTGCGATGCAAGGTAACGGTTTGCTGCAGTTCGTCGTAGACAAGCATTCCTTGCATTCCTATGACCGTCAACCTTCGTCGCTTCTCGGGCCAAAGCCAAGAGCTGTGCAGATGGGCTCGGACTCCGCCGGGAAAGAAGAACTCCACCCGCACGTCATCTTCAATCGTCGGCTGCAGCACTCGGTGCCCGTAGGCGGAGACATGACTGGGTCGTCGACCGACGAGATACAACAGCACGGCTACGTCGTGAACACCCAGACTCCACATCGCGTTCTCGGCGGTCCTCACGCGTCCTAGGCTCAGCCTTTCTTGATGTAGACTGACCACCGCGCCGATGAGCCCGGAATCGATCTGCTGCTTGATCCACCCGATAGCTGGTTGGTAGAGCAACAAGTGCCCGACCATGAGTGTCCGCCCTCGCTCCTCAGCGATACGGACCAGTTCTTCTGCATCTCTTGCGGTTAGAGTCAGCGGCTTTTCGACAAAGACGTGTTTCCCCGCTTCCAAGGCTTCCCTCGCGAGCTTAAAGTGAGTCGGCGCCGGCGTCGCGATTGCGACAGCGGGGACCGGCAGCGACCAAACATCTTCCGGGCGACTTAGCGTCCTGACATCCGGATGATGCTCCGCCACTCGGGACCGTCTGAGCGCGTCAGGTTCTGCGACCGCCGCCAGTGCGCCCAGCTCGTAAAAGGTCCGGATTAGGTTGCTCCCCCACTGCCCCGCACCCAGTACTGCCACCTGCACCTGGTGACGCGGGCGCAAAGACTCGACGTTAGCGGACGGTCTACCACCTAAGCGCATCAAAGATCCTTATCCTTTCGCAGTTACAGCAGAGTGATTCGGTCCCGATGATTCTTGACGTTCCGAGTAGCATTGCGGGTGTCAAAGACGTGCTTCGACGAGCCGACGACCCACTCATAATCGATGTTGGAGTGATCCGTGGTTATCAGGACGAGGTCCGCCGTGCCCAAGAGCTCTTCGGTCAACGGCTGGCTCTCGAGCTCGAAATCCAATTCCATTACCTTGGGCACAAACGGATCATGGTACGCTACCTCGGCGCCATCCCGCCGCAACAGCCGAATGATGTCAAGAGAGGGCGACTCTCGAGCATCGGCCAAGTCCCGCTTATATGCAACACCAAGCACGACAACCCGGGCCCGCGAAGGAGCTACGCCCATGCGGTTCAACAAGCGATGTACCTTTTCCCGAACAAACTCCGGCATCTTACGGTTGACCTCTCCGGCCAGAGCGATGAAGTGAGTATTGAAGTTTAGCTCTTTAGCTTTCCACTCCAAATAATGGGGGTCGATTGGAATACAATGGCCGCCTACGCCCGGGCCCGGGTAGAACGGCATAATGCCGAAGGGCTTCGTAAAAGCGGCATCGAGCACTTCCCACACATTGAGTCCCATGCGGTCCGCTAACAACGCAAGTTCATTGACCAGGGCAATGTTAACTGCCCTAAACGTGTTTTCAAACACCTTGACGAGCTCTGCGGCCGACGCTGAAGAGACAGGTACAACGTGCAAGATGGTCTCCTCGTAAAAGGCAACTGCCACTTCCAAGGAGACCGGGTCAACGCCTCCCACGACCTTGTTAGTGTTTTTCGTCGTATACCGCTTGTTGCCGGGATCCACCCTTTCGGGCGAGTGAGCCAGGAAGAACTCCCGACCAGCTTTGAGCCCCGAGGCTTCCAAGATTGGTCGCATCAAGTCCTCCGTCGTGCCCGGGTACGTGGTTGACTCCAGGCTGATCAACTGTCCCGGCCGCAGCCGACGGCTGATCTCCCGGGTGACGTTCTCAATGTACTGCAGCTCGGGTGTCAAGTTTTTCGTCAGCGGCGTCGGCACGCATACAACGAGCACATCGAGTTCCGGTACCACTTCGAAGTCTGTCACAGCCCGGATCAATCCCGATTTAACCAGGGGCGCTAGCACCTCGGTCGGAACGTCATCGATGTAACTCTCCCCCCGGTTAACCGCCGCCGCCCTCAGAGCGTTTTGCTCGATACCGACAACGGAGAATCCCACCTTGGCCTTTTCTACCGCGAAGGGAAGCCCCACGTATCCCATGCCGACTACGCCCACTTTGGCTTTCCGCGTGCGGATGCGCTCGATCAGCGCGTTGGCCAACGGATTCCCGACTGTCACTCGCTCAGCTCGCTCGATCATCCAGCGCTCACTCCGTTTTTCGGCAATGCCACAACCTCCGACTACACCGTTGCCCACCGACTCACTCGCCTCGGGCTAACCTCTCGGAAACCTCGTATCCGCAGTCGTTCGCTAACCGAAACACAATTCCTCGGGACCAGCTTCTGCTTCAGAAAGCCGCTCCAGCACATCTCGTGTACCTGCCCCCTCTTGAGGTGGACTCCACGGCAACGAGAAACGTTGGGAAGAATAATCTGGTGAATGGGCTGACCATGCGCCTCACTTAGTGAGGTAGAGTGTTCTAGCTGTCGGCCGCTGAGCAACACTACCCGCCACCTTGTGACCTGGATGCCGAGAAAAGTCTGGGCGTAGGCGCGTAGTCACAGGTGGGTATCAGAAGAAAAAACCCAATAGCACGGACCCAAGTTTCAAGGCTGGGCGTGAAGTTGGCCCTAGGGATACCCTTGGGGATACCATGGAAGGCCGCGGGGCAGACTCATCACCGTTGGCGCCCGTTCCCCCGCGCATGTAACACTGGGATCCTGCCCAGTACAGGGAGCCCTAACAGTGCTTCCGCCTCGTCCGGAGACTTGACCGTTGTGTCCAGAAATTCGACTAATACGGCTCCTCCTACCCCAAGCAGAAGACCCAGGAACGCGCCCATAACAAGATTGAGCGTCCGGCGCGGGCGCACGGGACTCTGCGGAGGCACTGCAGGGTCGATTACCGCCACCTCAGGTGTCCGCATCGCTTCAGCGATTCGCACTTCCTCGAGGCGCTCACGCAGCATTAGAAAGACTTGCTCCAAGACGTTGCGTTCACGGGTTAGAGCCGCCAGCTCCATTTCTTTCTCGGGAAGGGCGGCGAGCCGTTCCTCGGCCTGCCGAATCTGTTCGCTTAGAGTCATCAGAGTCGCCGAGTATCGGTTTACGTCTGCCGCCGCGCCCCGTGCGCGCGCTTCGTCCCTCGCGCGTTCAGCTTCAAGATACCGACTTTCCAGCTCCATCAACATGGCGAGCAGTGCCCGTGTTTCGTCGGTTGGTGAGAGAATACTATTGCTCAATCTGAACTCTTGCAGAGCCTGTTCGGCGGCCATCAACTGAACTTCCGCCATAGCAAGTTGCTCCTCAATAAACGCCCGGGCCGCGGTTATCTCGTCCCTGTTTAGTTCCCTACGCAACTCGATAAAAGCAGCTGCCACGGCATTGGCAATATCCGCGGCTTCCGCCGGTGAAGGTCTGGTAACGATTACCCGAATCGCCTCTGTATTCGAGACGGGTTGCACTGTTATCGAGTTGTGAAAGCCTAGGAAAGCAGCATCTGTAGGTCCGAAGGAGTGGCCGAGACGTTCGGCAGCGCGCAACGCCACCTGTCGACTGCGAAGCATCTCCACACTATTCTGGACCTGGTTTCGCGCTACAACCGTGGAACCGCCGTCTAAGAACATGCGCTCACCAGTCGTCCGCGGATCCTTGATCAACAGGGTGGCCACAGCCTGATATACAGGCGTCGTCGTCGCCGTAATTATGTATGCCACGAGAACCGCCGCAACAGTAACCGCCAGGATGATTACCTTGCGCCGCCAGAGGGCGGCCCCGAGCTGGCGGAGGTCAACGATGTCGGCATCCATCTGTTCTAACCTTTCAGATTCCATCTTCGCGCCTCCAGTCAACTGCTGACGCTAATGTCTACCGAACGGTGAGACGTTGCATAACTGTCTGCCAAAAACGTCGGGCACCCAAAGCCCGTGGGGGATGCCGGTGCGGATCGAGGGTTCGTCCTTCCAGCACCGCTGCCGGATTGTGCTCGACCATTTGCTGTACGGTTGCCGTGTCTAACCACTCTTTCGCCAGACCGAGGTAGCTTCCAAGACGCGGCCGCCGGTTGTAAGCGCCGTGAGCGTCGCTGGCCAAGAAGTGTACGAGGCCATGACGGAGAAGAAAGCGCGTTGCTGCACGAACCGGCTGCACGGCCTTCAGGCTCGAAGCGGTAACCTGAAGCAACGCACCCCGCTCAACCAGTTCTGCGGCGCGGGATGGCTCACTGATGATGTCCAAATTCCGTTCCGGATGCGCGATTATAGGGATTATCCCCTGGAGCCGAAGGTCGTCAATGACCTGGACAGCGTAAGGTGGGATTTCCGACGTAGGCATCTCTAGCAGCATGTAGCGTCCCGCATCGCAATAGGTTAGGAGCTCGCTTCTTGCAGCTAGCTCAGCCACGTCCGCGGTCATGTAGACTTCAGCACCTGGGTATATCTCCATCTCGATGCCTGATTCCGCGACCCGTCGCTGTAACTCCGCCACAAGCGTAAGCAACCGCTCCCGGGTGTTCGGATAGACACCCCCGGGCACCATGTGCGATGTAGCCGCCATGGCTGTTACTCCCTCAGCTGCGGCCATGCGCACCATGGCAACAGCCTCATCCCAGGTGCTAGGCCCGTCATCCACCCCAGGTAGCAGATGAACATGCAGGTCGATCATGCCACTCCCCCCCCCACGGTGGCTGCGCCTGCTCCATGCGGACTTTCTTAGTTGCCCGCCGGTCTAGACGAAGTTCAAATCCCAGCTCTAGCGGTGTTTCGACCACAGCCGTTTCCACCAAGGGCGCCCAGTGGTCCGGCCGTCCAGTACAGACTGATGATAGTAGTAATAGTAATATCCTCCAGCTGCCCGGTCCACACGATTAGCGACAACACCAAGGACCCGAGCACCTACTTGTTCCAATTGCTCCTTGGCGGAAACAGCCATATCCCGGGGCGTCTTCCCAATACTGATTACCAAGAGACAGCCGTCAACGAGACGAGCTAGCAGGCCCGCGTCGGTTACAGCAACCACCGGCGGGGCATCGATCAGCACCAAGTCGGCCCGCTCCCGTAACTCGTTCAGCACCGCCTGCATGCGCCGTGAACCAAGAAGCTCCGAAGGATTTGGCGGAATCTGACCCGACGCTAAGACCCTCACACGCGGTACCATGGTCTGCTGCAGGGCCTCGTCCAAGGTGGTTTGGCCGACTAGCACCGATGTTAGCCCGAGAGTGTTGCGCACTTGGAAAAACTGGTGAAGCGTCGGACGCCTCAGATCCGCGTTGACCGCGATGACCTGCAGTCCCGCCTGCGCCAGCGACGTCGCTAGGTTGGCCGTTACAGTGCTTTTTCCTTCACCGGGCCCTGGGCTTGTGATCAAAATTGTCTCGAGGCGCTGGTCCGGGGACGCGAACTGGAGATTCGTTCGGAGGATCCGGTAAGCTTCAGCGGTAACGGACTTGGGATCCTCCCACGTAATGATGAGCTGGCCATTCGATGACGGCTTCATGTCTTTCCTCCCGAGGTCCGCTGACCGTCATTTTCACGGCCCCGCCTCCATATTGTCCCTTGATGCTCCGCATGCTCGAAACCAGACGAACAACGAATGACGTATACGGCACGGAGGAATCGGTTCCTTCCCACGTTGATGCGGCGGCCTCGTGGAGCTAGGGTCTGACGGCGGCCGTCTATCTCGCTGTAGCGGGACGTATCGGTTTCGAACGCACCCGAGAGATGTATTTCAACCCTAGCCGATCGACAGCCTAGGAGACATAACCAAACCCTGATCGTCTTCGTCGGTACTGCCGGGTTACCGGGGTACATTCCCCCATTGTGGAGTTTGCTCGGCCATGCGTTGTCTCTAGTTTTCGTTGACACGATGGCACGACTGCCGTAAGTCAGTTCTCGGACATGGAGTATATGTTCCCCCTTCTTCCCGTTGGTTCCTTGCGGTCAGGCAGGCGGTGCCTAGGCCCGGCTCCCCGCAGATGCAGGTCGCAGAGAACTTGTCAGCATTTTCGGTACGTCAATGCAAGGCCACAGCCTTGCCACCGAGAACCACCCCTTATGGAAACCATTCGAGTTCCCTTGGAGGTGCAACCATACCTGGGTTCCTCACCACTCATAATGGATGCCCTCTTACCATGAACGTGGTGGTAGAATCGTGAGCAAAGGATGACGCTCAGCGCATTGTCATGGTACATAAGGAGGGTGATTCATGTCGAAGCATGACTCGTATCTCTCCGCCCGTCGTGAAACCCACCTACAGAAACTTGCCGATTTCCTGCGCATCCCCAGCGTCAGTGCCTTGCCGAAGCACAAGGGCGATGTGCGGCGGGCGGCGCAGTGGGCGGCGGACCACTTGCGGGCGATCGGGGTGCCCAAGGTTGAGGTGCTGGAGACCGGCGGTCACCCGGCGGTGTACGGCGAGTGGATCGTGCATGAGAGCTTGCCCACCTACCTCATTTACGGCCACGTCGATGTGCAGCCGGTCGACCCTGAGAACTTGTGGGAAACCCCGCCGTTCGAACCGGTGATCCGCGACGGTCGCATCTACGCCCGGGGCGCTTGCGACGACAAGGGCTGCCTGTTTGTGGCGCTGATGGCGGTGGAAGCCCTTGCCGCCGTCGACGGCCAACCGCCCGTCAACCTTAAGTTCTTGCTGGAAGGCGAGGAGGAAATCGGCAGCCCGAGCTTGCCGGCGTTTCTTGAGCGAGAAAAGGAGCGTCTAAAGGCCAACGCGGTGCTTTGCGCCGACGGGGGTTTCTACCTGCCCCAAAAGCCTGACATCACCGTCGGCAGCCGCGGCATTTGCGCCATGCAGATTGACGTCCAAGGCGCCAAAGGCGATCTGCACTCAGGCGGGTACGGCGGCGCAATCCAGAATCCCATCCACGCCTTGGCTGCCATCTTGGCGAGCATGCGGTCAGCCGAGGGCAAGATTCTCGTACCCGGCTTCTATGCCGGCGTACGGGAGCTCACCGACGCCGAGCGGGCCGACATCGCCCGGGTGCCCTTTGACGAGCAAGCGTTCTTTGCCGGCGTGGGCGTCTCGGCGGGGTTCGGCGAGCCGGGATATAGCACCCTCGAGCGGCTGTGGGCCCGTCCGACGTTGGAAATTAACGGCATCTGGGGCGGGTTCCAGGGTGAAGGCACCAAGACGGTGCTGCCCGCGGAAGCCCATGCCAAGATCACGTGCCGCCTAGTTCCCGACCAGGACCCCGAGCAGGTTTTGGACGCCATCGAAGCCCATGTCCACGCCCACACCCCGCCGGGCGTGACGGTGCGGGTGACCAAGTTCCCCGGGTCGGCTCCCGCCTACCTTATGGACCGGGACCACCCGATCCTGGCCAAAGCCGCACAAGCGCTGCGAGACGTCTACGGCGAGGCGCCGGTGTACACCCGTACCGGCGGGACGCTGCCCGTGGCAGCGATGGTGAAGTCGATCCTCAAGACCGACTTCATCTTCTTCTCCTTCGGCGACCCGGACAGCCAGGTGCATGCACCCAATGAGTTCTTCCGGCTCGAGAGCCTTGACAAGGGTGCGCGCTCCTATGTGCGGCTCCTAAAGAGCTTGGCCGAGGTGTAAAGAGTTCAGAGGATCGCCGCCGGAGAGCCGAAAGTTGCGCCGTTGGACGGACAGCTGAAGCGTAACGGCACACCGCTGCTCACCGCAACTCGCGGCGAGACAGCCATGAAACCGGCCCCGTGGCGCCGCGGGTGACAGTGGCAAGTGGACGGCCAGTACCCGCCCGCCGGCGGACGGGGCCGGTTTTGTGTTCAGTCCCTCAGGCTCACGCGTTTGCCGCTTGCTCCCTGCGACTCGCTATGCGCCGTCGGCTCTCTGCCGCTCACTCTCGGCCATTTCTTCGTGTAACATTCCCGCGCCGACACTTTCTAGGCTTCGCCTTGCCGTTCCGGGCTTGAGGCGTGAACGCCTACAATTCCGCGGTCGGCGCCCGGGTCATGAGGCGCTCAACGCCCACTTCGGGCCGAACGCCTTCATACAACACCCGGTACACCTCGGTCGTGATGGGCATCTCGACGCCGTGCCGCTGCGCGAGCAAGTAGGCGGCCCGGGTAGACGGGATGCCCTCAACCGTGGAGCGGAGAGCGGCCACGGAGTGCTCGATGGTGTCGCCGTGAGCGATGGCGAGCCCAGCGCGCCGGTTGCGGCTGAGGTCGCTGGTGCACGTGAGGATAAGATCGCCCAGCCCGGACATGCCGGCGAAGGTCAGCGGATTCGCTCCCATCGTGACGCCGAGGCGGCCGATTTCGGCGAGACCCCGGGTGATGAGCGCCGCCCGGGCGTTGTGCCCCATTCCCAACCCGTCACAGAGACCGGCGCCGATGGCGATGACGTTCTTCAGCGCCCCGCCCAGCTCGACACCGATCACGTCAGTGCTGGTCCAGACTCGAAAGCGGTCCGTCATCAGAATTTCCTGCGCCCGCCGGGCGACGAGGCCATCGCGGCTCGCGACGACGGTGCCGGTGGGCAGCTCCCGTGCGACTTCGACGGCGAAGTTCGGACCCGACAAAACGGCCAGCCGCTCGCCCGTCCCGGGCAGCTCTTCCTCCACCACGCCGTGGACTAACGGCGGCCCGTCGGAGAACAAAGCTTTGACGACGGACAGCAAGATAACGTCCGTTCCCAGGTATGGCTTAAGCGCCCGGCATACATCCCGCAGGCCGCTGCTGGCTGGTGCCAGGACGACGAGCTCGGCGTCCGCCACCGCCTCCGCCAAATCGGCCGTTCCGGTCACATGTGCGGGAAATGTCACCCCCGGCAAGCGGGCCATGTTCTCCCGGCGGCGCTGAAACTCGTCGACCCCCGCCCGGGTGCGAAACCACAATCGCACATCGTGCCCGCGGCGCGCCAAGGGTACAGCGAGCGCCGTGCCCCATTGGCCAGCGGGCACGATGGCTACCTTGACTGCCATGCCTTCAACTCCTGAAACGAGTCCTGTCGTTCCTCGACGCTCCGAGGGCGCCCGTAGCCGGGGAATGAACCGCCATGAACGGGCCCGTCTTGGAACGAGACAGGATTCGCTGCGGCGCCGGTGTTGTCCCTCCTTTTGACCGCAGGCACCAGCGCTGACGGCGGACGTCAGCGCAAGTCCTCGACGCGAAACGCCTTACCGCGGCGGCTCAAACCGGCGGGCAAAGCCTTGTGTTAGGCGGTCGACGACGATCGCGAGGGCGACGACGCTTAAGCCCGCTTCGAAGCCCCGCCCCACCTCGATGCGGTTGATGGACAGCAGCACTTCCTGCCCGATGCCCCGGGCGCCGATCATGGACGCGACCACGACCATGGCCAGGGCCATCATCGTCGTCTGGTTGACGCCGGCCAAAATCGAAGGCAATGCCAGGGGCAGCCGCACTTCCCTCAGCAGCTGCCACCGGTTGGCGCCGTAGGCGACCGCCGCTTCCTGCACGCTTTTGGCCACTTGGCGAATGCCAAGGTCGGTCAGGCGAATCACCGGCGGCACCGAGTAGATGAGCGTGGCGAGCACGGCCGGCACCTTGCCCAGGCCAAACAGCATCATCGCCGGGATTAAGTAGACAAAGCTCGGCAGCGTCTGCATGGCGTCCAAGACGGGCGTCAGCACACTCCGCACCCGATCGGATTCGGCCATGAGCACGCCCACCGGGATGCCGAGCAATAGGGCCAACACCACCGACGTGATGATGATGGCCATCGTTTCCATGGCCAAGGCCCAAAGGCCAAACACGCCGATCATAAGCATGAGGGCCATGAGGGCCAAAGCCGTCGTCCAGCGGCGCACAAGAAGCCACGCCCCCACGCCCACCGATGCAACGATGAGCCACCACGGCGTCGCCCGGAGCAGCGCCTCGACCTGCAGCAATAGGCGCAGCAGGCCCGCGCTCACGGCGTCAAACACGCTGCCGTAGTTGAGGAGCAGCCAGTCCACGGCCCGGTCGATAGACGGCCCGATATGGCGCTCAAGCTCCCTGGGAAACACGGCTAGCCGGCCTCCCCTCGGTGCGCGGTGCGGCGGCGCAGCCGTGGGACGCCCGACCCGGGTGGCCCACGGGCCCCCGGCCGGCGATGCCACGCCCGGAAGCGGCGTGGCTACCGGCGGTACCGTCGGCTCCGCCGGCGGCAACTCCCTGACCAGCCGCCGCACTATGGACGTTGGCGGGGAGGAGGGCGTCGGTGTAAGCGCCGACGTCCTCCGGCACGACCTGGGAGCGGGCCTGCACGAAGCGCCGCACGTATTCGTTGACCGGGTTGTGCACGATTTCCCAGGGCGGCCCCACCTGCACGAACTGGCCGCCCTTCATCACCGCCATCCGGTCGCCCAGGCGGATGGCCTCATCGAGGTCGTGGGTAACGAAGACGATGGTCTTTTGCATCTCGCGCTGCAGCCGCACGAGCTCATCTTGCATCTCCCGGCGGATGAGGGGGTCCAAGCCGCTGAAGGGCTCATCCCATAGCATGATGTCCGGGTCGTTGGCCAAGGCCCGGGCGATGCCGACCCGCTGCTGCATGCCGCCGCTCAAGGCGCTCGGGTAGCGGTCCTCCCAGCCGGCGAGGCCCACCCGGGCCAACGCCTCCCGCGCCCGGGCGTAGCGCTGCTCCTTAGGCACGCCTCGGAGCTTTAGCCCAAAGGCTGCATTGTCCAGCACGGTCCGGTGGGGCAACAGGCCGTAGTGCTGGAACACCATGGCGACGCGGCGGCGGCGAAACTCGGTCAGCTGCGCCGGATTCATGGCCGTAACGTCTTGCCCGGCGGCGACGATGGTGCCGGCCGTCGGTTCCACGAGGCGGAGCAGGCAGCGGATGAGCGTCGACTTGCCGCTGCCCGAAAGGCCCATGACCACGAACAGCTCGCCCGGTTTCACCTCGAAAGAAACGTCCCGCACCGCGACCACGGCACCGGACCGCTCGGCGTGAGCGATCCGGTCCGGGTCCGTGACGTCGACGACGACGCCTTTCGGCGCGAACACCTTCCACAGGTTCTCGACGCGAATGCCGGCCGCAGTGCTCTCCTCAACGGGGCAAGCGACGTGGCGGCGCTCCACCGCCATCACCTGCCCGCCCGGCCAAGCGCGGCGCGTACTCGCTCAGCCACGTCCGCCGGCACCCAGGCCGTCCAGACGTCCTCGTAGGTGCGCAGGAAGTAGAGCGCGGCCTCCCCGGTGGACGCGCCCTCGGCCTGCATGTAGGCCAGCATGTCGTTGTTTTGGGCCAGCGTTGTTTCGTACTTGTTCAGGAACTCCGCGATCTCGGGGTGCTGGTCGATGAACGGCTTGTGCGCACCGATGAGCACCTCCGCCGGCTTAAAGGCGCACGCCTTGTCGGCCGCCCAGCATGCGTCGCTGTAAGGAGGCTCTTCGAGCAGCGTCATGTCGTAAAGTCCCATGACCCACGTGGGCTCCCAGTAGTAACCGACCCACGGCTGGCCGCGCTCATAGGCCGACGCCATGGAAGCCACCAGGGCCGCATCGGAACCAGGGTCAAAGGGCACGAAGGTCTCCAGCAACCCGTACGCTTCGAGCTTGTCGAGGTTGTGGTCGTGCACGACCCAGCCGCTCGGGGCGTTGTAAAACCGGCCCTTGCCGGGCACTTCGGGGTCGCGGAAAAGCTCCCGGTACTTGGCCAAGTCCGCGACCGACCGCAGGTCCGGCGCTACCGGCTCGATGCCTCGCTGGGGGTCGCCCTCGATGATATAGGTGGGCACGTACCAGCCTTGGGGCGCGTCGGGGAAGTTGCGCCCAAGCTCCGCATACCGCCCGCGCGCCACGCCCCGCTCCCACGCCTCAACGATGTTGTCCTTCCAGATCTCCATGGTGAGCTGGGCGTCGCCGCGTTCGAGCGCCAGCAGACCCGGCACCGTGTCCGCGAACATGTAATCGACGCTCATGCCGTAGCCGTGCTCAAGGATGAAACCGGCGATGCGGTTGTGCACCTGGACGCTGTCCCAGCTGAAGTCAACGAACACGACCGGCTGCGCGTGCGCGGCGTGCGCCGGGACGATGAGTGAGAAACCGATGAGCAGGACCGTCAAGAAGGTGGAGAACACGGTCACCGACAACGACGAGCCTCGGAAACGTCTTGAGTGACAAGCACGCAAGAGTCGCCGCCTCCTTTTCGTTTGTGGTGACGCCGTGGCCGCTAGTTGCCGCTCGCCTCCTTTCGTGGATAAATTTGGGACCCGCCCTGACAACAAAAAGACCCGAGAAAGCCTCGGGCGCTGGGCTGGCCGTACGCCAGACCCGTCTGCGTATGCGAACTTCACCCAAGACTCCCTCTGCTGCGCTTACGGGGTTAGCTGACGGGCTCGGGCCAGAGGTAGTTGCCCTACCGTGCGCCACGCCGTGGCGCCCCGCACGGATTCGCCCCGATGAACGGGTCCCCCGCTTCTCCGGTATGGAGAATTCAGCGACCAAACACGACGCCGATTTGGTTGCCAATTATTATACCAGACGGTTGGAAAACGTCAAGGGCAGACGGAGCGCGCTCGGGGTACCGCGTCTCGGAACGCCCAGGCGTACAGCCCGGCCACGACAACCAGCAGCGCAGCCAAGCCGGTGTACATCGCCGGTAGTCCCAGCGTCTCGCCAAGGGTATAGCCGATGGAGGGGCCCAGCGCGGCGCCGAGATCCTGCGCTGTGTTGTACCGGCTGAGGATCACCGTGGGCCGCCCTTGGGCAGCCAAATCTGCGGCCGTCGTCTCGAGGCTCACGGCCAGGATCACCAACCCGGCAAACAAGACGCAAGCCGACGCGATCGTTGCGCCCGCACCGGCCGCGCGTGCGAGCAAAAGCAGCGCGGAGGCTTGCAGCGCCGCTCCCGCCAATGCGGTCGTTCGCTTCCCAAACCGGTCCGCTAGCCGGCCGCTCTGAGGGGCTAGAACAAGTTCCAACACCCAGCGGGCGCCCAGCAGCCAGCCGGAAAGCGTCGCGACGCCCACGGTCGTGTCGAGAACGGCCACGCTCTGGCCGAACCGCTCCAGCAAGAGCAGCGAAAGCGTCCCCATCACCAGGCCGAAACCGGCGAAGCCTTGGGCAAACCCGGCGGCGAACAAAACGGCGGCCCGGCGGCGGCGACAAGCAGCTAGGTTCGGTCGGCGAGTGCGGGGCATGGGGTCCTGGTCCGGGGCGGGCGGGACGGACGAAGCCGGAGCAGCTTCTGCAGATGGACGCGGCGGGGACGGCGGCGCGCCCGCGGCTGACTGGGCGGCGGGTGGCTGGTCTCCCGGAGCCGGACTTGGCGCGGATGGCCCGCTTGCCGCGGCCGGCTGCGACGCGGCCTGACGCCGGTCCTGCCAGGCGATGACGGCGCCTACCGCCGTCAAGGCGCCAAAGAGCAGGATGGTGAACCGGTAGCCCATGCGATCGGTGAGGTAACCGCCGGCGACAAGCGCAAAGACCGTTCCCAAGCGGGAAACTGCCTGCACACGGCCGAGCCAGTGGCCCCGCTGCGCCGCGCCGGCGTGCTTCAGCACCGCCAGCGTCTGCCCGAGGCGCAGGAAGGAAAAGCACGTGCCCCAAAGCAGCCGGGCCGCAAGAAACGGCCAGAAGCCCCACGGCAGCGCGTAAGAAAAGGTGGTAAGCGTCGCCCCCACCATGGCCAGAAAGAACGGCCGGTTGCGGCCATGCCGGGCGTACACCTCGCCCGCCCAGCCGTTGGTTACGAACCGGACGAAACGGTTCGCGCTAAGTAAAACCCCCACCAGCACCAGCGGGATGCCCAGCGCCGCCGCTTGGCTCGGCAGGACGGCGTAGAGAAAGGCGTCGCCGAGGAGCGAAACGGATACGGCGGCGGCAACCGCCGTCACGGAGCCCACCCCGCTAACGCTGGCAGGTCGGCTTTGGTCCCCTTCTTTGTGCTCGACGAACTTGGCCATTGCAGGTCGGGTACTGCCGCTCCCTGGTTAGTGCCGGTTCGGGGCCGCTAGCGACGAACACTGAGCGGCCCGCCCTGGCTAGGCTAAGAGACGCTCTAGTTCGTCCGCGTCGATAATCTCGACCTCGTCGATGGCGTGGCACTTGCACTCGTACTCGGCAAAGCTGATGTCGGGGAGCCACGCCACGTCAAATGTCGCCTCGGAATCTACTAGCCGAGAAGTTCTCCCATTGTTCAAGCGCCAGCGTACGGCGCATTGATAGTCCTTTCGGTAAGCGGCTTCCCTGGGCTGGCCAATCCGCACGGAACAGTAGACTGCGTACTCAAACCACCCGCTTCTGGGTCCATGACGACGGGCTGAACTTCCAGCTCGTACGTGACGTTCAACGGCAGGCGCAACTTCTCGTCGTCCCGCCGTAGGCAAAGCTCGATGAGAGCAAGGTGCTTCAGTCGGACCGCTTCGATTGAGCCGAGCATAGTCCTCCGACATGAGCGGATTACCCCTCCTGTACGCGGAACGAGGTAACTCCCGTCAGGGGAGTTACCTCTTCCACTGAAACCTTTCCTTCTTCAGCTCACTACTGAAAAACCTACGCTACTGCCACCTGTCTCTCCATAGGTTCAAGCGACGGCGGCAGACTGTACGCCGGTCCCGGGTCCCTGGTCCATTGCTTGACAACGGGCCACTCTTCCGGTGTGTCAAGCCGCAACTCGATGCTCTCCGAACTCAGGTCGTCAAATGCCCTCCGCAGGGACAACAGCGTTTCCCTGCACCATTGAAGCAGCATATCGCGATTGCGCCCTGGCTGTAGGTCACGCC
>ERZ777003.461-NODE-461-length-78958-cov-47.545138_pt1 | contig 78958 bp, 47 predicted proteins | sample MGYA00374956_ERZ777003 | MGnify/ENA primary metagenome ERZ777003 (study PRJEB29302, sample SAMN06268252) | bioreactor metagenome | isolation source: Joint BioEnergy Institute, California, USA | place: USA:Joint BioEnergy Institute, California, USA | collected...
GTCCTGGAGCAGAGAGTCCATCGGTGCCTTTCTTCGTGGATCTATCGCGTTGTCGTTGTCTCGTTTCCTGTCCTGTTCGACACGGCCCATTCGACGGTTGCCTCTCGACGCGGCGCGTTCGACGGTGCCCTGTCGACAGGACCTATTCGACGCGGAGCGCCCGCACCGGGTCCGTTCGCAGCGCCCGCCGCGCCGGGAGCCAACCGGCGAGGAGGGCGACGGCGGCGAGCACGAGCGGCGCCGCGAGGTACGTGACCGGATCCACCGGCGTCACGCCGAAGAGCTGGCTCTCCACGACTCGCCCGAGGGCGAGCGCGCCGACGACGCCGAGCGTTGTCCCAACGGCGACGGGGAGCGCGCCGTCACCCAGGACGAGCCGCAGCACGTGCGCGCGCGTCGCGCCGAGCGCGATCCGCACGCCGATCTCGCGCGTCCGCTGCGCGGCCAGGTACGTGATCAGGGCGTACAGCCCGAAGGCGGCCAGGACCAGGGCGAGCACGGCGAAGGAGCCGAGGAGCACCGCCTGGAATCGACGCGGCGCCCACGATGCCTCCAGCGTCCGTTCCATCGTCGTGACGTCGTAGAGCGCGAGCTCGGGCTCGATGTCTCGCAACACGGCCCGGATCGCGGCCGCGACCGTGGCCGGGTCCAATCGGGAGCGGACGGCGATGACGCCGTACGCCGCGATGCCCCCTTGCTGCTCCGCGGGGAAGTAGACCATCGGCCAGGTTTCGACGATGGACGGCCGCTGCCTCACCTCGGCCGCCACGCCGACCACGGTGTACGCATTGCCGGCAAAGACGAGCGTTTGACCGACGGCCGGCCCGTCCGGGAACGCGAGGCGGGCCATCGACTCGCTCACGACCGCGACCGACGGGGCGCCGGGCCGGTCCTGCTCGCCGAACTCGCGGCCGGCGCGAAGCGCGATGCCGAACGTCCTGAAGTAGTCGGTGCCCACGTGCACGTAGGCGACGGTCGGCGCGGATTCCGGATCGCCGCCGGGCGGGATGAATTGCTGCGTCGCATGGAAGCCCCCGAGCGGGGCGGCGCGCGTGATGGTGGCGGCCTCGACGCCCGGGATGGCGCGCAGTCGCTCGAGCACGGCCTGGCGGAAGGCCCGCTGCGACGCCTCGTCGGGGTAGGTGGCGAACGGCAGCCAGTACCGGGCCGTGACCACGCCCTCCGGGTCGAATCCCGGATCGGCCGCGCGGAACGCGTGGAAACTGCGAAGGAAGAGCCCCGCGCCGAGGAGGAGCAACACGGCGAGGGCGAGCTCGGCGGCGACGAGGGCCTGCCTCGAGCGCCCGCGCCATCCCGCTGTCGTCGGGGTGGCTTCCTTCAGCGCGTACTGTACCGGTGTACGCGACGCGGTGAACGCGGGCGCGAGCCCGAAGACAAGCCCCGTGGCGATCGAAACCACGAAGGTGAAGCCGAGTACCGCGGCATCGAGGCGGATCTCCGGGATGCGGGCGAGGGCGGCGGGCGCGAGGCGCTCGAGAACGTCGAGTCCCCAGGCCGGGATCAGCAGCCCGGCCGCGCCGCCCAGGAGCGCGAGGAGGGTGCATTCGACCAGGAGCTGGCGCGCCAGCCGGGCGCGGGTGGCGCCGAGCGCCGAGCGGACCGCGAGCTCCCGGCGGCGCGTGGTCGCACGGGCGAGAAGCAGGTTGGCCACGTTGGCGCACGCGATCAGCAGTACGCACCCCACGGCGCCGAGGAGGACCAGGAGCCCCGGGCGCAGGTCGCCGTGCAGCCGCTCGTGCAGCGTGACCACGGCGACGCCGAGCTCCCGGAACCGCTCGGGCAGATCCTCGGCCCGGCGCCGGATCGCCTCCAGCTCCGCGCGCGCTTCCTCGAGCGGCACCCCGGGCCGAAGCCGCCCGATCGCGTAGGAGAAATCGGCGCTCCCGTCCGCCACGGTTGACTGGAGCCGCATCGGCCGCCAGTACTCGGCGCTGTCCGGGAACGCGAAGCCGGCGGGCATGACGCCGATCACGGTGTGGTCGACCCCGTCGAGCCGGACGGTGCGGCCGATCACGTCGGCCGCGCCGCCGAACGCGCGGCGCCAGAGCCCTTGCCCGAGGATGACGACGGGCGCACCCTCGTATCGCAGCTCTTCCTCTGAGAAGGCCCGCCCCAGCGCCGGCGTCACCCCCATCACGCGGAAGAACCCCTCCGTGACCGAGGCGCCCCGCACGTGCTCCGGCCCGGCGCCGCCCGTCAGGTTCGCCTCTCCGCTCCAGTAGGCGGCGATCACCTCGAAGCTCCGCGCCTCATCGGCCCACCGCGCGATGCTCGGCTCGTCGGCCAGTTTGGTGTCGCCGAAGACGGTGAGCGTCGAGATCGAGACGATGCGGTCCGGGTCGGGGTAGGGGAGCGGCCGCAGCAGCGCCGCGTGGACCACGGCGAAGATCGTGCTGTTCGCCCCGATCCCGAGCGCCAGCGTGAGCACGACGACGATGGTGTAGCCCGGCGCGCGCCGCAGCGTGCGCAGCGCGTAGCGGAAGTCCTGGAGCAGAGAGTCCATTGATGCCATTGGGTTGGGATAATCGCTTGTGGGTGTCTCGCCGTTAACGCCGCCGCCGCAGGCGGCCGTTCCCACGGCGCTGCGGCGATTCGCGGCCGCGCCCGCGCAACGCGCCCCTACGCCCCCGCCGTCACCTTCGTCTTCTCCACCACCTCCTCCCCCTCGATCCACCCGTCCTTCAGGTGGATGATCCGGTCGCCGTACGACGCGTTCTCCTCCGAGTGCGTGACCTGCACGATCGTCGTCCCCTCCTGGTTCAGCCGCTTGAAGAGCTGCATGATCTCCCGGGCCTGCTGCGAGTGCAGGTTCCCCGTCGGTTCGTCCGCGAGGATCAGCTTCGGGTTGGCGATGACCGCGCGCGCCACGCCCACGAGCTGCTGCTGCCCGCCCGAGAGCTGCGACGGGTAGAGGTCCTTCTTCCCCACGATCTGGAACCGGTCCAGGATGTCCGCGACCCGCGCCTCCCGCTCCTTCCGCGGCACGTTCCGGTACGAGAGCGGGATCTCCAGGTTCTCCGCCACCGTCAGCGTGTCCAGCAAGTGGTACTGCTGGAACACGAACCCGATGTTCTGACGGTTCAACTCCATGCGCTGCTTGGGCTTGAGCGCGTGCACCGGCTGGCCGAGGAGGTAGTATTCGCCCGTCCAGTCGTGGTCGAGCATGCCCAGGATCCCGAGGAGCGTGGACTTCCCGGCGCCCGACGGGCCCATGATCGTCACGAACTCTCCCTCACGAATGTCCAGCGTGATGCGACGCAGCACGAACGTCCGCGCCGCGCCCTCGCCGACCACCTTCTCGATGTTCCGGAGGCTGATCATCGCTGTCTTGCGTCCTGGCTGGTTGGTTCGACCCGGGGCAACCGACAACGAAAACACCGTACCGGTCCGGGTGGTTCTTATAAACGGCAGTGTCTGAATGAGTTGTGTGTCTCGTCCCGGTTGATGAGGGCGTCGGCGTTGACCGGATCCGGGACGCCGCATCCCGGAGGCGGACATTGCCGAATCGACGATGGGCGAACCGCGCTGTCACACGCTCGGCGCCATACCCGGCCTCCCGCAGCGGCCGGAACGTGGAATCTGCAGAACATCATGGGGCAATTGGTGGTCGGGCGGTGTGGGGCACCGGACCTGCCGGTACCGTGGGCGTGGCGGGTCTGGTTCGAGAGCGTGGTGCCGCTCCATCCGGAGGAGGTCGAATTGGTTGGTAAGAATTCTTCCTATGGAAGTATGAAAGCCGTTGTGTCCGAAAAGGGGCAGGTGACGATCCCCAAGGCGCTGCGAGACCGGATGGGCATCCGGCCGGGCCAGGTGCTGGAGTTCCGCGAAGAAAACGGCCGGCTGGTCGTGACCAAGCAAGTGCCCGAGGATGCGTTCGCCAGCGTCATCGGCATCCTCGAGATCGGCCGCTCCACGGACGAGGTGCTGGAGGAACTCCGCGGCCCTGTGGACGAGCCGTGACCACTGCCGTCGACACGAGCGCCCTGCTGGACGCGTTTCTCGCCGATCCGACCCATCTCGCGGGCTCACTCGCGGCGCTGAGGTCGTGCGCTGCGGAAGGCGAACTCGTGGCGTGCGACGTGGTCTGGGGCGAGGTGAGCGCCGTCTTCCCCTCGGCGGAAGCGGCCCGCGAAGCGATGGAACGGATCGATGTACGGCTGTCCCCGATGACGATCGATGCCGCTCTCGCCGCGGGCTCCGCGTGGCGTGAGTACCGTCGTCGGGGTGGCGGACGGCACCGGATCATTGCGGATTTCCTGATCGGCGGCCATGCGCTCGTCCAGGCCGATCGCCTCCTCACGCGGGATCGAGGGCACTATCGATCCTACTTCGAGGGTCTCGTCGTGCTCGATCCGAGTCGCGATCGAGCGCTTTCGCGCCCGCGGCGGCCGAGTCCCGGAGGGGCTCAGCGCGCTCGGCGACGCCGCGACACCGCCCACCTTGCCCGTTGCCCCTCCGTCGCCTACGCCACCGCCGGGTCCACCGGCACCCCGCACCGCGCCGGGATCGGGCTGTCGACGGCGCGAAGACCCTTAACCCCGGCACGCGCCCGAGCCGGCGTCGCCGCGGCTGAGATTCCGCCGGAGCGAATCCACGGTCACGCCTCTCCTCTCGTTGTCGGCCCGCTGAGCACGCGCCGTCGTCGACCGGTCACTCTTCTCGCAGCGCCACCATGGGATCCAGGCGGACCGCCCGCCGGGCAGGGACCCAGCTCGCGAGGGCGGCGACGGCGAGGAGGACGGTGGCCACGCCCACGAAGGTGATCGGGTCCGTCGTCGCAACGCCGTAGACCATCCCGGAGAGGAAGCGGGTCAGGGCGAGCGCCGCGAAGATTCCGCACGCGACGCCGAGCGCCGCCAGCGCTGCGCCCTGTCCGACCACCATGCGCATCACGCTCTCCGGCCCCGCACCGACGGCGATCCGGATGCCGATCTCACGGGTCCGCTGGGCGACCAGATAGGAGACCACCCCGTACAGCCCTGCCGCAGCCACGATGAGCGCCACCAGCGCGAAGATCCCGAGGAGCAGCATGCTGAAGCGCCGCTCCGCCAGCGAGTCGGAGAAGGCCTCCTCGATCGTCTGGAAGCCGACGGGAACGGTCGGGTCGAGGGAGTGCGCGGCGGTGCGCGCCGGCCCGATGGCGGCCCTCGCGCCCGGGCCCGTAATGACCACGCTCACCTGACCCATGATCGGCCGCTGCAGCACGTTTCCGTAGAATGTCGGCGACGGCTCGGCCTCCAGGCTCTCGTGGCGCACGTCGCCCACGACGCCGATGATCATCATGGCCCGCAGGTCGCCGTCCATGTTGCCGAACTGGATGATCTTCCCGATGGGGTCCTCGCCCGGCCAGCGCGTGCGCGCGAGCGACTCGCTGATCACCGCGACGTGCGGCGCGTCCGCATGGTCGCGCTCGTCGAAGAGCCGCCCGGCCACGAGCGGGATCCCCATGGCCTGGAAGTAGTCGGCCGAGGCGATGCGGTACTCGGCGTAGCCCGTACGGTCCGGGTTCTCCGCGATCCGCCGCCAATCCTCGAAGTTCTGCACCTCGTCGGGCCGGTCGAGGATCAGGAACATCCCGTTCGCGCCACGGCCGGAGAGCGGCGGCGCGTTCGTCAAGCCGACCCGCTCCACGCCCGGCACCGCGCGGATCCGCTCGATGAGCCCATCGAGGAAACGCGCATTCCTGGCGGCGAACTGCGGATCCTGCCCGCCGGGCAGCATTGCCTCCATCAACACCGCGCCCTCGGTGCGGAAGCCGGGATCGACGGAGAGCAGGCGTTCGAAGCTGCGGACGAGGAGCCCCGCGCCGGCGAGGAGCACAATGGTCATGGCGACCTCGGCGACGACGACCGCGGTCCGGATCCGTCGGCTGGACGCACCTCCCGCCATGGTCCGCTGGCTCGAGGCGAGGGTGTTGCGCACGTCCGCGCGGGTTGCGCGCCACGCCAGGAGGAGGCCGAGGGACGTCGCCGTGAGGATGGAAACGCCGAGGGCGTAGCCGAGCACCGTCGCGTTCACGCCGATCCCCTCCAGCCGGGGGAGCTGGCCGGGCTCGAGGGCAAGGAGCGCTGCCACGCCCCACGCGGCGAGCAACACGCCGACCGCGCCGCCGGCCAGGGAGAGAACCAGCGCTTCGGCGATGAACTGCCGCACCAGCCGCCCCGTCCCCGCCCCCAGGGCGAGGCGCACGGCCAGCTCCCGCTGGCGCATGGCCATGCGCGAGAGCAGCAGGTTCACCACGTTCGCGCACGCGATGAGGAGCAGCACGGCGGACGCGGCCAGGAGCACGAGCAGCGCCGGCCGGACGTTCCCGACCAGTTGTTCGTGTAGCGGGACGACGGCGGCGCCGACCATCCAGGTGTCGTCCCCGTACTCCGCCTTCAGCTGGCGGGCGATCGCGGAGAGATCCTGCCGCGCCTGGGCAAGGGTCACATCTCCGCGCAGTCGGCCGAGCACCTTCCAGTTGTGCGCCGTGCGCGATGGGTCTTGCCGCTCCATGTACGGCGCGATGACGTCGACGTCCGCGTTGTCCGGGAACGTGAATCCGGGCGGCAGCACGCCCACCACCGAGACCGTCCCGGACTGGAGCCGCAGCGTGAGCGACGACAGGTCCCGCCCGCCCCCGAGCACGCCCTGCCAGAACTCGTGGCTGACCACCGCCACCGACGCTCCGCTCCCCGACGCCTCCTCCGGAGTGAAGCCGCGGCCGAGGACCGGATGGATCCCGACCACGTCGAAGAACTCGCCCGAGACCATCGCGAATCCGGCCATCGAGAGCTCCTGGCCCACGGTGACCGGCATCACTCCGGCCGCGTACTGCGCGAGCCCCGTGAACGAACGGTTGCGTGCCCGCACGTCCTCCAGGTTCGGGTGCGAGAAGGGCGTGCGGCCGCCCTCGTCATTGACCTGGAAGACCCGCACGATCCTCTCCGGCTCCGGGTAGGGGAGCGGGCGCAGCAGCACCCCTTCGACCACGCTGAAAATCGCCGTGCTCGCACCGATCCCGAGCGCCAGCGTCAGCACCGCGACCACCGTGAACCCCGGGGTGCGCAAGAGCGTGCGCACCGCGAGTCTCATTTCCTGGATCATGATCTCCGCCTTTCCCGTCGCCTGGGGAATCGCCGAAGTACGGAATCTCGAGCGTCGCTCGGACTGCAGCGGTGCGCCCGTAATTCGTCACGCCACGGGGTGGCCGGGCCGGTTGCGCGCACGCGGCTCGGACCCGGTGGGGACGGATTCCGCCGCCGCGAGCTTACCCCGATCCCTCGTGCCCTCGAACGCAGCCCTCGGCGCCGCGGCCCGGCGCCAGCATCCGGGGAGCACCGCCGCGCACGGGCTCCTCCCATCCATCGACTACGTGGTGGACACCGGTGCGCGTTTCCCGCCGCTGGCTCGCCACATCGCGGACCGGGGCGCTCGCATCGCCCTTTCGGAAATGCGGTGCCAGGAGTGGCGGAAAACAATAAGTCGTGAAGTTGTAGGTGCTTGGGTGGATTCGACCGGTGGGGTGGCGAGGTGGCGACGTGACCGGCTCCGGGATGAGGCGTCCCGGGAATGGACAGGTCGGACGGCCTGGTCGCCCGTTGGGAAGCGGCGGCCGTTGATCGGGAGGAGCGCCGGTCGGTGCACCAGGACGGAAGCCGGTGTGCCGTATCGGGGTGGGCGCGACGGCTAGTTGCCTGCGGGCCTGCGGGGCTCAATGCACGGTCAGCGGATCCCGGTGTGCGCCAGCGATGGGCGGGTTACCGTGCAGCGGGCGCTCGGCACCGCGGAGGCGGGTGCCACACGGCAGCGTCGGGTGCGTCCCGGGCGACGGTGCATCGCGGACGACGATCGCGGCTCACCTGATGATCTACGGAGCCAGCGCCTGGAACTCACGAGGTCCGGGCTCGACCTCCCGCCCTGGCACCTGAGCGCCACCTGGCACGACCCGGACCCATGGCCGGGCGGGCACCAGGATCGGTAGCGGTGCGCGACCGGAGCCGCAGGTCCTTACCTGCAGGTCGCGGGGGCTGTCAGTCACGTTGGTGGGGCGATGCGCCCGTCCTTCACCGGTCAACTCGGCCCGATAACCGCCCGACGCCGCGCCGTGCGCGGGGATCTGGCGCATCCCGGCCCCGTCACCGGCCGGGCATCGGGGTCCATTCCGGTGCGCGGCCGGAGTCGCGGGGCATCGCTGCGGGCCGCGCAATCTGCCGGCCGGCGATGCAGGGTCGGGGCGCCCGTCGCTCACCGGCCCGTTCGATCCGGAATCCGCCCGAGGCCGACCGGCGTACCGTCATCTCGCCGCGTCCACCCGACGGCACGCTCGGGCCAGCCGCTCCAGCCCTTCGGCCAGCTCGTCCTCCGTGATCAGCATGGAGGGGCCGATTCGGATGACGTTGCCGTGGAGCCCGCCGAGGCCGACCAGCACGCCCTCCTCGCGGGTGGCCTCGAGGAACGCGGCGGCGAGGCCCGGCGCGGGCGCCTTCGTGGCCCGGTCCTCGACCAGCTCCAGGGCCTGCATGAGGCCCATCCCGCGCACCTCCCCGATCCACGAAAACTCCGCGGCGAGCGCCTCGAGCCCCTGACGGAGCTGGGCGCCGCGCTCCGCGGAGCGGGCCGGCGTGTCCTCCCGGACCATGACGTCCAGGGTGGCCTCCATGGCGGCCATGCACACCGGGTTGCCGCCGTACGTCGAAATCGTCTTGCCGGTCCAGGCGGCCGCGATCTCGTCCGTGGTGATCACCGCGCCGACCGGGAAGCCGTTCGCGATCCCCTTCGCCATGACCATGATGTCCGGGACCACGCCCCAGTGCTCGATCCCGAACCACTTCCCGCCGGTCCGGCCGAAGCCGGTCTGGACCTCGTCGATGATGAGGAGCCCGCCGTAGCGGCGGATGATCTCCGCGGCGCGCTGGAAGTAGCCCCGCGGCGGCACGATGTAGCCGCCCGCGCCCTGGATCGTCTCGGCGATGAACGCGGCGGGCCGCCCGCTCGTCACGGTGACGATGACCTCCTCGAGGTCGGCCGCGAAGCGTTCGGCGGCTTCCTCCTCCGGGAGGTCTCCGTAAGGCGAGCGGTAGAGATAGGGCGACGTCGCGTGAGCGATCCCCGCGAGCGCACCCGCCACGAGCCGCCACGGCGCCTGCCCGGTGACCCCGCGGGCGAGGACGCTGCGGCCGGAGTACGAGTGCCGGAGCGCGATGATCTCCGTGCGGCCGGTGTAGATCTGGGCCGCGAGGATCGCGGTCTCCACCGCCTCGGTCCCGCTGTTCAGGAAGAACGAGCGCTTCAGGTTCCCCGGAGCGATCGCCGCGAGCTTGCGGGCGGCGTTCACCTGGTTCTCCGTGACGTAGAGCGTGGAGGTGTGCCCGAGTCGGCCGACCTGGTCCCGGACCCGCTCCACGACCTCCGGGTGGCAGTGCCCGATGGAGGTGGTCAGGATCCCGGAGAAGAGGTCCACGTAGCGGCGCCCGTCCACCGCCACCACCTCCACCCCCTTCGCCTCCGCGATCACGATCGGCTCGCGGTAGAGCGGTCGGACCGCGGGGAAGAGGTATTCGGCGTGCGCGGCGCGGATCTCGTCGGCGCGGGCGGCTCCGGGTCCGCTCCCGGTGACTGGGGTGGTACTGGCCTGCGTCATGGCTCCGGTTCTCCGTTCGGCGATGGGATGGCGAAGCCGGCCTCCGCTCCGTGCGCTGCGCGGAGGCCGGCGAACCGCTCCCGTGGTCCGTGGCGGGCTGACGGTACGCGGGGCCCCATCGGCGTGTCAAGCGCGGGAAACGGGCGTTGCCGGGGGCGGCGTGCGCCGGTAAGATCCCGGACGAACGCCGGACGCGGCGTCGTCCTGCGCCGCGCCGGCCCGGGGGCTGCGACCGGGTGCGTGGCCACGAGCCGGTGCGGCCGTGAAACCAGAGAGGAATCCTTGCCGATGAGGGCGATCATGACCGGAGCGGGGCGCATCCTCCGGGCGGCCGGACTCGCGGTGCTCGCCCTGGCGCTCGCCGGGTGCCGGGGGAGCGCCGGGAGCGGGCCGTCGTTCGACGTCGTCGAGACGACCATCGCCGACATCCATGCGGCCATGCGCGAAGGGCGGCTCACGGCCAGGCAACTGGTCGAGATCTACCTGGACAGGATCGAGCGCTACGACCGGAGCGGGCCGACGCTGAACGCCATCACGGTGGTGAACCCGCGGGCGCTGGAGGTGGCGGACTCGCTGGACCGGGAGTTCGCCCGGACCGGCCGGTTCGTCGGGCCGCTGCACGGGATCCCGGTCATCGTGAAGGACAACTTCGATACGTACGACCTCCCGACCACGGCCGGTTCGGCCTCCCTGGCCGGCTCGATCCCGCCGGACGACGCCTACATGGTCCGGCGGCTGCGGGAGGCGGGCGCCATCGTCCTGGCCAAGTCGAACATGGCGGAGTGGGCGTTCAGCCCGTACGAGACGGTGGGCTCCGCGCACCCGGGGTACACGTTCAACCCGTACGCCCTGAACCGGGTACCCGCGGGCTCGAGCGGCGGGACGGCGGTGGCGGTCGCGGCGAACCTGGGCACGGTCGGGCTCGGGACGGACACCGGCAACTCGATCCGCGGGCCGTCGTCCCACACGGCGCTGGTCGGGATCCGGCCCACCCTCGGCCTCACGAGCCGGGACGGGATCGTGCCGCTGTACCTGGAACGGGACGTCGGCGGCCCCATGACCCGGACCGTGACCGACGCCGCGGTGGTGCTGGACGTCGTCGCCGGATACGACCCGGCGGACCCGGTCACGGCCGCGAGCGAAGGGCGGATCCCGGAGACGTACACCGCGTTCCTCGACCCGGACGCGCTCAACGGCGCGCGGCTCGGGGTGGTGCGGCGGCTCTCGAACCGGGAAGGCGCGGACCCGGAGGTGCTCCAGAGGTTCGAGGAAGCGCTGGAGACGATGGGCCGGCTCGGCGCCACGGTCATCGACTCCGTGGACATGCGCTTCCTGGACACGATCCGCGTCACGCTCTGCTCCAGCTTCCGCCGCGACCTCGAGGGGTACCTGGCCACCCTCGGGCCGGACGCGCCGTTCCGGACCCTCGCCGAGATCGCGGACTCGGGCCGGATCCACGTGACCGTGGAGCAGCGGTTGCGGGCCTTCCTGAACGATGGGGACGCCGGCGACCCGGAGCGCTGCCGGCGGGCCGCGGAGAGCGTGGAGCGGTTCCGGACCGCGTTACGCGAGGTCCTCGCCCGGGACTCCCTCGACGCGCTGGTCTACCCCACGTGGAGCAACCCGCCGCGGCTGATCGGGGATCTGGTCTCGCCCCATGGGGACAACAACCAGAACCTGGCGCCGCCGTCCGGTTTCCCGGCGATCACCGTGCCGATGGGGTGGGTGCGGAACGGCACGCTGCCGGTCGGGCTCCAGTTCCTCGGGGACGCCTGGTCCGAGCCGCGCCTCATCGCGCTGGCGTACGCGTACGAGCAGGCGACGCTGCACCGGCAGCCGCCGCGGCTGTAGCCGCAGCCGCATCGCGGGCGCCGCCTTCGCGCACTACGGCCCGTGGGCCGGCGGGCGCCCGGAGATCGTCGGTCGGCGCCGGAGGGGAGCCGGGATGACGTCGCCTCTCCTCAATACTTCGGCATGGACGGGTCGACCTCGTCCGCCCAGCCGAGGATCCCCCCGCGGAGGTTCAGGATCCGCCGGAACCCTGCGGCCCGGAGCTGCTCGAGGGCCCGGCGGCCGCGCGCGCCGGAGCGGCAATAGACCACGATCTCCGCGTCCCGGTCGAGCTCGCCGTACGCGTCCGGGAGCTGGCCGAGCGGGATGAGCCGGGCGCCGAACTCGCCCAGGTTCGCGATGTCCCATTCGTGCGGCTCCCGCACGTCGATGAGGGTGATCGGCTCGCCCCGCCGGAGGCGCTCCGCCAGCTGTGCGGCCCCGATCTCGTCCGCGCCCTGGGCGGGGTCGGCGGCGGGCTCGCCGGGCGCGTCGGTCTCGCGGTCCGCCGGCGGCAACCCGCAGAACGCCTCGTAGTCGATCAGCTCGCGGACGGTCGGCGAGTCCCCGCACACCGGACACTCCGGGTTCCGGCGAATGCGCAGCTCGCGCCACCGCATGGTGAGCCCATCGAAGAGCACGAGCCGGCCGACCAGGGGTTCGCCGATCCCGAGCAGGAGCTTGATCGTCTCGAGCGCCTGGAGCGAGCCGATGATCCCCGGGAGCACGCCGAGCACGCCGCCCTCGGCGCAGCTCGGCACGAGCCCCGGCGGCGGCGGCTCCCGGAAGAGGCAGCGGTAGCACGGCCCGCCCTCGACCCCGAAGACCGAGACCTGGCCATCGAAGCGGAAGATCGAGCCGTACACGTTCGGACGGCCGGTCAGCACGCAGGCATCGTTCACGAGGTAGCGGGTCGGGAAGTTGTCCGTCCCATCCACCACCACGTCGTACTCCCGCACGATCTCCAGCGCGTTCTGGCTGGTGAGCCGGACCGGGTGCGGCTCCACCTTCACGTGGGGGTTGATCTCCGCGAGCCGGTCCCGGGCGGAGTCCAGCTTCGGCCGGCCGATGTCCGACTGGCCGTGCAGCACCTGGCGGTGCAGGTTCGTCTCGTCCACCCGGTCGAAGTCCACGATCCCGAGCGTGCCCACGCCGGCCGCGGCCAGGTAGAGGGCGAGGGGCGAGCCGAGCCCGCCGGCGCCCACCAGGAGCACCCGCGATGCCTTGAGCTTCCGCTGGCCCTCGAGCCCCACGTCCGGGAGGGTGAGGTGCCGGGAGTAGCGGAGGATCTCCGCGTGGGTCAGCTCCGGGGGCACGGCCGCATCGGGCCGCGCGCCCTGGTCCGCCGTTCTGACGTTCATATCGTCTGCCTCCATGCCCGGAGGAGGGTGTTCAGTCGTCCCGTGCGCCCGCGGGAGCACCGAGCCCGTCGGGGTGCTCCGCCTCCGTCGGGCGGACCGGTCCGGGCCCCCATTCCAGAGCCATCTCCACCGCGTCGGCCGCGTCCGGCCCGGGGAGCCACCAGGCGCGGGGCTCCCCGGGCTCGCCGCCGGGGATCGGGACCACGAGCCAGACCGTGCGCGGCCAGAGGCGCACGTACATCATGTCCGTCCCGGACAGCTCGCTCCGCCCATCCGGGTGCGAATGGTAGAAGCCGAGGATCTGCCGGCCGGTTCCCCTGAGCTCGCGCTGGAGCCGGAGCACGACGCGCGGGTCGATCTCGAAGCGGCGCGGGCGGTCGGCCGGATCCACGATGTTCTCGCACACGACCGCGTCGGTGACCCGCCACGCCGCCTCCTGCGGTACCCCGACCAGGATGCCGCACCCTTCGTCCGGGTAGTCGGCCTTCACGTGCCGCCGGATCGTGCTCCACACCGGTTCCGGGAGCACGAGCGCGGGCGGGCCCCGATGCTCCGGGGTCACGATGCGCCTCCCCGGAGCGGGGCGGCGACCGGCGTCGCCCGCGGCTCCTCGGCCGGGATGAGGCCGGACTCACGCCAGGCGCCAGCGTCGGTCCGGGTCGCCGACGGCGAACGGCGAAGCCGGTCACGGTCGGCACGGCAGGTGGTCCGGGCCGCGGCCGGCTCGTGCTCCCCGGGCCGACCGCCGAACCCCTCCCCGACAGCGCGACCCGCGGAACCGAACCCCGGGGCGGCCGCGCCGGGCCGCCGGAGAACGGCTCGTGTCGTTCTGCTCACCGTCACCGAGATCCTCCAGGTCATCCATAAGTTAACACTTCGCACCAGGGCGTGGTGGGTTCGGGCGGAGAGGCGGATCGCTCCGACAGCTGGAACAGGGGCTCGGACGGAACCCGGGGCGAGCGCCGGCCGTGGGCCCTCCCTGGATCGAACGTTCGGCGGAACGGCTTCTCGGGGAGCAGGCGTGGGCGGCGGCAATGGACGGGACGACCGCCCGAGCGGGTGTTCCGATACGCGCCGGCGGCGCCATCGACCGGGTACCGCGCCCCGGCTACGATGGCGCGTGCGAGTCGGGGTCGGACGGGATCCGTCGCGGGCCCGAACCGGCCTCGCAGAATACCCACCGTTGGCTCCTCGGCAGGGTCGAACGCCCATCGCCCGCGGGACGGTCTCGATGCGTTCGTCGGGCGGGGCAGGGGCCCCATCGGCGTCGGCCGGCGACCGGCGGAGAAAAGCCCCGGCCAGCAACCGCGGGCCGGGGCCGATTACGCGAGCAGCGCCTTTCGCGGGCCTTCAGCGCCGGCCGCGCCGCTGCACCCGCTCGAGCTCCTGGTCGATGGCCCGGGCGACCTCTTCGTAGGGGAGCGCGCCCGCGCCGAGCAGCGCGCCGTTGAGGAAGAGCGTGGGCGTGCCGCTGACGCCGGCCTGGGCGCCCACCGTCATGTCCTTCCGCACCTGCTCCGCGTGCCGGCCGGAATCCAGGCACTCGTCGAAACGGGCGCGGTCCAGGCCGAGCCGACCCGCCTTCTCCTTCAGGTCATCCACGGTCAGGGCGTGCTGCTCCTGGAACATGAGGTCGTGCATCTCCCAGAACCGCCCCTGCTCGTGGGCGCAGAGCGACGCCTCCGCGGCCTTGAACGCATTCGGGTGCGAGCCGGGGATGGGGAACTGGCGGTACACCACCCGCAGCCGGTCGCCGTATGCCTCCTGGAGCTGTTTCAGGGTCGGGGCGAAGCGGGCGCAGTACGGGCACTCGAAGTCCGAGAACTCCGTGAGGGTGACGGGCGCGTTCTCGGGGCCGAGCGCCGGCGCGCCGGTGTGATCGAACGCGAACTGGAACGGCCCGAGCTCGATGGTGACCGAGCGCTCCCGCATGAGCCGCTCCTCGATGGAGCGGACCGCGGCCTCGAGGCGCTCGTTGCGCAGGAACTCGCGGATCTGCGGGCGCAGCTCGTCGAGGGACCGGCCGCCGAGCCGGGTCTGGTTCGCGACGTACCAGGCCTGGATTTCCTCCTCCGTCGGGTCGATCGGCTGCTGGGCCGCGGCGAGGATCAGCTCATCCACGGTCGTTCCCTGCTTCCGGGCCTCCTCCCGGAAGATGCGCTCGCGGACGAGGTGACGGACCGCGTTCTCCACGGCGGCGTGGCGGGCGCGGCGGTACTGGATGTCGAGCTGGTCGAGCTCGGCGCCGAACCGTTCGCGCACGTCGGCCATGGTGATCCGTTCGTTGCCGATGGTGGCGAGGACTTCCGGGAATGCGTCATCGGCGGTCGCGTTGCCGCGCGAGACGCCGGGGTCCGTGGCGCAGCCGGCGAGTCCGGCGGCGAGGAGGCCGGCCGCGAGGGAACGCCGGGCCCACGACCGGAGCCGCCTGGGCGTAGCGGGGCTGCGCACGGACGTCGAAAGCATGGTTTCCCCCTGCATGATGGTTCGTGGTATGATGGTCCGGCATCGAGCCTGAAGCCGAAATATCGGGACCGCGCGACGCCGGCGCCACCCCTGGGCGGGGCCGCGCACGGGCCCGTTATGGCCCGTGGCGGAGCCGGTGGACGGGTCGCTCCGGGATGAAGACCGTGATCGCGAAGGCGATGGCGATGACGGCGATCCCGACGCGGTAGAGCAGGGCGAGGGCCCGTGCGAGGGCGTCGTTGAAGGCGGCGGAGAGCGGGCCGATCGCGGCGAGCGCGGCGTCCCGGGACGTCGGGCCGGACGGGCCCGCGGAGGTGGACGGAACCGGGGGCGCGCCATTCGCGGCGTCGCCTGCATCGGCCTCCGCCATGGCGAACGCGCGGTCGATGCCGGCCCGTACCGCTGCGGTGTCGAAGGCCAGGTCCGCGGTGCCCGCGCCGGGCGCGATCGCCGGGGCCGCCGCGACCACTGCGCTCCGAGCGTCCGCCGGGAGCCCGTCCAGGATCGGCCGGACGCGGTCCGAGAGGGCATCCCCGAGCGCCGCGGCGAAGATGCTTCCGAACACGGTGATCCCGATGACCTGTCCGATGGAGCGGGAGAAGGTGGCGGCCGCGCTGACCACGCCCAGGTCCCGGGCCCGGGCGGCGTTCTGGGCCAGGAGCGTGTAGAGCGGCATGGTCGGGCCGATCCCGAGGCCGATCAGGACCATCTTCCAGGACATGCCTCCGACCGTGGCCGCGGGCGAGAGGGTGAACGCCATGATGGCGAACGCAGCCATGAGGAGCGCCAGGCCGCCGAGGAGCACGGCGCGGGCGTGGCCGATCCGGCTCGTGAGCTGGCCGGCGAAGATGCTGCCCCCCACGATCCCGAACGTGAGCGGGATCATGGTCAGCCCCGCCCTCGTCGCGGACACGCCCGCCACGTTCACGAGGAAGAGCGGCAGGAACACGAGGCTGAACAGGAACGCGACGCCGACGGCGAAGCTCGCCGCCAGCGGCAGCCCGATCGCGGGCGTGCGGAGCATGCGCAGGTCGAGGACCGGATCTTGGGCGCGCAGCTCGGTGACGATGAACGCCGCCAGTCCGATGACGGACGCGGCCAGGAGCGCGAGCACCAGCGGGGAGGTCCACGCCGGGCCGTTCGCGACCGGGCCGCCCTCGCCGCCGCCGCCGAGCGAGAGCGCGACGAGGAGCGGGACGACGCCCGCGATGAGCCAGAGTGCGCCGGCAACGTCCACCGGCGCCCCGTTCCGGAGCCCGCCGAGCCGCGGCATGCTGCGGATGATGAACGCCAGGGCGAGCGCGCCGAGGGGGAGGTTCACGAAAAAGACCCAGTGCCAGCCGAAGAGGTCGGTGATGATCCCCCCGACGAGCGGACCGATCACGCTGGTGATGCCCATGACCGCGCCGATCAGGCCCATGTATCTCCCACGGACCTGCGGCGGGTAGAGGTCCGCGATCACGGCGAGCGTGGTCGTGAACAGGGACGCGGCGCCGAGGCCCTGCACGACGCGGGCGGCGATCAGCGCCAGGGTGTTGGGCGCGAGCCCGGCCAGGAGCGAGCCGAGGAGGAAGAGCGACACGCCCCCGATCAGCACCGGCTTGCGGCCGAGCACGTCGGACAGCTTGCCGTAGATCGGGAGCATGACCGTGGAGGCCACGAGGTACGCGGTGGTGATCCACGCGTAGAGCGCCGCCGGGATCGCCAGGTCCCGCTGGATCGCGGGTCCTGCGGTGGCCACGATGGTCTGGTCGAGCCCCGCGAGCGAGAGCGCGATGAGCGTGGCCGCCATGCTCATGAACCGGTCCCGCCGACTGAGCGGGGGCGGCGTCCATTCCACGTCGTGCCCGGCGACCCGCGCGGCCGCCGAGCCTCCTGCTGCTTCCATTCGATCTCCCTTCCCGCACCACGTTCGGGTCCGCGCGGCGGCTGGCCGGCCTCGTGATTCCGCGCGGCAACGTGTAGGCCGGAACGCGTCCGGAGTTCCCGTGTCCCGGCTTTGCGCCGGGGCGGCGAGGATGCCACCTTGGATCCGGGGCGCCGGGGACGCGTCCTGTCGCGCAGCCGCCATCCGAATACGCAAGGTCCGGGGGCGGTTCTGCTGGCTGCGCCGAACGAGCCGTGCCGGCGGGGGCCGGGGCGTCCTTCCCGGGCCAGGCGCGCTCGGGTGTCGGGCGACGTCGCGGATTTCGCCTGTGCGGCGTGCGCGAAGCAACCTGGGCATCAGCAGCCCCCGGGGGCACGCGTCCGCGCGGCTCGAACGGTCAGGGGGTACGGCCCGCGCTCGTGCTCGAGGCGACGTCGGGTCGGCAACGGTAGCGGCGTACGCGTCGTGCGTCGGGTGTTCCGGGTTCCCCGGGGCTTCTCCGCGGCAGCTTCGGTGTGGGGGTCATGGGTATCGTTCGGGCGACGTGGCGTGGGCCGCCTTCGCGGCGTCGAGCCGCGGAGCCGGGGCCGCGCCGGGTCCGTCACGACGGCCGGGGGGCGGCGGGCGCCGCGCGCCCGTACGCCCGTGCGGAACAGTGCGGGTGATCGCCGATACCGATTCTGTACCGAGTCCCTTCGCGCGGCCGGAGCCGCGGCGAGCTCGGACGACCGGGACCGCACGCGGACGGCGGCGAGCGTGGAGGGGCGAGCGCGAGCACGGGCCCGGGCCGGATCCGTGGAGCGGCGCGACGGCGATCACCGGGTAGCCCGGCGGTCGTGTCGGACGCGTCGCCGGATTCGGCCAGGGCGCGACCGTCATGTGCGGCGGGCGGCGCATCCCGTAACCGACGCTGGGGGTGAAACCGAATGAGCCGGAGTGAGTCCTCAATGGTGAGGGAGCTGGTCGGGCTTTCCGCACGGGAGCTGGCGGAGCGGGTGAGGCGGAGGGAGGTGTCGGCGGAGGAGGTCGTGGCCGCGCACCTGGCGAAGATCGAGGCGCTGGATGGAAGGATCGGCGCGTTCCAGCTCGTGCGGGCGGAGAAGGCGCTGGCGGAGGCCCGGGTGGTGGATGCGCGTGAGGACCTGGCCACGCTCCCGCTGGCGGGCGTGCCGGTCGCCATCAAGGACAACGTGGATGTGGCCGGGGAGCCGACGCGGCACGGCTCGCCCGCGGTGGACGCCCGGCCGGCGGCCGGGGACGATCCGGTGGTCGCGCGGCTGCGGGCGGCGGGCGCGGTGGTGGTGGGGAAGACGCGGGTGCCGGAGCTGTGCATCTGGGGCGTGACGGACGGGCCGCTGGGCACGGCCCGCAATCCGTGGGACCCGACCCGGACGCCCGGCGGCTCCTCGGGCGGGAGCGCGGCGGCGGTCGCGGCCGGGATGACCCCCATCGCCCTGGCCGCGGACGGGCTCGGCTCGACCCGGATCCCCGCCGCGTGCTGCGGCCTGGTGGGGGTCAAGCCCGGTGCGGGCGTGGCGCCGGTGCGGTCCCCTCTGGGCAGGGACCAGTGGTTCGGCATGGCGCAACACGGCCCCCTGGCGACGACGGTGGCGGACGCCGCGCTCATGCTCGGCATCCTTTCGGGGCGAGACGACCTCCGGGAGGTCTCGCCGCCGGCCACGCCGCTCCGGGTGGCGATCTCGACGGCGTCTCCGGGGCTCGGGATCCGGGTCGATGAGGCGTACGTGGCGGCCGTCCGCCAGACCGGCGAGCTGCTGGCCGGCGCAGGGCACCGGGTGGCGGAGGCCGATCCGCCCTACGGCACCCGCTACGCTGCCGCGATCCTCGCCCACTGGGTGGCGGGGGTGGCGGAGGACGTGGAGACGTTCGGCATAGACCCGTCGCGCCTCACCCGCGCGGCGCGGACCCATGCCCGGATCGGGCGGCTGGTCCGCCGGATCGGCGGGGCGAGGCGCGCGGACATGCAGGCCTGGAAGGAGGCCGTGGCCCGACTGTTCGCCGACCACGACGTGCTCATCACACCGGTCCTCGCCCGGCCACCGCTCCGGGCCGACGGATGGGTCGGCCGGTCGTGGCCCGCCGTGCTCGATGCGAACCTGAAGTACGCCCCGTTCGCCGCGCCGTGGAACTTCGCCGGCTATCCCGCCGCGACCGTGCCCGCGGGCGTGGGGCCGGACGGCCTGCCCTTAGCCGTGCAGATCGTGGCGCCGGACGGAGCCGAGGCCCGCGTACTCGCCGTGGCCGCGCAGCTCGAGACCCTGCGCCCCTGGCCGCGATACGCGCCGGGGTGCGTGTGAGTGAGTTTGCGCGTGGCCCCTCGATTCTCGGTGCCCTGGTCGAGCCCCTGAGGCGACCGGCGAATCGCTCTCCTGGAGCTCGCGGTGCTTGCGCCATTCGAGAACGGCCACGCCGGTCGGCAGCGCAGGCAAGCAATACCCTCCGCCGCCAGGGACGAGGGGCTGCGGCCATGGATTCGTGAAAGCCAGGCGTGCCGCAAGCGCCGGGCAGTACGCCAGGGCTCCCGCGTTTCACCCGCATGGCCGTTCGAGCAGCCACTGCGTTGCGGGCTTCCACTCGATGGACGCGGGCAGCGGTCGATGCGGTGGGGTCGGATCCAGCGTCACCAGGAGAGCCTCCGCCTCCGGATACTCTCTGGACGCTGCCTCGAGCGCCCGGATTTCGCGTTCCCATGTCGCGTCCGCCGCGGTGTCCATGCAGACCTGGATCAGGAGCGGCGGACCGCCGGGGCGTGTTGCGAAGAAGTCCACCTCGAGATCGGCGCCTACACGAAGCCAGCTCACCGCATATTCCCGCCTCTCCAGCTCGAGCAGCACAGCGGTTTCGAGGGCACGTCCCCGGTTCTCCCGGCCAGGGCGCTCGTACAGCGCAATCAGGCCCGGGTCGATCGGATAGATCTTTCGTGGGTTCGACATGCGCTGCCGCTCGGATGCGCTGTGCATGTCGATGACCCGCACCATGAATGCGTCCTGGAGATGCGCCAGGTACTGGTGGAGCGTGTCCTTGCTGACGGCTACCCCTTGAGAACGTAAGGCGTTGTAGAACTTGTGGACCGTGAAGGGAGAGCCCGGATTGGCCAGGAGGTGGCGCTGCAACGCCCGGAGCGCCACGACGTTCGTAACGTTGTGGCGCTCGATGATGTCCCGCAGGAGCATCGTATCCACGTAGCCCGACAGCAACTTGAAACGGTCGCGAATCTCCGTGCCCTGGGCCTCCGGGAAGCCGCCCGTTCGGAGATAATCGCGGAGCGCCCGGTCGAGCACGGCTCGATCCCCGGGGCTGATCCGCGGCCAGGGATCGGTCGGCTCCTGGCCAGCGTGCCGGAGCGCTTCACGGAACGAGAATGGGTGCACCAGCACCTCGAGGAGACGGCCGCGGGCAGCCGAGGCCACTTCGCGGCTGAGGAGCTTGGCGGACGAGCCGGAGACGCAAATCTCGATGTCACCCGCTTCCGCGAGCCGGTGAACGAGAGACTCCCAACCCGTGACGAGCTGCACCTCATCCAGGTAGATGGCCAACCTGCCGTTTGAGCGGAGACCGGGGAACTGACGTTCGTGCTCATCGATCAGCCAGCTCAGGTCCGCCGCCGTCATGCCGACGAGACGTTCGTCTTCGAGGCCCAACAGGAGTTGCGATTCGGGCGGGCGGCCTTCCGCGATCCGGGTTGCCCGGCGTTGTTGGAGCCATGAGGTCTTGCCTCCTCGCCGCACACCGATGACCGCGAGCGGCTTTCCCGGTATGGAGGGCCACCGGATGTCTCGTGGGGTCAGATCTCTCCGTGGCTGAGCGATCGCTTCGGCAAGCTTGAGTCGCAGGATATCGCGTGGGATCGGGCTGGCCACCGCTTGTTTCTGTCCTTCCTAGAAGGCAAGGAATAGCCGTATCCGTCATTGTACGAAGGACAGAATGTCGTTGTCTTGTCCGTTCGTCAAGGACAGGATTGCACGAGCAGGACAGGCACGAGCGGATCCCTCGAGGGGTCGGCGTCGGCTCGAGGAGGCACGGAGCGAGGCTCGACCTCGAGGAGTGGTGTGCGGAGGAATTTGCCGGGAGCGCAACGGAGTGGCGCGGGCAGAGCGTGCACCTCCGGCGACCTATGCCGCCGGTGTTCCTGGCGAACGAGCCAACGAGGTCGCCGGTCGATGGACGCCGGCGGCGGGGCGAAGGCCTTGCCGGATCCGCCTCCTGGCCGTTGCGCTACGCCGTCCCGTCGTCTGTAGACGGCTTCGCCGAGATCGCGACCCGGCGCATCGGGACGGAGTGAGCGACCGATCGGGATGATCGAGGGAGCACCCGGACGCGCCCGTGTGCCTCCGGCCGGCCGCGAGTCCGGGATGTCCGCGCATCACGGGTGGGCGCCGGGATTTCGGCACACGGGCAGTCAGGCTCATGTACCGGACCGTGATCGCGGGTGGAGAAAGGACCGGGCTGCCGGGAGCTGGTCCGGGGCTGCGTCGTCCGGGAGTCGGGATCAGGGAGCCGCTGGAGAACTGCCCGCACCCCGATGTCTCGCCCGCCGGTACGGGTCGAGCGCCGGGTGTAGGGCGAGGAGGGCGGCGGCGAGGATTGCGGGCATGCAGAGGAGCGCGGCGGGCCGTGGGCCGATCGCGTCGGCGAGGACGCCGGCGCCGAGCACGCCGAGGGAGCCCACGGCCCAGGCGAGGCCCATGACGATCCCTGAGCCGAGCGCGGTGCGGTGGGGCACGATCTCCTGGGCCATCACGATGATGAGCGGCACGATGGCCATGTTCAGGAAGCCGGCGGACACCGCGAAGGCGTGGGCTACGACGTCGCCTGCCGTGACGAACCACATCGCGCCGAGGTGCGCGGGGAAGGCCAGGAGCGTGAGGCCGAGGAGCAGGTAGCGGCGGTCGAACCGGTCGCCGAGGTAGCCGCCCGCGAGGCTGCCGAGGGTTTCGCCGACCACGTATGCGGACAGCGCGAATGCGCCGGTGGCCTCGGACCCGCCGGCCGCAGCCACGATGATCGGCGCGAGGGTCAGGAACACGCGCTGGGCGAAGGAGAACACGATGCTGATCCCGAAGATGGCGGCGATCGGGCCGCGGAGCAGCGCGAGGATCTCGCGCGGGGCGGGCGGCGGCGCCGCCGGGCGGTCGGGCGGCGCCGCCGGGATCAGCGCGCCCGCCAGGAGCACCACGAGCACGCCGGGGATCATGGCCAGCCAGAGCCCCTCCAGCCCGACCCGTCCCACCAGGGCAACGGCGATGATCGGAGCCACGGCGTAGCCGGCCGAGCCGCCCGCGGAAAAGATCGAGACCCGTAGCCCACTGCGGCCGCCGCCGACCGCAGCCGCGGCCGAGGCGCCCGACGGGTGGAACGCCGCGCTGCCGAGTCCGCCGAGGGCGAGGAGGACGAGGAGCGCGGAGAACGACGGCGCCAGCCCGATCAACGAGAGGGTAACCACCGTGGTGGCCGGGCCGGCCACGAGGAGCAGCCTTCGCCCGAACCGGTCCGCCACCGATCCCATGACCGGCTGGGGCAGCGTCGTGGCCAGGGAGAGCAGCGCCGCGAGGGAGGCCGCGAGCGCGATGTTCAGCCCCAGCTTGTCCATGATCCGCGGGAGGAGCGGCGGGAGAAAGGCGACGAATGCGTCGGTGGCCGCGTGCACGAGCGCGACCGCGGCGGCCGCCGCGAGACCGCTGCGCAGGACCGGTGCGCGGTGGGCGGCGGACCTGGCCGGCGCCGCGAATCCGTCCGGGTCGGGCATGGAGCCGGGCTGCATGGTCGGGAAGCTAAGCCGGCGCCGCACGGTGCGACAACGGGTGGTCGAAACCGCGCAGCCGCCGTCCGCGTAGGGGCGGCTGGAAGCGGTCGAGGCTCGCTCGTTCGTCCCGGGCGGCTTGCGCAAAGCGCGCGCCCGACCGGGACGACGGCGTGGTCCCGGAGCGCAACGGGACGCTCCCGGGGCCCCGTGCACGAATACGGAACGCCGTCCGGGTGGCCGCGCGCGGCCCCAGCGGATCGCTGCCGGTACCACACGCGGGGCTGCCGGGGGGAGGCCGGTGGGCCCGCATTTCGGCGGGAGTGCCGGGGGAGCGCTCCGGTCGGATGCGCGGACGGTTGGACTGCCCGACCCGGCCCGAGCGGAGGGGCTCGCCGCCGCTGGATACCGATGGGTCGGACCCTCACGAAATCCCTTGCGGCTGGCCAGGCCCGAACCCATCGTTCGGACCCGGCATTCAACCGATGGCTGCGAGGGCCTCATGGCCCGAGCCGGAACCGAACTCCGCCGCAGGAGGCCACTGTGCCTGCCCGTCTGCGAAGCGACTTCTGGATGCGTATCCGCCGCGCCCGCCTCGTGCGCATCGCCGGTGTGTACGCCGGCGGCGCGTTCGGCGTGCTCCAGACCGTGGACATCCTGACGGCACGGCTCGGGCTCCCCGACTGGTTCTTCAACGCGGCCCTGATCCTCACGGTGATCGGCCTCCCGCTCGTCGTGGCCACGGCGCTGGTCCAGGCCGGCGAGGACGGCGCCGTCGAGGGAGGTGGCCCGGGCGACGTCGCCTACCGCGAAACCCCGGATACCGCCGGAGCTACCGCCGGCGCCGGTTCCCGGGGCGACGCCGCGCAGGAAGCCGCGCCGCTCAACTGGCCGCGTGCGCAGGTGGCCACCGGCCCCCGGGGGATCCGGCGCTGGCTGACCTGGCGACGGAGCGCGGGGCTTGGCGCGGCCGCGTTCGGCGCCCTCGCGCTGGCGGTCATCGGGTTCATGGGGATGCGCGCCCTGGGGATCGGCCCTGTCGGCTCGCTGATCGCGAAGGGCGTGTTCGACGAGCGGGAACGGATCCTCATCGCGGACTTCGAGAGCCCGAGCGGGGACGAGGTCCTGGCCGGCGCCGTGACCGAAGCGTTCCGCGTGGACTTCGAGCAGTCATCGGTGGTGGCGCTGGTCCAGCCGAACACGGTGCGGGAGGCCTTGCGCCGCATGGGCCGCGCCGATGCGACGCGGCTCGACCTCGCCACCGCCCGGGAGCTGGCCCAACGGGAGGGGATCAAGGCGGTCGTCGCGGGAGAGGTCAACGCCGCGGGGCGGAGCTTCGTGATCTCGGTGCGGCTCGTCTCCGCCGCGGATGGCGCGCCGCTGGCCGCGCTGCGCGAGTCCGCCCGGGACTCGGCTTCCGTGATCGATGCGGTGGACCGGCTCTCGAAGGAGCTGCGGAACCGGATCGGGGAGTCGCTCCGGACGATCCGCGCGACCGAGCCGCTGGCGCAGGTCAGCACGCCGTCGCTGGAGGCGCTCCAGAAGTACTCGCAGGCGGTGCGGGCCGCCGACATCGAGCAGGATCACGACAAGGCCATCGCGTTGCTCGAGGAGGCGATCGCCCTGGACAGCGCGTTCGCGATGGCCCATCGGAAGCTGGGCGTGGTCCTGAACAATCGGTTCGGCCCGACGGAGCGGGCGCTCGCCGCGATGGCCCGGGCCTACGAGTACCGGGACCGGCTCACGGATCGCGAGCGGTACCTCACGCTGGGCACGTACTACACGTACGTCGATTACGACCGGAACCAGGCGATCACGGCGTACCGCACCGTGCTCGACCTGTATCCGGATGAGACCACGGCGCTCAACAACCTGGCGATCCTCTACGCGCAGCAGGGCGACCACCGGCGGGCAGAGGAGCTGACTCGCCGGGCGCTCGCGCTGGAGCCGACGGGCTCCGTCCGGTACACGAACCTGGTGAACCACCTGGCGGCGCAGGGGAAGCTCGACGCGGCGGACTCGGTCCTGCGCGTCTACCGGGCGCAGTTCCCGGATCAGCCGAACGGTGCGGTCGCCGCCGCTCTCCTCGCCTACCTGAAGGGGGACATGGACGCCGCGGAGCGGGAGGCGCTTCCGCTCGAGGACGCGAGGAGCGCGGGGCCGCAGGCGCTCGGGGCGCTGCAGGTGCTGGCGAATCTCGATGTGCTGCGCGGGCGGGTCGGATCGGGAATGCGCCGCATCGAGCGGCTCGCGAGCGCGCTGCCCGCCAGCATGGGCGGCGGGTCGAAGCTGGACGAGGAGCTTTCGATCGCGTACGTGGAGCTCGTGGTCCTCGGCGAGCGGGAGCGGGCGCTGCGGCGAGTGGAGTCGGCGCTGGCCCGCGAACCGCTCGCGTCGTTGCCCGAGGATTCGCGCCCGTACACCCGGCTCGTCACGTTCTATTCGTACGCGGGCGTGGGGGCGGAGGCCCGGCGGTACCTGGAGGAATACGTGCGCGGGCTCGATGTGCGGGAGCGCAAGCGTACCGCGGAGGAACTGCTGCAGTTCGAGGCCATCGTGGCTCGTGCGGAAGGCCGCTTCGACGAGGCGATTCGCGCCCTCGAGCGCGCGGTCCGGGAGTCCGCCTGCCCCGGCTGCGTGCTCCCGGAGCTGGCGCTGACCTACCGGATGGCCGGCCAGGCGGACGCGGCCATCGCGGCCTACGAACGGTATCTGGTCACGCCGTGGCTCATGCGCCTCTTCCAGGATGCGATCTGGCTCCCGATCGCGCATGCGACCCTGGCCGAGCTGTACGAGGAGAAGGGCGACGTCGTCCGGGCGGCCGCCCACTACGCGCGACTCGCCGAACTCTGGGCCGATGCCGATCCCGAGCTCCAGCCGCGGGTGGAGTCCGCCCGCCTCGCCGCGGCCCGGCTCGCCGGGGAGTCGACGGGCGCAGGGGGCGCGTCGTTGCCCCGCTGACCCGGGCGTCGACCGCTGGTGTGACGTCTCGGGCGTGATTCGATGGTTCCGCGGCCGGAGGACACAGGCTATGTTACGTCCGCACGGCCGCTTGGAAAGGCAAGACCAGCCGAAGCGCACCGCGTCAATGCCGCGGCTGCGGGTGTGCGGTTCGTCGCGTGGATTCTCGATGGGATCGATCGATGAGTGATGCTCTCGTCCTCGAAGGCGTTTCGAAGCGATATGCGGGCCATGTAGCCGTGGACGGCCTGACCCTGACCGTTCCGCCCGGCACGATCTACGGGATCCTGGGCCCGAACGGCGCGGGCAAGTCGACGACGCTACGCATGGTCATGAACATCATCCTTCGGGATGCAGGCCGGATCGCACTTCTCGGCGCGGACCCCGAGCGGGACCGCAAGGTGCTCCGGCGCGTGGGATATCTCCCCGAAGAGCGTGGGCTGTACCGCAAGATGAAGGTGCTGGACGTCGTCGTCTTCTTCGCGCGCCTGAAGGGGGTGGACGCGCGGGAGGCGAGGCGCCGGGGCGTGGAGTGGCTGGAGCGGATGGGGCTCGCGGACTGGCGGGACGCCAAGGTCGAGGCGCTCTCCAAGGGGATGCAGCAGAAGGTCCAGTTCATCACGACGGTGCTGCACGAGCCGGAGCTGCTGATCCTGGACGAGCCGCATTCGGGCCTCGACCCGGTGAACCAGGAGGTGCTGCGGGAGACGATCCTGGATGCCCGGAAGCAGGGCCGGACGGTGATCCTGAGCACGCACAACATGTACGAGGCGGAGCAGATGTGCGAGTCGGTGTGCATCATCGCGGCTGGCCGGAAGGTGCTGGACGGCCGGGTGCGGGATGTCCGCCGGCAGAATCGGGGGAACCGGTTCCGGGTCGAGTTCGACGAGCGGACGGCCGAGATCGAGCGGTACATGGCGGCGAACGGCGGCGTTCGAATGGAGAATCGTCAGGGGGAGATCTGGGAGGTCGAGCTGCCGGGCGGCGGCGATCCGAACCGGTTCCTCTCCGAGCTGGCCGGCCTGGGCGTGCCGGTCACGCGGTTCGAGCACGTGGAGCCGTCGCTCCATGAGATCTTCATCCAGCACGTGGGGAACGCGTCGGTGGCGGCGCGTCGACCGGAGCCGGTGCATGTCTGAACTGCTGATCATCATCGGGCGCGAGTTCAGGGAGCGGGTGCAGTCCCGCAACTTCCTGCTGGGCACGATCCTCTTCCCGGTCTTCATGGTGGTGGTGACCGTCCTGCCGGCCATGTTCGACCGGGGCGGGTCGGAGCGGCACATCGTGGTGGTGGATGAAGCGCCGCCGGGCGTGGTGGACCGGTTCATCGCGGCGTTGACCCAGCAGAGCACGGAGGGCGAGCTGGAGAACCGGTACACGGTCGAGCGGGTGCAGGGGCCGTTCGACGCCGTGCGCAACGAGCTGAACGAGCGCGTCCTGGCGGAGGAGATCTACGGTTACCTCGTGGTGCCGGCCGGCGTGGTGGATGGCGAGGAGGTGTCGTTCCGAGCGAGCGCGGTGGCGAGTTTCAGCGTGCTCCGGGACGTGCGCCGGGCCATCACGACGTCGGTGCAGGCGGCACGGCTCCAGCGGGCCGGGATCGAGCTCACGGAGCTCGCGTCTCTGCTCACGCCGGTCCGGATCCATACCGCGCGGATCACGCCGACCGGCGAGGATGGCACGGACGCGGGGGCGAGCTTCCTGCTGGCGTACGTCATCGCGTTCCTGCTGTATATGATGATCGCGTTCTACGGGGCGAACGTCCTCAGGAGCGTGCTGGAGGAGAAGACGAACCGGATCGCGGAGGTGCTGGTCAGTTCCGTGGCCGCGAGCCGGTTGATGCTGGGGAAGGTCGTGGGCGTGAGCTCGGCGGCGCTGCTCCAGGTCCTGATCTGGGCCGGATCCATCGCGCTGCTCGTCACCCGCAGCGACTGGCTGAGCGCGCGCTTCAACGTACCGCCGGAGGCGCTGGACGCGCTGCGGGTGGAGCCGCTCCTGGCGGTCGTGCTGATTGCGTTCTTCGTTCTGGGATTCTTCCTCTACGCCTCTCTCTTCGCGGCGCTGGGCGCGGCGGTGACCTCCGATCAGGAGGCGCAATCGCTGCAGATCGTGGTGATGCTGCCGCTCTTCGTGCCGCTCCTCTTCCTGATTCCTCTGACGACGGAGCCACTCGGTCCGTTGGCGACGGTGCTCGGCCTCGTGCCGTTCACCGCGCCGATGGCCATGCCGATGCGGATGGCCGCCGCGAACGTGCCGGGCGGGCAGGTGCTGCTCTCGCTCGTGCTCGTGCTGGTCGGGCTGATCGCGGTCGGCTGGCTGGCGGGCAAGATCTATCGGATCGGGATCCTATCCACGGGCAAGAAGCCGACGCTCCGGGAGCTCGGCCGCTGGCTCCGGATGGCGTGATGAGGCGGGGCGCGGCGTGATGCCGCGCCCCGTTGCGTTCTGGCGCGGCCGGTCGGCGTGCGTCGGCGGTTCCGGGTGGCGCGCGGGCGAAGGCGTTTGATCCGCCACCATCGACTTCAACGTATAGACGTCAATGGACCGGTACGGCGTGGTGGCGCCGGGCCCGGGCCGGCCGATGGTCGCCGGCGTGCGCCGCCCGTCTCCGGCGGGCGGCTGAGCCGCTGAGGGGCGGGCGATCGGCGTCGGCGGTGCGGGCCCGTCGGGCCGGGAAGCCGCGTCGGGCTATACGGGCCGGCGGCCGATCGGCCCGGCGCCGGACGGTTGCCGTGCTCCCGGGCCGGGGTGGGGGTGGACGGCGTCCGAATGTTCCCGACCTCTCCCGGCATTGCCGCGCCGGCGGCCCGTGCCATCGCCGTTTCCGGTTCCATTCGTTGTGAGGGGGCGCGCCCGATCGCGCGCCGGGAGACCGCATGCCAGATCCTGTCTATCGAGCCATTCGGAAAGCGGAAGCGGATTACGAGTTCCTGGGGGAGCTCGGGCGGGATGCGTACGGCAACCCCGCATTCCTCGCGCGGTCGCGGTCGACGGGCGAGCTCGTTGCCATCCGGGTCGAGACCACGCCGGGGCCGCAGGGGGAGTCCGAGGTCTCGCTGGTGGTGGCGCACCAGCTCGATTCGTCGGTGCCATCCCCCAGGAGCTCGTGTCCGAGCTGCGGCGCGGCCATCGAAGGCTGGAGCCGGTACTGCGGGGTCTGCGGCGAGGATGTGTCCGGCTACGCGTACGGGCAGACCGCGGGGCGGCGGCGGGAGGATCTGCTGGCGGCGGTGCGGCGGGCGGCGGAGGGGAAGTTCGAGATCCTCGGCGAGATGGACCGTGCCGAGGGCGGAGGGATCGTGTACTTCGCCCGGGAGTTGGGGAGCGGGCGGCTGGTTACGCTGCGGCTCCAGCGGGACACGAGCCAGTCGGAAGTGCCGGCGTACATGATCGGCGTGACGCAGGTCATGCGCGTGCTGCCGTGGATGGCGGGGGGAGCGGGTGCGGCGGGCGCGCGGACGGATCCGGGATCCGGCCCGCGCCCGGCGTCGCCGGTTGCGGTGGAGGGCGGGCGGGGGACGTCGGACACCGGCCCGCAGGCGGCAGTGGGTGGCGGCGGTGGAGGTCCGGGCGGCGCCGGCGCGGCGGAAACGGAATCGCCGGCGGTCGGCTTCTGCCCGACGTGCGGGGCGGCGTATGCGGACGGAACCCGGTTCTGTCCGCGGGACGGGACGGCGGTCCGGCCGAAGGCGGCGCGGGACGACCTGATCGGCCAGGTCCTGGCGGGGCGGTACCTGGTGAAGTCGAAGCTGGGCGAGGGTGGAATGGGCCGCGTGTACCTGGCGGAGCACGTGCGGATGGGCCGGCCGTGCGCGATCAAGGTCATGCACCCGTCGCTGAGCCAGGAAGCGGACGCGGTGAGCCGGTTCGGGCGGGAGGCGGCGAACGCGAGCCGGATCATCCACCCGAACGTGGCGGCGATCTACGATTTCGGGGAGACGAGCGACGGTCTGATCTTTCTGGCGATGGAGTACGCGGAGGGCGAGCCCCTCTCGCGGATCCTGAAGCGGGATGGACCGCTGTCGGTGGCGCGGGCGGCGGCGCTGGCGCGGCAGGTGGCGAGCGCGCTGAGCGCGGCGCACGAGCTGTCGATCGTGCACCGGGACCTGAAGCCGGACAACATCATGGTCTCGCGGGCGCGGGACGGCCGGGAGATCGCGAAGGTGATCGACTTCGGGATCGCGAAGACGGTCCACGGCTCGACGCAGCATCTCACGCGCACCGGCTTCGTGATCGGCACGCCCGCGTACATGAGCCCCGAGCAGCTCGCGGGCCAGGGCATCGATGGGCGGAGCGACATCTACAGCCTGGGCTGCATCCTGTACGAGATGCTGGCCGGGCAGCCGGCGTTCGCGGGTCCGAGCGGGGAGGTCTCGATCACGCGGCGGTTGACGGAGCCACCGCCCCGGATCCGGGCGGTGAATCCGAAGGTGCCGCGGGCGCTGGACGGGATCATAGCGCGGGCGATGGCGCTGGCGCCGGAGGATCGGTTCCAGACCGCAGCGGAGCTCGAGGTCGCGCTGGCCGGGCCGTTCCGGGAAGAAGAGGTCGGCGGGCTCCGGGGCCGGATCCGGGCATTGGCGACGGGCTCTGCGTGGCGAGCGATCACGGGTCAGCGCCGGAAGCCCGGGGCGACGACGGGGGGACGGAGCACGGCGGGCACCGGCGGGGCGAGCGGCGAGACGAGAGCGCCGGAGGCGACGACGGTTCCCACGGCGGAGCCGGCACCCGGGGCGGTCGGGCCGGAGGCAGGGGGCGAGGGGGCGTCCGGGGGCGTGCGTATCGCGACGCCGCCCGCGCGGCCGATCGGGGCGGGGGAGGGCGTGCTGGCGAGCCCCGTGTCCGGCGAACGGCCGGTCGCCACAGGCGGGCCAGTGGTGGCGGAGGGGGGCGAAGGGGCGGCGGTGTCCGGGCTCGAGCCGGTGGTCAGCCGGACGCCGACCCCGTCGGAGCTGATTCCGGCGGCGGCGGGGGCCGGGGCGGTGGACGCCGGTCCGGTGCTCGTTGGCGAGGAGGTGGCGGGGGCGGGGACCGGGGCGGCGGGGCGGCGGGGAAGGCGGGGGTGGGGGTGGGTTGGGGCCGTACTCGTACTCGTACTCGTGCTCGTACGCGTACTCGCAAACCAGGAGTCCGACCCGCCCGGGTCGGCCGGGGCCGGGGTGGCGGCGGTGGGTCAACCGGCCGACAGGGGCGCCGTGCCCGCCACGCCTGAGGGCGAGGCGGCGCCGGCCGAACCGGTCGAGGCGGCGGCGCCGGCGGATCCGGAGCCGCGGATCGCGGACGCGGTACAGGGCGGGCCGGCGGACCGCAGGGCCGTGGAAGCGGGCCGGGAGCCCGTGGCGGTGGTTGGGGATACGTCGCCTCAGGGACCGGGGCAGCGTCCGGAGCGCCGGGAGCCCGAGGCGACGCCGGCAGCCAGGCCTCCGGCGAGCCCGCTCCCGTCCCCGGCGACGGCCGCGTCCCGGCCCCAGGAGCAGACACGGCGGGCGGATCCCCCCGAACCGCCCGGCCCCACCGAAGAGGAGCTGCGGCCGGTGCGCGCCGCGCTGGCCCGCGGCCAGGTGGCCACGCAGCGGGGCGAGTTCCGGGTGGCGCGGGAGCAGCTGACGATCGCGGAGGAGCTCATCGCGGCGCTCAGCCGGCTGTACCCGAACTCGACGGAGATCCTGGAGCTCGAGGAACAGGTGGCGCGTGCGGTCGAACGCAACGCGTGCGAGACCCTGCGCGCCGTCCGGATACAGCGCGGCGAGAACCCGCCCCAATGCCCGTGAACCGGGTGATCGAAAGGAATCGGATCATGATCGGACAGGCGGCGAAGCGTACGCTCCCCCTCATCCTCGTCGTCCTTGCCCTTGCCGCGGTCCCGCGCGCCGGGGCGGCCCAGGGCCTCCCTTACACGCTCGACCAGGTGATCACGCTCCTCGGCGGTCTGGATGAGGACCAGATCCTCGACCTGGTCCGAGGGGACTGCATCTCGTTCCGCGTGGAGGGCGAAGCGGAACGCCGGCTGCGTGAGTCCGGCGCATCCGATTCCTTCATCACCGCGCTCCGGTCGGTGTGCTACCGTGGTCCGGAGGCGGAGACGCGCCGGGCCACGCCACCGGCCACGGCGACGGCGGCGTCGGTGCCCAGGGTCTACAGTCCGGGCTCGGCCGCGGTGCGCAGTGCGATCGTCCCGGGGCTCGGCCAGTTCTATACCGGCCGCCCCCTCCTCGGCACGGCGTTCCTCGCGGCCGCCGGGGGCGCGCTCGCGGCGGGGTTCCTCAGCGAGAAGGTCACGGTGGAGTGTCTTGCCCGGACATCCGGCGCCTGCCCCCATGGCCAGATCCGGGACGAGTCCGTCGAGCGGCCGTATCTGGCGGCCGGGATCGGCGCGTTCGCGGCGCTGGCCGTGATCGGCGCCGTCGAGGCGCACGCCGCGGCGCGCAAGGCGAACGCCCGCTTCGGCCTGCGGGGCGAGGCGGATGTGCCCGGTTCCGGGCTCCGGATCGCCGGTCCGGGCATCGCGCCGACGAGCACGGGCGTGGAGTTCCACGCGCTCCGCATCCGCTTCTGATTTCAGCTTTCAGCCGGGAATCGCTGCCATGTCGATCATGCGCCGCATCGCGGGGATCACGCTCCTGATCGGGGGAGCCGCGCTCGCCTCGTGCAAGGAAACGGCCGTGCAGGTCGTGGAGGTCGCGACGGTCGAGATCACCGGGGCTCCCGGGACCCTTCTGGTGGGCGGTACAGTCCAGCTCGCCGCCGTGCCGAAGGATGATCGGAACAACGTGCTGAGTGGTCGGGAGACGACGTGGACGAGCTCGGCGCCGGCGGTCGCGAGCGTCGACGGGTCCGGGCGGGTGACCGGCCTCACCGCGGGCACGGCCACGATCTCCGCGTCGGTCGAGGGGCGGAGCGCGTCGGTGACGCTCACGGTGAACAACCCTGCGCCGACGCTGAACGCGCTGGATCCCGCCGAGGCCGCGGTGGGCGGTCCGGGTTTCGAGCTGACGGTGCGCGGCACGAACTTCGTGCATGGCTCGGTGGTGTTGTGGGACGGCCACGCCCGGGCGACGACCTACGTGAGCGGGACGGAGCTGCGGGCGCAGATCACGGCCGCGGACATCGCGCAGCCGAGGGTGGTGCAGGTCGCGGTGTCGAATCCGGCGCCGGGCGGCGGGACGTCCGCGTCGAGGCCGTTCACGGTCACGGCGGCAGCGAACCCTGTACCGGCGATCACGGCGCTGGATCCGTCGAGGACGGCGGCCGGGAGCGGCGCGCTCACGCTCACGGTGCGAGGGACGAACTTCGTCCAGGGCTCGGTCGTTCGCTGGAACGGCTCGAACCGCCAGACGACGTACGTCAGCGCGACGGAGCTCCGGGCGCAGATCCCGGCGGGGGATCTCGCGCAACCGGGCCAGGCACAGGTGACGGTGTTCAACCCCGCGCCGGGCGGCGGTGCGTCGAACGCCCTCACGTTCACGATCGAGCAGCCGGTGAACCCGGCGCCGACCATCACCGCACTGGACCCGTCGAGCGCGTTTGCGGGGAGCGATGCGCTGACGCTGAAGGTCACGGGCACGAACTTCGTGCAGAGCTCCGTGGTGCGGTGGAACGGGTCGGACCGGCAGACCACGTACGTGAGCGCCACGGAGCTGCGCGCCGAGATCACGGCGGCCGACCTTGCCGAACCGGGCACCGCCCAGGTCACGGTGTTCAACCCGGCGCCGGGCGGGGGGACGTCGAACGCGCAGCCGTTCGCCATCCTCACGCCACCGGGCGCCATCGTGCCGCGCATGTCGGCAGGCTTCTACCACACCTGCGGCGTATCGACCACCGGAACGGTGTACTGCTGGGGGTTGGGCGAGGAAGGTCGGCTGGGCAACGGAACGTCAGAGAACTCCGCAGTGCCGGTCGCGGTGGCCGGCGGCCAGGTGTACGCGCAGGTCGCTGCCGGGGACCATCATTCCTGCGGCATCACCACGACCGGTCAGGCCTTCTGCTGGGGCTTCAACGTCCACGGCCAGCTGGGGGACGGCGGCGTGGCCAGCAGCGAGGTGCCCGTGGCGGTATCGGGTGGGCACAGTTTCAAGGCCATCGACGTGGGCATCGGCTTCTCGTGCGGGCTCACGACCGGCGGCGCAATCTATTGCTGGGGTTCGAACACGGACGGCAACCTCGGCGACGGCACGACGACGAACCGCCGCACGCCGGTGCCCGTGGCGGGAGGCCATACGTTCGCGAAACTCGCCGTCGGAGGTTTCCATGCCTGCGGCGTGACCCTGGACGGCAAGGCGTTATGCTGGGGTCGCAACACCAATGGCCAGCTCGGTGATGGTACCACGACGAACCGGTCCACGCCGACGGCGGTGGCCGGAGGGCAGCGGTTCGTCGACATCACGGCCGGTACTGTCCATACCTGTGCAATCACGAGTGACGGCAGCGCATTCTGTTGGGGCCGGAACGAATCCGGCGAGCTCGGGGATGGCACCTTCGTCAACCGGACCACGCCGGTCGCGGTCTCCGGTGGCCATGCGTGGCGTGTCGTGCTCGCGGGCGGCAACGTCACCTGCGGCGTGGCCGCGAGCGGGGCTGCCTACTGCTGGGGCGTGAACGACTTCGGGCAGCTCGGCAATTCTGCAGCCATTCGCTCCAGTCAACCCGTTCCGGTCCAGGGCGGGGTGGCGTTCGAATACGTCGTGCCCGGCCTCTACCACACGTGCGGCGTGGCCACGAATGGGCAGGCCCTGTGCTGGGGTGGTCGTGGATACGGCCAGCTCGGGACCGGCAACACGGTATACGAAGGTGTCCCGGTTCCGGTGGCCGGCGGCCACTCGTTTGCGGAGGTGGACGCGGGCAGCTTCCACACCTGCGGCGTGACGACAGGAGGCGTCGGGTACTGCTGGGGCTATGGCGTGGATGGCCGGCTCGGAACCGGATCGACGAACATTCTGGCGTGGGTGCCCGCATCCGTGACCGGCGGCCGTACCTTTACCACGATTTCGGCTGGCGGGACGCATTCCTGCGGGCTCGATGCCGAGGGGCTCGCCTATTGCTGGGGGACGAACGCCCAGGGTCAGCTCGGCAACGGAACCACCACGATGAGCGCCACGCCCGTCGCAGTGTCCGGCGGTCTGCGGTTCACCATGATCAGCGCAGGCGAACTGCACACCTGTGGCGTCACGGTCCAGGGCGATGTCTACTGCTGGGGCGGAAACACGGTGGGGCAGTCCGGGGTGGGCTCGCTGCAGAACCAGTTGCAGCCCGTGCGGGTGAATCTCGGCCCGGGCATTGTGGCCACCCACGTGGCTGCAGGCCTTCGGCACACGTGTGCGCGTACGTCCGCTGGCGGCGTGTATTGCTGGGGCCTCAACAGCTCGGGCCAGCTCGGGAATGGGGGCTTTGCCAGCAGTGCCACGCCGCAGCTCGTGGCCGGGAGCCATTCGTTCGCCACGGTGGTCGCGGGAGATTGGCACTCGTGCGGCGTGCTGACGAACGGGAGCGTGCGGTGCTGGGGTAACGGGCTGTTTGGCAAACTGGGGAACAACACCCTCTTCGACGTTCCCACGCCCCAGCTCGTGCAGGGGCTCCCGACGGCGAAGGAAGTCGTGGCAGGGGGCGAGCACAGCTGCGCGTTGACCACGGATGACCGGGTCTACTGCTGGGGCCGCGGGTTCGAAGGCCAGCTCGGGGCGGGCACGGCTGGAGTCGGGCTCACGCCGGTACTCGTCGCCGGCGGGCTCCACTTCGCGCAGATCACGGCGGGATACGTGCGCACGTGCGGCGTGACCACCACGGGCGCCGCTTACTGTTGGGGCTGGCAGGACTTTGGTGAGCTCGGGAACAACGGTGTGACGATCGACGTCACGCCGCAGCCGGTGGCGGGTGGGATCGTGTTCGGGTCCACGGCCGCGATGATCGTGACGTGCGCGCAGGACGTCGGAGGGGCGGGGCCGTGCGCGCGGGGCCGCGGCGCAGGCGCGGCCGGCGCCCGCCTGGAGCTCGGCCGTCCGGGCTTGGTGCGCGGCCCGGCGGCGAGAGGGCTGGAGCCGGCCGGCCGACTGGCCTGCCCGGGAGGCAGCCGTGCGATCCTCGAGTGCGTAGGGGTCCGGCCGGAAGGTGCGAGTGCGCTGGGCCCGTTCCGGATCCGGGGCGTGAATCCGGAAATCCCCCGGCGGCGGTAGCCAGGCCCCGGGAGGCGGCGCATGCGACGTCGCCCCGAACGAACGTGTTTCTGGCCGCTCCGCGGCGAAATCATTGTGGCCGCGAGAGCGGCCAGATCTTTGCATCATCCCCGGCGCGCCGGGATTGGTCATGGCATGGCGGGCCCCGGGAGTCCGCCCCAATGGTCCTGCCGGGGGCCGGATCGGCACGCGGCCGCGCTCCCGAGCGGACGGTGGGCCCGGGGTGCAGCCTGCCGCAACGGGTACTGTCTGCCCGCCCGGCCAGGCGATGGTGTGCCTTCCGCAAGGAGAGACCGATGACGGTTCGTCGAAACGTACTCGTTACCGCAACGCTCGTGATCTGCGCCGCGGCCGTGCTGGCCGTGAGCCCTGCCCCCACAGCCGCCCAGGCGTGGGATGCCCCCGCCTTCCAATCGCCCACGGCCACGGATGAGCTGGGGTTGTACGTATTCCAACCGCCTTTCGGGGATTTCGGCCTGGCGGGGATCTGGCGCCAGAGCGGCAATATCGGGCTGGGCGTGCGCGCGTCGTACCTCAACCTGGAAGGGGACGAGAGCGCGGTGGCGGTCGGCGCCGAGTTCTTCGGCGGCCTCGTTCGCGCGCAGCGGGGCTCCCTGTTCGATGCGACCTGGACCGCTGGCGTGGGCGCCACGTTCAATGATGGCACGTTCTTCCGCGTGCCGGTCGGCGTGAGCGCCGGCGTGCGGCTCGGCGACCCGGCCCGGCCGGTGCTCATCCCGTACGTGCACCCGCGGGCCGCGCTCGAGGTGTTCGCGAACGGCGACGCGACGGACACCGAATTCGCCCTGTCCATCGATATCGGTGCGGACGTGGTCATTGGCCGTTCGCTTGTCTTGCGGCTGAACGCATTCATTCCGGACGAGGGGGACAACGCGTTCGGCGCCGGGCTCGCGTGGCGGTTCGGCCGGGGTGTGGCGGTGCGGTGAGACCCGGTCGCCGCGCCACTCACGGCGGCATGACGTAGAGGGGCGCGGGGGCCGCGCATCACCTGCGCTCGGTCGGCGCGGCGGAGCGTACCCGAGCCGGTACGGGCTCGAGCGGCGGCGGCTGTCTCGAGCCGCCTCCGGATCGGCGGCCGTTGTAGGTCCGTCGGGCACCCGGGCCGCTTCCCCGGCAAGCATCTCGATCGGCCTAGGTGCGCTCGCGTCGAGGCCTCCGGTCGGGAATGCGACGTCGGGACGGGACACCGGTGGGCGTCCGGCCCGTTCCCGGACCATGGCCGGGTCCGCGCTCGCCGGGGGCGGCCCGGCCGGGGGGCGGAGGCGGCGCACGCAGCAGCTCTCGGGATCGCAGCGGGTTGCCCCGTGCGCCACCCCGTGGCTGTAGAGACCAACGAATCGTAGCGACGATCCGCCGCCAGCCCGGGAACCTACTTGCCGCGCGACCGCGGCCGGTAGGGCCCGTTGCCGGGGCCTCGAGCCATCGGGTCGAGTCAACGGCGGTTCCACGATGAGCCGGCCCCAACCGGTGCCGCTGCGGGCGCTGTCAGGTTGTGAAGGGCTATACGTCGACGAATCCCGCCGTACAGGGCCGGCGCGCCCCACTCCCGCCTCGAGCCCGGGGCTTCACGCGGATCGCGGGTGTTTCTCACCCCGCCCCGCCCGTGTTATCATTCCCGACTGTCCGCCGGGCCGGCGGATCGTTCCGTTCTGTTCCGTGCTCCACGCATACAGGAGGAGAGGCATGCGTCGCAATCTCGGAATCTCGCTGGCAGCCGCCGCGTTCCTGTTCGTGGCGGGCGCGGACCTCGCGCAAGCACAGGACGAGTCCCGCGCCGTGGCCGATGGCGGCATCTTCGTGGAAGGCTGGAAGGGCAGGATCGACCCGCAGGAAGCGGCGCGGGGCTTCACGCTGAGCAGCGCACGGCTCTCCAGCACGGCCGACGGCGCGCTCCAGGTGACCACGGGTCCTGCCGTCACGTACTGGAACCCGGCGAACGTGGCCACGGGCAACTACACGGTGAAGGCCACGTTCACGGAGCCGAAGTACATGTCGCTGAACAACCATCCGCATCCGTACGGGATCGTGATCGCGGGGAGCGACATGGACACGGACAAGCCGCGCTACCTCTACTGCGCGGCGTATGGGAACGGGCGGTTCATCGTGCGTGGGTTCGGCCCCGAGCCGTTCCAGCTCAACGGGCGGCGCGGCGAGGAGCACGAGGCGGTGAACCGGGCGGCGGGCCCGGGCGAGTCGGTGACCCAGGAGATCGCGGTCACGGTGCGGGACGGCAAGGTGGAGTGCGCGATCAACGGCACGGTGGTCGCCAGCTACGACCGGTCCGAGGTGATCGGCGAGGGCCGGCTGCCGTCCACCGACGGCGTGTACGGCATCCGCTTCGGCCACAATACGGAAGGCATCGTCACGGGCCTGACGGTGATCAAGCACTGAGCGGCGGGCAGGCGGCCGACGCCCGTGCGTACATTTTCGAACGGTGACGCCGCGGGCGGGAGCGCGCCCGCCGACCGCGCAGCGGGGGAGGGGATCGTCTCGCCCCCGCTCATTTCGGTCCTGCCTCCCTTCGATGACCGGCTCACCCTGCGAGGCGAGGCCGTAGCTGGCCGGCCGTTCACGCTGGCGGGCCACCGGGCGCTGCTCGTGGGCGACGAAGCCGCCGGCGTGGCCGAGGCGTGGATCCATCCGGCCCGCGTGCTCCAGGCGCTGCGGGTGGAGGGCGCCCGGGCCGCCGAAGTGCGGGTCACTCCGATCGGGATCGAACGCCGGCTCGAGGTGCCGGGCGGCAGCGTGACCGAGCGGGCGTTCGTGCCTCGCGCGATCGCCGCCGTCGTCTTCGAGTGGGTGGCCGACTCTCCCGTCGAGCTCCGGATCGTCTGGGAGGTCGATCTCCAGGCGGGCTGGCCGTCCGCCGCGCCCGTCTCCGGGCCGCTCCGGTGGCACGCCGACGGGCGTTGGCTCCGGGTATGGAGCGGCGGATCGCCCGGGGAGGTTGCGACCGGAGACGTCGCCTACATCCTGGACCGGGATCCCGGCGCCTGGACGGTTGCGGAGGCAACGGAAGGGGGCCCGGCCCGGCTCCGGGTCGGGGTCACGGTGGCGCTCGGCGCGGGAGAATCGGCCCGCCTCGCGGTTGCGGCTCCAGCCGCAGGCGACGACGTGGCGGCCACCCACGCCGCGCTCCGCGACCTCTCCGGGCTGGTCCGGGCCCGTGCCGCCGCGCTCGCGGCCCGGCGGGGCGCAGGGCTCGTGGTGGACGCGCCGGATCCGCTGATCGCGCCGGCGCTCGACTGGGCGCGATACCGGCTCGACACGTACCTGGCGGACGTACCGGGGATCGGCCGGGTGCCGGTGCGGGGCTACGGCCATGCGGGGGATCCGGCGGCTGCGGCGGGCCGTGGGCCCGTCCTCTGTGTTGCCCCGGACGCCGCGCTCACCGCGTACGGGGCCCTGGCGCTGGGGCAGGCCGACGTCGCCCGGGACGTGCTGGCGTTCCTGGGCGGGTGCCAGACGGAGGGCGGGCTCGTTCCCGCCGCCTGGCCGCCGAGCGGCGCCGCGCCCGACCCCGCCGCCGACCTCGACGCCACGATCTCCTACCTCGCCCTGGCCGCCCGGTACGTTGCGTGGACCGCAGACCTCGGATTCCTGCACGGGCAGTGGCCGCGCGTCGTGGCCGCCTGCCGGGCCGTACTGGATCGGGACGGCGCACTGACCGGACGGGCGAGCAGGGCGGCCGCAGCGCTGAACGAGCTGGCGAATGCGGCGGAGGCGCTGGGTGACGCGGGCCTCACGGCCGAGCTCCGGGACCGGGCCGCCGCACTCCGGGCAGGCGCGCCGCATACCCTCCCGGCCGCGTCCGACGCTGCCGACGCGTGGCCGGGAGTCCTCCCTCCCATGTTCGAGGGCGACCATCCGGCGCCGGACGGGATGTTCCACCGGTGGCGGGGCTGGCTCGCGCGCGGCGTGGAAGACCTGCGGGGCGCGTGGGGCGATCCTGCGGCGTGGCCGGATCACGCGGCGTCGACCGCCGCCGTGCCTGGCGTCCTCGTCTACCGGCTCCTCGGCGTGCGTCCGGACGCGGTCCGGAACCGGCTCGTGCTCCGGCCGGAGCTCCCGGCGACGTGGGACCGGTTCGAGGTTCGCGGTCTACGCATGGGCGAGGCGAGCGTTGCGCTTGCGTACGAGCGGGCAGGCGGGGCCCATGCGGTCCGGCTCGACCAGGAAGAAGGTGCGGTCCCCGTACGGGTGATCTTCGAGCCGGCCCTCCCCGGCCGCCGGCTGCTCGCGGCGAGCGTGGACAGTCAGCCCGCCGAGCTCGACGCCCGGCCGTTCCGAGGCCGGGTCCGGGTCCCCCTCCAGGTGGTGCTGGACCACGAGCGGTCAATCGAGCTGGACGTCGAGTGATCGGCCGCGCATCGCCCAATCACGGGCGGGGGCGCGCGATCACACGTCGTGACCCGGGTAGGTCCCTTTTGCGCCTCACCGGCGCTCTCGATATCCCTCGAACTGTCGGAGGCCTCATGGGTCGGATGAAAGGGTTCGCCGTCGCGGTGATGGCGCTCGTGGGTCTGCTCGCCCTGGCGGCCGGCGCCGTCAACGTGATGGGCGGGCGCAAGCTGAGCCGCACCTACCCGATCCCGGAGATCACGACGCCCGGGATCCCGACCGACGCCGCGACCATCGCCCGGGGTGAGCACATCGTGCGGGCCGTCGGCGTCTGCGCCGATTGCCACGGGCCGGACCTCGGCGGGAAGGTGGCCATGGACGCGGGGCCGATCGGCACCATCGTCGCCCCGAACCTGACCCGGGGGAAGGGTGGGATCGGGAACCACTTCACGGACGAGGACTGGATCCGGGCCCTGCGGTACGGGCTCCGGAAGGACGGGACCTCGCTCCTGCTCATGCCGAGCGAGTCGTACACCCATCTGAGCCGGGCCGACCTGTTCGCGGCGATCGCGTACCTGAAGCAGATCCCGCCGGTGGACCGGGAGCTGCCGCCGACCCGGATCCGCACCCTCGGGCGCGCGCTCATCGCCGCGGGCCGGCTCCCGCTCCTCGTGGCCGAGCTCACCCCTCGCGTCGAACAGCCCGATGACGTCCCCGTCACCCCCACGGCGGAGTATGGAGCGTACCTCGCCAGCGTGGGCGGGTGCAAGAGCTGCCACGGCCCGGACCTCGCCGGCGGGATCGTCGTCGGTCCGCCGGGCACGCCGCCGACCGCGAACCTGACGCCCGCCGGCCTCGCGGGCTGGACCGAGGCGGACTTCTTCCGCGCCATGCGCGAAGGCGCGCGGCCGGATGGGTCGCCGATCAACGATTTCATGCCCTGGAGGCTCATGGCGTCCATGACGGATGACGAGCTCCGGGCGCTCTGGGCGTACCTCCAGACGGTCCCGCCGCTGGAAACGCCGGCTCGCTGATCCCCGCGCGTCGGTGCCCGGTCGGCTGCGCGTCAGCGAGCAGGCGACGTCGTGGCCGGCCGGGCGCCGGGCGCATCGCGACCTTCCCGGTCTCCTCCGCCTCCTCGCGGCTCCTACCCCCGCATTCCGGTGTACAGGAGACAACTTCGTGAACGACAAAGGGTTGTAATGCATCTTCCCGCTACCGGGGCCTGGCGTCGCGGTGCGCCGGCTCCGGCTGCGGGGCGAGGTCGATGACGGCGCGGGCCGGACCGCGCGGCGGAGCGAGCACGATGAGCAGATTGCGGAAGAGGCTGACGGCACCGCTGGCCCTGGGGCTGATCTTCCTGGGCGGCTTCGTGAGCGGCGGGGCGGTGGCAGATGGGGGGCGGCTGCTGCGGCAGGTCGCGTCGCTCCTGGATCGGTACTACGTGGAGCGGGTCGACGTGAACCAGCTCTATGTCCAGGCCGCGCGGGACATGCTGGACCGCCTCGGTGACCCGTACGCGCAACTCTATGGCCCGGAAGACGCCGAGACGTACAGGCTCCTGCACGAGGGGAGCTACGGCGGCACGGGGATGGTCGTGGTGGAGGGCGTCGGGCCGGTGGCGGTCACGCGGCTCCTCCCGGGCGGGCCGGCGGAGCGCGCCGGGATCCGGGTGGGGGACCGGCTCCAGTCCGTGAACGGCGAGTCCATCGCGGGGTGGCCGACGGACCGGATCGTCTCGGCGTTGCGGGGCGAGGCGGGCAGCCGGGTCCGGGTCGGGTTGTCCCGCCCGGGCGTGGACGGCATGTTCGAGGTCGAGCTGACCCGCGCCACGCTCCGGGTTCCCGCCGTGCCGTACGCCACCGTGCTCGAAGGGAACGTCGGCTACGTGCCGATCCGGGCGTTCGGCGAGGGGACCGCGGACGAGGTGCGGGACGCGGTGCGGCAGGTGGTGGACGACGGCGCCCGTACGCTCATCCTCGACCTGCGCGGCAACGGGGGCGGGATCCTGGAGGAGGCGGTGGAGGTGGCGGGCCACTTCCTCCCCCGGGGCACCCCCGTCGTGGACCAGCGGGAGCGGGGCGACCGGGTCGTGTACCGCACCCGCCGCAACCCGATCGCCCCGCGCATCCCGCTCGTGGTTTTGATCGACGGTGGATCCGCCTCGGCGGCGGAGATCCTGGCGGGCGCGCTCCAGGACCACGACCGCGCGCTCCTCGTGGGAGCGCCGACCTACGGCAAGGGCGTCATACAGCGCGCGTTCCAGCTCCAGGACGGGTGGATCGCGAAGTTCACCACGGGGCGGTGGTATACGCCCCTCGGCCGCTCGATCCACCTGGAGCGGGACCCGGAGACCCGTGAGGTCCTGCCGGGGGCGGTGTCCACCGACTCCGCGGAGTGGCCCCGCGTCCGGACGGCGGGCGGCCGGGTGCTGGCCGGGCCCGGCGGGATCCGGCCGGACGTGGCGGTCGAGCCGGACACCCTCGACGGCGCCGAGCGTGCGCTCGCCGACCTGATCGAGACCTCGCCCCAGGCGTTCCACACCGCGGTGCTCGACCTTGCCCTCGAGGTGCGCGAGACGGTGCGCACGCCCGACTTCGACGTGCCCGCCGAGTGGCGGGCCCGCCTGTACGAACTGCTGGCGGCCGCGGGCATGGAGGCGGACCGGGAGGCCTACCGGGCTGCCGCGCCGGCTATCGACCGGCTCATTGCCGCCCGGGTGGCGGAGCTCGTCTTCGGGGAAGGCGCGGCGCTCCGCCGCGGCCTGGCGGATGACCCGGCGCTCCGGCGCGCCGTGGAGCTTCTCGGCCGCGTGACCGCCCAGGCGCAGCTCTTCGAGACTGCGGCGGCCACGCCGCAGTAGCGTCCGAAAGGAGACCGCCCGGCGCGCGGCCGACTGCCTGCGCACCGGGCGGCTCCGAACGCGGCGCCGGGCCCATGGGCCCGGAGACGACGATCACTCGTCGTCCTGCACCTCCAGGTTGCCGCACGCGACGACGACGGTCTCGTCGTCTTCCTCGTCCTCCTCGTCGCCTTCGTCCACGAAGAACACGCTCGCGTGGTACGAGCCCGAGGCCTCGAGCCGACGGCCGATGGTCACCGTGGCGGTCGCCTTGCCCTCCGCGTTCGCGGACAGGGTCGGGTAGTCCGACGCGCCGCCGACCCGGTCCCCCGGCTGCGAGCAGGTGCCGGCGGCAATGTGCCAGGAGTACTTGCCCTCCGGCTCCAGGCCCTCGACCTCGATCTCGGCGGTGAGGCTCTCCTTGGACACGACCTCGACCAGACCCGAGACGTTCTCGAAATCACCCTGACCCGCCAGCTCGGCCTGCCAGGTGGTCTCCGTGATCTGCGGATCGGACGACGAGTCGTCGCATGCCACGAGAGCGGCCGCCATCGTCAACAACAGAAGCTTGCGCACGGTCCCTACTCCTTCGCTCGAGGTACTACGGATTGAGTGCTCGTTGCACCATGAAGACGCGCCAGCCAACGGGCCGATGACCGTGCAGGGACGAGCCGCTCGATCGGGGTGACGAGACGCACGCGGGAGCCGCGAGGCGCAGGAGGGGCGCGTCAGCCGGCCTCCAGCGCCGCGTCGATGCCGAACCGCGCCTCGAGGTTGCGGCGGTAGTACCGGCTCAGCTTGATCCGCGTCCCGTCCTCGAGCCGGATGAGGTAGTCTCCGTAGGACCAGGGTGAGATCTCGGCGATGCGGTCGAGGTTCACGAGCGCGGAACGGTGAACCCGGGCGAACTGGTCGGGGTCGAGGCGCTGTTCGAGGGCGCTCAGCGTGGTGCGGATCCGGAACGTATGGCCGTTCGTGTGGATGCGGACGTAGTTGCCGTCCGCTTCGATCCACGTCACGTCCTGGAGTGCGATGAGGCGCAGCGCGCCGTCCCGGCGCACGAGCAACCGGCGAAGCGGCGCACGTGCGTCTTCCTGCGTCCGCACGTGCGCCGCGGCAGCTTCGGATCTCATGGGGTCGATACCTCCGTGAATCGGCAGTACTCCACGGGGAGACGCATGGCGGCGCAGGATCCGAACAGTCGCGTCGGGGGGGGAATTGCCGCTCACCGACGCGGCGTTCGGCCGGATGGCGGGCGGTGGGGAGCCAGATCGGGCGAGGAGCGGAGACTGGCCCGCTCGCGGGCGCATTCCCGGGCGGCGGGCTCCTCCCGGGGGCGTCGGCGTCCGGGTGGTCGATCGGTATTCCTGGGAAGCCGGTCGGTGGATCTCCCGGGAGCGGCGTCCGCCCTGTGGGATGACGGGCGGGGTGGAAGCGGTGCGGGGGCGGGCCGGTCCGGCCCGCCCCCGCAGCACGCGGCAGGATCGGTCGCTGGCCAACATCACCCGCCGGCTTCCTGACCTACGCTCCCGCAGATGGCGAGTCAGAGCGGGAGCTCGTCCGTGGGCTCGAGGACCGGCGGCGAGGTCGGTACGGTCTCGGGGTACTTGATGCCCGCGCCCGTGTTGAGCAGGAGGACGCGCTCGCCCTCGCGGATCCAGCCGCTGGCCCGGAGCCGTTCCGCGGCCGCGAAGGTGGCGGCACCCTCGGGGCAGATGAAGAGCCCTTCGTCGCGTGCCAACCGACGCTGGGCATCCAGGATCTCCTGGTCGGACACGGCGATGGCGCACCCGCCCGACTCCGCGATGGCGCGGAGCACCAGGAAGTCCCCGAGCGCCTTCGGTACGTTGATCCCGAACGCCACGGTCCGGGAGTCCTCGAAGTACTCGGATTCCTGACGGCCCTGCTCGAAAGCGCGCACGATCGGCGCGCAGCCCGTGGCCTGGACCGCGACCATGCGCGGGAGCTCCCCGTCGATCCAGCCGAGCTCCCGCATCTCCTGCATGGCCTTGTGGATCCCGATCAGCCCCACGCCGCCGCCGGTGGGGTAGAGGATCACGTCCGGCGGCTGCCAGTCGAGCTGCTCGGCGATCTCGTACCCCATGGTCTTCTTCCCCTCGATCCGGTACGGCTCCTTGAGCGTGGACGCGTCGTACCAGCCGTGCCGGGCGATGGCCCGGGCCACGATCTTCCCCGCGTCGCTGATGAGCCCGTTCACGAGGTACAGGTCCGCCCCGGCGGCGGCGATCTCCGCGCGGCAAATGGCCGGGGCGCCGGTGGGCATCACGATCACCGGCCGGATCCCCGCCCGGGCCGCGTACAGCGCCCACGCGGAGCCCGCGTTCCCGTTGGTCGGCATGGCCAGCGTGCGGACGCCGAGCTCTCTGGCGCGGGAGACGCCGACCGCCGCGCCGCGGGCCTTGAAGGTGCCGGTCGGAATCACGCCGTCGTCCTTGAGCAGGTAGTCCTTCAATCGGATGATCGGCGTCATACCTTCGCCCAGCGTGACGATGTTCTCGTCGTTCCGGACCGGGAGGAGCTCCCGGTAGCGCCAGAGGTCGGGCCTCCGTCCGCCGAGCGCCGAGCGGTCGACGCCGCGCAGGTCGTAGCGGGCGAGGAGCGGCGAGCCGCACGCGTCGCAGAGCTGCGCGATCCGGTCCGGCTCCGACGTGGCCCCGCAGCGGGAGCACTCCAGGTGGGTCAAACGGCTCTTCATTGCGATCCTGCCTCTGCGCGTGCCAAACGCGCTTCCTGAACGTCACGATGCGTCGGCCGCGGCTGCGCGGCCGGGTCCGCAGGGCCCGGCGGGCCGGGAGTCCAGCGGCGGAAGTCCGGGCGGGCCGCGGCCTGCAAGGAATCCGTGGAATGAAGATCCGGCCGCGGCCCCCGGGCCGCAACTCCGGCGGGTGCGGAGTGCCGTGCGGCCGGAGACCTAGCATTTCGACCCCGGAGCGTGTCCTGTGATTAGACACGAACCGGACGGAATGCATGCCGCATCACGAAGTGACGACTCGAACCGGCGGCCGGGCCCTGCCCGCCGCACCGCCGTCGCGGCCCGGACGCGGCCGACTCGCCGCCCTGGCCGCTTTCCTTGCCTTCGCCGCGCTCGCCATCCTGGCGCCGCCGGCTTTCGCCCGGCAGACGGACGTGTTGACCGGCCGGGTCACGGACCCGGAGGGGCGCCCGGTCGCCGGCGCCCAGGTCGAGGCGGTCTCGGTCGAGACCGAGATCGTCCGCCGGGTGCTCACGGACCAGAACGGGCGGTACATGATCGTGTTCCCGGACGGCGGCGGCCAGTACGTGGTGCGCGTCTCCTTCATCGGCATGGCCAGCCAGGTCCGGGTCGTCATGCGGGAGGGTGCGGAGGAGCTGCTGCTCGCGAACTTCACGCTGGCGCCCGAGGCGATCACCCTCGAGGGGATCACGGTGAACGCGCCCCGCCCGCCGCCCGGGAACGCGCAGGCGGGCGAGCAGTCGACGTCGCTGCCGCAGGAGCTCCTGAGCCGGCTCCCGCTCCCCGACCTGGACCCCGCCACCCTCGCGCTCCTCGCCGCGGGCGTGGTCGGCACCGAGCTGGACTCGCTGAGCGGGCAGATGGGCTTCTCCGTGGCCGGGATGAGCGACCTCCTCAACCAGGTCGTGCTGGACGGCGTGATCCTGGGCGAGGGGGAGCTGGGCGTGCCGGAGGAGGGGATCCGGCGCACGCAGGTCACGACCAGCACCTTCGACCCGTCGCGCGGCGGGTTCGCGGGCGGGCAGGTGGCCATGACGAGCGCACGCGGCGCGAACCGCCCGGCCGGCTCGCTCTCCTACCGGCTCGATGACGACGCGCTCCAGGCCAGTGCCACGCCCATGACGAACGCGTTCACGCGGCACAACCTGGGCGGCTCGTGGGGCGGGCCGATCGTGCGCAACAAGCTCTTCTACAACCTGTCGTTCCAGCTCCAGCGCAACGTGAACCACCGCTTCGCGCTGGCTGCGGACGACCCGCTCGCCGTGGAGCGGTCGGGCGTCAACGTGGACTCCATCGCCCGCTTCCTCTCGATCCTCCAGGGGCGCCACGGGATCCCGGTCACCGGGCAGACCGGGGCGTACGACCAGCTCAGCGAAGACCTCCGGCTCCAGGGCCGGATCGACTGGAACGTGCTCCAGCGACAGGGCCAGTCCCACACGCTCTCGGCGCGCTTCAACGGGAACTTCCGGAAGCAGGACAGCACGCGGATCAACACGCTGGACCTGGCGCAGCACGGCGGCGACACGGAGCAGGAAGGGCGCCGAGGCGCTCTGACGCTGACGTCGCGCTTCGGCGGCACCTGGACGAACGACCTGACGCTCTCCTACGGCGAGAACTGGAACGAGTCGATTCCGTACGTGGCGATGCCGGAAGGGCTGGTCCGGGTGACGTCGGACTTCGAGGACGGAACACGCGGCACGCGGAGCCTGGTATTCGGCGGGAACCGGAGCATGCCGGCGGAGGCGTATTCCCGGGACCTCCAGGCATCGAACGAGCTGTCGTTCCTGCTCCCGATCGGGAGCCAGCTCCACCGGCTGAAGGTCGGGGGCTCGATCCAGCGCTCGCGGGAGAACCGGCGCTCGGCGGACAACCTGTTCGGGACGTTCACCTTCGCTTCGCTCGCGGACTTCGAGGCGAACCGCCCCGAGCGTTACGAGCGGGCGCTCAGCGCCCGGGAGGAGCGGAGCGGCCGGGTGAACACGAGCCTGTACGTGGGGGACACGTGGCGGGTGAGCGAGCCGCTCGAGATCACGCTCGGCCTGCGCTGGGACCGCTCCGCGCTCGACCAGCGGCCGGAGCGCAACCCGGCGGTGGAGCAGGCGTTCGGGCGGCACACGGACATCCAGCCGGTGGCATCCCGGTTGAGCCCGCGGCTCGGCTTCAACTACCGGCTGAATGCGCCGGGGGAGCCGCCCCGGTCGCTGAGCGGCGGGATCGGGCTCTTCACCGGCCGGGCGCCCACGAACATCTTCTCGGCCGCGCTGCGCCAGACCGGGCTCCCGGACGCGGAACAGCGGCTCATCTGCGTGGGCGACGCCGTCCCGATCCCCGACTGGGAGCTCTACCTCAGCGACCCCGACGCGATCCCGTCCTCGTGCGCGGACGGCGGGCCCGGCGAACAGCCCGGGTACGCGTTCCGGGCGCCGACCGTGACGCTGATCAACCCGGGTCAGGCGATGCCGTCGTCGTTCCGGGTGGAGGCGGGCTACCGGGGCGCGCTCCCCTTCGGGATCACCGGCAACCTGCGCTACCAGTACGCGCGGGGGATCGGCCTCTGGGGGTACCGGGACATCAATCTGGACACCTCCCGGAGCTTCACGCTCGCGTACGAGGACCGGCCGTTCTACGGGGACCCGACGGCCATCGTGCCGGAGACGGGCGCGTCTTCCATGGCCACGTCCCGGCTGCATCCGGATTTCGGGGCGGTATACGACGTCGTCTCGGACCGTTCCTCGGTTTCCCACCAGCTCACGGCGCAGCTCACCGGCCGGATCCGGGAGAGGATCACGTACAACCTGAACTATACCCTCGGGTTTGCGCGGGACCAGGGCTCGGGCTCGTTCGCCCGATCGACGACGGCGGGGGACCCGAACGTGGCGGAGTGGGCCACGAGCGACAACGATCGTCGGCATACGGTCAACCTGGTGCTGGCGGTCCCGGTCACGCCGGAGATCGAGGTGACGGCGATGGCACGGGTCTCGTCGGGCGCGCCCTTCACGCCGCTCGTCAACCGGGACATCAACGGGGACGGCGCGCGGAACGACCGGGCGTTCATCTTCGATCCGTGGACCGCGCCGGACCCGGAGCTGGCCGCGGGGATGAGCCGGCTGCTGGAGAACGTGCCCGGCCGGGTGAGGGAGTGTCTGGAGTCGCAGTTCGGGAAGATCGCGGAGCGGAACAGCTGCCGGAACCCGTGGACGCAGTCGCTGAACCTGCGGGCGAGCGTGCGACCGAACATGCCCACGCTGGGGCGGCGGCTCACGATCTCCCTGGACGCGCGCAACGTGCTGACGGGGCTCGACCAGCTCCTGCACGGCCGGGACGGGATGAAGGGGTGGGGTGAGGGGCAGCGGGCGGACGCCACGCTCCTCGAGGTGCGGGGCTTCGATCCGGTAGCGAACCGGTTCATCTACGAGGTGAACGAGGGGTTCGGCCAGGCGCGGCGGGGGCCGAACGCGTTCCGGAACGCGTTCTCGGTCACGCTCTCCGCCCGGCTCGCCATCGGGGGCCAGCCGGCGCTGAACAACCGGCCGTTCGGGGCGCGGGGCGGGGGGATGGGTGGATTGGCGGGGTTGGGGGCGGGGGGCGGGCCCCGCGGCGCGCCGGGTGCGGGCGGTCCGGGTGGCCTCGGTGGTCCTGGCGGGCAGGACGGGCCGGGCGGCGGATTCAACGCGGCCGGGCTGCTGGACCGCGTCTTCGGGAACCCGCTCCCGGCGCTGCTCGAGCTCCGGGACACGCTGGGGCTCTCGCCGGAGCAGGTCTCCGACATCGAGGCCGTGTCCGGGAAGCTCCAGGAGTCGCTGGACCGGCGGCGGGCCGAGCTCCGCCGGCGGTTCGAGGAGGCGAGCGGCGAGGAGCGGCGTCGCCTCCTGGCGGAGCTCCAGCCGGAGGTCCAGGCCACGCGGCAGGAGGTGATGCAGGCGCTCCGGGAGGTCGAGGAGATCCTCACCCCCGACCAGTGGCGCCGGGTCCCGGAGCGGATCCGCAACCCGTTCCAGGGGCCCGGTCTGCGCGGTCGGCGGCCGGGCACGGAGTGATCGGACGTTCGATCGGGCGGGCCGCGGCGAAACCGTCCTGAAGGCGGCCGGACCGAGCCGTTCGCGCTCGGCGCCTCACGAGGGCTGATGCACCAGGTATCGCGGCGCCACCGCGCCGGGGGCGGGTGACCCTGCCTCCGGTTCCTTGTTTTGACGTCCTGTGGTCCTTCCGGGCGGGGGTGGTGGGTCGATGCTGGCGTGCGAAGCTCCGGCCGATGGGATCGCGGAGACCGCAGCGTTCCCTCCGGCCGGTCCGGACAGAGGCGGATCGGGGGTCGTGCTGGGGCCGGCTGGATCTGTCACCAGTAGCCGTTCCGGACGCGGGGAACCGCGGCGCGCTGCCGGTGGCGTCGCACACGGGGTCGACGGCGGGCCCGGTCCGGTGCTCGACGCGCGAAACCGGCGGGATGGGCGGCCTGGCCGGCGATCATCCATGCGGCCGGGACGCGGCGCGGCAGCCGGACGGATGCCTGCCCGGGTCCGACATGGTCGTGACCGGGGCGTGACCGTAGGGTCGACTGCAGGGTGCTCGACGCTCATCGCCGTCCTTTCGACCGGGAACCGGCGCGGGAACCTGCCGGGTTGCGAGCTCCCGCCAGTGTCGCGTCGGCCGAGCCCGGTCGGAAGGCGGGATTCGATCGGCGCGGCCGCGATCGGAGGGCGAGGCGGGTCCGTTACCGGCAGGGAAGCAGTCCCGATGCGGCCCGGCCGCGCCCTGCGGGAGGATCAGCGTCGGAGGGGGGCTGATGGCCCGGAGGGCGCGGGCTCACCGCCGGGGAGTGTCGGGGACGGCGTCGCCTCAGGACTCCCGCAGCGCCACGGCGGGATCCACGCCGGACGCGCGCCGGGCCGGGATGTAGGCCGCCACCGTGGCGACGATGAGCAGGATGATCGGCACGGCCACGAAGGTGAGCGGGTCCCGGCTGCTCACGCCGAAGAGGAGGCTCTCCATCAGGCGGCTCAGCAGCACGGCGGCCACGAGGCCGATCGCCACGCCGGCACCGGCCAGGGCGAGCCCCTGGCGGAGGATCATGCCCCGGAGCTGGCCGGGCATGGCGCCGAGCGCCATTCTGAGCCCCATCTCGTGAGTTCGCTGGCTCACCACGTAGCCGATCACGCCGTACAGCCCGATGGCGCCGAGGAGGAGCGCCACCGAGGCGGCGATGAGCAGGATGACCATGGTGAACGACGTGTCGGCCATGGACTCGCTCACGATCGCGCTCATGGTGCGGCCCGTGAGGATGGGCGTGTTCGGCTCGATCCGCTCGACCACCCGGCGGAGCGCGGGCGCGAGGGCGAGGGGGTCGCCCGGCGTGCGGACCACCAGGTGCATCACCTCCAGGCTCGCGTTGTAGAGCTGGGTCGACGTGGGCAGGTACGCCATCGGCCTGATCTCCTCACGCAGCCCGAACGTGCGCACGTCGTTCACCACGCCCACGATCTCGTACCACACCGAGTCCGTGGAGAACTGGATCCGTTCGCCCAGGGCTTTGCCGTCCAGGAAGGTACGAGCGAAGGTCTCGTTGACCCAGAGGACGTGGCGGCCGTGCTCCGCGTCGCCGCGCTCGACGGTGCGCCCCTCGATGAGCCGCATCCCCATGGCCTGGAAGTAGTCCCCGGCGACCACGGCCAGCATGGTCACCGGCGGGAGCTCGCCGTCCGCCCGCGGCCGGGACTCGATGTTGAACGAGCCGCCATTCGTGGCTTCCGGGTTGACCGGGATCGTGTTGGTGGCGCCGATCGCGGCCACGCCGGGGAGCTGGGCGGCTTCGTCCAGGATGAGTTGCATGAGCGACGCCGCCTCCGCACGCTCCCGGTGCTGGCCGAAGCTCACCCCGAGGGTGAGCACCCCCTCCGGCCGGATTCCGGGATCCACCGAGCGGAGCCGGTCGAAGGTCCGGAGCATGAGCCCGGAACCGGTGAGGAGCACGAGCGCCAGGGCGATCTGCAGCACGATCAGCGCCTTGCGCACCCGCTGCCGGTCCCGCCCCGCGGACAGGCCCCGCCCTTCCCGCGTCAGCGCCGAGAGGGAGCCGCGCAGCTGAGCGCCGAGCGGCAGGAGGCCGAAGAGGAGGCCTGCGGCCAGGCTCAATACGGCCGCGAACCCGATGACGGTGCCGTCCATGTCGATCTCATGGAGCCGCGGGAGCTGCGCCGGGCCGGAGGAAACCAGCGCCCGCAGCGCGAACGCGGCGAGCACCACCCCCACCCCGCCGCCCGCCACCCCCAGCAGCAGGCTCTCCGCCAGGAACGAGGACGCGATCCGCCCCGTGGACGCGCCCAGCGCCACCTTGATCCCGGTCTCCCGCTGCCTCGACTCCGCACGCACCAGGAACAGGTTCGCCACGCTCGCGCACGCGACCAGCAGGAGGAACCCGACCGTCGCCAGCACGATCCAGAGCCCGGCGGCCGCGTCCCCCACCACCACGTCCCGGAACGGCGTCACGCTCGCGGTCCACTGCGCCCGCGCCAGGAATTCCGGCGTGGGGATCGAGAACATCTCCGACAGCCGCGGCTGGAGCTGCGAGACCTCGGTCCTGGCCGCCTCCAGCGTCACGCCCGGAGCGAGCCGCGCCATCCCGACGATCCCGAACGCATGGAACGGCCCGTCCGGCTCGATCCGGTACGGCAACAGCCCCACGGTCTCCGGCCGGGGATACACGAACCCCTCCGGCATCACGCCCACGACCTCCGCCCGGACGCCGTCCAGCTCGATGGTGCGGCCGAGCACGTCCGGCGCCCGCCCGAAGTGCGCGGACCAGCCCGCGTGCGTCAGCACGATGACCGGCGGCGCGCCCGGCTCCGCGTCCTCATCCGTCAGCGCCCGGCCCAGCGCCGGCTGCACGCCCAGGACCCCGAACATCGACGGCGTGACGTACGCCACCCGCACCCGCGTCGGCTGCACGCCGCCCGTCAGGTTCCGCCTCTCCTCCCGCACCGCCCCGAAATGCGAGAAGCTCCGGGCGTGCTCCTTGTACAGACGCAGCGTGCCTTGCGAATTCTCCAGCTCCGGGAGGTTCAGCCCGGGCGCGTGATGCTTGATCCAGACGATCCGCTCCGACTCCGGATACGGCAGCGGCCGGATCAACACCGCGTTCACCACGGCCAGGATCGCCACGTTCGCGCCGATCCCCAGCGCCAGCGTCAGCACGACGATGGCGGAGAACCCCGGCCGCTTCGCCAGATTCCTCGCCGCCATCCGCAGGTCGCTCAGGAACTGCCCCATGCTTCCTCCGGTTCCCGCGCTCCGCGCGCTCGTTCGGCTTCCGGTCGGTCTCCCCGTTCGCTCGATCGGACGGGGCGGCGCCGCACGACCTCCACGCGCTCGCCCCGGCGAGAGGCGTCTGCCTCGCGCTCCCCGGTACGGTCGGCCCCGCGCATCCGCGCGCCGCCGCTCGACGCATGGGCGACGGCTCGCCGCCGCACACCCGGGCTGGTGCTCCTTCGCTGTCTTCGGTGGTGCTTCGAAATGTGGCACAATAGTTGGGAACGGCACGGGCGGATGCAAGGATTTTGTTTCATGTGTCCCAATTCCGGCGGCTTACCGGCGTCCGGGGCAGCGCCTTGTACCGGTCCCGGACGGCACTCACCGGTCGAAACCGGTGTACGACCCGCCGACCCGACCCGTCCACCTGACAGCGAGGCAGAAGGGATGTCGACGAGACGACTGTCCATCCTCGTCGTCGACGACGAATCGGCGTTGCGCGAAGTCCTGTCGTTGCGGATCGCGGATTGGGGCTATGACGTCCATACGGCGGCGGACGCGGCCGAGGCCGAGCGGCTGATCCAGGAGCGGCGCCCGGATGTGGTGTTGTCGGACGTGGTGTTGCCGGATGTCACCGGGCTCGAGCTGCTGAGGCGGTTGAAGCGGCATTCGCCGTCGCTGCCCGTGATCCTGATCACCGCGCACGGGACGATCGATGCCGCGGTGGAGGCGATGAAGGAGGGCGCGAGGGACTTCCTCACGAAGCCGCTGGACTACGGTTCGCTCCGGGCGCTGCTGGATGAGACGGCGGCGGAGCTGCGGCGGCGGGGAGAGATCGAGGCCCTCGAACGGTTGCTGGAGCGGGAGCCGGGGATCGGCGGGCTGGTGGGCCGGAGCAAGCCCATGCGGGAGCTGTTCCGGTTGATCGAGCTCCTCGCGTCGAGCGATGCGCCGGCGATCGTGACGGGAGAGAGCGGGACGGGGAAGGAGCTCGTGGTGCGCGCGATCCACGAGTTGAGCGCGCGGCGGAAGGGCCCGTTCGTGGCGGTGAACGCGGCGGCGATCCCGGAGGGGTTGATCGAGAGCGAGATCTTCGGGCACGAGCAGGGCGCGTTCACGGGCGCCACGCGGTCCAGGCCCGGCTGTTTCGAGCTGGCGAACGGCGGCACGCTGTTCCTCGACGAGATCGCCGAGATGCCGATGGCACTCCAGCCGAAGCTGCTGAGGATCCTGGAGACGGGGAAGGCGAGGCGGTTGGGGGGGAGCAAGGAGATCACGTTCGACGTGCGGATCCTCGCGGCCACGAACCGGCCGCCGGCCGTGGCGGTCCGGGAGGGGTACCTGCGCGAGGACCTCTACTACCGACTGAACGTCTTCGAACTCACGCTGCCGCCGTTGCGGGAGCGCACCGAGGACCTGCCGCTCCTGACACAGCACTTCATCCGGGAATTCAACCGGAAGCACGGGCTGGAGGTGGAAGGGTTGAGCGAGGCGGCGGCGCGGTTGCTCGAGGCGCACCCGTGGCCCGGGAACGTCCGGGAGCTGCGCAACGTGATGGAGCGGGCGGTGATCGTGGCGCAGGCGGGGTGGATCGAGCCGTCGCACCTGCCGCCGTACCTCCGGGCGCGGCGCGGGGGTGGCGCGCCGACCATCCGGATCCCGGTGGGCACGACGTTTGCCGAAGCCGAGCGGGCTCTGATCCTCGAAACCCTCGAACGCGTGGGGGGCAACAAAGCCGAAGCCGCGCGGCAGCTCGGACTGGATGTGAAAACGATCCGCAACAAGCTGAAGCGCTACGGCCTGAGGGAGCGGGCGAAGTGAAGGTCGGGACCAAGCTCGCGGGCGCGTTCGGTCTCCAGGTCGCGATCCTGGTCGGGGTCCTCTACTACCACGTCGGGGTGATCCGGGACTCGGTGGAGACGAGCTACGAGTTGTCCGGGATCTCGGAACGGGTCTTCGTCTTCTCCACGGAGCAGCTCGTCCGGATCGATCAGCTCGAGGAATACGCCAGCAAGTACGTGGTCACGCAGGACGCCGGCTACCTGGAGAAGTTCCATCAGGTCGCGGCGGAATTCGAGCAGGTCCTGCGGACCGTGGCCGACGAGGAGCTGGGAGGACGCGAACGGGCGGAGCTGGCCCGGCTGGAGGCGAGCTGGGCCGCGTTCCGGGAGACGGTGGCGACGCTTCCGGTGCTCCCGCGGGGCATTCCTCCCGCGGCGGCGGAGGCCGCCTGGGCGCCGCTCCGCGAACATCTCGACCGCCTGGAGGCCGACACCCGGAGCGCGGGCGACGCCTTCCAGGCCGCGATGGTCGCGAGTCTCGAGGGCTCGGCCGCCGCCGCCCGCGCCGCGGAGCGCATCTCCTGGACCGCCGCCGGGATCGCACTCCTCACCAGCGTGCTCATCTCCGCGCTCATCGTGCGCTACATCTCCGACTCGCTGAACCGGCTGAAACAGGGCACCCGGGAGGTGGCGAGCGGCAACTTCGCCTACCGGCTCGACACGCGCCGGAGCGACGAGTTCGCACAGGTCGCCCGGGACTTCAACACCATGACCGAGCGTCTGGCCGAGCTGGACCGCATGAAGCGGGACTTCGTCTCGAAGGTCTCCCACGACCTCAAGACCCCGCTCGCTTCGATGCTGGAGACCGTCAACATCCTCCTGGACGAGGTGCCCGGCCCGCTCACGGAGAAGCAGCGCCGGCTCCTGGTCCTGAACGAGCAGTCGGGGCGGCGGCTCTCGTCCATGATCGCGAAGCTCCTCGACCTCTCCCGGCTCGAGGCGGGGGCTCTGGAGCCGGAGCTCCGGATGCACGACCTCGGCGCCCTGGTCCAGCAGGCCATCGACCACTTCGAGCCGGCGACCCGGGAGCGCGGCATCCGGATCACGGGACCGGGTCCGCTGCCGAACCTGCTCCTCGAGTGCGACGCCGAGCGGATCCGCCAGGTGCTCGACAACCTCCTCGAGAACGCCCTCAAGTTCTCGCCGGGGGGGAGCACGGTCGAGGTCTCCGTCAAGTACCTGACGGAACGGCCGGAATCCCTGCCGCCCTCCCGCTGGTCCGCGCTCCGGCCGCGGGATTCCGGAGCCGGCACCGTGCTGATCGCCGTGGCGGACGCCGGCCCGGGGATCCCGGACGCGGAGAAGGACCTGGTGTTCGAGCGATTCTACCAGACGGCCGTCGGGCGCGCTGCCCGTTCCCGCGGCGTCGGGCTCGGCCTCACCATCTGCCGGGAGATCGTCGTCGCCCACGGCGGCGTGATCTGGGCCGACGATGGGCCGGGCCGCGGCACCGTGTTCAACGTCCTCCTCCCCGGCGCGCTCCGCTTGCCCGACCACGCCGTCGTCGCCCACTCGTCACGCCACGGCCAGACGGAGCGGATGAAACATGCGATTTGACCGTTGGACCGTTACCGGACTCCTTCTCCTCCTCGGCGCGGCCGGCTGCGCGACCACCGAGTTCGACCGCCACTTCGAGGCCAACCGGTTCGACGCGGCCGCTCGCGTCTTCGCCCGCGACTCCTCGCTCCACGGCCAGGACCGGGCGCTCTTCCGCGCCGGGATCGCCCACGCGCTGCCGAACAGCCCCGTGTACAGCCCGCAGCTCGCCCGCTCGCTCCTGGAACGCCTCGTCGCGCAACACCCGCGCTCTTCGTACCGGGACGACGCCGAGCGGCTCCTCGCGCTCCTCGGCGAGATCGAGCGGTTCGACGCCCTCGCCGCCAGCCGCGAGGCCGAGCTGGAAAGGCGCAATGGCGAGATCGAGCGGCTCCATGAGCAGATCGCCTGGCTCGAAGCCAGGTTCGAGGTCCAGGAGAAGGTCATCGAGGTGCTCCGGCAGGTCATCGAACGCCTGGAGTCCGGGGCCCGCGAGAAAGAGGCGAGGATCCGCGCGCTCCAGGAGGAGCTCGACCGGCTCAAGGAGATCGATCTCAAACCCCCGCGCTCCGGGGACGGCGGATCCGCCCCGGACTCCACGGATGCATGAGCGGCTCCCGCGCCGTCACGTGGAAGCCGCCCGTTCACGAGCCGCGAAGGTCGGGATCAGGTGTCCTGCGGCTCGGCCGCCTGCACCTTCACCTTGCCCGTGCAGCGCCCGTTCTCGCCCGCGAGCGCGAGCGTCCACTCGCCGGAAGCGGCCTCCTTCGCATCCAGCGTCAGCTTGATGGCGAGCGGCTCATCCGCTTCCCGCTCCACCTTCACCACCTTGAGCCCGCTCTCCTCCTGGATCTCTGCCACCAGCTCCTCGCCGATTGGTTCCGAGAACACCGCGCGCAGCACCACGGGATCCGGGCTCGGCCGCACGGTCTCGGAGTCGAGGGTCAGCTGACAGGTATCGAGCACGTCGGTGGCCGCAGCGATCGCCCCCCGCGCCTGCGCGATCGAGACGATCCCGAGCAGCCCCACGGTCAGCGCAACGAACAGCACGGACAGTCGGTTCGTTTCCCGGTGCATGCTTTCCTCCTGTGTTCAGTGCACGGATCGATTCGACGGTCGCCGCCGTCGGAAGGCAACGGGCGTGCCGTTCGGGTGTGTGTCTGTAAGTGATTGCAACGCCGAGTCTTACGGCTGATGATTGGATTCTCGGATGGGTTGGACGGGCGGGGAACGGGGAAAATTTCCCGGCCCGGGTGAGGCCGGGATTGGGGACCGGATGGAGGGGAGGGAGCTCCCCGGGGAAGGTTGCTCGCTCAACGGCGCGAATGCGGTGCGGCCGCCGGGCTCGTCCGGGGGGCCAGGGGGCGGCACGTGGCGGCCGGCCGGGCGCAAGCCGGGGCGGGCCGATCCCCGCGGGCCGTGGGCGGCGGACCGGGCGCCGCGAGCCATCGGGAGGGCGGCGGCTCTTCGCGTGCCTCGGCCCCGGGCGCCCCGGTGGAGGGAGGGGCCCGGTCCGGTCCGGCCGGTCCGGTGATGCATGCCCGGTCCCATGCATGTCCGGTCCTGCGCGTCGCACCCACGAACGCCCGTCGGCGTTCGCCCCGGCCGCGCGGCCATGCGGCGGGCAGGCCGGTGTGGGATTCGTTGAACGGGACGGCGCCGGACCACCGACCAGGCCGGGGACGTGGCGGTGAACGGGGCAGCGCCCGGCGTCCGCCGGGGCAGCATGGCCGGTGCGTCGTGCCGGGGCGCGGCACGCACGCCAGACCGCCCGTCGTTGCCCAAGTCGAATTGCCGCGCGGGGACGCCCGCCGCGGGCGTCGGATCGAGCCGGAAGCGCCGGCACCGTCGCGCGGTGGACGGTGGCGCGGACCGGCGCTCCGGGCAGGATGGTCCGAACGCCGAAGGAGGAGCGGCGCCGGTAACGGGCCGGGGAGACGTCGCCCGAACGCCCCCCCGGGGACGGCGACCGACTGCGGAGCCGCCCCCGGCGAAGCGGTCTCAGCCCACGGTGACCGCCGACTGCGTCTTCAGCTCCGCCTCCATCCGGCGATAGCGCCGGCCGAGCCAGAGGACGAGCACGAGCCAGATCGCGGAGAGCGGCACCATGGTCAGGGCGAGGCCGGAGAGGCCGAGGCCGAGCTTGGCCATCAGGTCGTAGGACCAGGCGCCGGTCTGGTCCCCGATGCGGTAGACGAAGGTGTCGTTGAAGTTCTTGGACTTGTACTTGTCCGTCCGCGGCAGGACCGTGTACAGCACCTCGCGGGCGGGCCGCTGGATGGCGAAGTTCCCGGCCCGGCGCAGCACCTGGAAGGTCACCACGACGCCCAGCACCGGCGCTACGGCGAGGATCCCGAACCCGATCATGGTCAGGACGGGCAGGAACGCGAGGGCCACGCTCAGCCCGAACCAGCGGAGGATCCGGCCGGTCAGGAAGAGCTGGGTGACCAGCGTCAGCGCGTTGACCGCCAGGTCGATGTTCGCGAAGAGGCGGGTGCGCGCCACGCGGTCATCCGCGAAGACCCGGGAGATGATGTCCGCCTGGTGGAAGTACAGGAAGGTGGACGTGATCGTGAAGAACATCATGAGCGCGGCGATCCCCAGCAGGTACGGGGAGCTGAGCACGTGCTTGATCCCGTCCAGCGTCCCGCCGCCGATGACCTCGCCCTGTTGTTTCCGGGCGACGTCATCTCCGCCACCTTCCTCGGCGCCCGCCGCCTCCTTGAGCCGGGGCTCGTGCCGGTCCAGCGCCCTGCATGCCTGGCTGGCCAGCTCGAGGAGCAGCGCGGAGACGAGGAGCAGGTTCACGGGGCCGAGCAGGCCGACCAGCGCCGAGGTGATCGACGAGCCGGTGAGTGCGCCGATCGTGCCGCCGACCGCGATCATGCCGAAGAGGCGCTTGCTCTGGCCCGGCCGGAAGAGGTCCGTCATGAACGACCAGAAGACGGACACCACGAAGAGGTTGAAGACGCTCGTCCAGATGAAGAAGACCCGGCCGACCCATACGTTCTGCGCCGCGTCGGCGAGCCGGTACATCACGAAGAACGCCGCCAGGTTCAGGATGAAGAACCGGTAGATGAGCGGCACGAACCGGCGGCGGGGGAGGCGCGTGACCAGGGTCGTGAAGACCGGGTGCATGAGCAGCATGCCCACGAGCGTTCCGAGGAAGAGCCAGGCGAGGTTGTCGACCCCGCCGGCCACCCCGGCCTCGTCCCGGATCGGCCGGATCACGTAGTACGCGGAGAGGACGAAGAAGTAGTAGGCTGCGGACCAGAGGAGCGCGGCGAGCTCGCCCTCCCGCGCGTCCACGAGCCGCCCGACGAGACCGGCGATTGCTTTGCTCAAGGGGCTTGCCTCACGTAGCGTCGAAGAGTCGTTCGATGCGACGGCGCATTTCCGCGTCCGGGAGCCGGCCGCGGGCCGCGCCCAGGTTGTCCTCCAGGTGCGCGACCCGGGTCGTTCCCGGGATCGCGCACGTCACCGCCGGGTGCGCGAGAATGTACTTCAGGAAGAGCTGCGCCCAGCTCGTGCAATCGATCTCCGCGGCCCAGTCCGGGAGCGGTCGCCCCTGCACCATCCTCACCACGTTCCCCCGGTGGCGTCCGCCCAGCGGCCGATTCGCCAGCACCGCGATCCCGCGGTCCCTCGCGAGCGGCAGGATCCGCTCCGCGGCCGTGCGGTTCGCGATCGAGTACTGAACCTGGATGAAGTCGAGCGGTTCACGCCGCATCAGCGCCAGCAGCTCCTCCGCATGCTGGTCGCTGCCCGTGGTCACGCCGATGTAGCGGATCCGGCCCGCCTGCTTCCACTCCTTCATCACCGGAAGGATCGCCGCGGCCCCGTTCATGTTGTGGACCTGCATGAGCTCGACGCGGTCCACGCGCAGCCGCTGGAACGACTCCTCCATCATGGCCACGCCACGGTACGCCTTGTCCCCCGGCGCTGTGACCTTCGTGGCGATCCACAGCCGGTCCCGGATGCCGAGCTCTTCGACGATCTGCCCGATCACCTCCTCGGCCCGGCCGTAGCCCGGCGCGGTGTCCACCACCTTGCCGCCCAGCTCCGCCATGCGCCGGAGCACCTCCCGGAGCGGCGTCAGCTCCTCCTCGGTCTGGACGCTGAAGTTGTTCGTGCCCAGGCCGATCACCGGGATCCGCTCCCCCGAGGACGGGATCGGGCGTGTGATCAGTTCGGAGCTGCGGGCTCCGAGCGCCCGGACGGGGAACGGCCCGAGCGCGAGGCCGAGTCCGGCCGCGATGCCCAGCCGAATCACCTCCCGGCGGGTCGGATCCCGGGGTGTGTCAGCCATGGGTCACCTCTCGAGTCGGTTTGCTCGAACATCGACGCCGCGCGTTCCGTGCGCCGCCGCTTCCGCTTTGGTCGTTCTTCTCTCAAGACCCCTGAGGCGCGGAAAACGTTGAACGTCGGCCCGTGCGCCGGGGCTCATGGCCCTGCGGGCGGCGGCCCGTCGGGCCCGAGGACCGCGGTGAGATGGCCGGGGCCATGACTCCGCGAGCCGCCCGGGCAGACCCGGGTTCGCCCGGCACCCCTTGCGGGCGCGCGGGGTAACAGCCCGGCGAACCGAGGGCCGGCCGCGCCGGCCATGAGACCATTCGGAGCCGAGCCATGCGACGCGAACGAGGCCTCCTCCTTCCGCTGATCCTGCTCCCCGTCCTGGCCGCCTGCGGTCCTACCGCGGATGGCGCGGTCACCGAGCAGGCGCCCCCGATCGCCATCGATTCCGCCACGCTGATCCGGGACATCGGCGTCCTCGCCCATGACTCGATGGAAGGGCGCGGTGCGGGCACGCCGGGCAGCGCCCGGGCGCGCGCGTTCCTCGAGGGCGAGTTCGCCCGGCGGGGTCTCGAGCCGGTGAACGGCTCGTACCTGCACCCGTTCACCTTCATCCGCCGCGGGGACTCGGCGGAGACCGAGGGCGTGAACGTCATCGGGATGGTGCGGGGCACGACGTCGCCCGACAGATACATCGTGATCTCCGCCCACTACGACCACCTCGGCGTGCGCGATGGCGAGATCTACAACGGCGCGGACGACAACGCGTCGGGAACCGCGGCGCTCCTCGCCCTGGCGAGCCACTTCGCCGAGCACCCCCCGCGCCACTCCCTGATCTTCGCGGCGTTCGACGCCGAGGAGCACGGGCTCCGTGGCGCCCGCGCGTTCGTGGCCGGCCTGCCCGTGCCGAAGGAGGCCATCGCCCTGAACGTCAACATGGACATGGTCGGCCGCAACGACGCGGGCGAGCTCTACGTGGCCGGCACATACCACTACCCGGAGCTGCTGCCGTTCGTGGAGCGGGTCGCGTCCGAGGCCGAGGTCAAGCTGATCCCCGGCCACGACCGGCCGGACGGCTCCTCCGGCGACGACTGGACCCGCGCCTCGGACCACGGCGCCTTCCACGAGGCCGGGATCCCGTTCCTCTACTTCGGCGTCGAGGACCACCCGGACTACCACAAGCCGACGGACGACGTGGAGGGGATCCAGCCCGGCTTCTACGCCCGCGCCGTCCGCACCGTCCTCCGGGCCATCCGGCTCCTGGACGCCGAGTTGCTCTGACGCTCGACCGGCCGGGGGACTGGCACAGCGCGATCTCCAGCCGGCGCGGCGCGCCGCACGGGCAGCCGCCCCGGAGATCGGCCTGCCCGGCCGCTCCGCCCGGCCAGCAGCCCCATGCAGGGCGGGTAACCGCCGGGGCCGGCATCGTCGAAGCGGACGGCTTGCCGGGCGCCTTGCCGGATCTACGCCCGCGGGATCGGCGGCTCCCGACCTGCGGCAGGCGGGCACCTCACCAGGTCAGGAGCGCCCAGCCCGCACCGGCGCTCCGCGGGCCCGCCCGGGAAGCTCCCACGGCCTCAACGGCCGCCGGCGCCGCCGCTCACTCCGAGTCCGTGTACTGCCACCGGCCCTCCCTCAGCATCCGCATCACCTCTTCAATGGCCGCCATGAGCTCCCGGTCGTAGCCCCGCAGCTCGTCCTCCGGCGTGTTCACCGCCCACACGTCCGGCGCCACCCCGAAGTTCTCGAGGTTGATCCCGCGGTTGTACGGCCGCGACGGGTCGTACGTCACCACGAGGGAACCCGGGGTCCGGATCCGGGCGCCGTTGATCAGCTCATAGCTCCCGGTCGCGATCACCGCCGCGGCCGTCGGGTTCCCGACGATCCGCCCGAGCCCCAGGTCCCGGAACGCCTGCGGCGTGACCTCGCTGTCCGACGCGCTCCGCCAGTTGATCAGCATGACCTTCGGGCCCGCGATCGCCTGCCGCGGCCGCCGCCCCGCCTCCGGCGCCGCCCACCGGTTGTTCCAGTACTGGTACGGCCGCCGGGAGAGGATCTCGATCAGCTCCTGGTCGATGTTCCCGCCGCCGTTGTACCGGATGTCCACGATGATCCCCTTCCGGTTCCACAGCTCGTCGATCTCGTTGCGGAACCGGGCGAGGGAGGGCTGGTTCATGGCGCGAATGTGCACGTACCCGATCTGGCCGTTCGTCTCCCGCTCCACCAGCTCCCGGTTCTTCGCGACCCACTCCTCGTACATCAGGTCCGTGATGGACGTCACGCTCCGGATCCGCACCTCGCGCGCGCCCTCGCCTCGCTCGTTCTTCGCGACCCGGACCGGCACGTACTCGTTCATCGCCTGGTTCAGGATCCGCCAGTAGTTGTCCCCGGCGCGGATCTCCTGCCCGTCGATGGCGAGCACGTAGTCCCCGACGGAGAGATTCAGCCATTCCTTGTCCGCCGGGCCGTTCCGGTAGATGTGGGCGATCCGGTAGCGCTCGCCGGCCGGCTCCAGCTCGAAGCCCAGGTGCCGCGTCCTGTACGCCCGGTCCGGCTCCACGCTCGGCGGCCCGCTCACGCCCATGTGGGACGCGTTCAGCTCGCCGAGCATGTAGTTCGCCAGGTCGTACACGTCCTCGTACGCGCCCACGTGGCGGAGGAGCGGCCGGTACGTGGCCTTGACCGCGTCCCAGTCCACGCCGTGCATGTCCGGGTCGTAGAACCGGTACTTCATGACGCGCCAGGACTCCTCGAAGATCTGCTCCCACTCGCCCCGCTGGTCCACCTCCACGGAGAAGCTGAAGGTCACCCGCTCCTTGCGCTGCGGGTTCGCCAGCGTCAGGCGATGCACCTCCTCGCCCGGCCCGGAGCCGCCCGGCTGGGACCAGAACACCATCCGCCGGTCGTACGTGGGCGTCAGGTTCCGGAACGTGCCGGGGGTCAGCTTGCGCCGGTCCCGGCCGTCGATGGAGATGGAGAAGAGGCCCGGCCCGTCGTCGTCCCGGGACGTGAAGTAGATCGTGCGGCCGTCCCGGGAGAGGAAGAACTCGCCCACGCCGTGCTCGCCCCGGGTGAGCTGGACCGCCCGCCGCTCGATCCCGTCCGGCTCGACCCGGACCTGCCCCGGTGCCGCGTTCCGGCCCTGCCTCGACTCGCCGTCCTCCGCGGCCCGCCGACGCGCCCGGACCAGCGGATCGTCCGGGTCCTCCGTGAGCCGCGTGAGGGAGGCGGCGAACAGGTGCCGCCGGCCGCTGTCCCGGGTGGAAATGAACACCACCGTGCTCCCGTCCGGCGTGACCGTCAGCGCTTCGTCCCGGAACGGGTTCTTCGTCACGTTGTACTCGCGCCGCGTGGCCAGCTCGAACAGGTAGCCTTCCACGTTCAGGTCGTCGTCGCTCCGGTGGTACGTGAGGCACTTGCCATCCGGGGTGTAGGCGACGCCGGCGTATCCACTCGCCCGGTTGTACGCCAGCTCCGTGACCACGCCGGTCTCCACGTTCGCCTCGAAGAGCCGGTTCGCGGCCACGAACGCGAGCCGCTTCGAGTCCGGCGCCCACACCAGGTTGCTCTTCACCGACTCGTGGGTGGTCAGCTTGTTCCGCTCGCGGGTGGTCAGGTCGTAGATCCAGATCTCCTCTTCCCGCGACTCGTCCGAGATGTACGCGAGCTTCGTCCCATCCGGGGAGAAGAGCTGGAACCGGTCACGCCACGGGGATCGCGTGACCCGGGCCATCTCCCCGAACTCGGGCTCCACCGGCACGAGGAAGATCTCGCCCCGGAAGTCGACGGCGAGGACGTCGCCCGTGGGAGACGGCGCGAAGCCCTCGGCGCGGTTCGTCGTGGTGACCCGCGTCACCAGGTTGCGCTTCAGCTCGATGGCCAGGGTGATGGGGATGCGGCGAGGCTCGCCGTTCGGCACGTCGACGGCCCAGAGCTCGTAGTCGTTCTCGTAGATGATCGTCCGGCCGTCCGGGCTGATGGCGGGGAAGCGCACGCCGAGACCCGTGTGCCGCGTGACCTGCTCGGGCTCGCCGCCCGCGGGGTCGATCCGCCAGATGTTGAAGGTGCCGTCCCGCTCCGACGCGAAGTAGATCTTGCCGTCCGCGCCCCACATGGGCGAGGCGTCGTGCACGAAGCTCCGGAACTCCCGGATGTCCGTGTCCGTGAGCCGCCGGATCTCCTTCGTGCGCAGGTCCTGCACGTAGATGTCCGCGCTGTTGTTCCCCCGATAGCCCTTGCGGTTGTACCGGTAGCCGATCCGGTTGAAGGCCACCATGGCGCCGTCCTGGCGGATCATGCCGGCGGTGGCCCGGTCCATCGGCAGGGGCCGGGGGATCCCGCCCTCCAGGTCGACCACGTAGAGCGGCGTGCCCCACGGGTTCGGGCCGCGGGTCGTGGTGAACACGATCCCGGTCCCGTCCGGCGTCCAGTACTGGACCTCGTCGTTCGCGTCGTGGAAGGTGAGCTGGCGAGGCTCGCCGCCGGTGATCGGGATGACGTAGACGTCGTAGTTCCCCATGCGGTTGGACGAGAACGCGATCCATTTCCCGTCCGGAGAGAAGCGGGGATTGATCTCCCGCGCCTCGTGGGCGGTGAGCCGCCGGGCGTCCGATCCATCCGCGTTCGCGATCCAGATGTCGTCGTGGTAGGCGAACGCGATCTTGCCGTGGGCGATGTGCGGCGTGCGAGCGAAGCGGATCGGCTCGGGCTCGGCGTCGCGGTCGCGGGCGTATGCGTCGGCGACAACGGGCGCGGAGACGGCCGCCCGGGTGGCCGCCTCCGGGAGTCGGCCGACGGGGGCGAGTCCCGTGGCCGGTGCCGAAACGGGTGCGATGCTGAGCGGTAGCGCGGCCGCGAGGGCCCACACGAACGGGGTCCGGTGCATGGCAGGCCTCGGAGCCGGTCATCGGTTTGTGTCGGTGCGCGGAAGATGCGGTCGTCGGGAGCCCGGATGCAAGGCACGGCCGGGTGGATTGGGTGGGGGAGCGGCAGGCCGGTGGGCGGTCGCAGGCGCGAGGGAAGCGGGGTGTGCGGCGGGTGCCGGTTCGTTGACGCAGCGCCCGCGGTGCGCCTGCGGTGCCGCCGAGCCAGGCGAAGCGCGATGGAGGCGGCGGGACCGTCGTCGCCCAGGGGATGGGACGCCCTCCTGGATCGCGGTACGTGAACCGTTCACGGCGCGCTCCCCGGTCCATGACGGGCTTGCGCGGAGGGCCGATCCCCGCCGATGCGCGTCGGCCGGGCGGGGTGCGTGCCCGGTAGCGGCTGCGGTCGGCGAGAACGGGGGCTTGCAGGGACGCTGACGGCGTCAGCCGTGCGCGATTGCGGTTGCAGGCGCGGTCGAGGACGGACGCGCGGGAAGCGGGGGGGGAGCGGGCCATCGGCGATGTCGACCGATCGACCGCTGCCGATGCCTCGGAGTGCCAATCCGGTCCGCCGACCGGCGGCTGAATCGCGGCGGCGGTTTTGCCCGTAGGCACTGGGTGGAGGGGCATCACCGGGGCGTGGCCGTGCTCCGACCGGATGACTCGAGACTTGACGGCCGGCCGCGTCGGTGGCTGATTGCGCCATGGGGATCGATGGGCGCCTCGCGGGCTTCGCGTTCGTCCCCCCCGCCGCCCGCTGGTCCGGCGGCCGATCGAAGGAGTGTCACCCTGACCCGGAGGAACCTTTGAACCGGTCCAAGAAGATCCTGGCGGGCGCGCTGATCGCCGCCGCAGGGCTCGGGCTGGGCACCGGCGGGCGCGCGGTCCACGCTCAGGAGGCGCCGACCCTGTTCCGCAACGTCCGCGTCTTCGACGGCGTGGCCGTGCACGAGGGGCTGGACGTCCTGGTCCGCGAGGGGCGGATCGCGGAGGTGGGGAGGGGGATCCGGGGGCCGGCGGGCGCCGTGGTGGTCGAGGGCGCCGGCCGCACCCTGCTCCCGGGGCTGATCGATGCCCACACGCACGCGTTCACGACCGAGCCCGCGGAGGCCGTCATCTTCGGCGTGACCACCGAGCTGGACATGTTCACGGACCACCGGACCGCGGCGAGGTGGCGCCGGGAGCAGTCGCAGGGACGGGCGAACGACCGGGCGGACGTCTTCTCCGCCGGCACCCTCGTGACCGCGCCGCAGGGGCACGGGACCCAGTTCGGCCTGCCGATCCCCACCATCAGCGTGGCCGACTCCGCGGACGCGTTCGTCCAGGCCCGGATCGACGAGGGCTCGGACTGGATCAAGATCGTCTACGACGACGGCACCACCTACGGTCTGGCCTGGCCGACGATCGACCGGGCCCTGCTCGCCGCGCTCGTCCGGGCCGCGCACCGCCGGGAGCGGCTCGCCGTGGTGCACATCGGGAGCGCCGCGGGCGCCCGGGACGCCCTGGAAGCGGGCGCGGACGGCCTCGTGCACCTGTTCACGGATTCGCTCCCCGCGCAGTCGCTCATCGAACTCGCGCGCGAGCGCGGCGCGTTCGTCGTCCCCACGCTCGTGGTGCTGAAGAGCATCACCGGCGTGCCCGGCGGAGCGCCTCTCCTCGAGGATCCGCGGATCGAGCCGTACCTGCTGCCCGCCCACCGGGCCTCGCTCCGGCAAGCGTTCCCGACGGGGCCGGGGATGGCCGAGCGGTACCGCGTGCCGGTGGAGACCGTGCGGCGGCTCCACGCGGCCGGCGTCCCGATCCTGGCGGGCTCGGACGCGCCGAACCCCGGCACGTCGCACGGCGCCGCGCTGCACATGGAGCTCGAGCTCCTCGTCGAGGCCGGGCTCTCGCCCACCGAGGCCCTCGCCGCGGCCACGAGCGTCCCCGCCCGGGTGTTCGGGCTCGAGGACCGGGGCCGGATCGCGCCGGGGCTCCGGGCGGACCTGGTGCTCGTGCAGGGCGACCCGACCACGGACATCACCACGACCCGGGCCATCGAGGGCGTCTGGAAGGGCGGAGTCCCCGTGGCCCGCGACGCATTCGCCCGGCGTGTGGCGGAGGCGCTGGCGGCGGCCGATGCACCGCCCGCCGCCGCGATCGGCGACGGGCTCATCTCCGACTTCGAATCGGGTCGGCCGGACACACGCTTCGGGACGATCTGGATGCCGAACACGGACTCGTTCGCCGGCGGGACGTCCACCGTGGACATGGAGGTCGTCCCGGCGGGAGAGGGCGGGAGCGGCCTCGTACTCCGGCTGACCGGCACCATTACCGACGCGGTGCCCTACGCCTGGGCAGGCGCCATGTGGTCCCCCGGCAGCCAGCCGATGCAGCCGGTCGACCTGTCCTCCAGAAAAGGCCTTGCGTTCCGCGCCCGGGGAGACGGCCGCTCATATCGCGTGCTCGTCTTTTCCCAGAGCCGCGGCATGGTCCCCATCGCCCGGCCGTTCACGGCACCGGCCGAATGGACCGAGTTCGCGATGACGTGGGAAGATTTCGGGATCGATGGGAGCGACGTCATGGGGATCCTCATCGTCGGCTCGCCGCCCGCCGGGTCGTTCGAGGTCTTCGTGGACGATGTCCGGCTGCAGTGACGCGGGGCGGCGGTGCCTGCGGGCGCCGTTCGGACCGACCGCGATCCGGCCGAGGGAGGCGGCGTCCGGCGCGGGCCCACAGGTCCGCCGCCGGGCGCAGGCGCAACCCGGGCGCAACGAATCATCCTGATTGCGTCCGGAGCCGGTCGGTGGACCGGTCCGACGGCGAGTGGAGTGCAGGGTCGAGCCGGTTCCGTGCTCCGCGCTGTGCCCGCGCATGACTGGCGGTTGGTTGCCCTGCGCGCACGTCCGGCGGTGAGTGCGGCGCCGTCCGGCGCCATCCGGGGGTGAACCCCGCCGTCACGGTGGTCGAGTACCGCGCCTGCGGCCGTCGCGTGGACGGCGGCCGCGAGACGCGCCCGCGCCGCCGGCGGCGATCGTTGGCCGTGGAGCGACCGCTGCCTCTGCTTCGGAGGATCGGGCCGGGGATCGCATCGGGCGCGGCGTACGCGACGAGGGCGGCGCAGGGCCGGTGAGAGGCGGAGTCGACGTCGCCCGGAAACCCCGGCTCACCCGGCCCACCGTGCCGGCGGGTCACGGACGATGGTCCGGGGGCGAGGCGAGGTTCCGCCGACCGTAGGCCGGCTCCAGCGGACATGGCGCAACACGTGGGAACTCGGCCCTGGCTGCGCGAGGGCCCGATGGCGGTAGGAGTCGCGCCGAACGATCCGAACCGCGGACCTGTCGGCTCTATGGCGTCCGGGAACGTCCGCTCAGGAGGCGCGCGTGCCGGTCCGGCCCGAAACCGTTGCGCCGGGCAAGGGTACCTAATCCGGACTTCTGAACGCGAAGGACGGCTCATGGTGCTGGAGATCCAACTGCTGGGAGCCCCGGTGCTCCGCCAGAAGGCGGCCCCGGTGGACGTGGTGGACGACGAGGTCCGGGCGCTCGTGCGGGACATGTTCGAGACCATGTACGAGGCCGACGGGCAGGGCCTTGCCGCGCCTCAGGTCGGGGTCTCCAGGCGGATCATCGTCGTGGACGTCCCGACGCACGAGTCGCCGCGGCTCGCCCTGATCAATCCGCGGGTGCTGGAGCGGAGCCGGGAGGTCGCCAGGGGCGAGGAGGGCTGCCTGAGCATCCCGGGCGTGTACGAGGTCGTGGAGCGGCCCACCCGGGTCGTGGTCGAGGCCCTGGACCAGGACGGCGCGCCGGTCCGCATCGACGCCGATGGCGACCTCGCGCGCTGTCTCCAGCACGAGATCGACCACCTGGACGGCATCCTGTTCATCGACCACCTGTCCCCGCTCAAGCGCAAGCTCCTCCTCGACCGGTACCGCAAGCTGCACAAGCGGGAAGCGCGGGTCTGAGCCGGGGCGCGCGCGCCCGGAGGTGAGGACCCTGTGTAGACGGGAACGGGGTCCCAGGGTACACTCTGGGACCCCTTCGTTCTCGCGCCCTCCTTTTCCGACCGGCGGCGACCGTGTGGGCCGTCGGCTCCCGACACTCGGGCGCCGTGACCGGTTCACACCCCGACCCGGCCGCTCAGGCGATCGGCTCCGGCTCGAGCCCCTGTTCCTCGATCTGCCCGTACACCACGCTCGCGTAGTACGCGCTGGCGTCCGGGCGGCAGGTGTCCGCGTACAGGGGGACGTTGCGGGCCGGTGCCGGTCCGGGGTCGGGGCTGCGAGTGGGGCCGGGTACGGCAATACATCAGGGCACCGGGCTGCAACAGTCAGGGCGTAGGCCAGGTCGCGGCCGGGTGCGGGGCTGTACCCGGAATCGTTGCGTGCCCACGCGGGGCGGCGCAATTTCGGGGTGGGTTTGGTCCGTGAGCTGGAGTCGAGCGTTGGGGATCGGTGTTCGCCGTGTCGCGGCGGTGATCGTACTGGTAGGCGGGCTCCTCGTGTTCGGCCGATGGGCGGGCGGGCCGGAGGATTCGGCCGCGCCCTGCACCCGGCCGGTCGCGTGGCGGATCGGGCGCGTGGACCCGGAGTTCGGCGTGTCCGGGGAGCTCGTCCGGGAGGCTGTGGAGGCGGCCATCGCGGAGTGGGAGTCCGCCTCCGGGCGCACGCTGTTCCGCTACGACTCGATCCGTGGGATGCCGGTCGAGCTGGTCTACGATGGGCGGCAGGCCGCGGCCGACTCCGCCCGCCGCCTGCGGGAGCGGATCACGTACCTGGGCAAGCTGCTGGCCGAGCAGGACCGGCACTTCGCCAGGGACGAGCGCGCCTACACGCAGAATCTGGAGGCGCTCCAGCGCCGGGCCACGGAGCTGGACCGGGAGATCGAGCGGCACAACGCCGAAGCCGAGCGCTGGAACGCCCAGGGCGGCGCCCCGGAGCCGGCATGGGAGCGGCTGCGACGTCGCGTAGAGGAGCTCCGGGCGGAGCAGGAGCGCATCCAGCGGCGGGCCCGGGAGCTCGAGAACCAGCGCCGCCGCCTGGAGCGGGACCTGGAACGGCTGCGGGAGGTCGCGGAGGAGTACGACTCCCTGGTGGCCGAGTACCACGACCGCTTCGTGGGCTCGGTCGAGTCCGGCGTGTACCGGGAGACGGTCGGCGTGCGCGGGGGCCGGACGGTGCGCGTGGCACGCTCGCTCACGATCTACCACTTCGACGGCTACGACGAGCTGGTCCTCGTCCTCACCCACGAGCTCGGCCACGCGCTCGGGCTGGAGCACGTGCCGGAGACCGGCGCCGTGATGTACCGCGCATTCAGCTCGGGCGACGTACGCGGCCCGGTGCGGCTGCACCCGGCGGACCTGGCTGCGCTCGAGGCGCTGTGCGCGGCGCCGATCTCATGAGTCCGCCGCCACCTCGGTGAACGCGATCGCGATCGGGCAGGTGCCCACCTGGACCTCGGCCTCGACGGCGAACGTCCCCGCCGCGAGCCGCAGCGCGCGGCCCGGCCCGGTGCAGACGGGCTCGAGGGCGTAAAGGCGGCCCTTCGAGTCGAAGCCGAGCCCGGCGGTGGACGGCGTCCCGCCCGGCGCGACGGCGTTCTCGGGCGGCCGGACGAACGTGTCGCCGGCCGGGTCCCACACGGCGATGCCGTACGCGAACGAGCTCACGTACAGCCGACCGTCCGGCCCGGCTTCCACGCTCCCCGGGAACTCGCCGAACCCGCCGTGGTGCGAGGTTTCGGCCAGCGTGCCCCGGTCGATGACCGAGACCGCGCCGTTCGCCGCGCCGAAGCTCCCCGAGAAGAGAACGAAGAGCCGCCCGCCGGCGCCGGGCGCCGCGTCGCCGGGGTTCTCGCCGGTCAGCTCGATGGTGCGCACGACCTGGAGCGGCGCGCCCGTGAGCACGCTGATCGTGCCCGGGCCTGCGGGCAGGAAGTCCGGGCCGAGCCGGGCGTTCACCACGTAAGCCGTGTCGCTCACGGCGACGACGGCCTGGGGGAAGACGCCGACCGCCACCTCCTGGACCCGGGTGCCGCGCACCACGTTGATGGCGTGGACGGTGTTCAGTCCGGAGTTCGCCACCACGGCGATCGAGTCGTTCAGGAAGGCCACGCCCGTGGCGCCCGAGCCTTCGGGGAGCGCGATCGTGTGCGTGATCCGCCGCGCGGCCAGGTCCACGACCACCACCGCGGGCATGCTTCCCATGGGGACCGCCACTCGCCCGGCCCGGGCCGCCAGGGAGACCGGACTGCCGTCCGGGCCGAGCCCGAGGGTGAAGGCGTCCTCCGGCGCATCGACCGGGAACGCCGTCAGGGAACGGTCCACGCTGTTCAGCACCACGGCGTATTCCGCGGGGGGCGTGGTCGCGGGCGACGTCGTCGAATCACCGCACGCGGCGAACACCACCGCCGCGAGCGCGCCGAGAATCCGCGCCACGGGACCCACAGTGTCGCGAATGACGACCATTATCGACTTCTCCTCTCGAAAGGGGCGTTCCCGGCGTCGGGCGTGAGCCGGAGGTCCAGCCGAACCACGCGGCCCGGCTCCGGGAAGCCGAAGATCAGGGTGGATTTCTCATCGAAGAGGCGCTCCGCGCGGAGCGTGGTGTGCACGTCCCAGCTCCCGGCGCGCCAGGTGCGGGACACGGCACCGCCGGTGGTCCAGTACGCGGGGAGAACGTTGACCGTTGCCGGCGCGGTGTTGCGGGCGCCGACCCGGCGGGCCTCCAGCCCGAGCCGCCAGCGCGCGTCCTGCCACGCGGCGGCGAGGGAGGTGGTGTGGCGGGGGCGGTAGATGACCTGCACGTCCTCGCCCACGCCGGCGTCGTCGTAGGTCACGCGCGCGTACGAATGGGACGCCGTGAGCCGCAGCCGCCCGGCGAACGCCTCCACCTCCGCGCGCGCCTCCGCGCCCCGGCGGCGGACGTCGAAGTTCCGCGGGCTCCAGACGAACCGGAAGTCGGGCGCCCAGAGGATCATGTCCCGGACGTCGCCCCGGAAGGCGGCGGCGCCCACGAAGAAGGTCGCCCCGACGACGTCGCCCCGGAGATCGATGCCCACTTCGAGCTCGGACGGGACGCGCTCCGCCCGCAGGTCCGGGTTCGGCGCCACGCCGATCGCTTCCCGGAAGTACTGGTCACCCAGGGTGGGCGGGCTGTAGCTACTCCGGTGGGCGAGGCGCACGGCCACCCGGTCGCCCGGCACGCTGAACGTGACCGAATGGGTCGGCGTCCACCCCCCGTCGGCCGGGTCCCGGTCCAGCCGGAGCTGCGCGCCGAGCGCGACCGGCACCCCCGCCACCTCCCGCCCCGCCGAGGCGTGGGCGAAGAGCCCGGCGTCCAGCCGGCCGTCCGGCGCGTCCGCGGCCAGCCCGTCCGCCGTGATCCGCTGCCACCTCGCCTCGAATCCGGCGCCGTAGCCGGGCGACGTCGGGGCCGTCGGCCGCCGTTCCACCTCCGACCGCAGCTCGTACGAGCGAACCTCGGCGCGGTCGTCGAAGGGCAGCCCGAGCGGGGGCCGGGGATCCCGGAACCGGAGCCGGTGGTCCACTCCGGCAAGGGAGAGGGAGAACGACGACGTCGCGTTCACCCGGCGCCACGCGGCGGACGCCCGCGCCCGGTCCAGCCGCTGCCGGGCGTGCCGGGACGGCGCGTAGCCCCGACCGGGGAGACCTCGGTCCATGGACTCGAATCCGGTCCGCACCGTGAGCGTGCCGCCCGCCACCTCGTGGGTGGCACCCGCCCAGACGCCGAGGGTGCTCACGTCCGCGTTCTCCCGCTCGCCGGATCCGCCGCCCGCCTCCGGCGGCAGCTCGAAGGAGAAGCGCCCGTCCAGCGCGCTCCAGCTCGCCCCGGCGCCCCAGGAAACCGGCGAGCGCCCACCCCACTCCACCCCGGCCCCCCGCGCGCCCAGGGAGCCCAGCCCGCCACTGAGCCCGCGCTCCACGACCCCGGCCCGGGTCTCGATCAGGATCACCCCCGCCTCCGCCCGCGGCCCGTACCTGGCCGATTGCGCGCCCGGCAGCACGGTCACCGACTCGATGGCCCCCGCCGGCACCGTGCTCAGATCCGCTTCGCCCGTGACCGGGTCGTTGAGCGGCACGCCGTCCACCAGCACGAGCACTGCGTCCTCGCCGCTGCCGCGAATGCTGACCGTCTGCGGCCCGCCCGGCGACGTGGCCCGGACCACCGCGCCGGGCACCGCGCGGATCACGTCCCCCGCCGTCCGGGCGCCCGACCGCTCGATCGCGGACCGCTCGATCCGCACGCCGCCCGCCGGCGTGGCCTCCGCCGCGACCCGCAGCTCCTCCAGCTCGTGGGCGCGCACGGAGAGCTCCACGTCCAGCCGCGTGGTGCGGCCGTTCCGGAGCTCCACGGAGAAGGATCGGTCATGATAGCCGAGCCGGGTGACCCGGAGCGTGTACCGGCCCGGCTCCAGACCCCGGAACCGGAATCGACCCGCGGCGTCGCTCAACGCGACGCGGCCGGCTTCGACCAGCTCCAGGCGCGCTGCCTCGACCGGCGCGCCCGAGCTCGGGTCCAGGACCCGGCCGACCAGCTCCGCCGGATGCTGCGCATGGATGGGGAGGGCTGAACGGAGCGCCGCCAGGACGACGAGCGCCAGGACCGAAAGGATGCCGGGCCGGCCGGCGTGGCGCCGGCTCCGGCCGTCCGTCCCGGGGAGCAACGAAAAAGCCCGTTCCTCCACCGGGGAAGAAACGGGTTGCGATGCGGCATGACCGCACGTGAGCCACATGCCCATGGTCCCGAACCTTCCCGCGAAGGTTTGTCGATCGGGAACGAACGGGGCCGGTCTCCTGGCTCGAGGCAGCGCCGTTCGCCTTCCCGGGACGCGCGTCCCAGTGGCTCGTTGAACGGGCTACACGGACGGGCTGTACCGCGCCGTCCGGCCTCTCACAGTGGCGGGGCCGCGCCGGTCTCGCACCGGTCTTCCGGTTGGCCCCGTTCGCTTATGTCGACGGGAAGTCTATGGCCTCGGCCGCCGGGACGCAAGGCGGGGACCGGCGGGTCGGACGCGACGGTCCGGGTCGTTCGAGCGTCGCCCGGTTCGGCATCCGACGGCGTAAGCGCGGTTCATTGAAGGACATCTCTGGCCACGGGCGGACCGTTGCGTTCCCCGGCGGGCGCGCAGTGGCGCTTTGCGGTGGGGCATGGGCGGTGGTGGGGGAGCGCGGGTGGGGAAGGGTAGGGTGCCCGGGCCCGGCGGTCCGGGAGCCGCCCCGACGGTCACGGCCTGCACGGCGTCCCGGCGGACGCGGTGCGGGGTCGTCTCCTGAGCTCCGCCGTCCTGTTGTCTTGCCGACGTCCCCAGCCGCCAGGGTGGGGAGCGAAGGGGTGCGGCGCCGCCCGGGGCGCCCACCGCGTTCCCCGCGGTTCCGGGGCGGTGCCGCCCGCGGCCATGGGTTCGGGCGCCGCCGTTCCCGCCGTCGAGCGCCCCGGGGTCCACACCAGACGACTCGCCTCCCCCGACGTGCCCGGCAGACCGGCCGCCGAGCGCGCGCACGCGCGGTCTCCGAACGCGGGGCGCGGGCCGTACCCTGGAAACCGGCTGCGGAGGAGGATGGGGGCGGGAACGACTCCACGTGTCTCGTCATCGGTTGGACGCCGTCGAGCCCCGCTCGCGACGATGCGCGGCACCGACTGGCGGCCGCGTTCGGAGCCGCCTACACTGCCAGGATCGGTGACGATCGATCCATTCCGAACGTGCAGTGAGGCGTGCTCATGTTCGCGAAGTTGCGGTTCTCGACGATCCACGCGGGGTTGCTGCTGTTCTGGGCCATCTGGCTGACGCTCGTGGCCTTCACGAACCTGGCCGACGCCCTGAAGCGGCTCCACCTCCTCCCCGAGGACTGGACGCTCGCTTCCTACAACTATGACCTGGTCGTCCAGACGCTCCAACCCCACGGGGTCCCGGAGGCGGTCGCGGCGCTCCTCTTTGCGGGCGTCATCGTCTGGGAGGCGACGGCCGCGGCGCTGTTGTGGAGGGCGTTCGCCGCAGTGCGACGGGGGGCGCCGGGCACCGCGCCGGAAGTCACGCAGGCGTTCGCCGTGAGCCTGGCGCTCTGGGCCGCGTTCCTCATCGCCACCGAGGCGACGGTGAACTACCTCACGGCGAGCACCCACAAGGAGACGCTGATCGCCCAGCTCGCGAGCCTGCTGGTCATCCGGAGCGGCGATACGCCGGCGGCGGTCCCGGTGGGCGCGGTGGCGGAGCGCGACGTCGGCGGAGCGGTGTGAGCCCGCAACGCCGCTCATCGTCGGCGGCACTGTGCAGAGGCCGGATCGGCGCCAGGTAGGCGAAGCAGCCGGGTAACGACTAATGTAATAACAATCTGCGTTATTATGGCAGATAATCGCAAGAATCGTTACTTTGTTGGTCGCATCGCCGACGGAGCGCCGATTAGGCCGGCACGGCCAGACTCCGACTCGTGCACGATCGTGCCCGAGCCGCGCATGACCCGGCGGAGCTTCCTGCTCGGGAGCGTGGCGGCCGCGGCCCTGCTCGGTGCCACGTGTTCGAAAGACGACGGCGTCTCCCCGCCCTCCGGGCCGGGATCCGACGGCCGGCTCACGGCCCGCCCCGGGCAGCCAACGGGCGAGGTCGCGCCGGGCCCGCACCTCATGGAGATCAAGGGCGGCCGGGATACCGTCCTCTACGTCCCCGCCGGGTACCGGCCGGACGCGCCCGCGCCGCTCATGGTCGTCCTGCACGGCGGCGGCGGGGACGCAAGCAACCTCGCGCCGATGTTCTTCCACCTGGCGGACCGGGAAGGCATCGTGCTCGTGATGCCGAATTCCGTGAAGCGCTCCTGGGACGTCCTGATGGATGGGTTCGAGGGGATGGGCCCGGACGTGGTCCGCATCGACGAGTCGCTCCGCCGCGCCTTCGGACTCTGCACCGTCGACCCCACCCGCCTCGCCATTTCCGGTTTCTCCGCGGGCGGGTCCTACGCCCTCTCCCTCGGGCTCGCGAACGGGGACCTGTTCACGCACATCATCGCGTTCTCGCCCGGGTCCATTCGGGCGCCGGTGCTGGTCGGGAGCCCGCCGGTCTTCATCGCCCACGGCACCCTCGACACCGTGCTCCACATCGACCAGACGAGCCGCGTCTTCACGCCCAAGCTCCGGGAGCTCGGCTACGACGTCCAGTACCACGAGTTCGTCGGCGGCCACGTCATCCCGTTGGGGATCGCCGAGCGGGCGCTGGATTGGTTCCTCGGCGACCGGGGCGAAACCCCGGAGCAGGACTGACGCGGGTCCGGCCCGTGCGGACCCCATTGAGGGGCGTAGGACCTGTGCCGGAACCGCCCGGACCGGCGGGCGTCTACGGTTCGGCGTGCAGGTGGCTCCGCCGGGCAGGCGGCGTCGGGCGCCGGGCGGTGGCGGCGTACGTCGTCGCCCGCGCGGTGCGCCTGCCGGGACCAGCCGCAGCCCCCCGGCATCGTTCCGGGGGCATGCGCCGCCCGGAGCCCTGGCGGGGGAGCAGCCCATGGCCCGCCGGCGGATCCGAACGAAAGCGCCGCGATCCCGCAGGGGACCACGGCGCTTCGTCGTTGCTGGAACCGGAACCGGCCCTGGCCGGGAACGTTGCGTCAGCCGGCGTTCGTTGAAGCGTGCGACGTCGCCTCCCTCGAACTCCCGGCGGCTCCCGCCGACCCTCCGGTTCCCCGGCCGCGCTTCCGTCAGTGATTCGCCGCGCTGCTCCCCTTCATCATGTTGCGGATCGGGATGATGAGCAGCCCGAGCACCGCGGTGGCGACGAACAGGGACAGGGCCGTGCGCGTGAACAGCTCCGGCATCTGCTGCAGGTTCTCCGGATCGACGCGGCCGCCGACCAGCCCGGCGATCAGGTTGCCCAGCGCAGACGCCATGAACCAGACGCCCATCATCTGACCGACGAACTTGCGCGGCGCCAGCTTCGTCATGGAGCTCAACCCGACCGGGCTGAGGGAGAGCTCGCCCATCGTCTGGAGCAGGTAGCTGAACACGAGCCACCACGGCGAGACGAGGGTGCCGGGCCCGCCGGCCAGCACCCGGTTCGCCGCCCACACCATCACGAGGAACCCGAGGCCGGTGAAGAAGAGGCCGAAGGTGAACTTCGTCGGGCTCGAGAAGTCCAGGCCCCGCTTCGCGAGCATGACCCACAGCGCGGCGAAGACCGGCGCCAGCGTGATGACGAAGAAGGAATTCGCCGCCTGGAGCCACGAGACCGGCATCTCCCAGCCGAAGATCACGCGGTTCGTGAAGTCCTTCGCGAATAGGTTCAGCGACGTGGGCGCCTGCTCGAACGCGGACCAGAACACCGCGGCGGCCAGGAAGAGCACAACGATCACCGCCACGCGCTTCTTCTCGTCGGTGTTGAGCCCGCCGAAGAAGAACACGTACGCGAAGTAGAGCAGCGCGAGCGCGATGATCACCGCCGTCAGGCTGCCGGCGATGGCCACCGGGTTGATCGGGATCACGCCGATCCCCGCGAGCACCACGAACAGGGCGATGGCGGCGAGGGCGGACAGCGAGATCTTGCGGACTCGCCGCTGCTCCTCGATATCCGCCGCCGGTTCCATGCCGATCGGCCCGAGGGTGCCCGGCGAGCCGAGCCGGTACCAGATCAGGCCGATCAACATGCCGAGACCGGCCACGCCGAAGCCCCAGTGCCAGCCGACCTGCTCACCCAGGTACCCGCTGACGAGCGGCGCGAAGAGGGCGCCGACGTTGATCCCCATGTAGAAGATCGAGAACCCGGCGTCCCGCCGCGCGCCGCCCTCCGGGTACAGGTCGCCGACGATCGCCGAGATGTTCGGCTTCAGGAGACCCGTCCCGATCACGATCAGGATGAGCCCGGTGAAGAACGCCGGCTGGGAGAAGATCGAGGACAGGGCGATCGCGAAGTGCCCCGCCGCGATGAAGAGGCCGCCGTACCAGATCGAGCGGCGCAGGCCCAGCCACCGGTCCGCGATCCACCCGCCGGGCAGCGCGGCCAGGTACACGCCGGCGGCGTAGATCCCGACGATCGCCGCCGCCACCGGGCGCTCCATGCCGAAGCCGCCGTCCATCAGTGCGGCGGTCATGAACAGGATCAGGAGCGGCCGGATCCCGTAGTACGAGAACCGCTCCCACAGCTCCGTGAAGAAGAGCGTGGAGAGCCCCGCCGGGTGGCCGAAGAACCTCGTGTCCCGGGTGTACTTCTC
>ERZ777003.465-NODE-465-length-78809-cov-56.497130_pt1 | contig 78809 bp, 83 predicted proteins | sample MGYA00374956_ERZ777003 | MGnify/ENA primary metagenome ERZ777003 (study PRJEB29302, sample SAMN06268252) | bioreactor metagenome | isolation source: Joint BioEnergy Institute, California, USA | place: USA:Joint BioEnergy Institute, California, USA | collected...
ATGTTGGGTTAAGTCCCGCAACGAGCGCAACCCTCGTCCCATGTTGCCAGCACGTAATGGTGGGGACTCATGGGAGACTGCCGGGGACAACTCGGAGGAAGGTGAGGACGACGTCAAGTCATCATGCCCCTTATGCCCAGGGCTGCACGCATGCTACAATGGCCGGTACAATGGGCTGCGAACCCGCGAGGGGGAGCTAATCCTCAAAGCCGGCCTCAGTTCGGATTGGAGTCTGCAACTCGACTCCATGAAGCCGGAGTCGCTAGTAATCGCGGATCAGCAAAGCCGCGGTGAATACGTTCTCGGGGATTGTACACACCGCCCGTCACGTCACGGAAGCCGGCAACACCCGAAGTCAGTGGCCCAACCCTTTTAGGGAGGGAGCTGCCGAAGGTGGGGTCGGTAACTGGGACGAAGTCGTAACAAGGTAGCCGTACGGGAACGTGCGGCTGGATCACCTCCTTTCTAAGGAGCTTGAGTCGGATGGTTTTCCATCCAAAGCTCTCAGTTGATCTGCTGACTATTCATCTCGTTCTCCGATCTCGAGTCCCGACGGAAGGAACGAGCTCGCCGCAAGGCGAGTGGTTCTGATGAGTCGTGCCTCGAGGGAAGAGGCGAGATGGGTCATGCTGTTCAGTCGTGAAGGAGTCCTCCTAGAGGCCTGGCATCGCCCAGGCTCTCCGGGACGCCTTCAGGCACCTTGAGAACTGCATAGCGAGCACGATGTCTTGGAATTCTCTACATCCAAGCTACTAAGGGCCAACGGTGGATGCCTAGGCGCTAGGAGACGATGAAGGACGCGGCAGGCTGCGATAAGCCCCGGGGAGCCGTCAAGCAGGCAACGATCCGGGGATCTCCGAATGGGGAAACCCGACTGGGGTCATGCCCAGTCACTCCGGTCTGAACACATAGGGCCGGTAGAGACAACCAGGGGAATTGAAACATCTCAGTACCCTGAGGAAAGGAAAGCAACAGCGACTCCCTGAGTAGTGGCGAGCGAAAAGGGATGAGCCTAAACCGATACAGTGTCAAAGCCCGGTGGCGTTGCTGTATCGGGGTCGTGGGACCCACCCGCTGGCGCACCGGAGCCGGCAAGGAGTTACAAACTCGGCGGTTAGTCGAACACAGCTGGAAAGCTGGGCCACAGGAGGTAATAGCCCTGTAGACGAAAACTGACCGAGCTCCTGGTGGTGTTCCCAAGTAGCACGGAGGATATTCCGTGTGAATCTGCGAGGACCACCTCGTAAGGCTAAGTACTACCTAGCGACCGATAGCGGACCAGTACCGTGAGGGAAAGGTGAAAAGTACCCCGGCGAGGGGAGTGAAATAGTACCTGAAACCGTTGGCCTACAAGCAGTGGGAGGAGTTGCTTGCAACTCTGACCGCCTGCCTTTTGAAGAATGAGCCGACGAGTTAGCGGCACGTGGCGAGGTTAAGGCGTGAGCCGTAGCCGAAGCGAAAGCGAGTCTGAATAGGGCGTCTAGTCGCGTGTCCTAGACCCGAAGCCGAGTGAGCTATCCATGGGCAGGGTGAAGCGAGGGTAAGACCTCGTGGAGGCCCGAACCCACCAAGGCGAAAACTTGGGGGATGACCTGTGGATAGGGGTGAAAGGCCAATCAAACTCGGCGATAGCTGGTTCTCCCCGAAATAGCTTTTGGGCTAGCGTCGTGCGTTCCGTATTGGGGGTAGAGCACTGATTGGGCTAGGGGGCCGACAAGCTTACCGACCTCAGTCAAACTCCGAATCCCAATACGCCAAGCACGGCAGTCAGTCTACGGGGGATGAGCTTCGTAGACGCGAGGGAAACAACCCAGACCGCCAGCTAAGGTCCCCAAATCTCAACTAAGTGGGAAACGATGTGGGATCGCCCAAACAGCCAGGATGTTGGCTTAGAAGCAGCCATCATTTAAAGAGTGCGTAATAGCTCACTGGTCGAGTGATCCTGCGCGGAAAATGTAACGGGGCTCAAGTTGAGTACCGAAGCTGCGGGATTTCGTGACGATTCGTCGTCACGGGATCGGTAGGGGAGCGTCATGCCACCAGCGAAGCGGCGGCGTAAGCCAGCCGTGGAGGTGACATGAGTGAGAATGTCGGCATGAGTAGCGAAAGAGGAGTGAGAATCTCCTCCGCCGAATGTCCAAGGGTTCCTGGGGAAGGTTCGTCCGCCCAGGGTAAGTCGGGACCTAAGGCGAGGCCGAGAGGCGTAGTCGATGGACAACAGGTTGATATTCCTGTACCGCTCTACGCGCGACCCGGCCGAATCTGGTGTGCTAAGGAAAGCCCTTCGGGGCCTACCGACCCCACCGGTATTAGGCCAGCGATGGGGTGACGCGGAAAGGTAAGCGGACCCGGGCGATGGTTGTTCCCGGGGTAAGCGTGCGGGGCGGCACCTAGGCAAATCCGGGTGCCACAAAGCCCGAGGCGCGATGCCGAGCCGCTTTAGGCGAAGCCGCTGACCCTATGCCGCCGAGAAAAACCTCTAGCGAGTTCGTAGGGCGCCCGTACCCCAAACCGACACAGGTGGACAGGTAGAGAATACCAAGGCGAGCGAGTTAACCCTGGTTAAGGAACTCGGCAAAATGGCTCCGTAACTTCGGGAGAAGGAGCGCCCCGGTAAAGTGACGGACTTCGCGTCCCGAGCTTGAGGGGGCCGCAGATACCAGGCCCAAGCGACTGTTTACCAAAAACACAGCAGCGTGCTAAGTCGCAAGACGACGTATACGCTGTGACGCCTGCCCGGTGCTGGAAGGTTAAGTGGATGGGTTAGCTTCGGCGAAGCCCTGAAACAAAGCCCCAGTAAACGGCGGCCGTAACTATAACGGTCCTAAGGTAGACGCACTCTTGTGTGCAGAGAGTGCCTGCCCCCCGAGGTGGAAACATCTCGGTGCGCAGCTGGCTATATGCTGGGAACTCCGAGTATCTGGCGGTACTGACGCATGTCACAGCCTTTTCGTAGGTCTGCGGCATGGTTCAGTGACAATCCGTCCAGTGCGGACAATCAGCAGGAAAGGCCAGATTTCGAGCAGTGGGTCGTCGAGTTCGTGTATTCGAACGTCACCCACTGAGAACCGCCAAGCGATACGACTTCGAGAGATTCGCCGAGGTCATGGCCATGGTGGAGAGGCGAGAGCATCTCCACCCAGAAGGCCTAGACCCTATAGCGAGGATCACGGAGTCCATGAATCGCCGGCAGCGGTCTCGAGATCTGGAATCCTCAGAGGCCATACGCCAGCCACCTCTATTTCGACGGTAGAGGTGAAGATATGGTCCGGACCCTATGGCGACATAGGGAGGAATCCGAGCGAAATTCCTTGTCGGGTAAGTTCCGACCTGCACGAATGGCGTAACGACTTGGGCACTGTCTCGACCAGGGACTCGGCGAAATTGCAGTGTGAGTGAAGATGCTCACTACCTGCGGCAGGACGGAAAGACCCCGGAACCTTGACTGTAGCTTGACATTGGAGTCTGACGGGTGATGTGTAGGATAGGTGGGAGACTGGGAAGCAGCGGCGCCAGCCGTTGTGGAGTCGCCCTTGAAATACCACCCTTCACTCGGCGGCCTTCTAACCTCGGTCCGTTATCCGGATCAGGGACAGTGTCTGGCAGGCAGTTTCACTGGGGCGGTGGCCTCCTAAAAGGTAACGGAGGCGCCCAAAGGTTCCCTCAATCCGGTTGGCAATCGGATGTTGAGTGTAAAGGCATAAGGGAGCTTGACTGCGAGACCTACAAGTCGAGCAGGGACGAAAGTCGGGCTTAGTGATCCCATGGTGGCATGTGGGTGCGCCATGGCTCAACGGCTAAAAGGTACTCCGGGGATAACAGGCTCATACCCCCCAAGAGTCCATATCGACGGGGGTGTTTGGCACCTCGATGTCGGCTCGTCGCATCCTGGGGCCGGAGCAGGTCCCAAGGGTCGGGCTGTTCGCCCGTTAAAGCGGCACGCGAGCTGGGTTCAGAACGTCGTGAGACAGTTCGGTCCCTATCCGCCGCAGGCGCAGGAAGTCTGAGAGGAGCTGTCCCTAGTACGAGAGGACCGGGATGGACGTACCTCTGGTGTGCGAGTTGTCCTGCCAAGGGCACGGCTCGTTGGCTATGTACGGACGGGATAAGCGCTGAAGGCATCTAAGTGCGAAGCCCACCTCGAGATGAGACTTCCCACGAGGTAACTCGGTAAGGCCCCTGGGAGAAGACCAGGTTGATAGGCCGGAGGTGTAAGCACAGCAATGTGTTTAGCCGACCGGTACTAATAGGCCGAGGGCTTGGATTCGAATTCCATTGACTCGTGCTCGCTATGGAGTTCTCGGGGTAGCCGAGAACTCACTGAGTTGTCCGGTGGCGATAGCGGCGGGGAACCACCCGTTCCCATTCCGAACACGGAAGTTAAACCCGCCAGCGCCGATGGTACTTGGGGGGCAACCCCCTGGGAGAGTAGGTCACTGCCGGACTCAAATGAGAGAGAGGCCGCCGCCCTTGGGGTTGGCGGCCTCTCTTCGTTTGTGACAGATTGGGTGCTACATGGCATCGAGAGACGACAGAAAACCCGATCGACGGCGCCGCAAGGACGGCGGCCGTCGCCAGCCGCCCGGCCGCAGCACGCCGCCGCGCCGTCGCGACCGCTCCATAACCGCCGTAGGCGGTGAGCTCCCGCGCTGGGTGCGCGAAGAGATCATCCGCACCACGCCCAAGGCGCGACGGGACCCGGCACTGACCCACCTCACCAGAGGCGTCGCCGCCTTCGCCGACGAGCGCTATGCGGCAGCCTACGAGCAGCTCAAACGCGCCAAAGACCTCGCACCCCAGTCCGCCACCGTCCGCGAGCTGCTGGGCCTCTCGGCGTACTACCTGGAGAAGTGGGAGGAGGCGCTGCGGGAGCTGCGCACCTTCCGGCGGATCAGCGGCGAGCCCACCCAGGTGCCGGTGGAGATCGACTGCCTGCGGGCCCTCGGCCGCACGGACGACGCCGAGAAGACGTTCCGCATGCTCGAGGACCTCGACCCGCGCCCCGAGACCGACGACGAGGCCCGGGTCGTCTTCGCCTCGTCGCTGCTCGACCGGGGACTGGTCGCCGAGGCCTGGAAGGTGATCAAGCCCGGCCGCCTGGTCGCCAATCCCCGGCCGAGCGCCTTGCGCCGCTGGTACGTGGCCGCCCGCGTGGCCCACGCCGCCGGCGACTCCGACGCCGCCCGACGGTTCGTCGACGCCATCGCCAAGGTCGACACCGACTTCCCCGGGCTGGCCGAACTGCGGGCGGAGATCGGCGGCTGACCGGTCAGGATCTGGCACCCCAGAACCCTTGCGGTACGGGGGTTCTGGCGACTTGACAGCGGGGGTATGGTGAGGCAGTCGACGCTCGGTCGACGTCCCTTGCCCGCCCGCGAGAGTGAGGAGCTTCGATGCCCTGGTACTGGACCGACGACCTCGCCCGACTCCTGATCGACGCCGGAAAGGTGGACGAACGAGCAGTGGCGGACTGGCTGTCGGCGCCGGTGGCGATCCGAAGCGAGGAGGAGGATTCGCTCCGGGTGGCGGCTTCGCTGCTCCCCGATGAGGGGGAGGAGGCGGAGCCTCCCAGTCTCGCCCTGGCGGCCTGAGCCATGCGGCGGCTGCTGTCGCCCCGGTGGGTCGCGGCGCACGTGTTCGTGCTCGCGGTGTGCGTCACCTGTGTGCTCTTGGGGTTCTGGCAGCTGAGCCGCCTGCAGGAGCGCCGGCTGGAGAATCGGATCTTCTCGGCCCGTCTGGAGGCGGAGCCGTTGCCGCTGGAAGAGATGCTCGCCGGCGCCGGCGATGACATCGACTCCCTCGAGTATCGCCGAACGGTCGTCACCGGCACGTATCTGTCCGACCGCGAGGTGCTGATCCGCTCGCAGGTCTTCGACGGCCAGGCCGGCTTCGACGTCGTCACGCCTCTCGCCCTCCCGAGCGGCCGAGCCGTGGCCGTCGACCGGGGCTGGGTGCCCCTCGAGTTCGACCAAGTCCCGGTGAGGGCGGCGGCGCCACCCGCCGGGGAGGTCACGGTGGAGGGCATCGTCCGCATCTCCCGAGAGGGCCGCGGCGACGAACGAGCCGGGCCGATCTTCACCCGCGTCGACCTCGACCAGATCGGCCGCTACGCCGGTCTCGACCTGGGCCGGGTCTACGTCGAGGTCGTCGGCGACCCCGACCCGACCGCACTTCCCGTCGTCAACCCGCTCCCGGACCTCACCGACGAGGGGCCCCACCTGAGCTATGCGATCCAGTGGTTCGCGTTCGCCGTCGTGGGAGCGATCGGATACGGGTTCCTGCTCCGCCGAGCGGCCCGCCGCTCAGGCGAGAGGGACGGCGAGACCGGGGACGACCTCGGCGCCGGGTAGCCGGGCCAGGTCGGCTCCCCGCAGCCGGATCTTGGCGGACCGGGTCCCCGCTCCGATCACGACCGATTCGACGCCCACCACCGCCTGGTCCACCCAGATCGGTATTCCATCTGGCAGACCCGGCGGAGTGACTCCGCCGATCTCCATCCCTGTCAGCTCCACCGTCAGATCCGCCGGCGCGAACGACACCTTCTTCACCCCCAGGCGGCGCCTCACCGTACCGTTGACGTCCACCTTGGTCGTCGCCAGGGCAACGCAGGCGGCGTGGTGGCCGGCAGGGCGCCTCGACGCCACGAGGATGGTGTTGGCGGATTCGCCCGGGTCGACGCCGTATGCCTCGCAGAACGCGGCGGTGTCGGCGAGGTCCGGGTCGCAGTCCATGATCTCGTAGGGGATCTCCGCTCGTTCGAGCGCGTCTATCACTTTCGGGTCGGCGGACATGGCAGTGACTCTAGGTCGGCCGCCATGGGTTACTCTCCGGCCGGGATGCCAACGGTCACAGTCGTCGGAAGCATCAACCTCGACCTGGTCGCCACCTGCCCGCGTCTGCCCCGGCCGGGCGAGACCGTGCTCGCCACCGACCTGGCCCGCTACCCGGGCGGGAAGGGGGCCAACCAGGCCCTGGCCGCCTCCCGGGCCGGCGCCGCCGTCACCCTGCTCGGGGCGGTGGGAGACGACCCGGAAGCCGACGCCGCCCTCTCCTTGCTTCGGGATTCCGACGTTGACCTCTCCCGCCTGATCACCTCGCCGGCTCCGACCGGAACTGCCTTGATCACGGTCGACGAGAGAGGGGAGAACCAGATCGTGGTCGTCCCCGGCGCCAACGCCACCCTGGTCGCCGATCAGGTCGACGCCTCGGGCGCAGACGTGGTGCTGTGCCAGCTCGAGATACCCCACGAGGCGGTGGTGGCCGCGTGTCGCACCGCCACCGGCCTGTTCTGTGTCAACGCCGCCCCGGCCCGGCCGCTAGGCGCCGAAGTGCTGGATCGAGCCGACGTGATCATCGTCAACGAGAGCGAACGAGAGGCCCTCTCCGACGAGCTGGCCGAGACCTCCGCCCTCGTCGTCGTGACTCTCGGAGCGGCGGGAGCGAAGGCCTACCGCTCCGGGCGCCTGGCCGCCGAGGCCGCTCCGCCGGACGTGGACCCGGTCGACACCGTCGGGGCAGGCGACGCGTTCTGCGGCGCCTTCGTGACCGCCTTGGGCCGGGGTAGCGGTGTCGCCACCGCCCTCAGCTGGGGCTGTGCCGCCGGGGCGCTGGCCACGACTCGTCCCGGAGCCCAGCCGTCGCTTCCCACTGCCGCCGACATCGAAGGGATCCTGAACCGATGAGCACACCGATCATCATCGATTGCGACCCAGGACACGACGACGCCATCGCCATCCTCCTGGCCCTCGCCAGTCCCGAGGTGCAAGTGCTCGGCATCACGACGGTCGGGGGCAACTCCGACCTGGAGAACACCACCCGCAACGCCCTCACCGTCCTCGAGGTGGCCGAGCGGACCGACGTGCCCGTGGCCGCTGGTTGCGACCATCCGCTCGTCCGCCCTCTCCAGGTCGCCGACCACGTCCACGGCAAGTCGGGCATGGACGGCCCGCGCCTCGACCCGCCGACCACCCGGCCGGTCGACGCCCACGCCGTCGACTTCATCGCCGAGACAATCGCCGCCAGCACCGAGCCGGTGACCCTGGTCCCGACCGGGCCCTTGACCAACATCGCCTTGCTGCTGCGGCATTTCCCCGACGTGAAAGAGAACATCGGCCGGCTCGTGCTCATGGGAGGTGCCATCGGCCTCGGCAACCGCACCCCGGCGGCCGAGTTCAACATCTGGGCCGACCCGGAAGCGGCCTCCATCGTCTTCGAGTCCGGCCTGGACGTCACGATGGTGGGCTTGGACGTCACCCACCAGGCTCTCATGGGGAGGGAGCACGGCGAGCGCCTGCGGCCGACGGGCCGGTGCGGTGCCTTCGTCGCCGACCTCCTCGACTTCTTCGTGCAGTTCCACGAGCGGGTCTACGGCCTCGACGCCTCACCCATCCACGACGCAGTGGCCGTGGCCGACGTGATCTGGCCCGACCTGATGGAAGCGGACCGGTTCCACGTCGCCGTGGAGACCGACTCGGACCTGACACTGGGCCGCACCGTCGTCGACCGCTGGAGGGTCACGGGCCGAGAGCCCAACGCCCGGGTCGGCTTGGCCATCGACGGGAGGGAGTTCGGCGAGCGGGTAGTGGAGAGGATCTCCCGGCTTCCCTGACTCGCCCGAACGCGCCGCGTCGCCCGACGATGCGGGCGACGCAGACGCGTAGGTGGTCGTCGTTCAGCCGGCAGCCCAGAGCGCCTGGTCGATGTCCTCTTTGATGTCGTCGATGTGCTCGATACCGACCGAGACCCGCACCAGGTCCTCGGTGACGCCCGCCGACTCCTGCTCCTCCCGGGAGAGTTGCTGGTGGGTCGTCGACGATGGGTGGATGACCAGCGTCTTGGCGTCCCCCACGTTGGCGAGGTGCGAGGCGAGCTGGACGGCGTCGATGAACCGCTTGCCGGCCTCGTAGCCGCCTTTGATCCCGAACGACAGCACCGCCCCGAACCCGTTCCGCAGGTACTTCTTGGCGAGCTCGTGGTACGGATGGGATTCGAGGCCGGGGTAACTGACCCAGCTGACCTGCGGGTGCTGTTCGAGCCAACGGGCGAGCTCCAAGGCGTTGTCGCAGTGCCGCTGCACCCTGAGGCTGAGGGTCTCGAGCCCCTGGAGGAACAGGAAGGCATTGAACGGCGACGGCGCCGCGCCGAGATCACGCAGCCCCTCGACCCGGGCGCGGATGGCGAAGGCGATGTTGCCCAGCTCCGACTCGGGGTTGAAGACGTCGGTGAACACCAGCCCGTGGTAGCCGGGGGCCGGTTCGGTGAACAACGGGAACTTGCCGTTGCGCCAGTCGAACTTCCCGGAGTCGACGATCACGCCTCCGATGGAGGTGCCGTGTCCGCCGATCCACTTGGTCGCCGACTGGACGACGATGTCGGCGCCCCAGTCGATCGGCCGGCACAGGTAGCCGGCGGCGCCGAACGTGTTGTCCACCACCAGGGGGATGCCGTTGCGGTGAGCGACGTCGGCGAGGGCCTCGAGGTCGGGGACGTTGTACTTGGGGTTGCCGATCGACTCCACGTAAATGGCTTTCGTGTTCTCGCGGATCTCCTTCTCGAAGTCGGCGGGGTCGTCGCCGTTGACGAAGGTGACGTCCCATCCGAAGCGGGGGAAGGCGACCTTGAACTGGTTGTACGTGCCTCCGTACAGGTAGGAGGTGGAAACCAGGTGGTCACCGGCCTGCATGAGGGTGCTGAACGTCAACAGCTGGGCGGACTGGCCGGAGGAGGTGGCGACCGCCGCCGCTCCGCCCTCGAGAGCGGCGATCCGCTGCTCGAAGACGTCCGTCGTCGGGTTCATGATCCGGGTGTAGATGTTCCCGAACTCCTTGAGCCCGAACAGGCGGGCGGCGTGGTCGGAGTCCTTGAAGACGTACGACGTCGTCTGGAAGATCGGGACGGCCCGCGAGCCGGTGCCCGGGTCGGGCTGCTGTCCGGCGTGGACCTGGAGTGTCTCGAATCGGTAGTTGCTCATGCTTCTCCTTTCAGGCTGGGACGACTTCGACCGGGATCTCCCGGGCGAGCGTGTGACCGACTGGTGACGTGTTGGACACGTACTGGACGAGATCGGAGATCTCCTCGGGGCCGGCGTCGGAGTCGACCCGGATCCGGGCGGTGATCGACTGGAACCCGGCGTGGCCGGGCGCCAGCCCGAGGAACGTCGAGAGGTCCAGGTCGCCTTCGACCTCGATCGAGAGGCTCCGCAGCGTGATGTTCCGGGCGGTGGCGTTGGCGGCCACTCCCACCGCCAGGCAGTTGCCCAGTGCGGCGAGCAGCTGCTCGACCGGGTTGGGGGCCGTGTCGGTGCCGCCGAGGGCGACCGGCTCGTCGGAGGGGACGGGGTCGAACTCCCGGATGCGGCCTTCGCTCCGGAACCCTCCCTTCCAGTGGACTTCGGCCCGCCACGTCGTCGCAGCCTTGGTGGCGTCCTCCTTGCAAGTGTCGACGAGGGTGGCGACGGCGTCGATGTCGACGTCGTTCAATCGGCTGATGGTGGTCATGTCTGTTCTCCTGTCTCGGCGCTGTGGGTACACGTGACCCGCCGCAGGGCTCGGGATCTCTCGAGCAGGCGGCGGGTCAGCGCATACAGCGCATGCCTGCCCGAGAGCCGGGCATGGGCAGGAAGGAACAGACAGGGGAGGGGAGCGGGTTCGGCTCGGTCGACATGAGTGCGGTTCTTCTCCTTGTTCTCTCTTCGCGCTCGGAAGAGCGCTTCGAGCGGAGGACCGCCGAAGCAACTCATCGATCAGGCATTGGCACCGTGCTCCAGCGAGGCTGGCCGGTTGCCGCGGCGTCACAGGGCCTGTCCCTCAGCCGCTCTTGATGAGCGCGTTGTCGGCGCAAGTACAGCAGACCGCGCCGAGATGTCAAAGACGTTCGGGCCCGGAGTGGATGCCGGGGGTCGACGCAGTGTGGCGATAATATTTCGTCACTGTGACGGATTACGGTGACGCAGAGGAGAGGTGCGCCTGGTGTGGGCGGAGGTTCGCCCAGAGCCCCGGCCCGGGAAGGAAGCGCCGCTACTGCCGCCCCTCGCATCGTCAGCGCGCCTACGAGGCCCGGGCCCTGGCCAAGACCCACGCGCTGGCCGAGGGCCAGGTCCTCATGGCGGCCGAGCGCCTCGATGCGATCCGCGACCTGCTGTACCGGATCGAAGCGGCGATGGACGACGTCGACGCCGACCTCGCCAGCGACGACAGCCCGGACGGCACCCGCCAGGCACTGTGGCATCTGTACCGAGCCTGCGCCGAGGTGCGCACCATCTCCCTCGAGCCTCTCGCCGTCGGGACGAGACGCTGACCACCCGCACCGCCAGCCACACATACCGCCCACATTTCATCACAGTGACGTAATCGGCGCCGACCCCCAGGGAGGCGGGGACGGAAGATCGGAGGACGCCTGGGGCCGACCGATGGCTCGGCCGGCCAGCGCATCCGGCGGAGGGCCGGAGCGTGCCTCGAGCCGGCGCCAGATCCCAGCGCGAGCGAACTCGGCTTCGCGCGGCCTGGCAGACTTCGCGCCCGCCGACCGCGAGCGATGGGGGCCGTCCCCGTCGCTCAGGCCCAGGCATCCGTGGATGCCGCGACTTTCCCCGCTCCACCCCACCTGGATAATCCGGATAATCTGTATTATCCTGACTTTCTGATTTGCCCCTCCCGGACCCGTCCAGCTCCTACCCTCGTGCCCATGTCCGAGTCGTTGGCCACCCTGGCCCAGCAGTGGCTGGCGTGGAAGAACACCGCCAAGCCGTCACCAGCCACGCTCAAGGCGCGGCGGGCGGACCTGGCCACGCTCGGCGAGATCATCGCCCGCCAGCTCGGGCTGGAGCCGGCGCCCGCCGACGACCCCTTCGAGCGGTGGCTGAGCGTTCTGCAGCCCGCCCACCTCGGCCGGGACGCGATGATCTCTGCCTTCGCCACCTACGCCACCGACCACGCCGCGGCCTCGATCCGCCGCTGCCGCTCCACGTGGACCGGTTTCTGCCAGTGGCTGGTCGTCCACCGCCAGTTGCTCGAGACGAACCCCGTCGAGTTCGTCGAGCCCCCCAAGGCCCGCAAGTGGCGGCCCCGGCCCATCTCCGAGGAAGACCTTGCACGGATCGTGCAAGCGGCCCAGCGCCCGTACGAGAAGGCCCGCAACCCCTGGCCGGAGCTGGAACAGGCCCTGTGCGCCCTGTTCGTCGGCGCCGGCGTGCGGGTCTCGGAGGCGATCTCGGTGCGGGTGGGGGACGTGCGCCGCTCCCCCACCGAGCACACCAAGTTGTTCGTGACCGGCAAAGGCGGCGTCACCCGCACCGTCCCCTTGCCTCCGGAGATCGTGGATGTGCTCGACCGCTACCTCGAGTCCCGCAAGGAGCGGGTGGGCCCCTACAAGCCGACCGATCCTCTCATCGTGCGCCCGAACGGCCAGCCGCTCACCGCCAACGTCGTCGACCATCTGGTGCGGGGCTGGTTCCGACGGGCGGGGGTCGCTCCCCCACCGGGCGCCCTCGCCCACTCGCTGAGGCACACCTACGCCACCCTGCTGGTCGAGAACTCCGGGTCGGTGCCGGAGGTGCAGCGCCTCCTCGGCCACGCCGACATGGCCACCACCCAGGCGTACATCGACGTCACCGCCCGCGGGGTCGAAGAGACGGCCATGGCGAACCCGGCCCGCCGCTTGCTGAGGAACGACTGATCGCCCTCACTCCTCGAGCGGGATCCCCCAGTCCTCTGCGATGATGCGGAAGGTGTGCTCCGCCAGGCGGATCGCACCCGCGGTCGTGTAGTGGACTCCGTCGTCGAGGCGCATGTCGACCAGGTTGCCGTCGGCGTCGGGCAGGTACTCGCTGTAGCCGCCGTCCGGGCCCGTGAACAGCGACCAGGCCTCGACGAACGTCACCCGGGGATGGGCCTCGGCGAGCTCCTCGTAGATGCCGTTCATGAGCCTGACCCGCTCCTGGAAGGACTCGGAGGAGACGATCGGCATGCCCATCCAGTAGACCCAGTGGCCGCGCTCCTCGAGCATCGTCATCACCTCGTCGACCCGGCGCCGATACTCCTCCTCCCACTCGGGGGTGCCGAAGTCGATCCAGGACCCGTCGGGCATGTAGATGGCCTGGGCGTCGTTGCCCCCGAAGTAGAGGACGAACACGTCGGGGTCGAGCTCTTCGCTCACCTGGCCCAGCCGCTGCGGCCAGTCGATGAAATCGGGACGGGACAGCCCCGACTCGAACTCGTAGACGACCTCCGACTCCACCAGGCCGGTGCGGGAAGCCCGGTTGTCCAGCATGGGACCGAACTGGCCCACCATCGAGTCGCCGCCGATGTACATGACGAGGGGATCCTCGGCGGTCACCTCCCTGCGGGTGTCCGAAGGCGGCGTCGTTGCGGGGACGGTCGTAGCCGGCGCCGAGGTGGGAGGCGGGGCCGTCGTCGGGGGCGCTGCCTCCTGCGGCTCGGGGCGCTCCCGGCCGAGCATCGAATCGATCAGCATCCGCGGCCGATCGAGGAACAGGAAATGGGAGACCGAGGCGATCGGCTCCATCAGCGCCACCCCCACGGTCCGCTGCCATCCCGGCTCCTGGCGCTGGGCGGTGCGGAGGATGTCGGGGGCGTTCAGCAGCAGCCCGATGAGGAGCGACGTGACGACGATGAGGATCACGATCCCGGCGGGGATCGTGGCCCTCTCCTCGGTCGGCCGCTCGGTCGGTGGTGCTTCTTCGACAGCCATCAGAACTGGAAGTAGATGAACGGTGCCACGCCCTCCGGGCCCAGCCCGTCGAGCAACAGGAGCGCCAGGGCCAGCGCGGCGGTCATCGCCGCCGGGCGCAGCCGGCTGAACGAGTCGACGAGCGAGACGCGGAGGTCGGACGGGATGAACTGGACGCCGATCCCGCCGATGACGAGGGCCAGCACCGCCGGCGTCACCGACGGCGCCGGCCCCCAGTCGAGGAGGCGGCTGAGGATCTCCCCCACGCGCCCCATGGAGTCGGCGCGGAAGAGGATCCAGCCCAGGCAGACGAGGTGGAAGGTGGCGAGGCGGCGCAGCGTGCGCCTGCCGGGAGTGTCGGGCTCGGGCCTGGCGCGGGTCTCTGTCCGCCACCGTTCCCAGGCGAGCAGGGCGCCGTGGTAGCCGCCCCAGATGACGAACGTCCAGGCGGCGCCGTGCCACAGCCCCCCGAGCAGCATGGTGAGCATGAGGTTGCGGTACGTCGTCGCTCTGCTGCCACGATTACCGCCCAGCGGGATGTACAGGTAGTCCCGCAGCCACCGGCTCAGCGTCATGTGCCACCGGCGCCAGAAGTCCTGGATCGACAGGGCGGTGTAGGGGTTGTCGAAGTTGTGGGGGAACCGGAAGCCCATCAGCCTCGCCACCCCGATGGCGATGTCGGTGTATCCCGAGAAGTCGGCGTAGATCTGGACGGCGTACCCGTAGACGCCCACCAGCACCTCCAGGGCGGTGAACTGGGACGGGCTGGCGAACATCGGGTCGACGATCGCCCCGGCCAGGGTGTTGGCCACCACCACCTTCTTGAACAGCCCGCCGACTATGAGGGCGAAACCGCCGGCGGCGTCCACCCGCCGGGGGTCCTTGCGGGTGTACATCTGGGGAATGAACTCGGTGGAGCGGACGATCGGGCCCGCCACGAGCTGCGGGAAGAACGCCAGGTAGACGGCGAAGTCGAGCAGCGGGGCCGGCGTCTCTCTCCCCCGGTACACGTCGATCACATACGACATCGCCTGGAACGTGAAGAACGAGATCCCCACCGGGAGGGTGATCTCCAGCAGCGGGAGGGGGACGTCGATCCCGAAGGTGCGGAAGAAGTTGATGATCGACGTGACGAAGAAGCCGTAGTACTTGAACCAGGCGATGATCCCGAGGTTGGCGGCCACCGCCCCGGCCAGCACGAGGCGGCGTGACCGCTCGTCTCTCGACCGGTCCATCAGCACGGCCGCCGCCTGGTTGAGGAGCGTGGAGGCGATGATCAGGAACACGAAACGCCAGTTCCACGACCCGTAGAAGAACCAGCTGGCCCCGAGCATGAACAGCTTCCACTGCCGGCGGTGAGGCAGCAGCAGCCAGTTCGCCGTCAGGACGACGACGAAGAAGATCGCGAACTGGATGGTGGGGAACAGCATTTGAAGGGGGCGACGCGATGCTACAGAGGTCGGGCTACAAGGCTCGGCAACCGCCGTCCACTAACCTCAATCGATCGCGAAGAACGACTTCCCCATTCGATGACCCAAGCCGACGCCGACTACGAGCTGCCCTCCAGTCCCGGGCCGCGCCCTCGATATCGCCTCACCCGTCGGGGCAAGGTCGTCTTCACCGTCCTTCCCCTCGCCATCCTCGCCTCTATCTGGCTCCTGACCAGCGGCGGGGGCGGTGTCCAGATCGCCGGGCTGGAGAACGGCGCGGTGATAGGGCCGCCGCAGGCGAACGTCACGATCGAGCTGGCCAAGGAGACCGACCCGGCCGCAGTGACGGTGACCGTCGACGACGAGGAGCTCGAGGCGGCGCAGTCCGCTCCCAACGCCTTCGTCGTCGACCTGAGCGGGCTGCCCGACGGGGAGCATCGTCTCACCGTCGTCGTGGACCGCAGTTTCCCGTTCCGGTCGCTGCGGGCCGCCCGGGAGTTCGTGCTCGACACCACACCCCCTTCGATCGAGGTCCTCTCCCCCACCGACCCGGTCCCCGTGAACCAGGAGGTGACCGTGTCGGTCCGGGTCGCCGCCGACGACATCGCCGCCGTCACCATCGACGGGGAGCAGGCGGCCCCCGACGAGAACGGGACCATCTCGAAGACGTACCCGGAGCCCCCCGACGCCGGCGTGGTCATAACCGCCACCGATGCCGTGGGCAACACCGCCGAAGAGCTGGTGCCGATAGAGCTGGCCCTCGCCGGCGCTCCCGGTGCCCCACCGATGATCGGCGTCCACGCCACGGGCTGGACCTGGGCGACGCCCGAGCTGAAGGACCCGATCATGGAGATGATCGACGCCGGGCTGATAAACACCGTGGAGCTCGACTTGAAGGACGAGGGCGGCGACGTGTGGTACGACACCGGGGTCGAGCTCGCCCACGAGATCGGCGCCGTCACCGAGTTGTACGACCTCGAGCAGGCCGTCGAGGAGCTCCACGCCAAGGGCGTGCGGGTGGTAGGGCGGATCGTCAACTTCCGCGATCCCCGGCTGGCCAACTACGCGGTGGAGAACGGGCACCTGGACTGGGTCATCCAGAATCCCGACGGCTCCGCCTACGGCCAGTACGGCGGCTTCACGAACCCCTTCGATCCCGACGTCCGGGAGTACAACATGGCGCTGGCCGAAGAGGCGGCCCGCCTCGGCGTCGACGACATCATGTACGACTACGTCCGCCGGCCGGACACGCTCCAGGAGATCGTCTACCCGGGCCAGGACGGGGAGCCGGAAGACGCCATCGTCAGCTTCCTCGCCGAGAGCCGGGAGCGGGTCCACGCCGCCGGCGCCCGGCTGGCGGCCGCCGTGTTCGGCATCGCCGCCACCCGCCCCCACGAGGTCGCCCAGGACATCCCTCGCATGGCCGCCGAGGTCGACTACATCGCCCCGATGATCTACCCGTCCCACTGGGGACCGGGCGAGTACGGCGTGGAGAACCCCAACGCCCAGCCCTACGACATCACGTTCCGGTCGCTGTCCGACTTCGTGCAGCAGGTCGAGGGCACCGGGGCCTTCATCGTCGCCTGGGTGCAGGACTTCTCCCTGGGGATCGAGTACGGCGAGGCCGAGGTCCGAGCGCAGATCGACGCCGCCCGCGACGCCGGCGTCGAGCACATCCTGCTCTGGGACGCGGCCACGACCTACACGCGGGCCGCCCTCGACCCCATCGGGGAATGACCTCAGCCGACCGGCAGGGTCCAGCCGTGGACGTCTTCGGCCCGTCCGACCTGGGTGTCGATCAGCGCCTGGCGTAGCTCGAGGGTGTGACGCCCCGCCGCGCCGTCCCCCACGGTGATCTCGGCTCCGTCGACGATCAAGGTGCCCACCGGTGCCAGCACCGCCGCCGTCCCCGACAGCGCCACCTCTCCCTTCTCGCACCAGGAGACGAGCTCGTCGACGGTGACCGGCCGCTCCTCTACCCGCAGCCCCCGGTCGGAGGCCAGGATGAGAATCGACTCCCGGGTGACCCCTTCGAGGATCGACCCGTCGGCCGGTGGGGTGATCACGCGGTCGGAGGAGATGAGCATGACGTTCGAGGCGCCGGTCTCCTGGACCCGGCCGTCGGGGGCGAACAGCACCTGGGCGACGTCGTAGGCCGCCCGCGCCTCCATCGTCACACCCAGGGCCATGGCGTAGTTGGCACCCGTCTTGACCGCGCCGAACTGCTCGGTGGTGCGGCGGCGCTTCTGCTCCACTGCGATCCGCAGCGGACTCACCCCGTCGGCGAAGTAGTCGCCTACGGGACTGGCGAGCACGTACAGCAAGGCCTCGGTGGTGGGTGATCCGGCGGCGCCGATGTTCGCCGCGGTGCCGATCAAGGTCGGGCGGAGATAGAGCGACCCCGGCGTCGGCGGGACCTGGTCGAGGTTCGCCTCGACTGCGTCCACGATCATGCCGAGCACCAGGTCGGCAGGAGGAACCGGCAGCCACAGACGCTCAGCGCTCGCCCGGAGCCGGTCGACGTGGCGCTGGGGCCGGAAGATCCTCACCACGTCGTCGATTCCCCGGTGCGCCTTCAACCCCTCGAAGCATGCGCTGCCGTAGTGGAGCACGTGAGCCCCGGGGTGGAGCGAGAGCGGCCCGGTCGGCCGGCGGTGCGGTTCCGACCACTCCCCGTTCTCCCAGCGGGCTACGGTCATCGTCTCCCCGAAGGCGGTTCCGAACGGGGGCAAGGCGGGCTTCTCGTGCGCAGTCACCCCGAAAGGATGCCACGGCCGCGACCTCCCCCGGACAGGATTTCGGCCGTCACCGGAGGCGGCCCCACCCCATACAATGGGCAGGCCATGCCCTCTCCCATCCGCGACGCCTCCGTGTCCGATTTCGCCCAGACCGTCTTGGAGCGTTCCCACGACGTCCCGGTGGTGGTCGACTTCTGGGCGGCTTGGTGCGGGCCGTGCCGGGTGCTCGGACCGGTCCTCGAACGACTCGCCCACGAATCCGGCGGCCAGTGGGAGCTGGTCAAGGTCGACGTCGACCGCAACCAGGCCCTGGCGCTGCAGTTCGGCGTGCAGGGGATCCCCACCGTCATCGGCTTCCGCGATGGCCAGCCGGTGGCCCGGTTCACCGGCGCCCTCCCCGAGGAGTCGGTCAGGCAGTGGCTGCGGGGCCTGGTCCCCACCGCCGCCGACCGGGCGGCCGCCGAAGGCAACGTGGCCCTGCAGGCGGGGAGGCTGGAGGAGGCCGAGGCCGCATTCCGGCGGGCGCTCGAGTCCGACCCGGCCCACCAGGGTGCGGCGGTGGGCCTGGCGACCCTCCTGATCGACAGGGGCGAGCTGGACGCCGCCGAAGCGGTGCTGGCGCCGGTCCCTGACGGCGACGAGGTCGGCCGTCTCCGCTCGACGATCAGGACCAAGCGCGGAGCAGGCGACTTGGCGGAACTGCGCCGACAGCTCGAGGCCGATCCGTCGAACCCCCGGGCCCGCCTCGCCTACGCCCGCGGCCTCGCCGCCGACGGCCAGGCGGAGGCGGCGATGGACGAGTACCTGCTGGTCATCGGCGACGGCGACCCGGAAGCGGCCGAGGAGGCCCGCAAGGCCATGCTCGATCTCTTCCAGACGATCGACGACCCCGAGCTCGTCTCGACGTATCGGCGCAGGCTGGCCTCGGCGCTGTTCTGATCAGGCCCTTCCCAGGCGGCTGTCTACCGCCTGGATCTCCTCCGGGCTGAGCGGCCCTCTCTCCGCTGCGGCGACGCATTCGGCCAGCTCCTCGCGGTTCTTCACCCCGAGGACGACCGTGTCGACTCCCTCGATGGACAGGGCGTAGCGGTGGGCCAGGGACGCGGTCGACTCTCCCATCTCGGCGGCGAGCCGGCGCAACGGCGCCGCCCGCTCGAAGTCGATCTTGGCCGGATGGTCGTCGTCGAGCGGGCGGTCGATCGCATCGGTGAGAGCCCCGGCCTGCACCGCCCGGATGCCCATGACCGCCGTCCCTCGTTGCCGGACCCGCCGGATCATCGCCCGGCGGTCGAACTCCTCGCCGGTCCAGTCCATGTCCCCGGGGGCATCGAGGGCGTTGGCGATCATCTGCGCGACCTGGGGGCGAGGCGACTCCGAGAACACGGTTGCGAGCACCCCGGGGAACTGGACGGCGGTGATGCCCCACGCCCCGATCCGGCCACGTGCCACCAGGTCATCCAGGGCCGACCGCACCTCGTCGAGGTACAGGTCGAGTGAGACCGTCCAGCCGGTCCGCTCCGGGTCGGGTTGGGGGGTGATCTGGCTGTGGAGCAGGAACACGTCCACGAAGTCCAGGCGGAGGCGCCGCAAGCTGTCGTCGAGGCCTTCTTCGAGCACCCTGGCGACGTCGCCACGGTCGTCGTTGCCGACGTGGCGCTTGGTGAGGACCCTCACCCTGTCCGGGAGGCGGCCGTCGAACGCCTCTCCAACGACCGTCTCGGCTTCGCCGTCCCCGTAGGTGGGAGCGACGTCGATGAGGGTGATGCCCGACTCGACTGCCCGGCGGACGGTGGCGACGGATTCCTCGCGGCTCGTGGCGCCCCAGACCTGTCCGATGCCCCCTCCTCCCATCGTCAAGGCGCTCACCGGCCACAGGCCGCCGAACATCCGCATCTCCATCCCGGGCCCCTCCTCAGCGCCGCTCGATCAGCTGGGCTTGGTTGATGTGGCCGAAGCGGCCTTTCAGGTCGTACACGGCGCTCTCGTTGACTCCGATCCCCGTGGATACCTGATCCACCCATGATCGCATGCCGATCCACTCCCCGTCGGGGAGACGGTGGATGTACAGCGTGGTGTCGGGATTCACGTATAGCCAGCGCTTCGGGTCCAAGGCCTGGGAGTTGCCGTTCGACAGGTCGGACATGATCGCCGCCCGCTGGAAGGGCGATACGGTCTCGCCTTCCACCAGGTCGACTGTCAGGCGGAACCACGACTCCCCCACCACGGGTCGCACGAAAGACTCTTCGGCGCTGCGGATCTCGATGGCGTCCGTGTGGAAGCGAAGCAGGCTCTCGTCGCCGCCGAAGAAGCTCCTCAGGTCGAGGAGCGGAAGGTCCTCGGGATGATCCGCCGGAAGCGGGTCCTCGCCTCGGGTGCCACGGAGCTCGTCGGCATCCTGTTCGGACACCCGGATCTTCAACGCCGTCGCCCTTCCCAACTCCCGGCCGTCGGAGAGGAGCCGCGCTTCGACCACCTGGATGCGCCGGCCGTCGCGGATCACGTCGGTTTCGATGTGCAGCGGGGCGAGCGGTACCTCCCGGAACAGGTCGATGGTCAGACGCACCACCTGCATCGGAGCCGCGGTGGGCACCGTCTCGATGGCTCGTGCCAGGATCCCGGCCGGCGGGCTGCCGTGCTGGGCTTCGTCGGACCATCCTCCCCGGGTGAGCTCGGTGGGGATCAGGGCGTCCCCGTCGAGGACGAACAGGCTTCGGGTCATCGCCGGGATCTTACGGGCCTGGAGGCGGCGTCACGGTACCCTCCGCGGCGCCGTAGGATGCGGAGCATGTTCGGTCCCCTGAACGGTGTGCGGACGGCGCTCGTGATCGGAGCGGGGCTGGCGGCGGTGGTCGGGGCGATCCTCGGCCATTGGGCGGTCACCGCGGTGCTCGGTCTCGCCGTCGCCATCCACGGCCTCGGCTGGCTGTACTTGTACCGGCGCCACCAGCAAGAGCTCAGAGGCCAATGAACTCGGCCGTGGCGGCGGCGATACGGTCGGCAGCCGCCCGGGTCTCGCTCTCCTGGCGGACGATGTCGCCTTCGGCCTCTCCGGGCAGGTCCACGTAGATCTTCAGCTTCGGCTCGGTTCCCGAGGGCCGCACCAGCACCCGGCCCCCGCCTTCCAGGGTCATCTCGACCAAGTCGGCTGCCGGCAGCCAGCGGGGACGCTCTTCCGCCCCGGTCCGGAAGTCCCTCACGGAGACCACTTCCCGCCCATCCAGGTGGGTGGGAGTCGTCTCACCCAAGCGGCGCATGGCGGCGGCGATCTCGGCCACACCCTCCGTTCCCGGACGCACCAGGCTCAGCTGCGTCGAGACCCACAGGCCGGCTCGCCGGTACAGGTCGGCCATCCGGTCGGACACCGTTGCGCCCTCGTCGCGCAGAGAGGCCGCCAGGTCCATGAACACGAGGCCGGCCGACAGCCCGTCTTTGTCCCGGACGTGGCCCCCGACCGTGTAACCCAGCGCCTCCTCGTAGCCGAAGACGAACGTGCCGACGCCCTGTGCCTCCAGGTCGAGCGCGGCGTTGGCGATCCACTTGAAACCGGTGAGCGTCTGCTCGAAGTGGGCTCCGTAGGCGTCAGCGACCGTCCGGAGCATGGGAGACGACACGATGGAGTTGATCACGATGGGCCGGTCGGTGCCCGACCAGTTCTGGAGCAGGTAGTCCGCCAACAGGACGCCGATCTGGTTGCCGGTCAGCGGTTTCCAGCTCCCATCGCCCGCCGGGATCGAAACCGCCAGCCGGTCGGCGTCCGGGTCGTTGGCGAGCACGAGGTCGGCGCCGATGCGGCTTCCCAGCTCCTGGACCAGGTCCATCGCCCCCGGCTCCTCGGGGTTGGGGAATGCCACCGTGGGGAAGGCGCCGTCGGGATCTCGCTGCTCGGCCACCGCCTCGACGTTCGGGTAACCGGCGTCGGAGACGAGCCGCTGGAACGTCTTCCATCCCACGCCGTGGATGGGGGTGTAGGCGATCACCATGGAAGAGCCTCCCCGGCGCGGGCGCACCGCATCCACGTCGCGCCGGTAGGCGGCGTATACCTCGTCGTAATCGAGCCTCCGTGCCGGGCTGTCGGGGCCGGTGGCGTCCTCCACCCGGGGCACGTCCTTGGCCGGTCCCACCCGGGCGATGGCGTCGGCTATGGCCCGATCGACGGGTGGGATGATCTGGGCCCCGTTGCTGTCGTAGACCTTGTACCCGTTGTCGGCCGGCGGGTTGTGGCTGGCGGTGATCACCACGGCGGCAGCCGCCCCTGTCCGCCGGGCCGTGTAGGCGACGATCGGAGTGGGGACCGGTTCGGGGAAATAGCTGACCTCGATCCCCGCCGCCAGGAGCACCCCCACCGTGTCGGCGGCGAACTGCGGTGAGGAGGGACGGGCGTCGAAACCGACCACCACGTGGCCCGATCGCTCCCGTCGGAGGAAGTCGGCGAGACCGGCCGTCGTGCGGATGACGACCGCCCGGTTCATGCGGTTGGAGCCGGCCTCCACTGCCCCGCGGATCCCGGCGGTCCCGAACTCGAGCACTCCCCCCATCCGCTCTTTCAGCTCCTCCCACTGCTCCTTCTCGAGCAGTTCGGTCAACTCCTGGCGGGTAGCGGGGTCGGGATCACCTTCGATCCATTCGCGGGTCCGTTGCGCCAATTCGCTGTGGTCCAACATCGGTTCCACGGTATCGCGGCCGCGCCGGACAAGGCGCACGAGCCGCGGTATCTTGCCCGCATGCGCCTGCACAGCCCCAACTTCGCAGACGGTGAACGCATCCCGGCAGAGTGCGCGTTCGCGGTCCCCGACCCCGACGAGCACATCGCCTTCTCCGACAACCGCAACCCCGGACTGGAATGGGACGACGTTCCCGAGGGAACCCGCTCGTTCGCCCTCCTGTGCGTCGACCGCGACGTCCCGTCGGTGCCCGACGACGTCAACAAGGAGGGCAGGGTCGTTCCCGCCGACCTGCCCCGGGTCGAGTTCGTCCACTGGGTCCTCGTCGACATCCCCGCCGACGTGCGCAGGATCGAAGAAGGGGCCTTCTCACGCGGCGGACCCGTTCCCCGCGGCAAGGAAGGCCGCCACGACGGGCCACGCGAGGGCGTCAACGACTACACCGGCTGGTTCGCCGGCGACCCCGACATGGAGGGAACCTATCGGGGATACGACGGACCGTGCCCGCCGTGGAACGACAGCATCGTCCACCACTACACGTTCACTCTCTACGCACTCGATGTCGAGTCGTTGCCGGTGGCGGGCAACTTCACCGCCGCCGACGTGCGGAAGGCGATGGAGGGACACGTCCTCGCCGAGGCGTCGCTCACGGGCACGTACTCGCTCAACCCGGACGTCGCCTGACAGTCAGCCGGCGTACTCGGAGCGCTGCCAGCGCCACATGTCGGCGCACATGTCCTCGATGCTGAGCTTGGCGCGCCATCCGAGGTCGCGGGCGGCCTTGTCGACGGCGGCCCATGTCTCGGCCACGTCTCCGGGTCGGCGCCCGACGATCTCGTAGGGGATGGTCACCCCGGTGGCGGTCTCGAACGCCCTGATGAGCTCCAACACCGACGTGCCCCGGCCCGTTCCGAGGTTGTAGACGAGGAACGCCCCCGGGTCGGTCATCGCCTCGAGGGCGGCGACATGGCCCTCGGCGAGGTCGACGACGTGGACGTAGTCGCGGACGCCGGTGCCGTCGACGGTCGGGTAGTCGTCGCCGTAGACGGGGAGCCGGTCGAGCTTGCCGGCCGCCACCTGGGCGATGTAGGGCATGAGGTTGTTGGGGATCCCGGCGGGGTCCTCTCCGATGAGCCCGCTGGGGTGGGCGCCGCACGGGTTGAAGTAGCGGAGCAGGGCGACGCTCCAGCGCCCGTCGGCGGCATGCAGGTCGGTCATGACCTGCTCCATCATCACCTTCGTCCACCCGTAGGGGTTGGTGGCCCGGCCGACAGGTGAGTCCTCGGTGACCGGGACGGTCTCGGGGTCCCCGTAGACGGTCGCCGACGACGAGAAGACGATGCGGCGGACGTCGTGGCGGTCCATGACCCGCAGCAGGCTGATGGTGCCGCCGACGTTGTTGTCGTAGTAGTCGAGGGGCTTCTCGACCGACTCGCCGACCGCTTTGAGAGCGGCGCAGTGGATCACCGCGTCGTACGGGTTGCCGGCGAACACGGCGCTGAGGCGGGCGACGTCGCGCACATCGACCTCGTGCACTTCGATGTCGGTGCCGACGATGCGGCCGATCCGTTCGGGGACGTCGTGTTTGGCGTTGACGAAGTTGTCGACGATGACGGGCTCGTGGCCCGCTTCCGCCAGCGCCACGCAGACGTGGCTGCCGACGAAACCGGCCCCGCCGGTGACCATGACTCGCATCGGCACGATGCTACGCCTCGAGGGACGGAACCGACACGTTCTCGACGGCCGGCACGGTCAGCCGGAACGTGGCCCAGCCGTCCTCGTAGAGGTAGTCGAGGTCGCCTCCCATCAGGCGGGCGAGACGCCTGGCCACGGCCAGGCCCAGTCCCACCGACCCCTGCTTGACCGGCGTGTCCGAGGCACGCCCATACGGCTCGAAGATGCGCTCCACGTCGGCGGGCGGCACCCCGTCGCCGTCGTCCTGGACGACGACCCGCACCCATCCGTTCTGCTGGCTCACGCCGACCCTGACGTTGGCGCCTCCGTGCCGCTCGGCGTTGCTCAAGAGGTTGCGGACGATCTGGCGGAACCGCTGGGGGTCGACCCACGCCGCCACTTTCTCGTTGGGCAGGTCCCAGGTGGCGTTCGTCGAGTAGATGGCGGCGAGGTCGGCGAGCTGGGCGACGACGTCGACGTTTTCGGGCACCACCGCCACTTCGCCGACGTCGGAGCGGACCGCCACGAGGAGGTCCTCGACCAGCGCCGTCATCTCGGCGGCCTGGTGGGCGATGAGGGTGATCAGGTCGTGCCGCTCCTGCTCACCGAACTCCTGGTAGCCGTCCCGCAGCTCTTCTGCCAGGCCGACGATCCCCGTGAGCGGGTTGCGCAGCTCGTGGGACACGGTGGCGACGAAGACGTCTTTGGCGGTGATCAGCTCCTCGAGCCGGCGCTGGGTCTCCTTCACCTGGGTGAGGTCACGGGCGATCGTCGCCAGGTACGTCTCGCCGTCCCGGCCCAGGTGGGTCGTGATGACCGCCCACAGAGGCGTCGCCCGGCCGTGCCAGTCCTGGATCGTCACCTCCCCCGACCAGCCCCGTGACCCGAGCAGGGAGCGAGCCCATTCCGGGTCGATGCCGGGCAGCACCTCGGAGAAGTGCGGACGCTGCCTCACCCGATCCCTGGACAACCCCAGGAAGCTGCGGGCGGCGCCGTTGGCGTAGCGGAGGCGCTCGTGGTCGTCGAAGACGACGACCAGGTCGGTGGTGGACTCCAGCACCCCCGAGAGGATCGACGACGACAGCGAAGCGGAGACTTCGGCGGTGATGTCGATGAGGACGCCTTCGTAGTAGAGCACGGCACCGTCTGCGTCGTACACGGCCCGGGCCGTGTCCCTCACCCACACGATCGACCCGTCGCGCCGTCGGAGCCGGGCTTCGAAGTCGCGGGAGATCCCCTTTTCCTCCACTTCCCGGCGCCATTGCAGGCGACGCTCCGGGTCGGCGTAGGCGAGAACGGCGGCGTTGTCGCTGGCGAGGAGCTCCTCGGGGCTCGAGTATCCGAGGAGGTCGGCGGTCGCCTGGTTGGCGGCGAGGATCCTGCCGTCAGCGGTCGACCGATAGAGGGCGACGGGGAGACGCTGGAACAGGTCGTTCAGCTCTCCGCTGGGCGTTGACACGTGCATTCCTCCCTCTTATCGGCATTCAGCCGTGCATTTCTGAACTAATCGTATGACCAACTTCTCGAACGGCCCCGGGCAAAACCTCCGCAAAGCGAAAAGCCGCCACACGTTCGTACCGGTCCGCGTCCACCACGACGACGGGCATGGCGCGCCCGTACAGCTCTCGTGCCACCACTGCCCCCAGCACGATCACCGGGTCCCGGTCGAGCAACACTACTGCAGCCGGCGCCGTCTCTGCCCTTACCATCTCGGCGATCACCGACGACGTCGACGACGACCCCCGGGAATGGGCCATCACCAATACCTTTGCGGTCACCGTCTCACCGGCCTGCGGGTGGTGCCGGTCGACGATGACACCGGTGGCGGTGTCGACCCCGCCCCAGAACGAGAGCGGCTCGTCGAGGCGGAGGACGGGGCCGCGGCCGTAGCCGGCGACGAGGGTCGTCACCATGTGATCACCGCTTCCCCGGCGACCGCGCTCTCCACGCAGTCTTTGGCCGACCCGAACACCACCCGCACCCCGAGGTTGGCCGGGGCGTAGTACGCCCACTTGGCCGAGTCGGTCATCACCACCTCTGTCCCGGGAGCGAGGATCGGGGTTATGTACGTGCAGGTGTCGGTGACGATGCGGACGCCGCAGGCCTCGAGCTCCGGTCCCCGCCCGAAGTCGTCGAGGGCGGCTCGGGAGGTGTTGACGTAAAGCGGCAGCCGGCAGCGCCGCCCGTCCAGCAGCGACCGGAGTCGTTCCAGCTCCCGGCTCGAGTAGTGCGGCGTGCCGACGCAGACCGCGTCGATCTCCGCCCCATCGGCTCCCCCCAGCTCGATGCGGGCCTGTTCGAGCATGGCTGCGGTCACGGTCACGGCCTCCAGGTCGGCCAGTTCGTCGAGTGTTGGAGCCTCCGGCGTCGAGCCGACCGCGTGGAACATGGCCACCGACCCGGCCGAGGCCGCCGCCGCTCCCAGCGCCTTCAGATGGTCCTCGCCCGTGGAAGGCGGCAGCCCGGTGATGGCGGCGACGCGGGTGTCGGCGACTCGCCCGAGGACGTGGCCCAGCAACGGGTAGAGCGCTTCGTTGGCGGCGAGGGCGTCCGTGAGCCCGTCGGCCCTCACGACCAGGCTGGCGCGGCGCCCTTCGTCGGTGTGCAGCCCCACCTCGGGAGCCCGTCCGGTCACCGCCGCGCATATGTCGAGGAAGTCTCCGTAGCGTTCGGTGCGGGCGCCCAGCACGGAGTTGGCGAACACGATGGCGTTGGATTCGCCCCAGGCGATCTGGGAGCCCAGCCGGGGGCGCTCCGGCAACTGATAGGGGGCGCACGTCCAGGTGGGCCGGCAACCCAGCGCCACGTAGGCGTCCATCAGCGCCTTCGCCTCATCCGCCGTGCGGCGGTCGAGCCGCACCAGCTCCGGGTGGAGGAGGTCCAGGGACGACACGTTGAGCGTGGTGGGAACTCTCACCCGGGCTCCCCCGTCGACCAGCGCCCGGGCGAAGTCGAGGCCGGAGGGCCCGTGGTAGAGGCAGCCGTCGACGTGAGCGGACTCGATGTCGAGCAGGCGCCCGGCACCCATCGCTTCGGCGGTGGCGACGAGCACCCGCATCGCCAACGCCACCCCCTCTCCTTCCTCCCCCGCCAGCATCGCACGGTCCGCCGCGGTGAGCTGGAGGCCCATCGTCGTTCAGAACCCGAAGTCGAGCTGGTCGCCGGGCCGGCGATGACGCTCGATGCCGTTCCAGACGAGATGGTCCATGAAGACCCAGCTCCGGCGGTGGACGGAGCTCGGCCCCCACGCCTGGAGGGCCGCCTTGTGGACCGGGCAGGGATACCCCTTGTTGGCTTCGAAGTTGTAGTAGGGGAACTCGGATGCGAGCCGGCGCATGAGCCGGTCCCGGGTGACCTTGGCCAGCACCGAGGCCGCCGCGATCGACAGCGACAGCCGGTCGCCGCCGACGATCTTTTGGGCACCGCCCACGAAGTCCCAGTTGCCGTCAACGAGGACGGCGTCGGGAGTGAGCCCCAGCCCGGCGATGGCCCGCCGGGCGGCGAGACGCTGAGCCTCCGACATCCCCAGCTCGTCGCATTCGGCCGGGCTGGCGTGGCCCACCGACCAGGCCCGCACCCAGCCGGCCACCCTCTCGAAGAGGGCTTCGCGTTCGGCCTCGGTGAGGAGCTTCGAGTCGCGGACCTTGTAGACGCGGCGGTCGGGCGGGATCACCGCCGCCCCCACCGATATGGGCCCCGCCCATGCTCCGCGCCCCACCTCGTCGACTCCCACCACGACTTCCGCGCCCGCTTCCCACAGCCCGCGCTCGTACGCCAGGCCCGGTGCCTTGGCGCGGATCGCCCGGCGCAGCTTGGGGACGGTCACCCGCCACAGGGTAGAGAACCGCGCCGACGGAGGTGGTAACCGTCAGTTGAGCCGGGGGTCGATCGGGTGGGTGGACCAGATCGCCGCCTGTCCCCCTTCCCGTCGCAGGAGCTTCCGCCACAGGTCGCGGGGAAACGGCCCCAGGATGTCTTCTGCCGGGGCGTCGGTCACCAGCCAGGCCCCTTCGGCGATCTCGCCCTCCAGCTGGCCGGGCCCCCACCCCGACTGGCCGACGAACAGGCGGGCGCGCACCGGTCCGTCGGGGGGCGTCATGTCGGTGGCGACCTCGACCCGCCCGCCGGCGTCGATCAGCACCACGCCGCTGTCCTGGGCCACGGGACCGCCCCAGAAGACCGTGGGAGGAGCGGCGAGGACGGAGCGCCACTCGGGAAGATGGGCGACGGTGGGCTCGTCGGTGGGCCGGTTGAGGATCACACCGGCCGCTCCCTCTTCCGGCTCGTGGGCGTAGATGTAGACGACTGTGTGGATGAAGTTCGGATCCCTGATCAGAGGTGTCGCGATCAGCAGTCGACCACTGAATGACATCGTCCAATAGTCGCATACCATCGCAGCACGATGCTTCGGGTCCTGACCTCGAACCTGTACAACGGCGGCGCCGACCCCTCCGGCTACGCTCGCCTGCTCGAGCGCGTCGACCCCGACGTCGTGGCCGCCCAGGAGCTGTCCTCCGACCTCGCCGAGGTCATCGGCTCCAGGTTCGATCACGGCCTCCTCGCCCCCGCCGACGACTTCAAGGGAATGGGCCTCGCTTCGCGTCACCCGATCGAGGTGGCGCGGGTGCCCCTCCCCCACCGCGACGCCCTCGTCGGTTCCAACGGGATCACGATCTGGTGTGTCCACCTCGCCAACCCGGTCGACCGCCCTCCTCCCATCCGGGCGAGGCGCCAGCAGGTCCGCCGGATAACGGACGAGATCGCTGCCACCGACGGCCCCACCCTCTTGGTGGGCGACCTCAACGCCACCCCGTTGTGGCCGGCCTACCGGCGCCTGCGCACCCAGTTGGACGACGGGGTCGCCGACTGGGCCCGGCGCAACGGCCGCCGCCCGAGCCGGACGTGGGGGCTGCGTCCGTGGTGGCCGGCGGTCTTGCGGATCGACCACGCCCTGGTCCGCGGCCTCGTCGTGCTGAACACTTTCACCGTGCGCGTGCCCGGCTCCGATCACCGGGCACTGGTGGTCGACGTGGCCTGATCGGGAGAGCCGAGGCGGTCCCGTATCCATTGGGCGACCTCGGCGAGGATCTCCGGTCCTTCCGGTTCGTTGAACAGCTCGTGCCGGAGACCCGGGTAGAGCCGGCGCTCCACTCCGGCCACTCCCTCCAGGATCTCGCTCGCCGACGGCGGGACGATCGTGTCGTCGCCGCCGTGGAGCACCAGGGTCGGCACGCGGAGGCGGTCCACCGCGTCCCGGACGCGGGCCATGGCGGTGAACAGCTGGTGGCCCATCCGGGCGGTGGCGGACGTGTAGACGAGCGGGTCGGAGAAGTAGGCCTCCCCCACCGACGGGTCCCTCGACAATTGCTCTCCCTTCAGGGCGTTGGGCACCGGAAGGACGGGGGCGATGCGGGCGAGGACCGGAGCGAGCTTGTGCTGCCACGGCGCCCCGCCCCGAAGCGCCGGGGCCGACAGGACCAGCAGGTCGGGCCGCGGCCGCTCGGCGATGGCGTACTCGAGCGCGATCAGCCCGCCCATCGAATGCCCCAGCAGCACGACTGGCCGCCCCTTCGCCGCTTCGATCTGCTCCTGGACCTGGTCCAGGTAGAGAGCCCAGTCGGCGACGTCGCCGCGGCGGCCTCCGGTGGCGCCGTAGCCGATCAGATCCATGGCTCTCACGCCGTAGCCGTGATCGGCGAGGATGCCGCCGGTCCGCTCGTATCGGCCGCTGTGCTCGGCGATGCCGTGGACGATCACCACCTCGGCCGTCGGCTCCCCGTCGGGCGTCCACGTCCGCACGAGCTGCGTCCCCACCACGGGATGGGGGACCGGGACGGCGACGCTGGGACGGGGCATGGGCGGACTCTATCCGATCACCGCTTCGGCGAGCGCCTCGACGACCCGGTCATGGTCGCCGGCCGTGTGCTCCTCCCGCACCGTGACCACGATCCCCCCGCCGACGCCGGCCAGCGCCCTCATCCCCCGAATCCCAGCAGCGGCGCACCGGGCGACGATGGCCGACGCCTCCCGCGGCGTGACCAGGGGTATGGAGCGGGCGAATGGGCGGGCGAAGACCACGACGCCGGGAATCTGGGTGAGGCGGTTGGCCAGGCGGGCCGCCCCTCGCATCAGCTCCGTGGCCGACCGTCCGAAGTCTTCCGGCCCGATCGGGCGGTGCGCCCGGTCGACGAAGCCGACCGTCTCGGCGGGCAGCGGCAGCTCGGCGATCACCTCCGGGTCGCATTCGACCAGGCAGGGGACGTCGGGGAAGCAGCTCTCCACCACTCCCCACCGGTTGGGCTGGGCCACGATCACCGGCGGCTGGAACGGGCCGACCCAGAACGTGTGGCCGCCGACGACCAGCCGGTCGTGGGCGGGCAGGTCGGGCCAGAGGTGGGGGTCGATTCCTTCCGAGATGTCTACGGTCACCGGTGGAACGGCGGAGACGCCACCCGGGCGGGGACCCAGCGGCCCCGTATCTCCACCTCTGCCGGCTCCCCCACCGCCACCGGGGGCGACAGGTACGCCAAGGCGATTCCGGTGTCGCGGGCGGGGCTGATGTTTCCCGACGTCACCTCCCCCACGGACGAACCGCTCCGCACCGCATACCCGTGGCGGGGAATGCCCCGGCCCTCCATCACCAGCCCGGTGAGGCGACGGGACGGGCCGGTTTGGCGCTGGCATTCGAGGGCGGTCTTTCCCGGGAAGTCGTGGTCCCAGTCCACCGCGAAATCGAGACCGGCTTCGAGCGGAGTGGTGGTCTCGTCGATGTCGGAGCCCCACAGGGCGAGCCCGGCTTCCAGCCGGAGCGTGTCGCGGGCGCCGAGGCCGCACGGCACGGCGCCGGCTTCCAGCAGCTCCTCCAGGACGGGCCCGGCGGCTTCGATCGGCAGGCACACCTCTCCGCCTCGCTCGCCGGTGTAGCCGGTGCCGGCCATGCGGACGCCGTCGACTTCGAGGGTCCTGAAGCGCGCGGGTGCCTGCCCGAACGTCTCCTCGATCAGCCTGGGGGCGGCCGGGCCCTGGACGGCGAGCAGACAGGTGGAAGGCCGCAGATCGACGACGTGAGCTCCCCGGTCCTCGAGCGTGGCGCGGACCCGGTCGGCGTTGGCGGCGTTGGGCATCACCCAGTAGTGGTCCTCGTCCCATCGCCACACGACGATGTCGTCGACGATGCCGCCGTCGTCGTTGAGCAGCATCGTGTAGTGGGTGCGACCCGGCTCGTACTTGGCGACGTCGTTGGTGAAGAGGTTGCGCAGGATCTCGGTGCTGTTCGGACCGGTGACCTCCAGCCTCCCGAGGTGGGAGACGTCGAACACCCCCACGCCCTGGCGGACGGCACGATGCTCCTCGAGGACGGACTCGTATTGCACCGGCATCTCCCAGCCGCCGAAGTCGACGAAGCGGGCGCCGAGGCGGACGTGGAGGTCGTGGAGCGGAGACCTGGTCATCCGGCTCTGGAACCGCGATCCTCGAGTCGGGTGACGACGGGTTTTCCGGGCATGCGGGTCGGCGGTGGCAGCGCTTCGAGATGGTCGGGGTGGTCGAGCCCGTACTTCACGACGAGCTGGATGTAGTCCCGCTGGTAGAGGACCTTGCACCGGATGTCCGGGTACAGCTCCCGCAGGAGGCGCACCTTCCGGTTCTTCTTGGTGACGAGCTTCTGGCTCATCGTGGTGATCTCGATGTACAGGTCCTCTTCGGGCAGATAGAAGTCCGGGGTGAAGAACTGGCGCGGGTTGCCCTCCCGGTCCCAGGCGATGGGGAACGACCGCGGCTCGTACTCCCACGGGATCCCGTAGAAGTCCAGCAGGAGTGCGAACTGTCGTTCGCTGTTGTGAGCGAACTCGACCTCTTCGGCGCGGGGTCGTTCTTCGATGCTCAGTTGGCCCCTGCCTGGACGCTCGGGATGGCCGGCTCGGCCGCCTGGTGCTCGTCCGGGAACAGCTCGTGGATGGCGCCCGCCACCTCGTCCTGGACCGGGCCGACGGCGATGCCGAACACGCCCTGGCCGCGCCGCAGCACGTCCATCACCTCGTCGGCGCTGGTGGCGGCGTAGATGGTGCGGCCGTCGGAGAGCAACGTCACGTCGGTCAGCGGCTGGTCGCTGGCGAGCTGCTCTTTGAGGATCTCGACTGCCGAGCGGATCTTCTTCAGCGACATCCCGGCGTCGAGCAGCTGCTTGATGACCTTGAGCTGGACGACGTCGGTGAACGAGTAGAGCCGTTGGGACCCCGACCCGGAAGCCTGGCGCAGGGACGGCTCGAGGAGGCCGGTGCGGGCCCAGTAGTCGAGCTGACGATAGGTGATCCCGACGAGCTTGCAGACCTGCGGGGCGCGGTAGCCGAGCTCCTCCGCCCGGGCGGACTCAACGTTCTTGGTCGCTGTCTTGTCGGACACGTCCTCTCCTCTGCAGCAGCGGCCCGCCGCATCACGGCGCGCCGCGGGAAGCTCCGGTTTCCCTTCGGACCGCTGCTTACAGCAGCGTAATTCCGCGAGTGGAATCACGCTAACCCGACGCCGGGCGAGTTGTCAACAACCCCTGTGGAAAACTCGGTGGAACGGGGTGTCGACGGTCAGATGTCGCCTTCTTCGCGGAGGAAGTCCTCCACGGTGACGTCCTCGAGGAACTCCCGGAAGCGCTGGATCTGCTGCTCTTCGGATTCGTCCTCGATCTCGATCCCCGCCTCGGCGAGGACGGCGGGGTCGGCATACACCGGCGCTCCGGTGCGAACGGCGAGGGCGATGGAGTCGGACGGACGGGCGGACAGGTGGATCTCGCCGTTGGGGGTGTCGAGCACGAGGTCGGCGTAGAACACGCTGTCGCGCATCTCCGAGACGACGACTCGCGCCATCCTGGCGCCCAGTTCCTCGATGGCCATGACCATCAGGTCGTGGGTCTGGGGGCGCGGCGGCTCCACGTTCTCCATGGCGGTGGCGATGGCCGTCGCCTCCGCCGCCCCGATCCAGATCGGCAGATAACGCGGGCCGTCCTGTTCGCGCAGGAGGACGATCGGGGTGTTGGACGGCAACTCGACCCGGACCCCGACCACGGTCATCGCAACGGCATCGCCGGACATGACCTTCAGGTTATCAGTGGCGACGCTCAACCTGCGTTGGATAGAACTGGTCGTGGAGGGCGGCGGGGTCTTCGACGAGCCGCTCCATGTCGAGGACGGCCCACAAGGAATCCAGGTTGCGATAGTGGCCCTTCCAGTCGAGGCCGTAGCCGATCAGGTACTCGTCTCCGACCTCGAATCCGCGGTATTCGATCGGGACGTCGACCAGCCGCCGGCGGGTCTTGTCGACGAGGGTCGCCGTCGCCACGCTGGCCGCTCCCCTCTCTTCGAGCATACGACGCAGCACCGTGAGGGTGAGGCCGGTGTCGATTATGTCCTCGACGATGACCACGTGGCGACCCTCCACCGACTCGGCGGTGTCCAAGGCGATGCGGATGCGTCCCCCTTCCCCGAACCTGGAGAGGCCGAGGAAGTCGACTTCGATGGGGATGTCGATGGCTCGCACCAGGTCCGACAGGAACGGCAGCGAACCCACGAGGACCGCCACCAGGAGGGGCCTCCTGCCCTCGTAGTCGCGGGACAGGGCCGCCCCCAGCTCCGACACCCGGGCCGCGATCTCGTCGGCGGGGACCACCAGCGTGGCCGGTTCGTCAGCCACCGGTGCGGCGCTCCAGGACGTTGGCGATCCACCCGAACGCCTCCAGCAGCTGCGGCGGCTGGGAGTCGACCCGGCGGACGTTGGTCACCACGACCGGCTCCGGTTCGGGCTCGGGCTCCTCTTCGACCAGGCGGACCGGCTCGGGCGGTTCGTAGGTGCCGCTCGAGACCATCGCCACGGGCTTGAAGTGCTCGAACCCCCAGTCGAGGAGGCGGCTGGCGTCGGCGAAGTGGGCCCGCTCGCCCTCCGAGCCCATCACCACGGCGAACAGGGTGCGCCCGTCCCGGACGGCCCCGGTCACGAACACCAGCCCGGCCCGGCCGGTGAAGCCGGTCTTGATCCCGATGGTCCCGGGATACGTGTCGAGCATGATGTTGGTCGTCTGCAGGTACCGCTCGGTGCCGTCGGGGGCGTCGGGGAAGTCCATCTCCTTGGTCGTCGCCCACTCCCGGAACTCCGGGTAGCTCATCGCCGCCAGCCCCATCCGCAGCAGGTCCGATGCCGACGAGTAGTGGTTCTCTCCGTCGAGCCCGTGGGGGTTCTCGAAGTGGGTGTGCTCCAGGCCCATCGCCTTCGCCTCGGCGTTCATCATCTCGACGAACGCCTCGACGGTGCCGCCGACGTGCTCGGCCACCGCCATGGCGGCGTCGTTGGCGGAGCGGATGACCAGTGCCTGCAGCAGAAGGCGCATCGGCAGCTCCTCTCCCGGCACCAGGCCCACCTCTGCCTCTCCGACGTCCGCTGCCCGCTGGCTGACGGTGACCAGGTCGTCGAGGTCGCCGTACTTCAGCGCCACGAGGGCGGTCATGATCTTCGTCGTGGAAGCCATCGGCCGTTCGGCGTCCGGGTCGGAGGCCGCCAACACCAGCTCGGCGTCGGCGTCGTAGAGGATCCACGAGGCCGCGCTCACCGTCGGCTCGGGTGGCGTGAGCAGGCCGGCTTCCCGGGGCGGGTTGGGCACCTGGAGTGGTGCCGCTTCCGCCGCGGTGCCGACCCAGGCGCTGAGCAAGGCCGCCACCGCCAGGATGGCGGCGATTCTGCGTGATCTCATTCGTTCAGGAGGGCGCGGACTTCGGCCGCCAGGATCGCGCGATGCAGCGCCTGTACCGAATCAGTGCACGCCGCCAGCAGGTCCCTGGCCCGGGAACGGGCCTCCGCCGAGCCGGAGGCCAGGAGGTGGGCGGTGAGCTGGCGCAGCAGCTCGGACTCCCGCTGGGCGGCGAGCCGCACCGCCCGGAGGTGGCGGGGCTCGAGGCCCGCCTCGATGAGCCGGCGGCATTCGATGGCGATGGTCAGGGCGTCAGGGGGGAACACGCTGGAGTCCCCCACCGGCGCCAGGATCCCGTGGTCGACGAGCTGGTCGAGGTGCTCTTCTGTGAGCCCGGACCGTCGCACCAGGTCGCTGCGGGTCAGCGGCTCGCCTTCGGGCTCGAGCGGGTCGTCGACCGACTTGCCGCTGTCGGGGTCGGGCTCTTCTCCCCGCTCCCACAGCGTCAGCTTCGACTTGATGACCTTGAGGGGAAGGAAGTGGTCGCGCTGCTGGGTGAGGATGAAGCGGATCCGCTTCAGGTCCTGTTCGTCGAACTGCCGGTAGCCGCTCTCGGCGCGGGCGGGCGAGACGAGCCCCTGGGATTCGAGGAAACGCAACTTCGACACCGAGATGTCTGGAAACTCGTCCCGCAACAACTCGATGACTTCGCCAATGCTCAGCGTCTCCTCAGGCATTGCCGTGAACTACGAGGAAGTGGAATCGTCCTACCAGTACTTCGTCGCCTGCCTTCAGCTCGGCCGAGTCGACCCGCGACTCGTTGACGTAGGTGCCGTTGGTCGAGCCCGAGTCCTCCACCATCAGTCTGCCTTCCTGGACGATGAACCGGCAGTGGTGACGGGACACGGTGACGTCGTCCAGGAAGATGTCGCTGTCGGGGTGGCGGCCCACGGTGGTGATCCCGGGGTTGAGGACGAACGTCATCCCCGCCCTCGGGCCCTGCTCGACGACCAGGGCGAAACCTCGGATCCCTTCGACCGCCGCCGCCTCGGCCGGGGTGAGCGGGTGCTCCTTGCGATCCTCCAGAGGCAGGTAGACGACCGTCGGATCGTTGTCGAGCTCCGTGCCGCAGTTGGGGCAGAAGTTGGCGTCGTCCGAGACCGTGGCCTGGCAGTTCGGGCAGGTCATCGCCGCAAGTCTAGAAGGGCCCGTCAGATCGCATCATTCGATCAGACGGGTGTAAGCGGCGGCGTCCAGCAGTTGCTCGGGATCGAAGCCGTCGGAGGGGGTCATGGTCACGAACCAGCCCTCCCCGTAGGGATCCCGGTTGACGAGGTCGGGCGAGTCGACGAGCTGAGAGTTGACGGCCGTCACGGTTCCGGTGAGCGGCGCATACACCTCGGCCACCGACTTGGTCGATTCGACCTCGGCGACCATCGCCCCCTTCTCGAACTCCGTGCCCGGCTCGGGCAACTCGACGTAGACGACGTCGCCCAACTGGTCCTGGGCGTAGTCGGTGATGCCGACCCTGACCTGGCCGTCGTCGAGCACTTCGACCCACTCGTGCTCTTCGGTGTACCGGAGATGCTCCGGGACGTTCACTCAGACCTCCTGATCACTGGACGAGGACTCTAACGAACCGAGACGGCCACGCACCTCGATCAGGTATTCGAAGGCCACCCACCAGTAGAGGACCAGGCCCACGATCCCGGCGAGCCACGCCGGCGGGAGGAACATCCAGACGAGGATCTCGGCGGCGACGAAGTAGAAGGAGGCGATGGCACCGTAGAGGAGGAAGGTCGCCACCTTCCCCATGGTCTTGACCTCGAGGGCCTGGTGGCCCCGAGCGACGAGCAGGACCGACGCCCCGCCGACGAGCGCCTCCCGGGCGAGCAGCGGCCACCCGATCACGTATGGCACCACCCCGGCTATGAGCCCTCCGATCAAAGCCGAGGCGATCATCAGCCGGTCGGCGACGGGGTCGAGGATCTTTCCGAGCTTCGAAACCTGGTCGAGGCGGCGGGCGAGATAGCCGTCGACCCAGTCGGTGCCCCCGATGAGAAAGATCAGCCCGGCTGCCAGCCCCACCCGCCGCTCGCCCAACAGCACCCACCAGAAGTAAGGGATGGCGAGGAGCCGGACGAACGAGACCAGGTTGGGAACCGTGAGGATGCGTCCGTCCACCCCGCCAGCGTAGTGAGCGCTCCCCCGCCGGCCTCCCCCTTCGGCTCTGCGTGTCCGCGTCGGCTCACGGGCGGCGGGGGGTAACATGGGTCATCACGGGCCGTGGCGCAGCTTGGTAGCGCGCTTGACTGGGGGTCAAGAGGTCGTGGGTTCAAATCCCGCCGGCCCGACCAGAAACCCGCTCATTCGAGCGGGTTTCACTCTTTCTCGGGCTCGAACCATCACACCTAGTGCCTCCCCAGGGGCCGAGGGTTCAGGCGGCCTTAAGGAGACCCCATACGTTGCAGCTGGCCCACTCCGGGCTCGAGCGACGAAGGAGTCTCGATGAAGTCCAACGGACACCGCTCCACTAGCGCCGTTTTCGCCGTAGCCGTCTTCCTGCTCGCCGTCACCCCGCTGGCGGTGGTGGCGGCAGACCGGTTCACGGACGTGGGAGACGACAACGTCTTCCACGACGACATCAAGTGGTTGGCGGACGCCGACGTCACCCGGGGGTGCAACCCGCCCTCGAACACCCGGTACTGCCCGAAAGACAGTGTCACCCGCGAGCAGATGGCAGCGTTCATGCGCCGCCTCGCCGAGAACCAGGTGGTGGACGCCGGGTCCCTGGAGGGCCTCTCGGCCGACGAGCTTCGATCGGGGTCGGCCGGCGTCCAGATCACCGACTTCTCCCAGGACGTCACCATCACCTCGACGGCTTGGACGGAGATCCTTTCTGTCGAGGCTGCCGTCAGCACCGAGTCCAACGTCGTCCTCGCCGCCCACGTCTACGCCGAGAGGCTGGCGAGCGGAAACGCCCGGTACAAGTTCAAGATCGCCCGCGACGACTGCGAGTCAGGCCCGGTCGGAGAGACGTGGTGGCGCCCCTTCGCCAACGTCGGCGGCTTCCAGGCCGAGGCGATCGCCTTGACCGGCTTCGATACGGTCGCCGAGCCGACCACCTACGTGTTCTGCGCCACCAAGCACGACGCAGGAGGCTCGGACTTGATCGCCGAAAAGCGCGGCCTGACCGCCACGTGGACGCCGACGCAGTGAGTCGAGAGGCGTCGGAGACGAGTCGGCACTGACCGAGAGAGGACGCCTGTCACTGTGGGGCAGGCGTCCTCTGATCCCGAACGCGAGCGCCCGCGAGCGACGACCCCCAAACGACGACCGCCCCGTGACCCGAAGGCCCCAGGGCGGTATCGGGAACCGAACGAATCGGTTCCATCGGGAAAGCTAGACGCCCGGTGACCTGCGCGCCACCGGAAGTGGAACTTTCTTTTCGCGCTCTCCGAAATGGCGGGCGGGCACCGGCTTGGGTGATACTTCCCCCATGACCCAGGCCGTCGCCCGCACCGTCGTGTTCGCCACCTCGGCGGCTGTCCTGGTCATCGAGATACTCGCCCAGCGCCTCCTCGCCCCCTACCTCGGGGTGAGCCTCGAGGTCGTCACCGGTGTCATCGGCGTCGTCCTCGCCGGCATCGCCGTGGGAGCTTGGGCCGGGGGCCGGGCCGCCGACCGGATGGACCCGGCCAAGCTGTTGGGCCCGCTCCTGATCGCCGGAGGGCTCAGCGCCCTCGCCTCTCCCCTGATCGTCGACATAGCGGGGCCGGCGATCTCGTCGGCCGGCCCGCTCGGCATCGTCGTGCTCACGACGGTCGGGTTCTTCCTCCCGGCGGCGATCCTGTCGGCGGTCCCGCCGGTGGTGGTGAAGCTCCGTCTCGCCACCCTCGAGCAGACCGGCACCGTCGTCGGCTCCTACTCGGCGGTCGGGACCGCCGGGGGGATATTCGGGACGTTCTTCACCGGGTTCGTGCTGATCGCCGCCTTCCCCACCCGGCCGATCGTGATCGCCGTCGGCACCGCCCTGGTTATCGGCGGGCTGGCACTGTGGGGACGCTTCGGCCGGGCCGGACTGAACGCCACCGCCGCCGGGCTGGTCCTCATCGGAGGGATGTTCGCCCTCCCCGGCCCGTGCGATTTCGAGACGACCTACAGCTGCGCGGTGATCCGAGCCGACCTGGATCGCCCCGGAGGCCGCACGCTGATACTCGACCAGGTGTCCAACAGCTACGTGGACCTCGAAGACCCCACCCATCTCGAGTTCCGTTACGCCAAGGTGGTGGCCGACGTGATCGACACGATGCTTCCGGACGGGCCGATCACGGCCACCTCGATCGGCGGCGGCGGGTTCACCTTCGATGCGTATCTGAAGGCGACCCGTCCGGGTACCCGCCACGTGACGTTGGAGATCGACCGCGAGCTCGTCGCGATCGGACACCGGTATCTCGGGTTGGCCGGGGACGCCGAGGTCGTCGTCGACGACGCCCGCCGCTCCCTTCCGAGACTCGGGCGGGGTGTCGCCGACTTCGTCCTGGGAGACGCCTTCAGCGGCCTGTCGGTGCCGTGGCATCTGACCACCGTCGAGTTCGTTACCGACATCGCCGACCACCTGGCCCCCCACGGGATCTACGTGATGAACGTCATCGACTACGGCGACCTCGATTTCGTCCGCTCGGAGGCGGCGACGCTGCGGGACGTCTTCGCCCACGTAGCGGTGTTCGCCCCGCCCACCTACCTGGCGGCGCAAGCAGGAGGGAACTTCGTCCTGGTCGCCTCCCGGGTCCCGATCCCGGTCGGCGCGGTCGAAGAGGCGATCCGGGCCCGCGGCGGGGTCGAGATCGGGATCACCGGGGAGGCGCTCGACGCGTTCGTCGGCGACGCCCGGCCGCTCACCGACGACTACGCCCCGGTCGACCAGATGATCGACCGTCCCTGAGAGCAGGTCAGAAGAGCCGGTCGATCAACCACATCACGCCCTGCACCAGCCGCCACCCGAGGTACAGGACGGCCAGCGCCACCATGATCTTGAAGCTCCACGGCGCCGGCGGGATCTCGTCGTCGGGGTCGCGGGACCCGTCTGCGGGCTCTCGGGGCGGCTCACTCGTCACGGCGGCTCCTCAGGCGCGGCACCACGCGGATCGGCGTGCCCGTGAAGTCCTCCACCTCGCGCAGGCGGTTCTCGATGAAACGCAGGTAGTCGTCGCCGAGCTCCCCGCCCGAGACGAAGAGGACCACCGTGGGCGGGGCGACGGCCGCCTGGACGGCGTAGTGGATCTTGGGGCGGCGGCCCTTGCGCACCGGAGGCGGATGGGCGGCGATCCACGAGCGGACCAGCCGGTTCAGCACGCCGGTGGAGATCCGCCGATAGCGGGCCTCCAGCACCGTCTCGACCGCTTCGCCGAGGCGGCCGAGCCGGGCGCCGGTCAGCGCCGACACCCGCAACATCGGCGCCCAGCCCATGAACCCGAGCCGCTGGGCGATGTCCCGCTCCAGCAGCGGGCGGTCCTCGGCGTCGACCGTGTCCCACTTGTTGATGAGGATCACCACGGACGTGCCGGCCTGGATGATCTCGTCGGCGATGCGCTGGTCCTGGCGGGTGACGCCTTCGGAGGCGTCCACCAGGAGCAGCGCCACGTCGGCTTCGGCCAGGGCCTGGCGTGCTCGCAGGACGGCGTAGAAGTCGGCGTCTTCTGTGATCTGGGGTTTGCGTCGGATCCCGGCGGTGTCGACGAGGACGTATCGCCTTCCGTCGATCTCGACCTCCACGTCCACCGGGTCCCGGGTGGTGCCGGGCACGTCGGAGACGATCACCCTCTCTTCGCCGACGAGGCGGTTGAGGAGGGTCGACTTGCCGACGTTGGGCCGCCCGACGATGGCCAGCCTGGGAATGTCGGACCTCTCGGGCTCTTCGACGTCTTCGGGGAAGTGGGAGACCACCCGGTCCAGCAACTCGCCCACCCCCCGGCCATGGAAGGCGGAGACCGGCATGGGCTCGCCGAGACCGAGCCCCCACAGCTCCGCCACGTCCGGCTCCTGGGAAGGAGAGTCGACCTTGTTGGCGGCGAGGACGACAGGCAGGTCGGCGCGGCGCAGCATCTCCACCACTTCCCGGTCCTCTTCCACGGTGGGGGTGGTGGCGTCGACCACCAGGACCACCACGTCGGCCGACGCCAGCGCCGCCTCCACCTGCTGGCGGATGGCCTCTTCGATGGAGTCCTTGGGGTTCATTTCCCACCCGCCGGTGTCGACCAGGACGAAGCGGCGTCCCGCCCAGTCGGCGTCGAATTGGCGGCGGTCGCGGGTTACCCCCGGCTGCTCCTCGACGACGGCGAGTCGCTTGCCGACTATCCGGTTGACGAGCGTCGACTTGCCGACGTTGGGCCGTCCGACGACGGCGACGATCGGCAGGCGGCCGGTGGGCACGGCGGCTTCCATCACCAGAACGCTAGACCGTCAGGTGGCGATCGAAGCCAGCGCTTCCGTGGCCGTCCACTCCCGGTCACGGTCGAGCCATCCGGGCTCGGCGGGCGGCTTGGCCGTGACCCCGGCCTCCACCAACGCCCCGAGGGTGGTGACGAAGGCCCGCAGCTGGGGAGGCAGCGGGAAGTACTCCCCTTCTTCGGTGACCCTCCACAGCTCGAAGCCTTGAGCCGGGTCGATCCGGTCGATCACCCCCTGCACGAGGTGGTCCGGGGCGGAGGCGCCGGCGGTGAGACCCACCACCTCGGCGCCTTCGAGCCACGCCGGGTCGATGTCGGCGGCCGAGTCGATGCGGTAGGCGGGCGTCCCGTGCTCCCGGCTGTAGCGGACGAGAGCCTGGGTGTTGGAGGAGTTCTCCGAGCCGACCACCAGGATGACGTCGCATTGGCCGGCGAGCTGGGCCACCGCCTCCTGCCGGTTGGTGGTGGCGTAACAGAGATCGGAACGGCGGGCGGTCTGGAGGTTGGGATAGCGTCGCTGCGCCTCCTCGAGCACCTGGGCCCACTCGTGCATCCCCAGGGTGGTCTGGGCGACGAGGGCGACGCGGTCGGGGTCCGCCGGCCGGAAGCCGTCGAGGCCCCATTCCGGCTCGACGAGGGTGATGGCGTGCGGCGCTTCGGCGACGGTGCCCACGGCTTCGTCGTGGCCCTGGTGGCCGACGTAGATGATGTCGTAGCCCTTGGCCGCCATCCGCTTGACCTCGTGGTGGACCTTGGTGACGAGGGGGCAGACGGCGTCTATCACGACGCCCGCCCGCGCTTCGGCCCCGCTGACGACCTCGGGGGCCGACCCATGGGCGGAGAGCATCACCGGGGCGCCTTCGGGCACCTCGGAGATGTCATCGACGAAGACGACGCCGACCCGCTCGAACGCCTTTACGACCCACTCGTTGTGGACGATCTCGTGGTAGCAGTAGACGGGCGGCTCGAAGATCCTCACCATCCAGGTGAGAGCCTTGATCGCCATCTCCACGCCGGCGCAGAAGCCGCGGGGTTCGGCCAGGAGCACGCGTTGGACCATCGAGGTCATGGTAGGGATCGAACCCCCGAACCGGGAAAGCCTTCCCTAGGCCTGGGTGAGCAGGCCGGTGATGTGGTCGACGACCTCGTCGATGCCGAGGTGGGTGGTGTCGATCACGACGGCATCGGGGGCGGGGCGCAACGGCGAGGTCGGCCGGGTGGAGTCGAGACGGTCGCGGCGGTCGAGCGCCGCTTTCACCTCGCTCACCGCCGATCCGATCTCCCCCGAGCGGCGGGCTGCCCTGACCGCCGGGTCGGCGTCCAGGAAGACCTTGAGGTCGGCGTCGGGGAACACCACCGTGCCGATGTCCCTGCCCTCCACGACCGCCCGGTCGCCCGCTCGCCTGACCCATTGCCGCTGCGCCTCGACCAGCCGCCTGCGCAGCTCCGGGTGGGCCGACACCGTCGACACCGCGCCGGTCACCTCCTCGGAGCGGATCTCCTTCGACACGTCGCGGCCGTCGAGGAGCGTCCGCCCGTCGACCTGGTCGATCGTCCGGCCGTCGATCGCCTCCAGTACCGACGCCTCGTCTTCGGGGTCGGCACCCGCCTCCAGGACGGCCAGGGTCGCCGCCCGGTAGAAGGCGCCGGTGTCGAGATGGGCCGCCCCGAGCCGCCGGGCGAGGAGGCGGCTCACCGTGGACTTGCCGGCGCCGCCGGGGCCGTCGACCGCCACGATCAGCCTCACAGCGCCTCCAGCATCCGGAAGTAGTCCGGCCACGTCTTGTCCACCACCCCGGGGTCGGCGATGGACACCCCTTCGACCACCAGCCCGACGAGGGCGAACGCCATCGCCATCCGATGGTCGCCGTATGTGGCGATCTCGGCGCCGTGGAGCTCGCCCGGCGTCACGACGAGGGTGTCGCCCTGCACCTCTGCTCCCCCGCCCAGCCGGCGCAGCTCGTTCTCCAGGGCGGAGAGGCGATCCGTCTCCTTGTGGCGCAGGGTGGAGAGGCCGTGGATCCGCGACGGGCCGTCGGCGAACAGCGCCGCCACGGCGACCGCCATCGCCCCGTCGGGCGCGTCCGCCATGTCGACCTCGACGGCAGCCAGCCTCCCGGTGGGCCCCTCCACGCGGATCGTGTCGTCGCGGCGCACGACGGTCGCCCCCATCAGGCTGAGGACGTCGAGGACGGCCAGGTCGGGCTGGCTGGACTCGGGGGGTATGCCCGGGATCTCGACCACTCCCCCGGTGATCGCCGCCGCCACTGCCGGATACACCGCCGCCGATGCGTCCGGCTCGATGTCGATGTGGGCTTTGTGGTAGCCGGTGGGCTGGACGACGAAGCGGTTGCCGTCGGCGGCCACCTCGGCGCCGAAGCGGCGCATGATCTCCACAGTGCCGTCGAGGTAGGAGCGGGAGGCGACTCGCTCGCCGAGCTCGATCGTGGTGGGCCCCTCGGCGAGCGGCGCTACGAGCAACAACGCCGAGGCGAACTGGGACGACTGCGACGAGTCGACGAAGACCTCTCCTCCCCGCAGCCCGCCGGAGCCGTCGATCTCGACCGGCGGGAACCCGTCCGTGTCGGTCGCTCGCCCACCCAGGGCCCGGATCGCCTCCACCAGGGGGCCGATGGGCCGCTCCCGCATGCGGGGGACGCCATCGACGACGACCCTCCCTCTGGCCAGCGCGGCGACGGCTGTGATGAACCGCGCCGTCGTCCCCGAAGCCCGGACATCGATGCGGACGTCGGAGGCCTCGAGCTCGCCCCCGGTGCCGAGCACCAGCCACGGATCGTCGTTGTCGTCGATGAGCACCCCGAGCGACCGCAGCGCCTCGCGCATCGCCTCGGTGTCGTCGGCTTCGAGAGGGCGGTAGAGGCGGCTGACACCGGTGCGGGCGAGAGCCGCCGTCACCAACGCCCGGTTGGTGAGCGACTTGGATCCCGGGACCGCCACGCGGGCGGCCACGGGTCTTCTGAGGGGTTCCACGGCCAGCACAGGGTGCAAGCTACCTGCCACTTCCGGCCCGCCTCAAAACGACGCCGCGGCGTAGAGGGCCGCCACCTCTTCCGGCTCGAGATGCCGCCACGTCCCCGGTTTCAGCTGCCGGTCCGAGATGGGCCCGATGGCGGTCCGCACCAACCGCACCACCTCGTGGCCGAGCGCCGAGCACATGCGTCGGATCTCCCGCTTGCGGCCCTCGATCATGACGATCTCGACCATGGTCCGGCCCTTCAGGGTGTCGACGACACGGGCACGTCGGGCGGCGGCCATGCCGTCGTCCAGCTCCACGCCTCCGGTGAGCTGGTCTACCCACTTCCCCGGCCGTCCCTCGACCAGGACCAGATAGGTCTTCTCCACCCCGTAACGGGGATGGGTCAGGTAGTTCGCCAGCCGCCCGTCGTTGGTGAGGACGATCAGCCCCTCCGAGTCTGCATCGAGCCGCCCCACCGGGTAGACCCGTGGCTCGGAGGGGACCAGGTCGACGACGGTGCGCCGGCCCTGGGGGTCGTCGGCGGTGGAGATCACCCCGACCGGCTTGTACAGGAGGTACCAGACCAGCCCGGGGCGGATCGGGATCGGCTTGCCGTCGACCGCCACCTCCTGGGTCTCTGGGTCGACGCGTTGTCCGATGCGGGCGGGCCGGCCGTCCACGGTGACCCGTCCCTGGGCGATCAGCTCCTCGGCGGCCCGCCGCGACATCAGGCCGCTGTGGGCGATCGCCTTCTGCAGCTTCGGCCTCTCGTCCATCGGCGCTCAGGCGCCCTCTGCCACCCCCGGCCGGAACGTCTCTTCCAGCGCCCCCACGACCTCGGCGGGCGGGACGTGATCGGCCAGCGGCGGCAGTTCGGCGAGCGAGCCGAGCCCCAGCTTCTCGAGGAACAGAGGCGTGGTCCGGTACACGGCGGGGTTGCCGGGAAGCGACAGGCGGCCCGCTTCCTCGATCAGCCCCAGCCGCAGGAGGGACCGGATCGCCGAGTCGGAGTCGACGCCGCGGATCTCGGCGATCTGGGTTCGCGACACCGGCTGCTTGTAGGCGACGACGGCCAGCACCTCCAGCGCCGCCGAAGACAGGCGGCGGGCGGTGGCCGACGACGAGAAGCGCTCGAGGTAGGGGTACGCCTCGGGACGCGAGTAGAGCCGCCACCCACCGGCGGTGGAGCGCGCCACGAGGCCGGAGTCGCGGGCCTCGAGGTTGGCGTTGAGCTCTTCGATCAGCCGCTCGACCTCTTCCGGTGTCACTTCCAGCACCTCGGCCAGCTCGCTCGTGGGCACGGGCGCTTCGGTGACGAACAGGATGGCTTCGAGGGCGGCGAGAGGGCTCATGACGCTGCCCATTCGGAGGTGAGGTCGCCGGCGTCCTTGCCGGTGTGGCGGACGACGATCTCCGACATCCAGTCTTCCTGGCTCACCTCGACGAGCCCCCAGCGGGCGAGCTCGAGGAGGGCCAGGAAGTAGGCGGCGATCTCGACGGGTCGCCGGCAGTGGGCGACGAGGTCGTCGAACCCGGCGGTCACCTCCTCGGCGATACGAACCCGGAGCTCGTCGATCGCCGCCTGCACGGAGGGCAGGTCGAAGTCGAGGTGGTCGAGGTCCGGCTCGTCTTTGGGGCGGGCGAGCACGGCGGCGGCGATGCGGGCCAGGCCCACGGCGTCGGTGGGGATCACCACCTCCGGCGCCGGCACGGCGATCTCCTGGTCGATCCCGCTGACCCGCGGGACGTAGCGGTTGGCTTCCTGCATGCGGTGACGGATGACCACCGCCACGTCCTTGAAGGTGACGCACGTGAGCAGCCGGGCGAGCAGCCGGTCCCGCTCCTCCATCAGCGCCAGCTCCTCGTCGAGGTCGATCTCGGCGTCGGCGGGCAGCAAAGCGTGGGCCTTGAGCTGGATCAGGGTGGCGGCGATGAGCAGGAACTCGGAGGTCACGTCGAGGTCGAGCCGACGCATCTCCTCCAGGTACGCCAGGTACTCGGTGACGATGTCGGACAGCCGGACCGCGGTCACGTCCACCTGGTGGCGGGTGATCAACTGGAGGAGCAGGTCGAGGGGGCCCTCGAATACCGCCGTGGACACGTGGTAGGTCATGGTCTCAGGAGACAAGAAGGCGCTCGCGGTTCGGCATCGGCGGTCATGCTGGTCGATGGCGTCGGCCCATTCAACGATCTCGGCGTCCGACGTGGAGGCGGGCCCGGTCGGCGGAGGCGAGGATATCCCAGTCGGCGGCCGGGATTGTAGGGGGCCTGCCGATCTGGTGATGACGGGCGAACTCGATCACGACCGGCTCCTCGTCGCCCAGCTCCGCCGCCGCCAGCCGGCCGTGGTCACGGTAGAGCCGCCAGCGGGGGGTGAGGGGGAGCCGGAGCCGGATGGCCAGCGTGGCCAGCACCCTCCCCACCGCTCCCAGGTTGGCGTGTCGCTTGCCCACGTCGTGGAGCAGGGCCGCCCGCACGAGGTCGGGGCGGCCGGGTGCGGCTTCGGCGACGCTCACGGCGGCCTCGTAGGCATGGCGTTGGTCCGCGCGGGGCTGGCCGAAGAACGCCCGCAGGGCCGACGGGCGCCCGGCGAGCCACTCCTCGACGCGGGCGACCTCGTCGGGACGCAGGCCGGGGGATGTGATGAAGTCGAAGAATCGCGCGGCGAGATGTGACCACGCCCCCGGCATCGGCTTCAGCCGAGACGCGACTTGCAGTCGACGCACAGCGTCGACTCGGGTCGAGCTTCCAGGCGGGCGGGCGGGATCTCCTTGCCGCATTCGGCGCAGATGCCGTAGGTGCCCTGCTCGATCCGTTCCAGGGCCTTCTCGACCTCCCGGAGCTGACCCACGAGGGCGTCGACCAGGCCCAGGCGTTCGGTGCGCTCGGCGGTGACCGCCCCGGCGTCGGCGAAGCTGTCGCCGTAGTCGACGTCGGAGCGCAGGTCCCCGGACGGCGTCGCGCCGAGCTCGTCGAGCTGGTCGACGAGCCGGTCTCGTGCCTTCTCCAGATCCTGTCGGATTGCTTCGATGTCGAGGGTGTTCATGATCCAGCTCGGGTAGGTGTGAGTCCCGGGGGGTTCGCGTGGGTAGGCGCAACCAGAGGTCCAGGTGGGGGCTTTCCCGGGATCGATCCCATGATAGCCGGTTGTCCCGGCGATCCCCGGAAGATTCCGCCTAGTTTCGGCCGAGGGCTTCCTGCGGGGGCACGTAGCCGACGCCGAGGCTGGAGGCCACGGCCGGGTGGCAGATCTGGTCGCCGACGATGTTGAACCCGTGCACCAGTTCGGGATGCCTGATCAACGCCTCTGCCGGCCCCATGTCGGCGAGGGCCAGGACATAGGGCAGGGTGGCGTTGGTGAGCGCATAGGTGGAGGTGTGGGGCACGGCGCCGGGGATGTTCCCGACCGCGTAATGGACGACGCCGTGTTTCTCGTACACGGGATCGTCGTGGGTGGTCTCGCGGCTGGTCTCGAAGCATCCGCCCTGGTCGATGGCGACGTCGACGACCACCGCTCCCCTCTTCATGGCCCGCACCATGTCCTCGGTGACGAGCTTGGGGGCGGACGCCCCCGGCACCAACACGGTGCCCACCACCAGGTCGGCGGTGGTGACCTGCTCTTCCACGTTGAGGCGGTTGGACGCCAGCGTCACCACCCTCCCGCCGTTGTGGTTGTCGATGCGGCGCAGCTTGTCGACCGCCACGTCGAGCACCGCCACCTCTGCTTGCATCCCGGCGGCGATCTTCGTGGCGTTGGTGCCGGCCATGCCCGCTCCCAGCACGACGACCTTGGCGGGCCGCACCCCGGCGACTCCGCCCAGGAGGATGCCCCTGCCGCCTTGCGCCGCCTCGAGGAAGTAGGCGCCCACCTGGGTGGCCATCCGCCCGGCGATCTCCGACATCGGCGCCAGCAGCGGCAGGGTCCCGTCGGGGAGCTGGACCGTCTCGTAGGCGATGGCGACGATGTCCTTCTTGCGGAGGGCGGCGGCGAGATCGGGATGGGCGGCGAGGTGGAGGTAGGTGAAGAGCACCTGGCCCGGCCGGAAGAGCTCGACTTCGGACATCTGGGGCTCTTTCACTTTGAGGACCAGGTCCGCTTCGGCGAAGACGTCTTCGGCGGTGGGCACGATCCGGGCGCCTTGAGCCTCGTATTCGGCGTCGGTGATGCTGGATCCCACGCCGGCTTCCTTCTCGACGAGGACGGTGTGACCCCGGTCCACCAGCTCCCGGACCCCGACCGGGGTGAGCGCCACCCGCAGCTCCGCCGTCTTGATCTCCCTGGGTACCCCGACGATCAAGCCCTTCTCCTGTTCCACTCGAGCAAGGCGATCAACGTCTTGGCGTCTGTCAGCTCTCCACGGCTGATCCTATCCAGCGCCTCCGCTATCGGCAGGGCGTAGAAGGTGGCCCCGTGCTCCTCGGCGCCCTGTGGGGCGCGTTCGGTGAAGTCGAGCCCTTCGGCGACGTAGATCTCGATGATCTCGTCCGTGTAGCCGGGCGACGGCGCCATGGTGGCGAGGTGCTCCAGCCGCCGCGGCGTCGCACCCAGCTCCTCCAGCAGCTCGCGGCGGGCGGCGTCGGCGACGTCCTCGCCGTCGACGTCGAGCTTGCCGGCGGGGATCTCGTCCACCTCCCTCCCCAGCGCCACCCGGTGCTGGCGGATGAGCCACACCTGGTCCCCGTCGATCGGCAGGACGGCCACGCCTCCGGGGTGGCGGATCACGTCCCGCTTCACCTCTTCGCCCGTCGGCGAGCGCAGGATCACCTCCTCCAGGCGCAGGAACACGCCCTCGCCGATCGTCCGGGTGGAGACGACTTCGAACCCGCTCTCCGCGCTCAAAGGCGCTCCACCGACTCGTCGACGGCTTGTCTCTGGCGGCGGCGGGCCAGCCCCGCCTCGATGAGCCCGGCGAACAGCGGATGGGGGTCGTCGGGGCGGCTCCGGAACTCGGGATGGGCCTGGGTGGCGATGAAGAACGGATGGTCGATCAGCTCGATGAACTCGACGAGGTTGTCGTCGGGAGACAGCCCCGACAGCCGCATGCCCGCCGCCTCCAGGTCCTTGCGGTAGCGGTTGTTCACCTCCCAGCGGTGGCGGTGGCGCTCGTAGATGAGCTCCTTGCCGTACAGCGCCCGCACCCTCGAGCCTTCGGCCAGCTTGGCGGCGTACAGGCCGAGCCGCATCGTGCCCCCCAGGTCCTCCACGTCGTGCTGGCTCGCCATCAGGTCGATCACGGGGTGCGGGGTGGAAGCGTCGAACTCCGTGCTGTTGGCGTCGACGTATCCCAGCACCGAGCGGGCGAACTCGATCACTGCGCACTGCAGCCCCAAGCAGAGGCCCAGGAAAGGGACGCCGTTCTCGCGGGCGTAGCGGATCGCCTCGATCTTGCCTTCCACTCCCCGGTGGCCGAATCCGCCGGGGACGACGATGGCGTCCAGGTCGGCGAGGTAGCTGTCGGCGAGCAGCCCGGTGATGTCCTCCGAGTCGATCCAACGCAGGTCGAGCGCCACTCCGTGGGCGGCGGCGCCGTGGCGGAGGGCCTCGACCACCGACAGGTAGGCGTCGGGCAGGGCGACGTATTTGCCGACGATCCCGACGGTGACCGGCTGGGTGGCGGAAAGCGCCCGGTCCACCATGTTGGCCCACGTCTCGAGCCGGGCAGGACCGGTGACGATGCCGAGGCGGTCGCACACCACGTCGTCGAGGCCGGCGGCGTGGAGCAGCAGCGGCACCTGGTAGATGTCGGGGGCGTCGGGGGCGGGGATCACCGCCCGTTCTTCGACGTCGCAGAACAGGCTGATCTTTCGGGTCACCCCGTCGTCGATCGGGCGGTCGGAGCGCACGATGATCACGTCGGGGTGTATGCCGTGGCTGCGCAGCTCGGCGACCGAGTGCTGCGTCGGCTTGGTCTTGTGCTCCTCGGAAGTGGCGAGGTACGGCACCAGGGTGACGTGGGCGAACAGGACGTTGGCCCGCCCCACCTCGTTGCCGAACTGGCGGATCGCCTCCAGGAACGGCAGCGATTCGATGTCGCCGACGGTCCCTCCCACCTCGGTGATCACCACGTCGACGTCGGAGTCGCGGCCCACGCGGTGGATCCGCTCTTTGATCTCGTTCGTGATGTGGGGGATGACCTGGACGGTGTCGCCGAGGTAGTCGCCCCGCCGCTCCTTCTGGATGACGGTGAGGTACACGGAGCCGGCGGTGACGTTGGAGTGGCGCTTCAGGTTCTCGCCGGTGAATCGCTCGTAGTGGCCGAGGTCGAGGTCGGTCTCGCCCCCGTCGTCGGTGACGAACACCTCCCCGTGCTGGAGGGGGTTCATCGTCCCCGGGTCGACGTTGATGTAGGGGTCGAGTTTCTGGTTGACGACCCGCAGGCCCCGGGCCTTGAGCAGCCTTCCGAGGGAGGCGGCGGTGATGCCCTTGCCGAGGCTGGAGACGACACCGCCGGTGACGAACACGTACTTGGTGGTGGTTGAAGCGGAGGCAGCGACCGATTCGGAGACCGGGGAGGCGGCTGGCTCGCTGAAAGGAAGCCCGTTCATGACGGGAGCCCACGGTAGCAGCCGCGGACTCCAATCCCCCTCATTCTCATCTCAGCCCCAACACGTCGTCGAGGCCCACCGCCACTCCCGACATCCCGACCACGGCTCGCACCGCGGCCACCGCCCCGGCGGCGAACGAGTCGTAGGAGGTCGACTGGTGGACGATCGAGAACTGCTCCCCCGGGTTGGTGAAGGCCACCTCCTGATGGGACAACAGCCCGGCGAGGCGCAGCGAGTGGACGCGCACACCGTCGACGTCGGCTCCCAGCGCTCCGTCGACGAGCTCTTCGGACTTCTGCTGCGAGCGCCCGCCGGCGGCAGCGACCCGGGCCGCGGTCTGCAGGGCGGTCCCCGAGGGGGCGTCGGGCTTGCGCTCGGAGTGGCGCTCGACGATCTCGACGGTGGCGAAGTGTGACGCGGCCAGCTCCGCGAAGCGCATCATCAGCACCGCCCCGATCGAGAAGTTCGGCACGATCAGGCAGGCAGAGTCGGCTCCTTCCCACATCCGGCGGACCTCTTCGATCCGGTCGCGGGTGAAACCGGAAGTCCCCACGACGACCGCGGCGCCCGTCGTGCGCCATCGCGCCAGGTTGTCCATCACCGGCCCGGCGGGGGCTGCTTCCACGATCACGTCGACGTCGCCGGGCTCGTCGACGTAGGGGACGCCCTCCCACTCCCCCGTGCGGTTCGGGTTGTGGACGGCGACGAGGTCGATGTCGTCGGCTTCCCGCAGGCCCTTGGCGACCGCGGAGGCCAGCTTGCCGGGCACGCCGGAGACGAGGGTGGTGATTGCCATGGCCCCGACTCTAGGTGGGCTGTCGCCGGCTCAGTTGATGCGCCGGTCGTGGCCGGCCCACTCCTTCTCCCGGAGGACGAACTTCTGGATCTTGCCGGTCGAGGTCTTGGGCAGCTCGTCGACGAACTCCACCTTGTCCGGCGCCTTGTAGTGGGCGAGACGGTCCCTGACGTGGGCGATGATGTCCTCCTCCGACGTCTCCGCCCCCGGGCGCAGCACCACGAACGCCTTCGGGCGCTCCCCCCATTTCTCGTCCGGGACGGCGACCACCGCCGCCTCCAGCGCGGCCGGATGGGACAGGATCGCCTGCTCCACCTCGATGGTGGAGATGTTCTCGCCGCCGGAGATGATGATGTCCTTCGAGCGGTCCCGCAGCTCGATATAGCCGTCGGGATGCCACACGGCCAGGTCGCCCGAATGGAACCAGCCTCCCCGGAACGCCTTCTCGGTGGCGTCGGGGTCGTCGAAGTAGCCGATCATGACGTTGTTGCCCCGCATCACCACCTCACCGAGGGTCTGGCCGTCCCTGGGGACGTCGTTCATGTTCTCGTCGACCACCCGGATCGGGTCCGCTCCCAGGTAGGCGACGCCCTGACGCTTCAGCACCAGCGCCCGATCGGCGCTGTCGAGGCTCTTCCAGCCCGGCTGCCATTCACACACCGTGTACGGGCCGTAGGTCTCGGTGAGGCCGTACACGTGGACGATGTGCGCCCCCAGCTCTTCGAGGCGTGCCAGCGTCGTCGGGTTGGGAGGGGCGGCGGCGGTGGTGATGGTGAACCCCTCCGGGAGCGGCTTTGCCTTCTCGTGGTAGGCGACCCCCGCCAGCACGGGCGGGGCTCCGTTGAAGTGGGTCACCCGCTCCGTGTCGATCAGCCGCCAGATCTCGTCGAAGTCCACCGACCGCAGGCACACGTGGCGGGCGCCGACCGCGGTCACCGCCCAGGTGAAGCACCAGCCGTTGCAGTGGAACATGGGCAGCGTCCACAGGTAGACCGAGTCGGGACCGACCCGGGCGTGGACGAGCTCGGCGAGGGCGTTGAGGTGGGCGCCCCGGTGACTGTACTGGACCCCCTTGGGGCGCCCCGTGGTACCGGAGGTGTAGTTGATGGAGATGGGCCGCAACTCGTCGTCGACCCGCCACTCCCGCCATCCGCCGGCTCCGCTCTGTGTCAGCTCCTCGTAGGTCATCGACGGCGACGGCAACGGGAGCGGCGGCGCCGCGTCGGGCACCTGGACGACCATCCTCAGGTCGGGGCATTCGGCGAGGACGTCGACGATCGGCTCGAGCAGCACGGTGTCGACGACCAGGACCTTGGACCCGGAGTGCTGGAGGATGTAGCCGATCTCCTGCGGCGAGAGCCGGGTGTTGATGGCCACCAGCATCGCCCGCAGCAGGGGCACGGCGAAGTGGCCGATGAGCATCTCGGGGATGTTGGGAAGCAGGTAGGCGACCCGGTCTCCCTCCCCCACGCCCAGCGCCGCCAGGCCGGCCGCCACCGCCTGGGTCTCGTCTGCCATCTCGGCGTGGGTGACTGTGCGCTCTCCGTAGGAGATCGCCACCTTGTCGGGAAACACTTGGGAGGAACGCTCCAGGAACAGGAGCGGCGTCAGCTGGGTGACATCTACGCGATCCATGCGGGACTCCGGGAGTTCTCAGTCGGGCCAGGCGGGCGGGCGCTTCTCCAGGAACGCCGACATGCCCTCCTGGGCGTGGGGCGCGCCGGCGTTGTCGGCCATGACGGGCTGGGCCACGGCGTACGCCTCCTCGAGGGGCAGGCCGACCTGGCGGTAGAAGGTCTCCTTGCCCAGGCCGATCACGTGCCCGCTGTAAGAGCTGATCGTCTCGACGTACTCGTCCACGGCGGCGTCGAGCTCTTCGGGGGGCACCACCTTGTTGACCAAGCCCCACTCGAGGGCGGTGGCGGCGTCGACCGGCCGGGCTGTGAGCAGCATCTCCATCGCCCGTTTCCGGCCGATCGCTCGCACCAGCGGGACGGCCGGGGTGGTGCAGAAGAGCCCGATCTTGACGCCGGGGGTGGCGAACCACGCCTCGGTGGACGCCACCGCCAGGTCACACGAAGCGACGAGCTGACAGCCGGCGGCGGTGGCGACGCCGTGCACCCGGGCGATGACCGGCTGGGGTATCCGCTGGATCGTGGTCATCATCTCGGTGCAGACGGCGAACAGCTCCTCGTAGAAGCTCGGTTCCCTGCCGATCATCTCCGAGAGGTCGTGCCCGGCCGAGAACGCCGGCCCTTCTGCGGAGAGGACCACCGCCCGCACGTCGTCGGGCACCTCCCGAAGTGCCTCGGTGACCTCCGTCATCAGCTCCAGGCTCAGCGCGTTGCGCCGGTCCGGGCGGTCGAGGGTGATCGTCAGCCGCGGGCTGGAATGCTCTACCCGGATGTGGCTCCATCCCATGGCACCCGAGAGTAGCGACGACGCCGGCGGAGTCAGCGGGAAGACGCCATCTCCAGCAGCTCTTCTGCTGCCTCCCGGCCCCGCTCCGACTCGGGGAGGCCCGCCAGCATCCTCGACAGCTCGCCGACCCGTTGCTCGCCTTCGATCCGCTCGGCGGTGGCGGCGTTGCCTTCCCGGCGGACGACGTAGTGGCGGTCGGCGAAGGCGGCGACCTGAGGGAGGTGGGTGACGCACAGCACCTGCCGCTCCGTGGCGAGAGCAGCCAGCTTGCGGCCGAGAGCGAGGGCGGTCGTCCCTCCGATGCCGGCGTCGATCTCGTCGAAGACCAGGGTCTCCGTCCCGCCCATGCCTCCGGCGAGGCGCAACGACAGGACCAGGCGGCTCAGCTCCCCGCCCGACGCCACCGACGCCACCGGCCCCGGCGTGAGACGGGAATCCGACGCGAACAGGATCGTCACCGAGTCGGCGCCGCTGGGGCCCGGATCGGCCGGCTCCACGGACACCTCGAGGTGAGGGTCGCTGAACCCCAGGTCGGTGAGATGGCTCTTCGCCACCTCCGACAGCTTCGCCGCCGCCCGACGCCGCGCCTCCCGCAGCCGGGACGCGGCGGCCGACACCTCCTTCTCGGCAGCCTCCACCTCTTCGTCGATCCGTTCGGCGCGGCCGATCAGCGACTCCAGCTCGGTTCGGCGGCGCTCGGCGGCGGCGCCGAACGCCAGGATCTCCTCCAGGGTGTTGCCGTACTTGCGACGCAGCTCACCCAACAGCGTGAGGCGGCTCTCCACCGCCGCCAGTTGCTCGGGGTCGAGGTCCATCCCTTCGGCGTAGACGCGGGTGTCGTGGGCATGGTCGTCGAGGGCGGCGGCCGAGCCGGCGAGCGCCTCCGCCAGCTGCTCCAGCTCGGGGTCGAGGCGGGCGGCTTTTCGCAACGCCGCCACCGCCGCTCCCACCTCGTCGCGGCCGGTGTCGAGACGGGCCAGCGCCTCCTCCAGCAGCCCGGCGATCTCGTCGGCGTGGCGAAGGCGCTCCGACAGCCGGTTCAGCTCCACATCATCGCCGGGCTGGAAGCCCGAGCGGGCGATCTCGTCGGCCTGGAACGTGACCAGGTCAAGCTCCCGGGCGAGTGCGGCCCGATCCCCACCCAGACGGTCGCGGGCAGCGCGGGCGTCGGTGAGGGTCTCCCACCCCCGGCGGTAGGCGGCGAGAGCCGCCCGGCCCTCCTCGTCGAGCATCCGGTCGACGAGCTGACGCGCCTCGGACGGCCGGGTGATGGAGAGCTGGTCGTGCTGGCCCACGATCTCCACCAGGCCCGCCACCTTCTCTTCCAGGGCCCGAGCCGACGCCACCGACCCGTCGAGGTAGGCGCGGCTGCGGCCGTCGCGAGGCATCCTCCGGGAGGTTCCGATCTCGTTGCCGTCGGCGTCGAAGAACCGGCCTTCCACGACCGCCTCGTCACCGAACGGCCCGACCAGGTCCGGTCTCGCCTCCCCGCCCAGCAACAGCCGCAGCGCCCCGAGGAGCAGGGTCTTCCCGGTGCCGGTCTCGCCGGTTATCACCGTGAGCCCGGGCCCGGGCTCCAGTCGGGCGTCGGAGATCACACCCAGGTTCCGGACGACCAGTTCGTCGATCATCCCTTCATCCCAGGCCGAACTTCTCCGTGAGGGTGCGGGGGAAGGAGCGGTGCCGGAACCGGAGGAACCGGATCGGGTTGGGAGCGCGGGTGATGACGACCACGTCGTCAGATTGTGCCTGCCCGAGACCCTCCTTGTCGACACTCACGCGGGCCGGCCGGTCCCGCGCCACCCGGATCTCGATGCGCGAATCGGGCGACAGGACGACGGTGCGCCCGAACAGCGAATGCGGCGCCACCGGGGTGAGCAGGATCGACTCGATCGAGTGGTCGACGAGGGGCCCGCCCGCCGAGAACGAGTAGGCGGTGGAGCCGGTGGGGGTGGCGACGATCAGGCCGTCGGCCCGGTAGGTCATGAAACGGGTGCCGTCTATGTCCACCTCCAGATGGATGAGGCGGAGCGTGTCCACCTTCTCCACGACCACGTCGTTGAGGCCTTGCGCCGTCGTCCCGTTGAGGGTCGCCTGGATGCCCATGCGGGGGACGATCTCGAACCTCTCGGCGGCCAGGGCATCGAGGGCGGCGTCCAGTTCCTGCGGCTCGACTTCGGTGAGGAAACCGATCGTCCCGAGGTTGAACCCGAAGACCGGCACGTCGTGGGCGAGCGCCACCTGCACCGCTGCCAGCATCGTCCCGTCGCCGCCGACGGCGACGACCACGTCGGGGGTTCCCGGAGCCAGCTTGGAGGGATCCACCATCTGGGCGACTTCGGGCTCGGCGACGGCGACGAGCCCGGCCCGCTCCGTGGCGGCCACGAACCGGCGGGCGAACTCGAGCACGTCGCCGCGGCTCTCGTGCACGACCAGGCCGAGCTTCACGCCGGGACCTCCAGCTCCACCACGTCGGCGCCGGGCCGACACCAGGCCAAGAACTCCCGGTTGCCGTCCGCCCCGGTGATCGGAGAGGGGACGATGCCGACCGGGGTCAGGCCCTCCCCTGTGAGGCACCGGAGCGCCTTCTCCACCGCCCGCCGTCTCACGTCGTCGTCTCGGACGATGCCTCCGCGTCCCACCTCGCCCTTGCCCGCCTCGAACTGCGGCTTGATCAGCAGGACGAGGTCGGCATCGTCGTCGGCGAGTCGGGCGAGCGCCGGCGCCACGGTGCACAAGGAGATGAACGACAGGTCGGCCACCACCATCGAGAACCTCCCGCCGGTGTCTTCGGGTGTGACGTGACGCAGGTTCGTGCGTTCCATCACCACCACGCGTTCGTCGTCGCGCAGTCGCTGATCCAGCTGGCCGTATCCCACGTCGAGGGCCACCACCTCGCTGGCACCCCGCTCGAGCAGCACCTGGGTGAACCCGCCGGTGGAGGCGCCGGCGTCGAGGGCGCGGCGGCCCTCCACGTCGATCGCGAAGGCGTCGAGCGCCCCGATGAGCTTGTATGCGCCCCTGCTCACGTAACGGCGGGGCTCGCCCACCAAATCGATCGGGGTGTCCGGCGACACCAGGGTCGTGGGCTTGGGGGTGGGCACGCCCCTCACCACCACAGCCCGGTCTTCGACCAGCCGTTTCGCCTCGGCCCGGGAGGGCGCCAGGCCGCGCCGCACCAGCTCGGCGTCCAGTCGGGTGCGGCTCAGATCTCCTCCTCGCCCGGGTCGAGCATCCGGCTCAACAGGTCGGCCAGTCGGGCCGCCGGGCCGGGAAGTTCGGCCGGGTCCAGGGTCTCGAGCTCGGCGAGGGCCTCCTCGAGGCGCTGCCGCTCTTCCGGTGTCACCTCCATGGGAGGCATTATCCCTCAGGTTCGTTGGAGAGAATGATGTCTGCCGCCGCCTTGAGGTTGGCGGCCACGAAGTCGGGAGCGGGGTCGGCCGACTCCGGGTCCGTCGTCACTCCCGTCATGACGAGTATCGATCGCCACCGTTCGCCTCGGGCGAGGGCGATGTCGGTGTCCGGGCGGTCCCCCACCACCCAGATCGTCCCGGCGGGGATCCGCTCCTCCACCCAACGCCGCATCGCCTCGCTGGGCTTCCCGGCGGTCTCGCCCACGACCCCCGCCGCCGTCTCCACCAGTGCGGCGCACGCCCCGGCTCCCGGCTGCAACGCCCCGTTCTCGATCGGGAACGTCGGGTCCCGGTTGGTGACGATCAGGCGGGCGCCGTTGCGGGCCGCGTCGGCCGCCCGGGTGGCCCGCTCGTAGCTCAGGTGCCTGTCCAGCCCCACCACGACGGTCCGGGCAGTGCGCGGATCTTCGGTCGTCTCGAATCCCGCCCCTCGGATCGCCGCCTCGAGACCGCTCTCGCCCATGAACAGGACCGGCCCTTCTTCGATCATGCTCGCCGCCACGAGCGACGACGTGACGACCTGGGAGGCCCGGGCCGGGAAACCCGCGATCGAGTTGATCCGCTCGGCGACGACCTCAGGGGTGCGGGCGGAGTTGTTGGTCACGAAGTGCAGGTCGTAGCCGGCTGCCTCCAGCGCCGCCAGGGCCTCGGCGGCCCCGGGGATCGCCGTCGCTCCCCGGTACACCACTCCGTCGAGATCGATGACCACGCCGGCGCTCATGCTCTGGCCGCGAAACGCTCCAGGACGGTCTCCAGCAGCCGGGTGGTGCGGATCACCGACTCGACCGTCACCCGTTCGTCGTTGCCGTGGAAGAGGCTGAGGAACTCCCCGAATTCGACCCGCCCGTCGTACAGCCCGACTCCGTAGGCGACCGTGCCCCGCCGGCGGAAGAACCGGGCGTCGGTCGCCACCGTCATGAGGGCGGGCACCACCCGCCGCGACCCGGTGTGGTGCTCGATGGCGTCGGCGATGGACTCCCACAACGGGTTGCCCCGCTCCGACGCGGTCGGCGGGAAGTCGTCGATGGGCACGATCTCGACCTGATCGGCGGCCGCCCCCATCGCCTTTCGGAGATGCTCGTCGACGAAGCGCCGGTCCATCCCGGGAAGGCCCCGCATGTCCAGCTCGGCCCGCGCCTCGTCGGGGACCACGTTGACCTTGACGCCTCCCTCGAGGATGTTCGGGGAGATGGTCAGGTGGGTGGCGGCGTGCACGTAGCGGGCGAACGCCGGGTCGTCGACCGCCAGGCGGTCGATCGCCTCGTCGACCCGGTCGGGGTCGACGAGAGCCTCGGCGAGGTCGGCGTCGAGGTCGAGGCTGGCGACGAACTCCCTCCACTCGTCGCTTATGGACACCGGCATCGGGGTCGAGAACACGCCGTGCAGCGCCTCGACCATCGGTCGGAGGGCGTTGCGGCTGCCGTAGGGGGCCGAGCCGTGGCCGGGAGTGCCCCGGGTGGCGAGACCCGTCCAGAACGGGCCCTTCTCCCCAACCGACACCGGATACACCTCCCCCGATGGCGTCGACAGCGACGGATAGGCGACTTCGGTGAGCAGGTAGTCGCCCCCGACGACGTCCCAGTGGTTCTCGGTCAGGTACTCGGCGCCGAGACGCCCGGCGTTCTCCTCGTCGGCGACGGCGGCGAACACGAGGTCGCCCGGCATCGTCTTCTCGCCAGTCAGGTAGGGGCGGAACGCGGTGGCCATGGCGGCGGTGAGGTTGAGCATGTCGACCGCCCCCCGGCCCCACACGAAGCCGTCGGCGATCTCCGCCGCGAAGGGGTCGACGGACCAGCCCTCCGGGTTGACGGGGACGACGTCGAGGTGGGGAAGCAACACCAGCGACGGGGCGTCGGGGTCGGATCCCGGCACCCGGTAGACGACGGACTGGCGGCCGGAGGCGGGCTCGAACACCTCCCCTTCGACCCCGAAGTATTCGGCGAGCGTGCGCACCGACCGCTCTTCGTGGCCGGACTCGGCCGTCCCGTCGTTGACGCAGGCGTTGCGGATGAGCTCCTGGAGGAGCTGCACTGTGGGGTCGTCCGTCACGCCGACGACGGTAGCGGAGGGCGCGTCGGGTCTCATAGCAACTCGCGCGGTGTCAGAGGACGCCGAGGTCCTCGAGCTTGTCGATCAGAGCCGGCATCGTCGGGGTCAGCGGGAGTGTCCGCGCCTCCGCGGCGGTGAACCACCCCACCTCGTCGGCGTCGTCCTGGGGCTGGAGATTCCCTCCCGCCGGGCGCCCCAGGAAGTCGACGAGGACGTAGTGCCAGGCGGGAACCTCCCCCGGGCCGATGCTCTCCCCGGCCCAGACGACGTCACCCACCTCCACATCGAGGCCCGTCTCTTCCCTCACCTCGCGGCGTCCTGCCTCGGCGAGGGTCTCGCCCAGCTCCACCTTCCCGCCCGGGACCGCCCACAGGCCCATGCCCGGCTCCCGCCCGCGTCTGACGAGGAGGAGGCGCCCGTCGGAAACGACCGCCACCCCCACCCCGGGGATCGGCCGCTCAGTGGGCGCGCGGGTCACGGCTCCGCCGCGTCGGGGGATCGTCGTCGTGGTGCATGACGATGGAGCGGGCGGAAAAGCCCCCCGCCTCGAAGAAGTTCTTGGCGAGGCGGTGCCCGGGCAGGACGTGAGCGTCGAACTTGGTGATGCCCCTCGCCCGGAACATGTCCATCACCCGGTCGCGCAGGGCCTCGGCGACACCGACCTCGCGGGCTTCGTCTTCCGTGTAGATCAGCCGGATCGACCCGATCGCCTGGTCGGGCGACTGCGGGAGCAGCCTCTCCACCCGGGCGTACAGGAACCCGAACGGGACGCCTTCGATCTCACCGATCAGCACCTCGGCGTCTTCCGCCTCGATCGCCTGCTTGAACGACGCCTCGACGGGCTCGGGCAGGCCGTCGGCGACCGGCCACATCGGATGGAGGGCCGTCATCTCGGCTTCGAGCCGGCGGTAGAGGCTGACGAGCAACGGGACGTCGACGATCTCGGCGGGGCGGGCGGTCACCTGCATGGAATCGGCAAGGGTACCGGGATCAGGGGACCGACCCGAACCGCCGGGCCACTCCCCACTTGGTCACCAGCCACATCGCCTCGAGGACGATGCCGGTTCCCATCTTGGACTTTCCCTGCTCCCGGTCCCTGAAGACGATCGGGACCTCCCGGATGTCGAAGCCGGCCTGGTAGGCACGCCACGCCATCTCCACCTGGAACCCGTACCCGGAAGCCCGGGCGTCGCGGTACGGCAGCGCCCGGAGCGCCTCCGCCCGGTAGGCCCGGAACCCGGCGGTGGCATCGCGGATCGGAATCCCCAGCATCGCCCGGGCGTACAGGTTGCCTGCCTTCGAGATCAGGCGCCGATGGAGCGGCCAGTCCGGGGTGGCGCCGCCCGGAACGTAACGGGAGCCGATCGCCAGGTCGGCGCCGTCGTCGATCGCGGCGACCAGACGCGGCAGGTCCATCGGGTTGTGCGAGAAGTCGGCGTCCATCTCGATCACGACCCGGGCCCCTTCTTCGAGCGCTCGGTCGAACCCGGCGGCGTACGCCCGGCCGAGGCCCGCCTTGGCCACGCGGTGGATCACCCCGAGCCGGGGCATCTCCCGCGCTAGGGAGTCGGCGATCTCGCCGGTGCCGTCGGGTGAGTTGTCGTCGACGACTATGAGTGAGAAGCCCTGCAGCAGGATCGCCGCCGCCAGGTGGGGAAGGTTCTCCCGTTCGTTGTACGTCGGGACTACGACGGTTACGGCCTCATGAGGCACAGTCGAGGCAGATCAGCTTCCGGCGGTTGGCGAGCTGGCTGCTCCGCTTCACCAGGAAGCACGATTGGCACACGAACTCGTCGGGACGCTGCTCCTGGGCGTCGACGTTGAGGGTCAGCTCCTCGCGGCGGATGGCACGCAGCTCCGCCACCTCGTCGACCAAGAGAGCGTCCTCGACCTCCTCGTCGAGGAGCTCTAGCTCCTCGGCCTCGAGCTCGTCGAGCGCCTCGTCTTCTTCGTCGTCCTCGTCGTCCTCGTCGTAGTCCTCGTCGAAATCCTCGTCCTCGTCGACTACCTCGTCGAGGTCCTCATCGAGGTCTTCGTCGATGGCGACGTCGTCGGCGATCGGGTCGTCGAGATCCACCTCGTCGGCGATGTCGATGTCGACGTCGTCGAAATCTGCTTCGGCTTCCTGGTCGTCGAACTCGTCGAGTTCTTCGGTAGTCATGTCGTTCTTCAGCCCCCTCGGATCCGGGCGGCGGCGAGTATAGGGCGCCGCCGTTGGTGTAGTTCCTCGTGATTCAGATCTTCAAACGGATAGCTGCGGGGAGAACACGTCCTTCTACCGGAGTATTCCCGATCGCATCGCCGTCTGCTTCCACCGGCCAGGGCCGGTCGGTCTCGAGGCGGAACCAGGAGGTGGAGGTGCGGGTCACGCCCGCCTCGCCCAGGTGCAGCCCGCGCATCACCTTGGGTATGAGGTTCGGCGCCGCGGTCTTCCTCACGTCGATCACCTGCAGGTCGAACTTGCCGTCGACCAGCATCGCCTTGGGGGCGATGTTCCACCCTCCGGCGAAGAACTGGGCGTTGGCGAAGATCACCGCCAGCGCCCTCCCCTCGATCGTCCGCCGGTCGGTCTCGATCCGGATCCGCGCCGCCGGGAACGCCGGGAGGCGGACACCGAACGACAACAGGTAGCGGTTGACGCCCAGACGGCGGGGCAGGCGGTTGGCGACCACCACGGCGGCGGCGCCGATCCCCGCCTCGGCGACGTTGACGAAACGGCGGGTGCCCCACGCTCCCTTCAGCTCCCCCACGTCCACCTCGTAGACGGAGTCGCCTCGCAGATGGTGGGCGGCCTCCTCGAGGACCTGGGAGATCCCGAACGTCCGCAACAGGTCGCATCCGGTGCCCCACGGCAACACCCCCAGGATCGGCAGCCGGTCGTTGCCCAGCCCGACCAGGGTGTCCACGGCCAGGTTGACGGTCCCGTCTCCGCCCACCACCGCCACCCGCTCCGCCGTGGCGGCGGCAGCGAGGACTGCCCGCATGCTCGCCCGGTCGGGCGGCATCTCGATCTCGGCTTCGACCCCCGCCGCGTCCAGGGCCCGGGCGACCCTGTCCCTGCTGACCGGCCTCCTGCCGGCGGCCGGGTTGATGGCGACCACCCACCCCATCAGGCGACGCCCTGGGCGGCCACGACCCCCCTGTCGATGCTGCGCAGCGCTTCCGTGGCGACATCGGCGATCTCGGGCACGGCGTCCCGCAGCTGCCGGATGAGGTCGACGAGCTGTCGCGCCACCCGCACGAAGTCCCCCGGCGCCATCGAACGATCGGGCAGGTCCTCGAACTCGGCCCCGGACGCCCACTCGTACACCGCCCGGGCGATGCCCGGGTCGGGACGGCGGGTGAGCCGCAGCCGCAGTTTCCGCTCGGCATCCACCAACTCCTCCCACAGGTCCTCCAGCGCCGCCCACCGCTCCGCCAGCTGAGCGGTCGGCCACGCCGGGACCCCGCTCTCTTCGCGGCGGGGCTCGTAGACGAACGTCGAGCAGAACGCCGCCAGCTCCTCGGCCTCGAGCCCCCACAGCAGCCCCCGTTCCGCCGCTTCGCACAGCAGGAGATCCAGCTCGTTGTAGATGAACCGCAGGCGCTGGCCTCTCGGGGTCAGGCGCCAGCCGTCGAGGTAGTCCCAGTCGGAGAGGAGCCGACGGATCGCCTCGAACTCGCCCACCAGGCCGTGCCCCTGGCTGCGGAGGTACTCGCGCAGCTGTGTGATCCGCCGTTCGGTCCGCTGCGCCCGTCGATGCCACTCGACGTGCTGGTCGGCGTCGGGGCACGCCGCCACCGGGTGGATCGGCCGGTGGTTGCCGTCGCCCCGCCTCCGCTTCTTGGCCGCCGGCACCCGGCGCAGCGACCGGAGTGCGTCCTGGCGGAACCGCCGGTCCCGGGGACGGAACGGGGTCGGGAGCTCGATGGTCCCGGCCCGGGTCGAGCCGGCGACGACGTCGCGCGAGCCGATGGTGGACACCCGCCCGGAGGTGCCCAGCACGAGGAGCCGGGGCCGGCCTTCGGGCCGGTGGAGCAACTTGAGCACGGCGTAGCGGCCCGCCCGGGGGCCGGCGGGCACGTCGATCACGTCCCCGGGCCGCAGGCGGCCCGTCAGCCCGTCCTGGCCGTTGCCGGCCTGCAGGAGCTCGGCGTACTCGGCCACCGATCCCAGCTCGCATTCGGCCTTCCGCCGTTCGTCGGCGAGGCGCCGCTCCATCGACTCCAGACGGTGGAGCGACTCGCTCAGGTCGCCCCGCCGTTGGAACTGCCCGAACGACGCTTCGAGGAGCTCGATGGCGCGCCGCTCGTCGTAGTTCGCAACCAGGTTGGCGGCCATGTTGTACGTCGGCCGGAAGCTCGATACCAGCGGGTGGCTGCCGGCGGCGGCGATGGCGGTGACCTCCTCGAAGGGGACGTAGTGGGAGTGGAGGACGACCCCGTACCCCACCTGGTCGATGCCCCGGCGGCCTGCCCGGCCGGTGAGCTGGGTGTAGTCGCCGGGTTGCATCATCTCGTGGGTCTCGCCGGTGAACTTGGTGAGGCTCTCGAGGACGACCGTCCGGGCCGGCATGTTGATGCCCAGCGCCAGCGTCTCGGTGGCGAACACCACCCCGAGGTAGCCCTTGGCGAACAGCTCCTCCACGGTCTCCTTGAAGGCGGGGACCATGCCGGCGTGGTGAGCGGCGACACCCGCCTCCAGGCCGGCTATCCAGCGCTCGTATCCCAGCACCGCCAGGTCGGCGTCGGAGAGGTGGGCGGTGCGCTCTTCGGCGATGCGGCGGATCTCCTCCCGCTGTTCGGGCGTGGTGAGGCGGATCCCCCACTGGAGGACCGAGAGGGCGGCGGCGTCGCATCCGGCCCGGGAGAAGATGAAGTAGAGGGCGGGAAGCATGTCTGCCTCCCACAGCGCCTCGATCACTTCGGGCCGCCGCGGGGTGGTGAACCGCCGCGAGCGGCCCCGGTCGAGGTTGAGCATCTTGCGGATCCTCGGGTTGGGGCGGCGACGGCCGTCCCGCTCCACGAACGTCGGGTAGAACGAGACCTCCTGGCTGTAGCGGTCCTTCAGCATGTAGAGGCCTTCGAGGGGCACGGGCCTCTCGTCGGCGACTATCAGGTCGGTGGGGCCGCGGCGGGACTCGACCCACTCGCAGAACTCGACCGCGTTGGCCACCGTCGCCGAGAGGGCGACCATCTGGATGTGGCGCGGTGCGTGGATGATCACCTCTTCCCACACGGCGCCCCGGAACGGGTCCTGGAGATAGTGGACCTCGTCGAGGACGACGACACCCACCCCGTCGAGGGTGCCGACGTCGGCGTAGATCATGTTGCGGAGCACCTCGGTGGTCATCACCACCACGTCGGCGGACCCGTTGACCACGTTGTCGCCGGTGAGGAGCCCCACCCGGTCCGGCCCGTACTGGTCGACGAGGTCGCCGTACTTCTGGTTGGACAGGGCCTTGATCGGGGTCGTGTAGAAGGCTCTCTGTCCCCTCTCGAGGGCGAGGTGGACCGCCACCTCGGCGACGAGGGTCTTCCCGGCGCCGGTGGGCGCGGTCACCACGACCGACCGCCCCGAGGCGATCGATTCTGCTGCCTCCACCTGGAATCGGTCGGGGGTGAAAGGCAGGTCCCGGAAGAAGGCTTCGATGGTCACTTGCGGAGGATCAGGCGTATCACCCAGTAGGTGATCTCATACATCAGATAGAGCGGGACGGCGAGCAGCGTCAGGGTGAGCGCGTCGCCGGTGGGGGTGATCACCGCCGCCACCACCACGACTGCCAGCACCGCCCAGCGTCGGCCACGGGCGAGTTGTCGGGAGGTGATGAGGTCGGCCGCGGCGGCGGCGAATACGAACACAGGGTATAGGAAGGAACAGCCGAACGCGAAGAGGAAACGGAGCACGAACGAGTAGTAGTCCGACAGCCGCAGGTCGTTGCGGACGTCCGGGAAGATCTCGAGCAGGAACTCGAGGCCGCGGGGCAGCACCCAGTACCCGAACACCAGGCCGCCGACGAAGAGCACGACCATGACGGCGATCAACGGCACCGCCCAGCGCCTCTCCTTCTGGGTCAGCGCCGGGTTGATGAACGCCCACACCTGGTACAGCACGACCGGGCTGGCCAGCACCAGCCCTCCGAAGAAGGCGATCCGCATGAGGACCCCCCACTGCTCGGCGGGGGTGATCACCTGGAACTGGCTCTCCGGCTGCGCCCGGTGGAACGGCAGCTCCAGGATCTCGCGCAGTAGGTCCGAGAAGAAGAAGGCGACCACCGCGCCGACCAGGATCGCCACCGCCGACTTGACGATCCTCCACCTCAGCTCCTCGAGGTGTTCCAGGATGGGACGAGCCTCGTCTGGCTTCACGCCTCGTCGTCCCCGCCGGACTGGGCTGCGTCCTCGGCGGCGGAGTCATCCGGCCGCTTCCCTTCGATCTCGTCGAGGTCGGCGAGCGCGTCGGCCGGAGTGGGGCCCGACTTCGGCTCGGGGCCGACCCACTTGAGGCGCCTGACCTCCCCCGCCACCTCGTCGACGTCCCTGGTCACCTCGTCGAGGCCTCTCCTCAGCTCGTCGAGCGGCTGCTGCAGGTCCTGTTTGAGCTCGCGCAGCTCGGCGACCTCCTTCTCGAGGCCGCTGCGCAGCTCCCGGGCCGCCTGGCGGAGCTCCGCCGACCATCGACCGATCTTTCGGGCGACCTCGGGCAGGCGCTGTGGTCCCAGCACGACCAGGGCCACGAGCAGGATGATGATGATCTCGCCGCCCTGAAGCATGGGCCAATGGTAGGTATTCCTCGCCCGAGCGGGCTCGGAGGCGTGGGCGGGGAGCTACCGGGGCGGGAACGGGTCAGCCGGCGAGGAGGCGGAAGGGATCGGGCTCGGCGTCCAGCGCGGCGGCGAAGCGGGCGATCTCCTCTTCGGTGATGGGCCCGTCTTCGATGACCCGGTAGGCGACGCCGGTGGCCAGGAGGACCGACACGACGCGGGCGTTGGCGGGGCGCCGCTGGAATTCGTTGCACAGGGGACAGGTGAACGTGTAGACGCCCTCGTCGCTAGACGAGGTCAGTTCGAGGGCGATATCGCCGGGAGTGAGGTGGACGTCGCCGCATCCTGAACATGTCGTCTTGATGGTGGTCATTCTGGTGATTACTCCACACTCCGCTGTCCACCATCTATCGACCGATCGAGCCCGGGACTGAAGCACGACGGCCAGAGATGGGTCAGCGGTACCGGGCGAGGATCCGATTCCCCAGGTCGGATAGGGCGGCCCGCACCTCGTCGCCTTCGATCAGGCGGGCCCGGTCCCCGAGACGCAGGAGCAGGCGCGCCGCCACCGACGGGTCGGAGGCGGAGAACTCGATCACCACCTCGTCGCCGGAGTCGGAGACCACGTCCACCGGGTAGTAGTCGAGCACCCAGCGGGCCGCCGGCGCCAGGGCGATCTTGCAGCGGACGTCGTCCTCGGAAGGTGTGTAGCGCACCTGTGGGTCGGGCCGCTCCACGGGCGGCTCGAACGTCTCTTCCGTCACGACCAGGTCGCGGATGCGATCGACACGGAACACCCGCTCCGCCTGCGCCAGCCGGCAGTAGCCGGTGACGTACCAGTTGCCCAGCGAGGCGAAGACCACCCACGGCTCGACCGCCCGGCGGGTGGTCTCCCCCCGGGAGAGGGAGGTGTAGGTGATCTCCACCACCCGGTGGGAGGCGGCCGCCTCCTTGAGAGGTCCGACCAGGTCCGGTTCGGCGGGGACGTCGACGGCGAGGCCGTCGGTGTCGGGGGCGACGGTGGCGGCCAGCTTGTCGACCGCCGACTCCAGAACCGGGCTCCCCAGCCCCGACGAGAGCACCGCCATGCCGGCCGCCAGCATCGACAGCGCCTCCGTCGGGCTGAGCCGGGGGGCCCGCCCGAAGTAGTCGGCGGCGTCTACGACCACCTCGTCGTCGTCTATGTAGGCGACCATCAGGTCCCCGGGCCCGTAGCCGGGCAGGCCGCACACGAACACCACGTCCAGGTCCCGGGCGAGGTCCTCGTGGTTCTCGTACCCGAACCGCTCGCACACCTCGTCGATGGTGGCGCCGGGGTTGGCGATCACCCACGGCAGCATGGCGAGGATGCGGGTGAGGCGGAAGGCGGTGCGGCTGCTCGTCATGCGATGGCGGCTTCCACTCGCTCCACGATCTGGTCCCGCAGCTCGGGCGGCTCCAGCACCACGGCCGAGTCGTCGAAGCTCAGGATCCAGCCGATGAAGGCGTCGACGTTCGAGACGGGCAGCTCCACCTCCAGCGGCCCCGACCGGTAGTCGACGCGGAGGGTGCGGGCCGCCCACCACGCCATGTCCGGCTCGAAGCGGACCCGGGCCACGATCGGCTCCTCGCTGCCCGCCTCCCAGGGGTGGGCGTCCACGGCGTCGCGGAGGGAGAAGCCCTCCGGACGGCTGAAGGACCCCTCCTCGGTGTCGACGACGAGCGACTCCATGCGGTCGACCCGGAACACCCGTATGTCGTCGCCCACTCCCCCGACCAGGTACCAGTGGCCCCGTCGGTGAGCGAGCCCGTAGGGGGCGACCTCCCGCTTCTTTCCCCGGTAGTCGAACGTCACCTTGCGGCGTTGCGTGACGGCCGAGAACAGGTCACCGAGCCGGTCCGCCGCCGGCCCCAGGTCGGCGCCCAGAGGCTCCGACCCCTCCCCCGGCCCGAGCCCGCCCAGCTTCAGCAGGCCCTCAGTCGGGGCGGGGCCTCCTCCGAGCCGGACGATGCGGGTGGCGACCGCCAATGCCGCCCGCTCCTCGTCGGTGAGGCCGGGGTCGGGGAGCCGGTAGGCGTCGGGGTCGATGAGGTAGCCCTGCTCCAGACCCCAGCCGTTTCCGTCGGTGAGCTCTATGGGGATGCCGATCCGGCGCAGCAGCTCCTTGTCGCGCTCGAACATGCGGTGGAATGCCTCGTCGCTCGACCCGCCGTAGCCGGCGACCTGGTTGCGTATCTCGTCGGCGGTCACCGGCCGGCGTGTGGTGAGCAGAAAGGCGAGGAGGTTCAGGAGCCTCTCGATGACCCTGCGCATCGCGCCCATTCAACCCGAAGGCCACCCACTTCCGAACGATTGCCGGCCGCCGCCTGCCGCCTTCCGACTCTCAGAGCGACTCGATGAGACGGTCGACCCGCTCGTCGTGGGACTTGAACGGGTCCTTGCACAGCACCGTCCGCTGCGCCTGGTCGTTGAGCTTCAGATGGACCCAGTCGACCGTGAAGTCCCGCTTGCGGGCCTTGGCCACCCGGATGAACTCCCCTCTCAGGCGCGCCCGGGTGGTCTGGGGCGGGTTCCTGACCGCGTTGGCGATGTCGCCGTCGGTCACCACCCGGTCGACCATGCCCTTGGCCGACAGCAGGTTGTACACGCCCCGGGTTCGGTCCACGTCGTGATAGGACAGGTCGAGCATCGCCAGCCTGGGGTCGGACATGGACAGCCCCTGCCGCTCCCGGTAGCGGTCGAGCACCTTGTACTTGATCACCCAGTCGACTTCCCGGTCGAGGGTCATCGGGTCCTTCTCGAGCCCGGTGAGCAGGTGCTCCCACATGTCGACCGCCCGCTGCACCTGGGGGCTGAACCCGGGGCTGCGGGCGAAGCGCATCGCCCGGTCCAGGTACTCCCACTGGATGTCGAGCGCCGACAGCTCCCGCCCGTTGGCGAGGCGGACCTTCTTCTTCAGCGTGAGGTCGTGGGAGATGTCGCGGATGGCGCGGATCGGGTTCTCCAGTGTCAGGTCCCGGAAGACCACGTCCCGCTCCACCATCTGGAGGAGGGCGACGACGGTGCCGATCTTCACGTAGGTGGCGTACTCGCTCATGTTCGAGTCCCCGGCGATCACGTGGAGGCGGCGGAACCGCTCGGCGTCGGCATGGGGCTCGTCGCGGGTGTTGATGATCGGCCGAGAACGCGTGGTCGCCGACGACACGCCCTCCCAGATGTGCTCGGCGCGCTGCGACAGCGAGTAGATGGTCCCCCGGGGCGTCTGGGAGAGCTTTCCGGCCCCGAGGTAGATCTGGCGGGTGACGAGGAACGGGATCAGGACCTCGACCGTGCGGTGGAAGTCCTTGTGCCGGCTCACCAGGTAGTTCTCGTGGCAGCCGTAGGAGTTGCCCGCCGAGTCGGTGTTGTTCTTGAAGAGGTAGATCTCCCCTCTGATCCCCTCCTCTTCCAGCCGCTGCTCGGCCGAGTGGACGAGGCCTTCGAGGATGCGCTCACCGGCCTTGTCGTGGGCCACGACATCGGTCAGCGAGTCACACTCGGGAGTGGCGTACTCGGGGTGGCTGCCGACGTCGAGGTAGAGCCGGGCGCCGTTCTCCAAGAAGACGTTGGAGGACCTCCCCCAGGACACGACCCGGCGGAACAGGTACCGAGCCACCTCGTCGGGGCTCAGGCGGCGCTGGCCACGGAGAGTGCAGGTGACCCCGTACTCGTTCTCCAGGCCGAAGATCCTGCGTTCCACGTAGCCAGCCTAGGAGAACGTGGCGGCTTCGGGACTGATCGTTCGACTCAGTTTTCCGGAGGACCCTCCGGCTCGTCTCCCGACGCGTCGGCGGATGCATCCCCGGGGGCCGAGCGGATCTCGCTCTCGTCGAGCCGGCGGAACGTGCGCCGCCCGTTGGCGGCGTCGAGGACGACGAGCTCCCAACCCTCCGACTCCCGTTCCTCGGCTCGCCGGAACGCCTCCATGCCGACGTCCAGCGCCTCCTGGAGCGTGAGGCCCGGCCGCCACAGCTCCTCGAGGGCCGAGACCAGCTCCTCGGCTTTTCCGCCGATGGCGGCGAAGTGCCTCTCGTCCGAGAGGGTGCCGTCGTAGGAGACCCGGTAGAGGCGGTTCTCCTCCCCTTCCTGGCCCAGCTCGGCGATGAGGATCTCGACCTCGTACGGCTTGAGGTCGTGGCTGAAGATGGCGCCGAGCGTCTGGGCGAAGGCGGTGGCCAGGGACATGGCGTTGACGTCTTCGCGGCTGTACAGGTAGCCCATCAGGTCTGCCTGGCGCACCCCCGCCTTGCGCAGGATGTCGTATTCGTTGTATCGGCCGACCCCGGCGAAGGCGATACGGTCGTAGACCTCGGCGATCTTCCGCAGCGAGCGGGAAGGGTTCTCCGCCATGAGGAGCAGGCCGGTGTCGTACTCCAGGGCGATGATCGACCGGCCCCGGGCGATCCCCTTGCGGGCGAACTCGGCCTTGTCCCGGACCAGCTGCTCGGGAGCGACGTAGAAGGGCATGCTCATCGGACGTCCTCCAGAGCACTCTCGGCGTACGGGCGGATCTCCTCGTCGGTGAGCTCGGCGATCCCCTCGCTGTCGATGCGGAACACCGTGGGCAGGATCCCCCGCCGGAGGTCGGGGCCTCCGGTGGCGGTGTCCTCCTGGGCCGCCGAGACCAGGGCGCGGACCGCCAGGTCGACGCCTCCGGAGGCGTCGATGTCGGGCTGGTAGGCGGTGCGGAGATACGACTTCGCCAGCCGGGCGCCGGAGCCGGTGGAGCCGAACTCCTGCTCCTCGTAGCGGCCCCCGACCACGTCGTACGTATAGAGCCGCCCGACCTTGTCCAGCTCGTCGTACCCGGCGAACAGCGGCACGACCACGAGGCCCTGGATCGCCATCGGGAGCTGCCCGCGGACGAGACGGGCCAGGAACGTCGCCTTGCCTTCGAGCGAAAGGCGGCGGTTCTCGAGCTTCTCGTAGTGCTCCAGCTCCACCTGGAAGAGGCGCACCATCTCGGTGGCGAGGCCGGCCGTGCCGGCAACGGCCACGGCCGAGTAGCGGTCGGAGGGAAAGACCTTCTGGATGAACCGGTGGGCGACCATGTGGCCCTCGGTGGCCTGGCGGTCGCCGGCGATGATCACCCCGCCCTGGTAGCGGAGGGCGAGGACGGTGGTTCCTTCCGGCACCGAGAGGTTGTGCGCCGCGTCGGCCGGGATCTCCCAGCGGGGCGCGGCGCCGACGGCTTCGAGCAGGTCGAGGAAGCTGCTGCTCGGCACCGGAGTGTCGAGGGGAAGAGGGAACTGAGGCATCAGGTCAGAAACTGTAGAGGACGTCGCAGCCAAGCTGGACGGCCGCAGAGGCCACAGCCGAACCCGCGGAGGCGGGTGTCCGAGGTCTCGGATTGCGGCCGGCTGCTCGCTACTGGCCGCCCTTTTGGACGTAGTTCTTGACGAACTCCTCGGCGTTCTCTTCGAGCACGGAGTCGATCTCGTCGAGGAGGTCGTCCAGCTCGTCGAGATCGGTCTCCGACTTCTCCTCGGCGATCTCGAGGTCCTCGATCTCTTCTTCGGGCTTCTCGCGGGCCCGTGCCCGTGAACGTTCCTGTTCGGCCATGTCCAATCTCCTAGTCGCTCAGACGCTTTATCAGCTCGGAGGCGTCACTCACCTCATCGAGGATAGGCCCGACGAGGTCCCGTGAACCCCGGAGGGGCTCCAGCATGGGGACGCGCCGCAGGTGCGGCTCGCCCACGTCGAAGACCAGTGAGTCCCAGTTGGCGGCCACGAGGCTGTCGGGGAACTGGGTGACGCACCGCCCACGGAAGTAGGCCCGTGTCTCCTCCGGAGGGTCGGTCTCGGCGGCGGCGATCTGCTGGGCGGTGAACAGGCGACGGATGTCGCCCCGCGCCGCCAGCCGGTGGTATAGGCCCCTCTCGGGGTCGACGTCGTGGTACTGGAGGTCCAGCGCCGCCAGCTTGGGGTCCGACCAGTCGATGTCGTCGCGGGCCAGGTATCGCTGGAAGAGCCGCAGCTTGGCCGCCCAGTCGAGGCGGTCGGAGAGCTTGTCGGGGTCGGTTTCGATGTCCTGGAGGACCGAGTGCCATTCGGAGAGGACGTCTCGCCACACCGGCTCGTCGAGTTCCTTCTCCACGTACTTGGAGAGCCACTCGTAGTAGCGCCACTGCAACTCGACGGCGGTGGCGGTCGAACCGCCCTCCAGCTCCAGCGGTCGGCGGAACGTCAGGTCGTGGCTCACCGACCAGGCCGCCTTGACCGGGTCGACCAAATCGAGGGGGTCGGGCAGCGCCCCGTCCTCCAAGGCGGCGAGCATCAGCGCGGTGGCGCCCAGCTTGAGGAACGTTTGGACCTCGGAGAGGTTGGCGTCGCCGAAGATGACGTGCAGCCGCCGGTACTTGGTCGAGTCGCCGTGGGGCTCGTCCCGGGTGTTGATGATGGGTCGCTTCAGGGTCGTCTCCAGGCCCACCTCTTCCTCGAAGAAGTCGGCCCGCTGGGTGATCTGGAAGTCGACGTGGGGACGCCCGTTCTCGGAGCCCACCTTGCCGGACCCCGTGTAGATCTGGCGGGTGACGAGGAACGTCATGGCGTAGCGGATGATCTCCCCGAACGGGGTCGACCGCGACAGCAGGTAGTTCTCGTGGGCGCCGTAGGAGTTGCCCTTGCGGTCGGAGTTGTTTTTGTACAGCGCCAGGCGGTGGCCGAGGCGCTCGCTCGCCACCTTGGACGCCCGGTACATCACGACCTCTCCGGCCTTGTCGTAGAGGGCCGCCTGGAGGGGATCCCACGCCTCCGGCGCCGAGTACTCGGGATGGGCGTGGTCGACGTAGAGACGGGCGCCGTTTCCCAGCACCGCGTTCACCAGCGTCCCCTCGGGGTCGGAGACGCCGTAGCCCTCGTGGCCGAAACCGCGGGCGTCCCGCCCCGGCGACTCCTCCTCGTAAGACCATTGGACCCGGACCCGTGGGCCCGGGTACGAGTTGACGACCATGGCGGAGCCGAGCGCCGGGTTGAACTCGGGGTCGCCGCGGACGGCGATGCCGTACTCGACCTCCGTCCCGATCACCTTGCGGATGGCCACGGGTCAGTACCTCCGTCTCACAGGTACTGCCCGGTGGAGACCCGCTCGATCATGCGGCTCTCGGAGTCGCCTTCGACCAGGGTCCGGACGTAGACGATTCGCTCGCCCTTCTTGCCGGAGATCTTCGCCCAGTCGTCGGGGTTGGTGGTGTTGGGGAGGTCTTCGTGCTCCCTGAACTCCTGTTTGATGGCGTGGAGCAGGTCTTCGGTGCGCACGCCCCTGGAGCCGCCGGCGATCTCCCGCTTGATGGCGTCCTTCTTCGCCCGCCGGACGATGTTCTCGATCATCGCCCCGGAGGCGAAGTCCTTGAAGAACAGCAGCTCCCGGTCGCCGTTGGCGTAGGTGACCTCGAGGAAGCGGTTCTCGTCGGTCTCGGCGTACATCGTGTCGACGGTGACGTCGATCATCTTCCGGATCAGCGCCTGCTTGTCACCGCCGTGCTCGCCGAGCTCGGACTCGTCGAGGGGGACGTCCTCGGTGAGGTAGATGCCGAAGATCTGGCGGGCGGCGGCCGGGTCGGGCCGGTTGATCTTGATCTTGACATCCAGTCGCCCGGGCCGCAGGATCGCCGGGTCGATGAGGTCCTCGCGGTTCGACGCCCCGATGACGATGACGTTCTTCAGCGACTCGACACCGTCGAGCTCGGAGAGCAGCTGAGGGACGATCGTGGACTCGACGTCGGAGCTGATCCCCGACCCCCGGGTGCGGAACAGCGAGTCCATCTCGTCGAAGAAGACGATGACGGGCACGCCTTCGTCGGACTTCTCCTTGGCCCGCTGGAAGATCAGCCGGATCTGGCGCTCTGTCTCGCCCACCCACTTGTTCAAGAGCTCCGGGCCCTTGATGTTGAGGAAGTAGCTGCGGGCGTCGGGGCGGCCGGTTCGCTCGGCGACCGCCTTGGCCAGGCTGTTGGCGACGGCCTTGGCGATGAGCGTCTTGCCGCAGCCGGGAGGGCCGTACAGGAGGACGCCCTTGGGCGGCACCAGGCCGTAGTCGTTGAAGAGCTCGCGGTGGACGAAAGGCAGCTCGACCGCGTCGCGGATCGCCTCGATCTGCTCCGACAGGCCCCCGACCTGCTCGTAGGTGACGTCGGGGACCTCCTCGAGCACGAGGTCCTCGACCTCGGGACGGGCGAGCTTCTCGTAGATGAGGCCGGTTTTGGGGTCGATGCGGACGAAGTCGCCGGCCCGCAGCGACTTGTCCTTCATCGTGTCGGCCAGCTCGACGACCTGCTCCTCGTCGGCGTGGGCGATCACCACCACCCGGCCGTCGTCGAGCTTCTCCCGGACCTGGACGACCTCGCCCGAGCGCTCGAAGCCCCGAACGTCCACGACGTTGTAGCTCTCGTTGAGCAGGACTTCCTGGCCGATCGACAGCTGCTTGACCTCGATCGACGGCTGGGCGGCCACCCGCAGCTTGCGGTTGCCGGTCATCACGTCGAGGGTGCCGTCGTCGTTGACCTGGAGGACCGTCCCGAAGTTGTTGGGCGGAGTGGTCAGCTTCTCGACCTCGGCCCGGAGCACCGCCAGCTGCTCCCTGGCTTCTTCGAGGACCGTGGCGAGCTTGTCGTTCTGGGAGCGGAGCCGCTCGATGGTGCGGTGGGCCTCGGCGAGCTCACGTTCGAGGCGGGCGACCTCCTGGTCCCTGGGCTCCCGGAGACGGCGGCGGAGTTGAGCCACCTCTTCTTCCAGGGCTGCGATCGTCCGCCGCAGCTCCATCGCCTCGCCTGGCTCGCTCGGTCGGCTCATGGCCAATCTCCAATCCGGTAGCCTCCGCGCAGTATACGGAGCGTTCGATTTTGTCCTAGGACCTGTTTTCGACCCTCTGTCAGGCGACCTGTACCGGTCCCCGGCTCCTGTCACTACTATGCATTTCCCGTACAGCCACACGTAAAACCCCCCGCACCCCAGGAGTGCAAAAGCGATGAAGGTTTGGATCGATCAGGACCTCTGCACCGGCGACGGCCTGTGCGAAGAGATCGCCCCTGACGTTTTCGTCTTGCTCGACGACGGCCTCGCCTACGTGCGCGAGGGCGACAAGATCTACGCCGAGGAGAAGGGCAATCCCCAGGGGGCGCAGGGCCTGGCCACCGTTCCCGCCGGCATGGAGGACGTCACGATCGAGGCCGCCGAGGAATGCCCTGGGGAGTGCATCTTCCTCGAGCCCTGACGTAGCCACGCGGGTCGGCGGACCCGACGGGTCGGATCCGCCGATCCCCTCGCAATGCCGCCGGCTCAGGCGGCTTCGCCGCGGGCGGGTCGCGTGCGGCTGAAGCCACCGAGGGCCAGCGCCTTGATGCTCACCGGAACGCCGGCATCGGCGTTGGCGGTGAGGACCGCTCCCAACACCGGGCCCGGGTTCCCGCCGTATACCTCGAGCCGGCTCGTCTCGGTGATCTCGAGGCCGCGGGCGATCAGCTCTCCCGCCAGCTGCATGTGGCGGTCGGCTGCCGCCGCGTCACGGAACACGAAGACTAACGTGACCTGCGTCTGCTCCTCGTCCATGAAGACCTGGTAGTCGAGCAGGTCCGGCTCGTTCTCCTCCAGGAAGGCGTGGAACTCGGCGTCCTGGGCCAGGTACTCGTCGAGGACGCCATCACCGAGGGTGTGGGTCGTGACGAAGATGAACGGTGCCGTCATAGGGGGCTCCTTTCGTTGGGCACACCCCGAACGTACGGAGCGTCGCCCCGGAAGTCGTCCCACCAAAGTGGGATTCGTGCCGGCACCCCTCCGGGGCGCAGCGGCCGGCCGGGCGTAAGATCGGCCTCAGGTGGCGCGGATTCCATTCCCCTCCGACGCTCCGGAGCGGGCCGAGAGGCTGGTGACGACGAAGCTGCGCGCCCCCGACCTCCCCGCCCGGCGGCTGTCGCGGCCGCGGCTGGTCGCTTCGATCGAGGAATCGCTCGCCTTCGGGGTGGTCTTGGTCTCCGCTCCGGCCGGCTACGGCAAGACCATGGCGGTGGCGGAGTGGGCACGGTCCGCCGGCGACCCGGTCGGCTGGCTGTCGGTCGATCCCGGAGACGGTGACCCGATCCGGTTCTGGCGGCACCTGATCGCCGCCGTGGACTCGGCTCTGCCGGGGACGGCGGACCGGGTGGGCCCGATGGCCTCCGAAGGCGAACTCGCCATCACCTCGGTGGTGACGGCGCTCATCGACACCGTGGCCGACGCCGGACGCCGTGTCGTCGTGGTGATCGACGACTACGACGCGGTCGACTCCCCCGCCGTCGACTCCACTTCGGGTATCTGCTGTCGTTCCGACCCGCCGACCTGAAGATCGTCCTCACCAGCCGTGTCGAGCCCGCCCTTCCCCTCAGCCGTCTCCGACTCGAGGGCGAGTTGGCCGAGATCGGGGCCGCCGACCTGCGCTTCCGACCCGACGAGATCGCTCGCTTCTTCGAGGTGAACGTCGCCGCCTTGCCGCCCGCCACGGTAGACGCGCTCGCCTCCCGCACCGAGGGCTGGCCCGCCGGAGTCCAGATGGCCGCCCTGGCCCTGGGACGGCGACCCGACCCCGCCTCGCTCATCGCCTCGTTCTCGGGGAGCCACCGCTTCGTCGTCGATTTCCTCACGAGCGAGGTGCTCCGAGGTCAGCCACCTGCGGTCCGCCGGTTCCTCGAGGAGACGTCGCTCCTCGACCGGCTGACCGCCGACCTGTGCGCGGCGGTCACCGACCGGGCCGACAGCCAACGCCTGTTAGAGGAGATAGAACGGCAAAATCTGTTCCTGGAGCCGCTAGACGACAGGCGCGGCTGGTGGCGCTACCACCGGCTCTTCGCCGACGCTCTCCGCGCCCGTCTGGAGACGACCGAGCCGGAGCGGGCGAATGCGATCCACCGCCGCGCCAGCCAGTGGTTCCGCCGGGAGGGCATCGCCGACCAGGCGATCGCCCATGCCCTCGCCGCCACCGACTTCGACGCGGCGGCCGAGGTGGTCGAGGCGTACGTGGACGAGCTGTTCCTCCGCAGCGAGCGCGCCACCCTGGAGCGGTGGCTGAGCCGCTTCCCTCCCGCCGTCGTGCATGCCCGACCTCGGCTCCTGCTCGCACGGGCGCGCCTGGCCCTCCAGAGGGGCGACCCGTCGGCGGCGACGCCGTGGCTGGACCGGGCCGACGCCGCCCTTAGCGGGGCCGGGGCAGGATCCGATGGCTACACCCCGTCGGTCGGGCCGGCCCTCAGCATCACCGCCAACCCCCGGGCGGCACTGGCGCTGAACCGTGCGATCGCCACCGAGTTCTCCGGCGACCACCGCCGGACCCTCGCCCTCCTCGACACCGCCGTTTCGCTGGCCCGCGACGGCGAGGTGACACTGGTCGCCATCGCCCGGGGCCACATGGGAGGCGCCGAGTGGCAGGCGGGGCATCTCGACGCGGCGGAGCGGCACCTGCTGGAGGCCCACCGTCTCAGCGCGGCGGCGGGTCAGCCGTCGCTGGCGGCATGGGCCGACTTCTACCGGGGCCAGGTCGAGCTCGCCCGGGGCGACCTCGCCGCCGCGGAGCGGACCTACCGGCGGGTCGTCGAGGAGACCTCGGTTCCGGGGTCGGCGCCCCTCCCCGCCGCCGGCGTGGGTCACGCCGGCCTCGCCGCCGTCGCCCTCGAACGCGACGACCTCGACGCCTCCCGCCGGCATCTGGAGACGGCCCTGCCTTTGTGCCGGGCGCTGGCGTTCAGCCCTGCGTGGGCGTCGAGCCTCGCCACCCTGGCACGGTTGAAGCGGGCGCAGGGCGACGTCGCCGGCGCCCTCAGCGTGCTCGACCAGGAGGGACGGGAGGCAGCTCCCCGGCAACCCGTGGTCTCCGTGCTGGACCCGATTCGATCCGAGTGGGCCCGCCTCGCCCTCGCCGACGGCAGGCGCGGGGAGGTGCTCGAGTGGGCGGACGCTGCGGTCTCGACTCCGGGCCCTTCCTATGTCCGGGAGGCGGAGGACCTGGTCCACGCCCGGTCGCTGCTGGCGGACGGCGAGGCGCACCCCGCGCTGGCCCGACTCGGCCCCCACGCCCGCCTGGCCTCCACCGAGGGCCGGACCCGCAGCCTCATCGAGATCCGCCTCGTCGAGGCGCTGGCCAGAGCCGCCCTCGGCGACGCAGAGGGGGCGCGTCTCGCCCTGGAGGAAGCGCTGGACCTGGCTGCGGACACCGGCCACGTCCGGCTCTTCGCCGAGCAGGGCGACGAGCTGGGCGGGCTGATGGCCGAAGTCTTCCCCGACGACGGAGGGCTGCCGGACCGGAAGCGGCTGCATCTGCGCCGGATCCGCCGGGCGATGGCACCCGGGCGACCCGGCCCCGGAGCCGGTCAGTCCGGCTTGATCGACCCGCTGAGCGCCCGCGAGCTGGAGGTGCTGGCACTGGTGGCGGCCGGCCGCACCAACCGCCTGATCGCCGACGACTTGTTCATCGCCGTGGACACGGTGAAGCGCCACCTCACCCACATCCTGGCCAAGCTGGGGGCGTCGAACCGGACCCAGGCCGCCGCCCGGGCGCGCCGGCTGGGGCTAGTCGACT
>ERZ777003.467-NODE-467-length-78410-cov-45.637368_pt1 | contig 78410 bp, 74 predicted proteins | sample MGYA00374956_ERZ777003 | MGnify/ENA primary metagenome ERZ777003 (study PRJEB29302, sample SAMN06268252) | bioreactor metagenome | isolation source: Joint BioEnergy Institute, California, USA | place: USA:Joint BioEnergy Institute, California, USA | collected...
GTCCTCGGTGGAGGTGGTGGTGTCCTCGGCGGCGGCAGCAGCCTTTTTGGCGGCTCCAAGAACGGGATGACCGGTCTTGATCTCGGCATCGCGAGCGTAGGCGTCGGTCAGAGGAGCAATGGCGGCCTTGGAGCGGACGTTGAGGTGAACCTCGGCGGCATCGCCAATGGAGATGTCAACGCAACCATCGGCGGCCAGGACACCCTCGCTAGGGTCGATGCCAACGCCAATGCTTTGAACGATGAGGTCACGCTCAACAGCAAGACGTCATTGTTCGGAGAGAACGGTGTCTTCAACACTGAAAACAAAGGATCCTTGCTGGGCACGCCTGCCGAGGCTGACATCAATATCGGCGGCGGCAGAGGCATGCTTGGGCTGATCGACCCGGATGTCTGTATCGGCAGGTCTTGCGGCGGTCCCGCTGATCCGGGCCCTGGCGATCCCAACGATCCGCGCGACCCACGCGATCCGCGCGATCCGATCAGTCCGCGTGATCCGAGCAATCCCCGCGGTCCCAACAACCTCACGGACATCATCAACGACATGTCGCCGACTGAGCTTGCCCGGAACAAGAAGCTCTGCCGCAACATCCTGGCGCAACCGAACTCCTATGACCGGGATCTGGTTGGTCTCTGCCGGATGCTGCAGTTGGCAAGCCGCTAAGCGACACTGAAACCTTGGGGGAAAGGCCCGCGCCCGCGCGGGCCTATTCTTTTGTCATTCGCAGAGGATGGGCTTGCATGTGCAAGCAGGCTCCGCCAAAACACGCGGCCATGCTTGCCATTAATGATCTTTCTCTGCGCGTCGCCGGCCGGCTGCTCATTGAGCATGCCTCCCTCACCCTGCCTGCCGGGACAAAGGCGGGGCTTGTCGGACGCAACGGCACCGGCAAGACATCTCTCTTTCGTGCGATTACCGGCGAGCTTTCTCCCGAAACCGGTTCGATCAGCGTGCCCAAAGGCACGCGCATGGGGCAAGTGGCACAGGAAGCGCCCGGTACGGACGAGCTGCTTATCGACATCGTGCTGCGGGCCGACACGGAGCGGGATCGCCTCATGCGCGAGGCCGAGAAGGCGACCGATCCGCACCGCATCGCCGAAATCCAGACGCGCCTTGCCGATATAAACGCCCATTCTGCGGAAGCCCGCGCGGCGGCCATTCTCGCCGGCCTCGGTTTCGATGAACGGGCGCAGAGGCGGCCCGCCTCCTCTTTCTCCGGCGGCTGGCGAATGCGTGTCGCGCTTGCTTCCGTGCTCTTTGCCGAGCCAGACCTTCTGCTTCTTGATGAGCCGACCAACTATCTGGACCTGGAAGGCACCATGTGGCTGGAAAGCTATCTGGCGCGCTATCCGCACACGGTCCTGCTCATCAGCCACGACCGCGACCTTCTTAACCGCGCCGTCTCCGCGATCGTGCATCTGCAGCACAGAAAGCTCACCTTCTGGCGCGGCGGCTACGATCAGTTCGCCCGCCAGTATGCCGAGAAGATGGAGCTGCAAGAGAAGCTGCGGGCAAAGCAGGAAGCGCGGCGCAAGCATATGGAGGCGTTCGTTGAACGTTTCCGCTACAAGGCCTCCAAGGCGCGCCAGGCGCAGTCGCGGCTGAAGGCCATCGCGCGCATGCAACCCATCCCGGCGACCGTCAACGAACACGTCATCCCCTTCCGCTTTCCCGATCCGGCAAAGCCGGTCGCCTCGCCCATCGTGGCGATCGAGGGGGGCGCGGTCGGCTATGAGCCCGGAAAGCCGGTTCTGAAGAACCTCAATCTGCGCATCGACAATGACGACCGCATCGCGCTGCTTGGCGCCAATGGCAACGGCAAGTCCACCTTCGCCAAGCTGATCGCCGGCAGGCTCAAGCTGGAGGCCGGCACGATGACGCTGGCGCCGGGGCTTTCGGTCTCGATCTTCGCCCAGCACCAGCTTGACGACCTGCGGCCGGACGAAAACGCCTATCAGCATCTGCGCCGCCTGATGCCGGACGCTCCGGAAGCCAAGGTGCGGGCGCGCGTGGCCCAGTTCGGCCTGTCGACCGAGAAGATGGAAACGCCGGCTAAGGATCTTTCGGGCGGTGAGAAGGCGCGGCTTCTCATGGGGCTTTCCGCCTTCCAGGCCCCGCATCTCTTCATTCTGGACGAGCCGACCAACCACCTCGACATCGACAGCCGCGAGGCGCTGGTGGAGGCTCTCAACACCTATGAAGGCGCGGTGATCCTCATCAGCCATGACCGACACCTGATCGAGGCCTGTGCGGACAGGCTCTGGCTGGTCGATGAGGGTACAGTCCGGCCCTATGACGGCGACCTGGAAGATTACCGGGCGCAGACCACCGGAGGCGCAAGCCGCACGCGGGAGAAGCGGGAAGCCGAGAAGGTCTCGAAAGCCGACCGCCGCCGCGAGGCGGCAAAGCGGCGCGCCTCGCTCGAACCTTTGGCACGAGAGATTAAGGCGACGGAAGGCCTAATCGAGCGCACGCGCAAGCGCATCGCGGCAATAGAGGCGGAGATGGCCGATCCGCGAATTTATGAGCGCGATCCAGCCAGAGTGGCGGTGCTTGCGAAGCAGCGCGTCGAGCTGTCTCAACTCGTTGAGCAGCAGGAGGAAAAGTGGCTGCAGCTCTCGGCCGAGTATGAAGAGGCGATTGCCGAGTAGCGTCCCGTCACTCCATATCGAGGAGGCGGGAAGGCGGAAACCGCCCTCATTGCACCGCCGGAGGCTTCAGAAGGTGCAAAAGCCTTTCTACCGTGAGGTCCTCGATATCGAGGAATGAATCGTCTTCCCCGATATTCTGGGCCGCCGGGTCGGGCACTGGCTGCTCTGCCCCTCGCGGCTCGGGCGGCGGCAGAGCGCGGCGCTCTATTTCCGAGCCATCCGGGTCCGGCGCCTCCAGCGGGGGAACCTGGATCGGGCCGACCGCACCGGGCGTAGGCTGCTCCTCTGGCCGCGCGGGCGCTGCTTCTTCGGCCCGGCGCCTTGCCTCCTCCGCCTCGCGCTCCTGCCGTTCGCGCTCTTCGGCAGCCCTGCGCGCCCGCTCCGCCTCCCGTTCGAGGCGCACACGCTCGGCCTCTTGGGCGCGGCGGGCAGCTTCGGCCGCCTCGCGTTCGGCAGCACGCGCAGTGAAATAGCGCATTTCACGGCGCAGACGCTGACGTTCGAGCAGCACGGCCTGCATATGTTCGACGCGCGCCTGCTCCAGCTCCAGGGCGCGCTGGGTGAGAAACCGGGTAAGCGGGTCCGTATCGAGCACGGGCCGGCTCTCTCCCAAAGGTCCGCGCAAGGAGAAGCGGATCATCGGCTCGGAGCCTGACACGGACTCCGCCCCGGCATCATAGGTGATGGAGCCGCTCGCCGAAACGGTGCGCTCTTTAAGGTTGGCTGCAGCCTCAACGCTCATTCGGGCGCCATCGCTTTCCAGATGCACCGGCGCCATCCGCGCCACACCATCAGCGAGGGTGAAGGCGAATTTTATATCGCCCGCAGGATAGCTTCCCCGTCGCACCAGTGCGGGGGCGAAGGCGGCTACGCTCTCAGCGTCAATCTCTACACCGAGCTTGTCCGCTTCCGCGATAATGGGAGCAAGCGCCCTCCTGTCGAAACCAGAAATGACGAGGTTTTCCAAGGCGGCCGAGCCGGAGCCGGACAACGCCGCCGTCATGGCGTCCACCGACTTGCCAGCCGACGTGACGCTGGCGCTGACATCCGCAAGGCCCGAAAGCCCGCCGCCCGGCAGTAATCGTTCAAGCGGCACGCCATTTAGCGAAAACTGGGCAGCAAGCAGGCCGGTTCCGGCATCGTTGCGCAGCTCGGCAAGCCCTTCGAGCACTCCGCCAAGGTAATGCGCGGAGAGATCGGAAATGGCCATCCCCTCCGGCCCAAGCCGGACGTGAAAGCGCGCATCCTCGGCTGTGGCCGCGTTTCCGATCCACACCTTTCCGGCGGAAAGCTCGACGTTCGCGGAAAACGGCGCCGTCACGTCCTGCCGGAAGGGCGCCTGCGGCCAAGGTCCGCCGCCCGCCTCGAAAGCGGCGGGCCCCAGGACCATCTCAATCCCCGGGCGAAAATCAAGTCCGCCAAGCGCCAGAGAGCCCGTGAGATGGGGCAGGCCGTCGCGCAGGGAACCTTTGAGGTCGCCACTAACATCGCTTCCCGCCACCTGCCCGGCAAGGCCTCTCATGGAGAGAACGCCTTCGCGATAGTCCAGCGCTGCCGAAAGCTCCACCGGCAGGCCGTAGCCAAATCCCGGCAATGAAACACCCGCCGCGGCAAGCCAGGGTTCCAGATCCTCAGCTTCAATCTGCGCCTGGCCCACGGCGGCGAACCCTTCGCTGCCAGGCTTGATCGTGCCCGTGAAGCTGGCCTGGAGACCCTGTCCCCTGACGCGGAACATGCTCTCCAAACCCTCCGCCGGTGTGCCGGTCGCGGAAAATTCCACATCCACCGCGCCGGCGAGCCCGAGCGGCAGCGCCGGCAGGCCCGCGAGAGCGTAGAGGGTCGCGGCCTCCTGGTTGCGCGCGGCAAGCTGGATGGAAACCTGCCCTTCCTCGACCGGCATCTCGCTGCTCGATAGCGAAAGGCTGAAGCCAGTTCCTCCAGTAAGGCCCCGGGCACTCACGGAAAGCCCCGGTGTCCCCTCCCCGTCTGCAGCCGCACTCGCGATGATATCGATCTCGCTGTCGGCGAGGAGGCCCGGATACTGGCTGGCGTGCCGGTTGAGCATGGTGAGGAGACGGTTGCCGGGGAAGCGCTGCGCCAGAAGCTCTACGAGCGGCGCAAGATCGACCGCCACGACCGTGGCATCCACCTGCCCTGTCGGCTCTCCGCCTAGCCCGGCTAAATTGCCGGTGGCGCTGATATTCGCGTCGGCAAGGCCGGTGAGGGTCAAGCGGTCGATCTCAAGCCGCCCTTCCCGCAGGCGCAAGGCCGTGTCCACCCGCTCCGCCGTCAGTCCCTCGACCGAGACGGGGCCGGCCACGATCTCCAGATTCACGTCATGATCGGCAAGCCGGTTGCGGCCTGCATCGTCTACGAACAGCGAGGCGAAGGCGCGCATGCCTTCCACGTCCAATTTGCTGCCGTTGAGCTCCAGCAGCAGCGATGGCCGGGCGCCTGCTGGGCTCTGCCGGTCGATGGCGCCGGTAAAGCGGGCATCACCCAAGATCAGCTCGAGATTCTGGAAGCGCTGCCGCTCGTCGGTCAGCGTCACATCGGCGCTGAAACCGGCGGCGGGCAGCCGGCGGATTGCCTCGTCCACATCTCGGGCAAGCCAGGCGGCAAAGCCCGAAGGCTGCTTGACGGCGAGAAGCATATGCCCTTCGAAGGAAAGCCCCTCGCCTGTTGCCAGCAAGCCGTCACCCTCGAAGCGGGTGCGGCCCGGCAGCGTGGCCGCCAGCGATTCGATATTCCATCCCTCCGCCACCGGCCGCGCCCGCAGGTGAATGTCGCGAACCGTGGTGTCGCCCGCGACGATAGCCGGCAGATCGACGGCTATCGTGCCGGGAATGGAGGGCTTCGGCAAACCGGCGATGAAGCGTGTCAGAGCCTGAAGCCTCTCATCCGCCGAGAGACCCGACATGATGCCACCCTCACCCTCCGCCGCATCCAGCCGGATCTGCGCGCCATCGGCTTCGATAAGGAATGAGGGTTCGGCACCGAGCTCCACCAGCGCGTGGCCTTCGGCAACATAGGGATCTTCCGGAGAACCCGTTTCGAAGCGGAATTCATCGACTCTGAGGCGCTGGTGATCGAGTGCGAAACGGCCTGAAAGGCGGTTGCCGGCCTCGACGATCGTTCGCTCCTCACCCGTCCCGGCGGCATCAATTGTCAGCAGGCGAAAGGTGCCGTCATAAAGCCCCGCCTCTCCCTCGAACCGCGCCTGACCATCCGTTTCCAGAAGAAAGGGATAGTGCTCGGGCTGAACGGTAATCCGAACGCGCATGTCTCCTTCCTCGCTCGCGGTTCCAGTGGCGGAGGCAAGGGTGACGGGTATGCCGTTGACCGTCAGCGTTCCGTCCACGCGCCAGGGGCCGGCCAGACTGCGCGCGGAAACTCTTGTGTCGATGTCGTCAAGCGTGACGATGCGGCCGCTCGCTCGCTGATGTATCCTGATCGTTCCGTCGCTGATCGTCAGGTTTTCAAGCGTGACCTGCCGTGGATCGAACGGGGTGGACGGCCGAACGGCCCAATCGATGCGCCCATCCTCGCCGATCTCGATGTTCATGCTCGGCCTAATGAGCCGCATGTCGAAGATCAACAATTCGCCGGAAAGAAATGGCGCCAGCTCCGCGTCCATGGAGAATTCCTCCACGGTCATCGCAGGCTCGCCAGGCGCAGCGCCGGCCACCACCACATCTGTGAAGGTGACGGACGGGAATGGAAGCAGCCGGGCGCGCGCCGTTCCCTCCACTCGCACGTCGCGGCCCAGAATGCGGCCGGCCTCACGCTCGAAGGCGGCGCGGTAAGATGTCCAGTCGATAAAATAGGGCGCGACCAGCGCCGCCGTGAGCGCCAGCACCACCAGGCTACCGATGAAGACGAACAGCCGCGCCAGGGTCTATCTTCCTTTCTTGCCCAAACAGAACGACGACACCAGGTCCGATCCGCAGGGACTGGCTACCCCCCAGTCATATCGAAGATCTTGCCGGGATTCATGATGTTCAGCGGGTCGAGCGCCTGCTTTATCGAGCGCATCACCTCCACACCGGCACCGTGCTCGGTCTCCAGATACCGCATCTTGCCCTGACCGATACCATGCTCGCCCGTGCACGTCCCGCCCATGGACAGTGCGCGCATGTTCAGGCGCGAGACGAAACTCTCCGCACGCCGGACTTCGTCGCGATTGTCCATATCCATAAGCACCGCGACGTGAAAATTGCCGTCGCCGACATGGCCGACGATGGGCGCGATGAGGCCGGTTTCGGCGATATCGGCCTCGGTCTCCACGATGCAATCGGCAAGACGGGAGATCGGCACGCAGACATCCGTGGCGAGCACCTTGCAGCCCGGCCGCAGGGTGACGGTCGACCAGTGGAAATCATGCCTCGCCTTCCAGAGCCTCTGCCGCTCCTCGGCGGCGCTTGCCCAATCGAGGCGGCCGCCGGAAAATTCCGCGGCGATCTCGCCGAACATCTGCGCCTGCTCGGCAACGCCCGCCTCGGTGCCGTGAAACTCCACAAAAAGGCAGGGGCCTTCCGGAAACGCCGTCTTGGAATAGCGGTTGATGGCCTGCACGCCGAGCGTGTTCACCAATTCAATGCGTGCGATTGGAATGCCCATTTGGATGATCATGATCACAGCGTTGCAGGCCGCCTCCACGCTCGGGAACGGGCAGACGCCGCCGGAAATCGCCTGAGGAATGCCGTGAAGCCTGAGCGTGATGGCCGTGATGATGCCGAGCGTGCCTTCCGATCCCACGAAGAGCCGCGTCAGGTCGTATCCGGCAGAGGTCTTGCGCGCGCGTCTGGCTGTCGTGATCTTCCTTCCATCCGCTAGCACGACATCGAGCGACAGAACGTTCTCACGCATGGTGCCGTAGCGCACGGCGTTGGTGCCCGAGGCCCGCGTTGCGGTCATGCCGCCCAGCGTGGCGTTCGCGCCGGGATCGATCGGGAAGAAAAGGCCCGTATCGCGCAGATACTGGTTCAGTTCCTCCCGCGTGATGCCGGGTTCCACGGTGCAATCCAGATCCTCCCGGTTGACGGCGAGCACGCGCTTCATGCGCGACATGTCAAAGCAGATGCCGCCTCGCGGGGCGTTCACATGGCCTTCCAGCGACGTACCGACGCCGAAGGGAATGATCGGAACGCGGTGCTCCGCGCAAATCCGCACCGCCTCCTGCACCTCCTCGGTGCTTTCGGGAAACAGCACGCCGTCCGGCGGCTGGTTCGGAATATAGGTGGTGGTGTGGGCGTGCTGCTCCCTCAAGGCCATGCCCGTCTGCAGCCTCTCACCGAAGCGGGCGGACAGCCGCTCCAGCGCGGCCGCTATCCGGTTATCGTTCCGCTCCGCCACCATGGCCATGCCTCATCCTCCGCAACTCGTTTCTCGGCTCTTGAGATCACGAGGGCCTTCCGGTTAATCCCGCTCCAGCATATCGCAGCCTTGCTCACCTGCGGCAAGCGCAACAACAGGCGAAAGGTCATGGAGCCGATCGGCGCCCCGCATATTTCACGAATCTTCGATATTGAGGAGGAGTGGATCGATTATAACGGCCACCTCAACATGGCCTACTACACCGTTCTGTTCGATCGCGCGTCCGACGAGGTCTCGGAGCGGCTCGGCATGGGGCCTGCCTATGCAAAGGCCCGGCGGCTGACCACCTACACGGCCGAAATCCACATCTGCTATGTGCGGGAACTCCATCTTTCCGATCGTGTGACGGCCACTTGGCAGCTTCTCGACCACGATGAGAAACGTCTGCATGCCTTTCAGGAGCTGCGCCATGTGGACGGCTGGCTCGCGGCCACATGCGAGAGCCTGACGCTGCATGTGGATATGGGCGGGCCGAAGGTGACGCCCTTTCCGCCTGACGTGGCGGCCCGCATCGATACCGTCGCCAAAGCCCATGCGGCCCTTCCGCGGCCGGAGCGGGCGGGCCGCGCCGTCGGCATCCGCCGCAGAACGTAACGTCGCCTTAGCCAAGCATCGTTCAGCCTTGACCGGATCAAGGATTTGTTAACCCTAACGATCTTTGCACAACTAAGCGCCCCTCCCCTTCCTTGATGCGGCCCGGCCGCGCTCCAGAATACTTCTGTACCGCTTGACGATTCGCGGCGGGGTCCGGCGTTACGGGGAGATATCCTTGAAGGTCGACGTGGAGCAGATGTCGCAGAGGCTGGCGCGAGACCCGAACATCAGCGACTATGATTTCTGGCGCGCCCTGAAATCCCTGGAAGACGAGCTTTACCAGATCAGGAACAGACGGCGGCCAATCCCGATTGACCTTATTTTCGCCCGCGCCATCCTGCGCCGCGCTCAGGAGACGCGGCGCAGGGCGTGACGAGCGCTCAGGCAAGCTTTTCCTTCAGGAAATCCACCGTGCGCCGCCAGGCGAGATCGGCGGCTTCCTTATTGTAGCGCGCTTCGGACGTGTCGTTGTTGAACGCGTGGTTGACGCCCTCATACATGTGGATGGTGTATTCCTTGCCGGCCGCTTCCAGCGCCTCGCGAAAAGCATGGATGCCGGCATTGATGCGCTCATCGAGGCCCGCATAGTGAAGCAGCAGCGGCGCCTCGATCTGCTCCACCTCCTCCGGGTCCGGCTGAGCGCCGTAATAGGCGACCGCCGCGTTGAGCTCCGGAGCGTTCACCGCCAGGCTGTTCACCATGCCGCCGCCCCAGCAGAAGCCGATCGCGCCCACCTTGCCGTTGGTGCCCTCCAGCCCCTTCAGATAGGCGATGGTGGCTACGCCGTTTGCGATGGTCTGCCCCCGGTCGAGCTCACCGAACATCGAGCGCGCCTCGTCCTCATCTTCCGGTGTACCGCCAAGCGGCGAAAGAAAGTCAGGCGCGAGCGCGACAAATCCCTCGAGCGCCATCCGCCGCGCCACGTCGCGGATATGGGGATTGAGCCCTCGATTCTCATGGATCACGATGACGGCGGGCAGCGACCCCTGCATCTCCGCAGGGCGCACAAAATAGCCGCGCATCTCGCTCTCGCTGCCCGGATAGGTGATGTCCTCGGCGCTGAGCCGCGCGTCATCCTCCGGCACCATGGCCGCACGAGCCGAATTGGCCGCCAGCATCGGCGCAATGGCTGCGGCGGCCGCGCTGGACCCCGCGAGCTTTGTCAGCTTGTCCATGAAGGCGCGACGATCGAGCGTGAGGTGCGTGTATTCGTCATAGGCGTCGATCATCGCCTGGGTGATTTGCGTTTGCGGCATGGTCTTCTTCCCTCCTCCTGGCCGGCATCCATATCCTTGGTTCCCCTCCGCCGCAGCGAGAATAGGAAGTGCCGCAAAACGGTCCAATCAAGGCTGTTCAATGCCGCGTGAAACCGGCCTTGGCCTGGGGAGCACAAACCGGTACAAAAGGAAAACGCTTGGGCTCAGTGCCCCGAATCACCATATGCGGAACTGATGTCAGGTTTTCCGGACGATTTGCCGTTCTTTGGCGATGATGAAGCGCCGCGGGCTACGCCGCGTGCCGGCGGCATTGCCGCGCGCGCCATGGCGGCACGGCAGGCGCCGCGCTATCTTGAAGGGCTCAACCCTGAGCAGCGGCTTGCCGTCGAGACTACGGAAGGGCCGGTGCTTGTCCTGGCCGGCGCGGGCACGGGCAAGACGCGCGTGCTGACGACCCGCATCGCCCACATCCTGGCCACGGGAAAGGCTTTTCCCTCCCAGATTCTCGCCGTCACCTTCACCAATAAGGCCGCGCGCGAGATGAAGACGCGCGTGGAAATCCTCGTTGGCCAGGCGGTCGAGGGCATGCCCTGGCTTGGCACGTTCCACTCCATCGGCGTGAAAATTCTGCGCCGCCATGCCGAGCTGATCGGGCTTTCCTCCTCCTTCACCATTCTGGATACGGATGATCAGGTTCGCCTGATGAAGCAGCTCATCCAGGCGGAGGGCATCGATGACAAGCGCTGGCCCGCACGCCAGTTCGCCATGATGGTGGACGGGTGGAAGAACAAGGGGCTTGCACCTGCCGATATACCCGAGGGCGATTCCCGCGCCTTTGCCGGCGGCCGCGGGCGCGCGCTCTATGCGGCCTATCAGGAGCGGCTCAAGACGCTCAATGCCGTTGATTTCGGCGATCTGCTCATGCATCCGATCCGCATTTTCCGCGAGTATCCGGATGTGCTAGCCGACTACCACCGGAAGTTCCGCTACATCCTGGTGGATGAGTACCAGGACACCAACACCGCGCAGTATTTGTGGCTGAGGCTTCTTGCGCAAAGGCCGCGCCGCTCCGCCCCGGAGGGCGCAGGCGCCGAAGAAAGGAGCGCTCCAGTCAACATCTGCTGCGTGGGCGATGACGATCAGTCGATCTACGGCTGGCGCGGCGCGGAGGTGGACAACATCCTGCGCTTCGAGAAGGACTTTCCCGGCGCCAAGGTCATCCGGCTGGAGCGCAACTACCGCTCCACCGCCCACATCCTCGGCGCGGCCTCCCACCTCATCGCGCACAACGAGGGGCGGCTGGGCAAGACGCTGTACACGGAGCATGTCGATCCGGACGACGTCAAGGTCAAGGTGCACGCCGCCTGGGATTCGGAAGAGGAAGCCCGGGCCGTCGGCGAGGAGATCGAGGCGCTTCAGGCCAAGGGCCATGCGCTCAACGACATGGCGATCCTGGTGCGCGCCTCCTTCCAGATGCGCGAATTCGAGGATCGCTTCGTTACGCTCGGGCTCAACTATCGCGTCATCGGCGGCCCCCGCTTCTACGAGCGGCAGGAAATACGGGACGCACTCGCCTATTTCCGCGTGGTGGCGCAAGGCGCGGACGATCTTGCGTTCGAGCGCATCGTGAACGTGCCCAAGCGGGGGCTCGGCGAAGCGGCGGTGCGCCAGATCCACGATGTGGCACGTTTGCGAAATACATCCCTGCTCCAGGCCGCGCGCGATCTTGTCGGAACCGAGGAGATGAAGCCCAAGCAGCGCTCTGCGCTGCGCAATCTCGTGGAAAGCTTCGAGCGCTGGCAGGGCATGCTCGACCGCACGCCGCATACGGAGCTTGCCGAACTCATCCTGGAGGAGTCCGGCTATATCGATATGTGGAAGAACGACCGCTCGGCCGAGGCGCCTGGGCGGCTCGAAAACCTCAAGGAGCTGATTCGCTCCATGGAGGAATATGAAAGCCTGCGCGGCTTTCTGGAGCATGTCGCTCTCGTGATGGATGCCGAGCGCGACGAGGAGCTCGATGCCGTCAACCTCATGACGCTGCACTCGGCCAAGGGTCTGGAATTCGACACTGTGTTCCTGCCCGGCTGGGAGGAAGGCCTCTTCCCGCATCAGCGCTCGCTCGACGAGGGCGGACGTGCGGGCCTCGAGGAGGAGCGGCGCCTCGCCTATGTGGGGCTGACGCGCGCCAAGAAGAACCTGCACATCTGGTTCGCCTCCAACCGCCGCATCCATGGGCTGTGGCAGTCAACCATCCCGTCACGCTTTCTGGACGAATTGCCCGAAGCGCATGTGGAGGTGGTCGAGGAGGCCAGCGCCTATGGAGGATACGGCCGGCCGCTTGGCCACCGGCAGCCCGGGCGGCCCAATCCGTACGGCCCGTCACGCTTCGACGAAGCGGGCGATGTCTTTTCCAGCAGCTATGCCACGCCCGGCTGGCAGCGCGCGCAGAAGAACCGCACGGACGCTACTGCAAGGAACTGGGGTACGCGCTCCGGCCATCAGGTGGAGCGGATCGGCTATGGCGAGCCCGATTCCGGCTATGGCGCGGGACGCGGATCCGTAAAGGGCCGCACCATCGAGGGCGAACTGGTGGCCAAATCCGTCTCCGACCAGCCCTCGCCCTTCAAAGTGGGCGAGCGCGTCTTCCATCTGAAATTCGGCAACGGAAATATCGCCGCCATAGATGGCAACAAGCTTACCATCAATTTCGACAAGGCCGGACAGAAGCGCGTGCTCGACGGCTTCGTCGAGCGGGTATAGCGGCACTCTCTCTCGTCATCCCAGAGCCGTGAAGCGGCTATCTGGGACCCAGCAATGCCATCTCCGCCGTTGCTCTGGATGCTGGCTCTCGCTACGCTCCGCGGGGTGACGGTGGGCGCAGAGCCCCTTTATTTCTGCAATCCTGAGACGGCCTATACCGCGTGCGCGAGGCGGACAAATTCTTCCACCGAAAGCGTTTCGGCGCGGCGCGTGCCGTCAATGCCTGCGCGCGCGAGCAGGGCTTCCCCGCCCAGAGATTTGAGGCTCTGCCGCAGCATCTTGCGCCGCTGGCCGAAGGCCGCTTCCGTTACCCGCGCCAGCGTTTGTCCATCCACCGCATGCGGCTTTTCGCGCGGCACAAGATGAACAACCGAGGAGGTGACCTTGGGCGGCGGCGTGAATGCCCGAGGCGGAACATCGAACAGGATCGCCGCTTCCGTGCGCCAGCCTGCAAGTACGGAAAGCCGGCCATAGGCTCCGTCCCCCGGTTGCGCGATGATGCGCTCAGCCACCTCACGCTGGAACATCAGCGTCATGGAGGTGTAGAAAGGTGGCCAGTGCTCCGATGTGAGCCAACGCACCAACAGTTCGGTGCCGATGTTGTAAGGCAGGTTGGCGACGATCTTCACCGCATCGGCATCTCCAGCCAGCGCGGGAAAGTCCGTCTTCAGCGCATCACCTTCTACGATCTGAAGCCGTCCGGGATAATGCGCGGCGATCTCCTCCAGCGCGCCTATGCAGCGCTGGTCTCTTTCGATGGCGATTACGCGCTCGGCACCCTCCAGAAGAAGCGCGCGCGTAAGCCCTCCTGGTCCGGGCCCGACCTCTACTACGGTCACGCCGTCAAGGCGGCCCGCCGCGCGCGCGATGCGCCGCGTCAGATTGAGATCAAGCAGAAAATTCTGCCCGAGCGCCTTTTTTGCGATGAGACCATGCCGCCGGATCACCTCGCCCAGCGGCGGAAGCCCGTCCACACTCATGAAGCAGTCCGGGCAACATTGTCGGCAAGCCGCCGCGCAAGCTTGATCGCTTCCATCAGGCTTTGCGGCCGGGCGACGCCCTTCCCGGCAATATCGAAGGCCGTGCCGTGGTCCGGCGAGGTGCGGATGAATGGCAGGCCGAGGGTGACGTTCACCGTCTCATCGAAGGCCAGCGTCTTCACCGGGATCAGTGCCTGATCGTGATACATGCAAAGTGCAGCGTCATAGGCGCTGCGCGCCGCCTTGTGGAAAAGGGTATCGGCAGGGAGCGGACCGAAGGCATTGATCCCTTCCGCGCGCAGCGTCTCAATCGCAGGCTTGATGATCTCAATGTCTTCCCTGCCCATCGAGCCTTCTTCGCCCGCATGCGGATTGAGCCCCGAGACCGCAATCCTCGGGGCGGCAATCCCGAAGCGCTCGACAAGATCGCGCGCAACGATCCGTCCCTTCTCCTCGATCATCTCGCGTGTGAGGCTCCCCGGCACCTCGGCAAGTGCCTGATGCACCGTCACAGGCACTGTGCGTAGATCGGGACCTGTGAGCATCATGACCGGGATCACGGTTTTTCCCGTGTGGCCTTTCGCAAGATGCCCGAGAAATTCGGTGTGACCCGGAAAGGAGAAACCGGCGTCATAAAGCACTTTCTTGGCGATCGGACATGTGACCAGTGCGGCGGCGCGGCCGGCAACGACATCCTCCACCCCGCGCCTGATCGCTTCGATCACGCCTGCGGCATTCGCCTGCGCCGGAGCGCCGGGGGCATCAACAAGCCAGTTTTCAAGCGGCACCACGGGCAGCGCCGCATCAAATCGTGCTGCTGCTTCGGCGGGTGTAGTCTCCACTATGGGAATGTTGAGTCCAAGCCGTCCTGCCCTGGCAGCAAGCAGCGCCGCGTCTCCAAGCACGTAGAAAGCCGGGAGCGCGGCCGCTTTCCGCATACGCCAGGCCGCGATGATGACTTCCGGCCCGATACCCGAAGGCTCACCGATGGACACCGCCAGAGTTGGCATACGTCAGAGCCGCGGTCTAGCGCCGGTGAATACGGGCTTTCTGGCGCAGCTCCGCCGTGTATTCCTCCGACAGGTTCTGATACGACGAGTCTCCCGATTCCTGGCTCTGGAAGACCAGCTTGGCCACGTGATCGTCGGACACCTCGCGCGCGCTGCACACGCCGATGAATTCGACGCCGCGATCCGTCTCCCGCACCGGGGTAGCTTCCCCCGGGCGCGTCTTCGTTATGTAATCCTTCCAATCCGGCGGCAGCTCCGGTGCCAGCACGCGCCCAAGATCCTTCACCGTCACGTCGATAAGGCCCTTGGCGAACTCGACCGTGCTTTCGCAGCCGTTGAAGCGGTCGCGCATTGCCTGAGCCTCGCGCTTGCGCTTGGCCAGAAGCTGCCCGCGCTGGCCGGAAGGGACAACGAAAATCACCTGCTGCAGCAAATATTCGGTGGCAGTTGGCTTCTGCCCGCCCTGCTGCAGCATCCTGCGGACGACCTCCGCCTCGCTCAGCGTTTCCACCCTGCTGTTGCGTGCCTGCAGCACGCGTGACCAGCCCATCTGCGTGCGGATGAACTCCTTGAAATGTTCCTTGGTCACGCCGGATTGGGCTAGGATCTGATCGAGCTGGGCGACAGAAAGCTGGTTGGACGAAGCGAAGTTGGCATAGGACTGGTCGACCTGAGCATCGGTAATATTGATACCGAGGCGCGCCATCTCCTGCCGCCGCAGCACCTGGTCGATCATCTCCTGCGCCGCAAGTTCGTTGATATTGCCGCTGCGCCGCATCAGCCGCAACAGCGCCGCACGCCGCTCGATATCGTAGCTCGTCACCGGCCGGTCGTTGACGACGTAGCGGATCTGCGTAGCCATAGCAGGCACGGCCGTGACCGCAACAGCTCCAAGCGACAGGGCGGCCGCCAGCGCCAGCATCGCCGTTGAAACGCGCATTCTCCGCGCCAGCATCGTATCAGTCTTCCTCGTCATGCATGCTCATGCGGCCATATAGCCTTAGCCTGACGCTAATTCTATCATAAGTTCCGGCGGCAAAACTGTGACAAGGCTACCTGTCGCCAAAGAGCGCCCCCGAGCTACTACCGAAATCACCGAGCGTGCGCAGCGAGATGTTGAAGCCGAAACTTTGCTTGGTTTCGCCTCCCGCTGTGCGCTGCTGCGAGAACGACATCAGATAGGTGAAGCATTCATCATCATAGGCGAAGCCGAAGGTGTTCCGCACCAGGGTCTCACTCTCGATGTCGTAGGTCGCCGACGCAAATCCGCGCCAGTTCTCGTTGAAGCGCAGGGATGCCTGCGCGCCGACCTCCTGGCGGTCGTTATCGAAGCCGTATTCGGGCTGGCTCTGGATGTAGGCATAGTGCACGTTGGTACTGACCGGCCCAACCGCCCCGCCTGCCCTCACCTCGCCGCGACGCAGCTCGAACGTCTTCTCATCGAAGCGGCCGGCGGCCGAGACCGCAAGTCCGCCAGGGCTCACGATACCAAACAGACCGACAAAGTCGGAGACGTCCGATTCAAGACCGGAATAGGCGCCTACATTGACGAGATCAGACGAAGCGAAGGAATTCTCACCCGCCAGATGGTAGGATTGGCCAAAGATGCCATGCGCCGTCCATCCGCCGGCAAAGTTGCCGGAATAGCGGATGCCCAGATTGGCCCGTGTTCCGCCCTCGATGCGGTCGTAGCCTGAGAACTTGTCGCGCTCGAACAGAGTGGTGGCGTCGAAGACCAGCGACTGCGCGTCCTCATTAGGGATGCCGACCCGCCCGTGATAGGGCTCGTCCGGGCGGGCGAAGATCTGGGCCATCGGCTCCAGCACATGAGACGAGGAAGCCATGGAGAACAGGACCGGCCAGCGCGCTTCCAGCCCGGCGGTCGCCATTGAGCGATAATATGAGGAGCGGATATCCGCCGCGCCGGGAGCGAAGGCTTCGACCTGCGTGACCGCCCCTGCCGAAAGATTCGAATAGATGGCGTCGCCGCGGGCATGCAGAATGGGCGTTATGACGAGACCCGCGCTGGTGACGAACGAACGGCGCCACTCCGCCTCTGCCGTCAGGCGACCTGACTCGCCCTCCAGCCCCTGCAGCTTATCTCCGCCGCCATACATTCCCTCTTCGCGATAGAGCGACTGCGCATTGACATCGATGTCCAGCTCCCCGCCGGCGACAGCCGTATCGGGCGTGTAGGTGTAGTCGAGGACCGGCAGCACCCAAGGCTGCTTGTCGTTGCGGGCCGCAGAGCTTGAATCCAGCACGCTTTCCTGCACCTGGAAGTGGTAGCCCCTGAGATCGAAATAGTTGCGGTCGTTGAGCCCGGTCAGATACGCCTGAGAAGTCTGCACCGCACCGGAATAGCCCTCGATCGCGTAGGTGCGGGCAAAATTCTTGTCCGTCTGGGCCATCACGTCCCAGCCGACCTTCCACCGCGGATTGATGTCGAATTCGCCTCTCGAAGCAATCATTCCGCGCGTGGTTTCGTGGCTGTCCACCTCGTTGGCAGCCCATTCCTGCGGGTTCTGCTGCTCAATGCCGGCGATACGGAGATTGTAAGACCCGTTGTTGAACTGCTGCCGCCATTCCGCCTCGCCCAAGAAGCCCTGCTTGGTATAGCCGGTGACCGCCACGGTCAGATCATAGGTGGGCGAAAGCGCGAGATAATAGGGAACGGTCAGCCCGAAGCCGAGTTCACTGCCGCCCTTGATGCTGGGCATGAGGAGGCCGGACTTGCGCTTCACCGTGGGGTCGGCGATTTCGAACACAGGAAGCCACGCGAGCGGCAGGCCGAACATCTCGAACCGGGCATTTTCAAAGCGCACGGTCTTCGCCTGCCCGTCCCAGATGACCTTCCTTGCCTTGATCTGCCACAGAGGTGGCCTGTTGGGCTTTTCCTCGCAGGGCTCGCAGGCAGTGTAGACAGCCCTATTGAAGGTCGTCAGCCGACCAGCGGTGCGCTCCGCGTTTTCGGCGGCGAAATAGGTGTCCTCCACCGTTTCCACGCGCAGCGCCTGTACGAAGCCTTCGCTGAAGTCATCCGTGACGTCGATTTGGTCGGCAAGGATGCGATTGCCGTCCCGCTCGACGATTTCCACATGGCCGCTGGCGACCACCCGTGAGGTGTCGCGATGATAGGTGACTCGCTGGGCCACCAGCCGATTACCGTCATACTCGATCTGCACGCCGCCTACGGCTGTAACCGTGTTCTGATCCTGATCGTAGACAAGCGTGTCCGCGACGAGCAGCATCTGCGCGTCGGGATCGATATCCTCCTGATCGAACTGGGCGGAGGCCGGAAAAGCCCACGCCGCAAGCGCAAGCAGAGCCACGCCTGCCTTCGCGCGCAACCGCTGCAAGCGGGCGGTTCGGCGATGTTTTTCAGCCGCTCCCCCCACTAGCCATCCTCCTTGAATAAAAGGAATGTCACCCCAAAGAACATAGCCACCAATACCGGGGTCCATGCTGCCGCAATGGGAGGCACGAACCCTGCACTGCCGAATGCTCGAACAAGAACGGAGACCACATAAAGCAGAAAGCCGGCAAACACGCCACCCAAAATCACCGTCGCGGATTGCCCCATCCTCGTAAATCGCATGGAGACCGTCGCCGCGATCAGCGTCAGCGCGATGAGCAGCGGCGGCAAGGTCAATAGCGAATGGAACTGCATCGCGAAAGCATTGGCGCTGAGCCCCAGAGCGTGCGCCGCCTCGATCATGCCCGGCAACGCAAACACCGAAACCGATTCGGGCTGGGTGAGCTGCTGGCCGACCAGTTCGGGCCTCAGCCCGGTAGGCACCCGCATCGTCTCGATGTTCTCGGGCGGGTTGCGGCCCTGCCTCCTTACGACGTCCAAGAGCTCCCAATAACCGTCGCGCAGTTCGGCCCGAGCGGCATCCAGCCTCTCGGCCACGCGCTCCTCCCGGATGACCAGGAATACAGGTCGTATGAGAACTGTCCCGCCCTCAAGCGCCGCCTCCGCGCCGATGATCGTCTCGCCCTCGTCGCTTCGCTGTTTGATCCAATGCTGACTCTGACCTTCCGCAGCCGTTCTTGCGCCGCGTACTTCGGCCTCGACCGCCTGGGCGGTGGAGAAGGCGCGGGCCGCGATCGGGTTCAGCACGACGACTGCCAGAAGTCCAAGAATGAAGGCCCCGAACGCGATCGGCGTGAGAAACTGCCATGCCGAAATGCCGGCCGCGCGCGCGACAACCAGCTCGTATTTGCGGTTGAGGCTGATAAGGGTAATGATGGCCGCTACCAGCCCGATAAAGGGCACGGCCTGAAGCATAATGAAGGGAAGCTGCAGGGCGGCCAGAGAGAGCGCCCAACGCACCGAATAGCCCTCCAGCTCACTTGACCGGCCGGCAATTTCCGTGAAGCTCACGATAAAGACGAGCGCGGCCACGCCGATGAAATTCCACGCGGTGATTCCCGCGTAGCGGCGGAAGAAATAGCGGCCAAGAGTCGGGCCGATCATGCGCGCCCTCCCGAAGCCAAAAACCGCGCCCGCAGCCGCACGAGACGCTCAGATACGACCTGCAGGTGCGAGAGGAGTCGCTCCGTCCAGTGCGCTGGCAGTTCCATGACCCGGTTGGTCGCGATGAAGCCGATGCACATCAGAATCATGCCGATCGGTACGGCGTAGAGCACGAAAGCAAAGATGGGTTTCGTCTCCGCCTCGTTTCCCGCATAGAAGCCGGCCCAGCGCACCAGAAGACCGATCGTCATGGTCGTAATCATCGGATGGATACGCGCCTCGCGGAAGGAGCGCGCATCGCCCGCCACCGCAATGCCGATAAGTGCGAAAACGATCGGATAGAGCCATTCCGAAAGGCGCATGTGCAGCTCGGCACGGTAGCTCTGCGGCTTGTGTGCAAAGAAACTGTCGTTGGGGTCCGGATTTATGAGCTCCGGCAGATAGCGATCCTTCGGATACAGAACGGGCGTACCGCTTCCATTGGTGAACTCGGAGAGGTCGAAAGCATAGGCATCGAACCGGATCACCGAAATCTCGCCGTGCGCCGTCTGGCGATGCACCTCGCCCTCCTGTAGGATAAGCACACTACCCTGCTCCCGCTCCAAGGCAGCACCCCGCCGGGCGTGATAAACGAGCTTCAACTCGGGATCGCGGCTGTCCGCCACGAAGATGCCGCCGAGCAGGCCGTCGGGCAGCCTTTTCGATACCTGCACGAAGAGGCCGTCATCCACCTCGTGGAATGTGCCTTCCGAAAGCACGGTTGTGATCAGGTTAGCATTGGCGCGCGCCAGGATCTGCCGCATGGTCTGGCGCGCATAGGGCTCAAGCAGATTGTTGATCGCGAACGCGGCGACGCTGGCCGCAACGGCAACGATCAGAATCGGCCGGATCACCGTCGTGCGGGGAGATCCGGCCGCGTTGATCACAACCAACTCCGAATCCGCGTTCATGGTCGCGAGCGTCTGGGCCACCGCGATGCCGATGACGAACGGCATGATGACGGGGAGGACGGCCGGCAGAGCCAGAAGCGCCACGGTGAAGAAGGTGGCGGCCGATTGCCCGCTGCTTGTTACCAGATCGATGCGGTTGAGAACCTGCGTGGTCCAGACGATGAGGACGAGCCAGGAGAGGGAGGCGGCGAAGATCGCCAGCGTCCGCCGCAGAATATAGAGCTCGATCACCTTCATCGCCGGGTATGTTCCTCGCGTTGATGGCCACTATTGGGCGTGCCGGCGCAAGGAGCGGCAGGAACGTCCCCGCGCGAATTTGATGCAAACAGGCCTAAGGAAGCGGAAAGGAACGCGGTTAACAAGAGCTTGCCGCCACATTCGGGCGCCTCTGCCGCCTGCTTTCCGAAGAAAAGGCGCCGCCCGGCCTCTTGCCAATTCATTCAAAACCGCCAAGATCGCGACCGCCTCTTTCTTGCGACAACAGGACATCCCATGACCGAGAAACCGACCGTCACCTTTGCAAAATTTGCTGCGCCGAAGAAAGGCAGTGTGATCGTCCTCGTGCCGGAAGGGGGGAAACTGGGCGAGCCCGCGGCGGCTTGCGATCCGGCTGACATTCTTCCGAAGATATTCGCGACGACTGACTTCAACGGCAAGCTCGCCGCCAGCGTCGAGGCGCTTGCCCCGCAGGGCACGGCCTATGACCGGCTCACCGCCGTCGGCACCGGCAAGGTGGACGGTCTTAACGAGGAAGCGTGGCTGAAGATTGGCGGCGCGGCAGCGGCGGCCGCCAAGAACGCCACCGAGGTGACGCTCGTGGCCGACGTCGCGGGCGCCGAAATTGCAGCCGCCGACATTGCCTCGATCGGTCTCGGTATCCTGCTGCGTTCCTATGTCTTCGACAAGTACAAGACCAAGAAGGAGGAAAACGGGGCGAAGCAGCCCAGCAGGGGTAAGGCGGTCAGGTTCACCATCCAGTGCGCCGATCCGGCGGCGGCGCGGAAAGCATTCGCGGACGCCGAAGCGGTCGCTGACGGCGTCTATCTGGCGCGCGACCTGGTCAACGAACCGGCCAATGTGCTGGGTCCGGTGGAATTCGCTGAAAAGGTGCGCGAGCTCGAAGAACTCGGCGTCAAGGTCGATATCCTGACCGAGAAGGAATTGCAGAAGCTCGGCATGCGTGCCCTCCTTGGCGTCGCGCAAGGCTCCGTGCGCCCGCCGCGGGTCGCCATCATGCGCTGGAGCGGTGGCAAGGTGAGGGAAAAGCCGGTAGCCTTCGTCGGAAAGGGCGTCGTCTTCGATACCGGCGGTATCTCGATCAAGCCGGCCGCCAATATGGAGGATATGAAGGGCGACATGGCGGGTGCCGCCGCCGTGGTCGGTCTCATGCGCGCACTGGCAGCGCGCAAGGCCAAGGCGAATATCGTCGGCATGATCGGGCTGGTCGAGAACATGCCCGACGGCAATGCACAGCGCCCGGGCGACATCGTCACTTCCATGTCGGGACAGACGATCGAGATCATCAACACCGATGCGGAGGGCCGGCTGGTGCTGGCGGACCTGCTCTGGCACTGCAAGGAGCAGTTCAAGCCGCAATTCATCGTCAATCTGGCCACTCTGACCGGTGCCATCCTGATCGCCCTGGGCAATGCCTATGCAGGTCTTTTCTCCAATGACGACCAGCTCGCCGAACGGCTTGCGGAGGCGGGCAACGCCACCGGGGAAAAGGTCTGGCGTATGCCGCTCGGCCCGGAATACGACAAGCTGATCGACACCAAGAACGCCGACATGAAAAATACCGGCGGACGCAATGCGGGCTCGATCACGGCGGCCCAGTTTCTGAAGCGCTTCGTGGGCGAGACGCCCTGGGCTCATTTGGACGTGGCAGGAACCGCGATGGCTTCGCCATCGAGCGAGATCAACCAGTCCTGGGCCTCCGGCTTTGGCGTGCGCCTGCTCGACCGGCTAGTAGCCAATCACTACGAGGGGTGATCGCCCTTTGGAAGTCCTCTTCTACCATCTGACCGAGTCGACGCTCGAAGAGGCACTGCCTCCCCTGGTGGAGAAATGCCTCGAACGAGGCTGGCGGGTCGGAATCCAGACGGTGAGCGAGGAACGCCGCGACGCGCTCGATGCGCGGCTGTGGACCTTCCGCGACGACGCCTTCGTGCCACACGGAACGGACCGGGAGCCGCACGCTGCCGAACAGCCTGTGCTGCTTACCACCACCGCCGCCAACCCGAACGGGGCGACGGTGCGTTTCCTCGTGGAGGGCGCCGCGCCCGAAGGACTCAATGGCTACGAGCGCGCGGTCTTCCTGTTCGACGGTCACGATACAATGCAGCTCGAGGCTGCCCGCGAGCACTGGAAAGCCATGAAGGCCGCCGGCCATGACGTGACCTATTGGCAGCAGGGGCCGGACCGACGGTGGCAGAAGAAGGCGTGATGCCAGCCTGAAAGCTTCGAGCCCCGCTCGCCCAGCGTCCGCACCCAGCCGTTACGGCGGTCTATTCGATCTCTTCCTTGAGCAGGCCGGCAACGAAATCTTCAAGCCCCGTACGGCGCTCCCGGCGCAGGCGTTCAGCCGCCACGATGGCGCGCACCGACTCGAAAGCGCGGTTCAGATCGTCATTGACGATGACATAGTCGTAGTCGCGCCATTGCTCGATCTCATGGCGCGCATTCTTAAGCCGCTTTTCTATGATCTCGGCCGTATCCTCCGCGCGCCTCGTAAGCCGCGCCAGCAATTCCTTCATGGTTGGCGGCAGTATGAAGACTGAGACGATGTCGTCCGGCATCTTCTCGCGCAGCTGCGCAGCCCCCTGCCAATCGATGTCGAACAGCATGTCGCGGCCTTGGGCGACCGCCTCCCCCACCGGTTTGCGCGGCGTGCCGTAATAGTTTCCGTGCACTTCCGCCCATTCCAACAGTTCGCCACTGTCGCGCAGCATCTCGAACTCGCGCATGGTCTTGAAATGATAGTGCACCCCTTCAATCTCGCTGGAGCGGCGGGGCCGGGTCGTTACGCTCACGGAGAGCTGGAATGCCTCGTCATGCTCGAGGATGCTGCGCGCGATGGTGGATTTGCCCGCGCCCGACGGAGAAGAGAGCACGAGCATGATCCCCTTGCGGCGGATATTGGCGGACGGGGACGCGGACGGCATTTCTACTCCAGATTCTGTAGCTGCTCGCGGAACCGGTCGATGGCGGCCTTCAGCTCCAGGCCGATCGCCGTGATCGAGGAGGCGTTGGACTTGGAGCAGAGCGTATTCGCTTCCCGGTTAAACTCCTGTGCAAGGAAATCAAGCTTGCGGCCGACCGGGCCGCCAGCGGCGAGCAGCGCGCGGGCGGAGGCGACATGCGTTTTAAGCCGGTCGATCTCCTCGCGGATATCGGCCTTGGTAGCAAGGAATGCCGCCTCCTGGTAGAGCCGTGCTTCGTCGAGCTCCGGGGCGGCATCCATCAGCTGGCGAAGCTGCTCCTTAAGACGCGCGCGAATGCTGGAAAGTTCGCGTGAGGGATCCGCTTCCGCCTGAAGCGTGAGGGCCTCGATTTCGGCAAGTTGCCCCTCGAGAATAGTACCGAGCGATGCCCCCTCGGCCTGCCGCGCGGCGGCCAGTTCCTCCAGCGCCCTGTCCAGCGCGGCAAGGGCCAGAGCATCCAGCCGTTCGCGTGTTTCCTCGTCGGCCGTTGCATCTGGCGCCTCCAGAACACCGCGCAGCGCAAGCAGCCCATCGGCGCGCGCTGGAGCCGCGCCGTGCTCCTCGTGGAGCCGGCGGGCAAGCTGCGCGAGCTGGAACAGAAATTCCTCGTCCACCACGGGACGGCGAAGGTCTGCTTCGCGTGTGATGGTCAGGCTTGCCTGAATGTTCCCGCGCGAGAAGCGCTGGGCGATACGCTGCTTGACCGGCTGTTCGAGCCGCTCGTGTCCCGGCGGAAGCCGCAGGCGCGCCTCTAGCCCCCGTCCGTTGACCGAACGCAACTCCCAGTACACCGTCGCCGCCTCGTCTTCGAGCGAGGCGCGGGCAAAGCCCGTCATACTCTCAAGCGCCATGCCTTCCCCCGCCGCGCTGTCCCGCCGCAGAGCCGTGCTGCTTCGTCAGTCGTCCAATTCCTGACCGATTGCGTTTTCCGTATCGGCAGCCTCGGCTGCCGCCTGTGCCGCCCTTTCCCGCTCGATTCTACGCCAGCGCGCTACGTTTTCATTGTGCTCAGCCAGAGTGGAGGCAAATACGTGGCCGCCATTGCCGTCAGCCACGAAATAGAGCTCGTCGGTGCGCGAGGGATTGGCGACCGCCTCCAGTGACGCCCGGCCCGGAATGGCGATCGGCGTGGGCGGGAGACCGTCGACCAGATAGGTGTTGTAGGGCGTTTTCTTCTCCAAGTCCGACCGATATATCGGCCGGCCCGCCGGCTTTCCCTCGCCGCCGAACAGGCCGTAGATCACCGTGGGATCGGACTGCAGGCGCATGCCGCGCTCCAGCCGATTAAGGAAAACGGCGGCCACGCGGGAGCGCTCGTCGGCCCTGCCTGTCTCCTTTTCGACGATCGAAGCCAGCGTGACGAATTCGTTGATGTCCTTCAGCGGAAGGTCCTCAGCGCGCCGCTCCCAGATCTCCCTCACCAGCTCTTCCTGCTGCGCCGCCAGCCGCTCGACCACCTCCTTGCGCGACAGGCCGCGCGTGAAGCGCAGCGTATCGGCGGCGAGGCTTCCCTCCGGCGGCAGTTCCTCCGGCAGTTCGCCCGACAGTTCCTCGGTCTCCGCAATGCGCTTGAACACCTGGGCTACCGTCAGCCCCTCGGGGATGGTAAGCGAGTAAAGGACCGACTTGCCGCTTTCCAGAAGCTCCATGATATCGCGCATGGAGGCCCCGGCCTTGATCTCGTACTCGCCCGCCTTCAGCCGGCCATCGGCGCGATGGATGCGCACGCCGAGACGGAAAATCCGCGCGTCGCTGATCAGTCCGCGCCGCTCCAGCGTCTCCGCAATCTCGCGCACGCTCGTTTCGGGCGGGATCATGACCGTCTCGGTGGTTGTGGAGGGACCCGGAGCGTCGAAAGCCACCTTGCCTGCATAGAAACCGATTCCGGCGACCACCAGAAGAAAAACAATCGAGGAGACCACGAAATTGAGGAACACCACGAACTGGTTGCGCGACTGGCGGGAGCGCTTTGGCGGTGGCGGCGTGCCCAGCTCGGGACGAAGCGTCTCACGCGCCGACCTGGCCAGAATGGTCCGCCCCGGCTGCTCCGTCGATCTGCTCAACTCACCCGAATCCCCGCTCATCGTCTCCTTATTCTCCTGCGTCGTCTCCGGCCATCAAAGACGCAGACTGCGGCACAATCACGTCAAGGCTTGGCGGGGCCGTGGGTGTCTTGCGATCAACCCTCGTAGCGGCGGAAGACCAGCGAAGCGTTGGTGCCGCCAAAGCCGAAGGAATTGGAAAGCACCACGTCAATGCGGCGCTCACGCGGCTTGTTGGGCACCAGATCGATCGCCGTTTCGGCCTCGGGGTTGTCCAGATTGAGCGTCGGCGGCGCCACGTTGTCGCGAAGCGCGAGGATCGAGAAGATCGCTTCCGCCGCACCGGCCGCACCGAGTAGATGCCCGATGGAGGATTTGGTGGACGACATGGAGACCTTGTCTGCCGCGTCTCCCATCAGGCGCTCCACGGCCTTCAGCTCGATCGTGTCGGCCATGGTGGAGGTTCCGTGCGCGTTGATGTAGTCGATGTCCGCTGGAGACAAACCGGCTCGCCTGAGTGCGGCGGACATGCAGCGATAGGCCCCGTCGCCATCTTCGGCAGGCGCGGTGATGTGATAGGCGTCGCCCGAAAGGCCATAACCCACCACCTCGGCATAGATCCGCGCCCCGCGTGCCTTGGCGTGTTCCAGCTCTTCCAGAACCAGCACGCCCGCGCCCTCGCCCATGACGAATCCGTCGCGGTCGCGATCGTAGGGCCGCGAGGCCTTTTCGGGCGTATCGTTGAAGCTGGTGGAAAGCGCGCGGCATGCCGAGAAGCCGGCGATTGAAAGGCGCGTGATCGGCGATTCGGCACCGCCGGCCAGCATCACATCCGCATCCCCCAGCATGATCAGCCGGGCGGCATCTCCGATGGCATGCGCGCCGGTCGAGCAGGCCGTGGCCACGGCGTGGTTCGGGCCCTTGAGCCCGTGCCGGATCGAAACCTGGCCGGAGACGAGATTGATGATGTTGCCCGGGATGAAGAACGGGCTGATGCGGCGCGCGCCGCGATCGCGAAGCTGGTAGGCGTTTTCGGCAATGCCCTCAATGCCGCCGATGCCGGAGCCGATCATCACGCCGGTGGCGCAGCGATCAGCCTCTGTCTTCGGCTCCCAGCCAGAATCGGCCAGCGCCTGATCGGCGGCGGCGATGCCATAGATAATGAAATCGCCCACCTTGCGCTGCTCGCGCGGCTCCAGGAAAGCGTCCGGATCGAACGCGCCCTCGCCTTCACGCGGAATCGGATTGGCGATCTTGCAGGGCAGGTCCTCGACCTCGAACTGCTCGATCCGCCGTGCTCCGCTCTTGCCTGACAGCAACTGCCGCCAGCTGTGCTCGGCACCGAGGCCGAGCGGCGAGAGAAGCCCCATTCCGGTGACGACGACGCGCCTCATGTCGTGGATTGTCTCGCCTTTTTGGCCGCGCGAAAGACAGGCCGGACTTGCGTCAGGCCGTCGCCTTTTCGATGTACTTCACCGCGTCGCCTACGGTGAGGATCGTCTCGGCGGCGTCATCGGGAATCTCGACCCCGAATTCTTCCTCGAACGCCATCACCAGTTCAACGGTGTCGAGGCTGTCCGCGCCCAGATCGTCGATGAAGCTGGCCTGTTCGGTCACCTTGTCGGCGTCGACGCCAAGATGCTCGACGACGATTTTCTTGACGCGTTCTGCGGTATCGCTCATTTTGAGTACCCTCGACTTCACCAATGTCTGGTCTTCGTTAGCGGCAGGCTTTCAGCTAATCAAGCTGAAAAGATGGCCGTATCAACGGCTTTCCGGCCCATTTCCACGCCTCTTTAGCAGCCTGCCGGCCCCCTCACCTGTTTCCCCTAGGAACGGGTGCGGCATAGCACGACGCCTTCTTCCGGCCAAGCTCGCCTCTGACGCTATTTGGCGCCTATCCGCCAGGGGGCAACCGGCGAATCGGGTCAAATCATGGCCATCCCGCCATTCACATGCAGGGTCTGCCCCGTCACATAGGCCGCCTCGTCGGAAGCCAGATAGACGACCGCGGAGGCCACCTCCGCACCCGTGCCCATACGCTTCATGGGTATGGCAGCCATGATGGTTTCGCGCTGCTTTTCGTTCAGCTTGTCGGTCATGGCCGATTCAATGAAACCCGGCGCCACGCAATTGACCGTGACGTTGCGCGTGGCGATCTCGTGGGCAAGCGACTTGGAGAAGCCAATGAGGCCCGCCTTGGAGGCGCCATAATTCGCCTGGCCCGGATTGCCGGTGACGCCCACGACGGACGTGATGTTGATGATCCGCCCCCACCGGCGGCGCATCATCGGATGGGTCAGAGCGCGCGCAAGCCGGAAGGCCGCGGTCAGGTTGACCTCGAGAACGGCGTCCCAGTCCTCGTCGCTCATGCGCACGAACAGCCCGTCGCGCGTGATCCCCGCATTGTTGACAAGGATATCTACGCCTTCCAGCTCTGCTTCCGCTTTGGCGGCCAGTTCCTTGACCTCCTCCCGATCCGACAAGTTTGCAGGAAAGATGCGGACGCGATCGCCGAGCTCGCCGGCAAGCGCTTCGAGCTTTTCCACGCGCGTGCCATGCAGGCCGACCGTGGCGCCCTGCGCGTGCAGAGCACGCGCGATCGCCTCGCCGATCCCGCCGGACGCCCCGGTAACCAGCGCCTTGCGGCCGCTGAGATCAAACATCGTCTTCTCCCTCTCCATGCAATTCCGGGAAAAAGCGGATACCGTTTCCGCGCGGAACTGCGAAACAGAAAATTAGATCATTCGGCGTTTCCACAAAACGCCGAAATGATCCAGAGCTTCGCTATAGCAGCGCCTTCATCGCCGTTTCGATGTCCGCCGGATTGTTGACGGGTACGGCGGCGAGATCGCGATTTATACGGCGGGCCAAGCCCGTCAGCACCTTGCCGGCGCCGATCTCATACAATGTCTCTACGCCGTTTTCGCCCAACCATTCCACCGTTTCGCGCCAGCGGACGCGCCCTGTCACCTGTTCGACAAGGCGGCTGACGATCTCCTGCGGATCGGAAAGCGGACGGGCGGTCACATTGGCAACCAGCGGCACAGAGGGCGCCTTTGCCTCCACCTCCGCCAGCGCCTCACGCATGCGCTCGGCGGCAGGCGCCATGAGGGCCGAATGGAACGGCGCTGATACCGGCAGCATGATGGCGCGTTTTGCGCCTTTTTCCGTGGCGAGCCGGGCTGCCTCTTCCACTGCCGCTTTCGCGCCGGAGATGACGAGCTGCCCGCCCCCATTGTCGTTGGCGATCTGGCAGAGGCCTGTCTGTTTCGCCGCATCGCAGGCGGCTTCGACATCGGCCGTCTCAAGCCCGATGATGGCGGCCATCGCCCCCTCGCCTACTGGAACGGCGGCCTGCATGGCGTTGCCGCGGATGCGCAATAGCCGCGCCGTATCGGCAAGAGAGAAGGTGCCTGCGGCGGCAAGGGCGGAATATTCGCCCAGCGAATGGCCGGCGACATAGGCCACCTTGCCCGCAAGCGAAAGGCCGCCCTTCTCCAGCACGCGCATGACCGCCATCGACACCGCCATCAGCGCGGGCTGGGCATTGGCCGTGAGGGTGAGTTCGTCCTCGGGCCCTTCCCACATGATCCTGGAAAGGCGCTGGTCCAGCGCGTCGTCCACTTCCTCGAAGACCTCGCGGGCTTCGGGAAAGGTTTCGGCAAGGTCACGGCCCATGCCGACGGCCTGGCTGCCCTGGCCAGGAAAGGTAAAGGCGATGCTCATCGGCGGCTATCTCCGGATTGCGTGCGCGATGCGGCGCAGGTGGTGGCCCAACGGCAGGCCCGCGTCAAGCCCTTTGCGCGAGGCCTTCCGAAACGCGGGCTGACATTTTGTCAGGAAATGTCAAGCGATGAGAGATCCTCTATGGCAAGCGCCCCGCGACTAGCCTATATGAAGCCGGCTTTGGCTCCGGCGCCTGCGCCGGGCTGCGGTGTGTCAGCGCACGGTATTCCCTTTAACGACGGTCCTCATGCAGCCAGCCATTTCCATTTCAGAGCTTTCCAAGGTCTATGATTCGGGGTTTACCGCCCTTCACGGGATCGACCTCGAGATCATGAACGGCGAAATCCTCGCGCTCCTCGGACCGAACGGCGCGGGCAAGACGACGCTCATTTCCATCATCTGCGGCCTCGTCAATCCGACCAGCGGCTCCGTCCGCGTGCAAGGCCATGACATCATCCGCGACTATCGCGCCGCACGCGCCCTGATCGGGCTTGTGCCGCAGGAACTGCATGTCGAGACCTTCGAGACCGTGTGGGATACGGTGAGCTACAGCCGCGGACTTTTCGGCAAGAAGCCTAATCCGGCTTTGGTCGAGCGGCTGCTCAAGGATCTTTCGCTGTGGGAGAAGAAGGACAGCAAGATCCTGCAGCTTTCCGGCGGAATGAAACGCCGCGTCATGATCGCCAAGGCGCTGGCGCACGAGCCGAAGATCCTGTTTCTGGACGAGCCCACGGCGGGCGTGGACGTGGAACTGCGCAAGGACATGTGGAACCTCGTGCGCCGGCTGCGCGAGGACGGCGTGACCATCATCCTCACCACCCACTATATCGAGGAAGCCGAGGAGATCGCCGACCGTGTGGGCGTCATCAACAAGGGCCGGCTGATCATCGTCGAGGAAAAGGCCGAGCTGATGCGCAAGCTCGGCAAGAAGCAGCTCACGGTGGAACTCAACGAGGCGCTGGAAACGCTACCTGAGACGCTCGGCCGATACGACCTCAAGCTGGAAGGCGGCGGTGAGCGCATCGTCTATCAGTACGACACGCAAGGGTCCCGTTCCGGCATCGGCTCCTTGCTTGCCGATCTCAACCGGGCGGGCATCTCGGTCAAGGATATTGCCACCGAGCAAAGCTCGCTCGAAGACATCTTCGTCAATCTCGTGGAGGAAAGCCGGTGAATTTCGAAGCCGTCAAATCCATCTACATTTTCGAGATGGCGCGCATGCGGCGCACGCTGCTGCAGAGCGTCGTCTCGCCCGTGCTTTCCACATCTCTTTATTTCATCGTGTTCGGCGCGGCGATCGGCTCGCGCATCGAGGAGATCGACGGCGTGAGCTATGGCTCCTTCATCGTGCCGGGCCTCATGATGCTGACGCTGTTGCAGAACTCCATCTCCAACGCGTCCTTCGGCATCTACTTCCCGAAGTTCGTCGGTACCATCTATGAGGTGCTTTCAGCGCCCATCTCCTTTTTCGAGATCGTGCTTGGCTATGTAGGGGCGGCAGCCTCAAAATCGCTCATCCTCGGCGCCATCATCCTTGCGACGGCACATCTGTTCGTGGACGTGGAAATCCGCCATCCCTTCTGGATGCTGTTTTTCCTTGTGGCCACGGCGGTCACCTTCAGCCTGTTCGGGTTCATCATCGGCATCTGGGCCGACGGTTTTGAAAAGCTGCAGCTCATTCCCCTTCTGATCATCACGCCGCTCGTCTTTCTCGGCGGCTCCTTCTACTCCATCGAGATGCTGCCGGAGTTCTGGCAGAAGGTGACGCTGGCCAATCCGGTCCTTTATCTCGTCAGCGGCTTCCGCTGGAGCTTCTACGAGACCTCGGATGTGAGCGTGGGCGTGAGCATAGCGATGATCGCCTTTTTCCTGGTCGTGTGCCTGACGCTGGTGTGGTGGATCTTCAAAACCGGATACAAGCTGAAGGCTTGAGGCCTGAGAAGAGCCGCTTCGAGGCCAAAAGCGGCCCTGAAAGCCTTGCAACCTGACCAAAACTCTGTATAAGCGCGCGGTCCGCCGGTCTCAGCCGGGGGCTGAACGGAGGGCCGGGCGACTTTTCGTCCGCCGCGAAGCAGAAGTGCTTCCGCCTCCCGTGTCTCCGCTCTCGACCGTCTCGGAATGCGCCTTTCTTCACCGGCAAATGCCGGCAAGGAGGTCGCTGAGGCTTTAGCCGCTGGATCGGCCGGACGACGAGAGAAGAAAGGCAAGACATGGCACTTTACGAACACGTGTTCCTTGCCCGGCAAGACCTCTCGCCGCAGCAGGTCGATGCGCTTGTGGAACAGTACAAGGGCATCATCGAAAGCGGCGGCGGCAAAGTCGGGCGGATCGAGAACTGGGGACTGAAGTCCCTCGCCTATCGGATCAAGAAGAACCGCAAGGCCTATTTCGCGCTCCTCGACATCGACGCTCCCTCAGACGTCGTCAAGGAAATGGAGCGGCAGATGAGCATCAACGAAGACATTCTGCGCTTCATGACCGTCCGCGTCGAGGCGCACGAAGAAGGTCCTTCGGCCATGATGCAGCGCCGCGACGATCGCGGGCGCCGTGACGACCGCGGTGCGCGCCGCGACCGGGATGAGGGCCGCCGTGCGCGCGAGGATGAAGGAGACGAATGATGGTCGATATCAATCAGATTCCGACGCGGCGTCCCTTCCATCGCCGTCGCAAGACTTGCCCGTTCTCCGGTGCCAACGCGCCGAAGATCGACTACAAGGACGTGAAGCTTCTGCAGCGCTATATCTCCGAGCGCGGCAAGATCGTGCCTTCGCGCATCACGGCGGTGAGCCAGAAGAAGCAGCGTGAGCTTGCTCGCGCCATCAAGCGCGCCCGCTTCCTCGGCCTGCTGCCATACGTGGTCAAGTAATCTGCTGCGGGCGTCCTCACGGGCGCCCGCATTCCCCTCCCGCGATCGGGCGTGGGAACGGGAAGGTCTTTAACCCGAGTTGAGGCTGTTGCCCGCATCAAAACGGCGAGCCTCTAACTGCCACCGGGCAGGACAGCGAACCCAAAGCCTTTTGGCGCCGTTTCCTGGCCTGCCTTGCGCATTCATCCCCGGCATCGGCCGGGAGAAAGGAAACGGAACGATGGAAATCATTCTTCTGGAACGTATCCCACGCCTCGGCCAGATGGGCGACGTGGTGAAGGTGAAGGACGGCTTTGCGCGCAACTTCCTTCTGCCGCAGGGCAAGGCGCTGCGCGCCAGCGAGGCCAACAAGAAGAAGTTCGAGGCCCAGCGCGTCCAGCTCGAGGCGCGCAACCTCGAGCGGCGCAAGGAAGCAGAGGCGGTTGCCGAAAAGCTCGACGGACAGAGCTTCATCGTGATCCGCTCCGCTGCAGAAACCGGCCAGCTCTACGGCTCGGTGTCGCCGCGCGACATCGTGCAGGTGCTGGATGAGAACGGCTTCAAGATCACCCGCAACCAGGTGGAGATGCACCATCCGATCAAGACGATCGGCATCACCAATGTGAACATTGCCCTGCACCCGGAAGTGATCGTCACGATCTCGCTCAACATCGCCCGCTCCGAGAGCGAGGCGGAACGCCAGGCCCGCGGCGAAAGGCTTGATTCGGCCGAGGCGATCTATGGCGAGGACATCAATGAAAGCGCCCGGCCTGAGGAGTTTTTCGAGCCAGACACCGGATATACGTCTGAGGCTGAGGCCGAAAGCGCGGGCGAGACGGACAACGCCTGAAGACACTCTAGGCTGTCTTGAAGATCAAGGCTGGGTCATTACGACCCGGCCTTTCTTTTTGATTCGCTTGGATTTTCCAAAATTGAGCAACTCAGGCTGAGCCAGCCCCGTTGAAAGATTGAACCAGAAGGCGGCGCCCTGCCCGCTCGCCGCGAAAGCCCGCAGGAAGCTGGCCTTACGGCAGTCTTTGGGACAGGGCGGTGCCGCTCCGCCACCTCTTTCAACGGCGCAGCATCTGTTACATAATCATAATCTCAACAAAGCGGGGCAGCGATGAATCCTTTGTTGCGCAGTTTTGTCTCACGCCTTGTGCAGACAGGATCATTGACGATCACCGACGCCAGCGGCCAGGTGCATCGCTTTGGAGACGGTTCGGGCGATCCCGTGCACGTCGTTCTCCGTACCAAGCATGCTGAGCGCCGGATAGCGCTGGACCCTATGCTAGCGGTGCCGGAAGCCTACATGGACGGGGAGCTCGGTTTCGAGCAAGGCGACGTGCTCGCCCTCCTCAAGATTGCCTATCAGAATTTCGAACGCGGCGGCAAAGAAGCGCTCGTCATGAAGTTTGGCGAGGGGATCCGCTATCTCTTCCGCAGAGTCTATCAGTTCAATCCGGCTGGCCGGTCCAAGCGCAACGTCGCGCATCACTACGACCTGTCGGGCGAGCTTTATCGGCTGTTCCTCGATGAGGACATGCAATATTCCTGCGCCTATTTTCCGGAGCCGGACATTTCACTCGAGGAGGCCCAGCGCGCCAAGAAGCGCCACATCATGGCCAAGCTCGCGCTCGAGCCGGGCCAAAAGGTGCTCGACATCGGTTCCGGCTGGGGAGGCCTCGGCCTCGAAATAGCCCGTCTTTTCGATGCGAATGTGCTCGGCGTCACGCTTTCGGAGGAGCAGCACGCCGTCTCCTGCAGGCGAGCCGAAGAGGCGATGCTCGCCGACAAGGCCCGCTTCGAGATCGCGGACTACCGCGCGCTCAAGGGCCCCTTCGACCGCATCGTCTCCGTCGGCATGTTCGAGCATGTGGGCGTCAACCACTACCGCACATTCTTCGACAAGTGCGCGCAGTTGCTGACCGACGACGGTGTCATGCTCCTGCACACGATCGGCCGCACGTCCGGTCCCTCCGTCACCAATGCCTTTATCCGCAAATACATCTTCCCAGGCGGCTACATTCCCGCCTTGTCGGAGATTTTGCCGGCCATCGAAAAGGCCGGCCTGATCGTAACCGACATTGAGGTGCTGAGGCTGCATTACGCGGAGACGCTGAAGCATTGGCGCGAGCGCTTCATGGCCAACCGCGAGAAAGCGGTGGAAATCTATGACGAACGTTTCGCGCGCATGTGGGAGTTCTATCTCGCCGGTTCGGAGGCAGCCTTCCGCTGGCAGGACATGGTGAACTTCCAGATCCAGATTGCCAAGAAGCGCGACACGCTGCCTTTGACGCGCGACTACATCTCCGAGGTCGAAAGGCAGCTTGCTGCGCCCGGCGGGCGGAAAGCCTTTACTCACGCGGCGGAATAGGAATATTTCCCCCATCTGCAACTGATTCGCTGTCAAGCGGAGAAGTTCGATTGCGCGCGGAATCAGTTGGCGCGAGGGCCATCCGTGTGAATAGTGTGCATTGCGTGGTTTGATTCGGCCCGCGCCGCAGGTGGGCTTACACCGGGAGGTGTGACAGGCTACACAGAAACGTATCTGGGGGGTGTCGGATTCGCCTTGGCGGTTTCCGGCAGCCGGTAACGACAACGGATAGCGAATGGCCGACGTAATCCGCAAGCTGAACCCGGCGGAAAAACCGCTTTACCGCGAACCGCCCAACAATATCGAAGCCGAGCAGGCGCTTCTTGGGGCCATTCTCGTCAACAACGACGCCTTTTACCGGGTGTCGGATTTCCTCAAGCCCAACCACTTCTACGAGCCTCTGCACCGCAAGATCTACGAGGTGGCGGGCGAGTTCATCCGGATGGGCAAGATCGCCAATCCGGTGACGATGAAGACATTCCTGCCTGCAGAAGAGAAGGTGGGCGAGCTCACGGTCGCGCAATATCTTGCCCGCCTTGCGGCGGAAGCTGTGACCGTCATCAACGCCGCCGACTATGGCCGGGCCATTTATGATCTGGCGATCCGCCGTGCGCTGATCACGGTCGGCGAGGACATGGTCAACATCGCCTTCGATGCGCCGGTGGACATGTCTCCGGCCGATCAGATCGAGGACGCCGAACGGCGCCTGTTCGAGCTTGCGGAAACCGGGCGCTATGATGGCGGTTTCGAGAGCTTCGGGGACGCCACTAAGACCGCGATCGACATGGCCAACGCCGCCTTTATGCGCGACGGCCATCTTTCCGGAATCGCGACCGGCCTGCGCGATCTTGACCGGCGCATGGGCGGTCTGCAGCCTTCCGACCTCATCATCATCGCCGGGCGTCCCGGCATGGGCAAGACGTCGCTCGCCACCAACATCGCCTTCAACATCGCCTCCTCCTATGAGCCGGTGCAGCAGGCGGACGGTACCTTCAAGGCCAAGAACGGCGGCGTGGTCGGCTTCTTCTCCCTCGAAATGTCGTCGGAGCAGCTCGCAACCCGCATCATCTCCGAGCAAACGGAAATCCCCTCCTCCAAGATCAGACGCGGCGAGATCACCGAGGCGGATTTTGAGAAGCTGGTGGGCTGCGCGCAGATGATGCAGAAGATTCCGCTCTTCATCGACCAGACGGGCGGCATCTCCATCGCCCAGCTTGCCGCCCGCGCCCGGCGGCTGAAGCGCCAGCGCGGCCTCGACGTAATCGTCATCGACTATGTGCAGCTCATGACGGGCTCCTCGCGGCGTGCGAGCGAAAACCGGGTGCAGGAGATCACGGAGATCACGACCGGTCTCAAGGCGCTTGCCAAGGAGCTCAACGTCCCGATCATCGCGCTCTCGCAGCTCTCGCGTCAGGTGGAAAACCGCGACGACAAGCGCCCGCAGCTCGCGGACCTGCGCGAATCCGGCTCCATCGAGCAGGATGCCGACGTAGTTCTTTTCGTCTATCGCGAGGAATATTATCTTAAGAACCGTGAGCCCAAACCCGGCACGGACGAGCATCTGAAATGGGAAGCAGAGATGGAACAGGTGCGCGGTAAGGCCGAGGTCATTATCGCAAAACAGCGTCACGGCCCCACGGGCACGGTCAATCTAGGCTTCCAGGGCGAGTTCACCCGCTTCTTCGATCTGGCCGAGGACTCGCACCTGCCGGAGCGTTTCGACTAGTGCCATACAATCCCACGACGAAAAGCGCGGGCCCGCCGCCGCCTTTGGCGGGCGGGAGGTTGACCATCGACCTTTCTGCGCTCGTGGCCAATTACCGGTTGCTTGCGGAGCGATCGCGGCCTGCAAAGGCTGCCGCCGTGGTCAAGGCAGATGCCTACGGGCTTGGCATCGAGCCCGTTTCCCGCGCTTTGTGGGCAGCCGGCTGCCGCCACTTCTTCGTGGCCATGCCTCAGGAAGGGTTGACCCTGCGCTCGGTACTGCCGGAGGCGCACATTTTCGTCTTCAATGGGCTCTTCGGCACGGAGGCCGCAAGCGCCTACCGTGAAGCGCGGCTGATTCCCGTCCTCAACTCCCAGAGCGACATCTCCATCTGGGAAGCGCATGGCTGGGACGGCGAACAGCCCCGCCCCTGCGCCATCCATGTGGATACGGGCATGAACCGGCTCGGGCTTACTGCGGAGCGGGCGAAGGCGCTTGCCGAGGACAACGCTCTGACGGGCGCGCTAAGCCCGCTTCTAGTCCTGAGCCATCTGGCCTGCACCGACCAGCCGGATCACGCGATGAACCGGCGGCAGCTCGAATCTTTTCAGGCACTTCGGGCGCTTTTCCCACAAAGCGAATCAAGTCTGGCGAATTCCGGCGGCATCTTTCTTGGCGGCGATTTCCTGTGCGACCTCACCCGCTGCGGCATCGCCCTCTATGGCGGCCGCCCGGTGAGCGGCAAGCCGAACCCGATGCGGCCTGTGGTGACGGCCGAGGCGCGCGTGGCGCAGGTCCGCCGCATCGCGGCAGGCGAGGCCGTCAGCTACGGCGCCACGGAGGTGACCCGCGATACCATCATTGCCGTATGCTCTGTGGGCTATGCCGACGGGTATCCGCGCTCAGCGTCAGGCGCGGGCGTGCCGTTGCGGCAGGCGCCCGGCGCGCATTCCGGTGCCGCCGGATTCATCCATGGCCGGCGGGTGCCGGTGTTAGGCCGCATCACCATGGACCTTACCCTCTTCGACGTGACCGACCTCGGACCCGACGCGGTAGCGGTGGGCGATCATATCGAGCTCTTCGGCCCCAACATGCCGATCGACGAAGTGGCCGAGGCGGCAGGCACGATTTCCTACGAGCTGCTGACATCCCTCGGACGGCGGTATCACAGGGATTATGTGGGAGGGGAGGTTTGAGTAAGCCGCCCCTCTTCCTCTTGTTCCGCCTGTCCGGTGCCACTGGCTTCCGGCACGTGCCGCATGGGAGGCCCATCGGGACTCAGTGCTGATGGCAAAGCCGCGTTTCCAGTTCGTCTGCCAGAATTGCGGCACGGTGCATGCGCGCTGGGCCGGCAAGTGCGAAGGCTGCGGCGAGTGGAACACGCTTGTCGAGGAAGGCACCGTAGGCGGTATCGGCGGCGGACCGCAATCGCTGCGCAAGGCGCGCCCCGGCCGACCTGTGGCGCTGACGACACTGTCCGGCGAGATCGAGGACGCTCCGCGCATCATCACCGGCATCGGTGAACTCGACCGTGTCACCGGCGGCGGGTTCGTGCGCGGATCGGCAATCCTGGTGGGCGGCGACCCCGGCATCGGCAAGTCCACCCTGCTTACACAGGCCGCCGCAGCGCTGGCATCACGCGGGTATCGCATCGTCTATGTTTCGGGCGAGGAGGCGGTGGCGCAAATCCGTCTGCGCGCGCAGCGGCTGCGCGTGGCCGAAACACCGGTGGAACTTGCCGCCGAGACCAATGTGGAAAACATCCTGGCCACCATCGGCGAAGGCAGGCGGCCCGATCTCGTCATCCTCGATTCCATCCAGACGCTTTGGACCGAAACCGCCGAATCCGCGCCCGGCACCGTGACCCAAGTGCGCGCCTCGGCCCAGGCCATGATCCGCTATGCCAAGTCGACGGGCGCGGCCATCGTGCTTGTCGGCCACGTGACGAAGGAAGGGCAGATCGCCGGTCCCCGGGTTGTCGAGCACATGGTCGACGCCGTGCTCTATTTCGAGGGCGAAGGCGGCCACCATTATCGCATCCTGCGCACGGTGAAGAACCGCTTCGGGCCGACGGACGAGATCGGCGTCTTCGAGATGGGTGACAAGGGCCTGAGTGAAGTGCCCAACCCGTCCGAACTGTTCCTGGGCGAGCGCAGCGCGGCTGCACCTGGCGCGGCTGTCTTTGCCGGCATGGAGGGTACGCGCCCGGTGCTTGTGGAGATTCAGGCGCTGGTGGCCCCCTCCCCGCTCGGTACGCCACGGCGCACCGTTGTGGGCTGGGATACGTCGCGGCTCTCCATGGTGCTTGCGGTTCTCGAGGCTCATTGCGGCGTGCGGCTGTCCACCCACGACGTCTATCTCAACGTCGCGGGCGGCTATCGCATCTCCGAACCGGCTGCCGATGTGGCGGTTGCCGCGGCCCTCGTCTCCTCTCTGTGCGGACTTGCCCTGCCCGCCGATTGCGTCTATTTCGGCGAAATCAGCCTTTCGGGCGCCGTCCGCCCGGTTGGGCATGCGGCAAGCCGTCTTAGGGAAGCCGAAAAATTGGGGTTTACCAAGGCCGTCATGCCGCAGGGAAACGAGGAGCTTGGCACCGGCATCGCGGCGAATGCGTATCGGCCGGAAGCGCTGGCGGATCTTGTTGCCCGGATCGCAGGATCGAGGACGGCAAGAGAATGAGGGAAATGGTCGCCGGGCGCCCGGGAACCGCGCGGGGGAATGCGGCGTAAGGGAAAATGGGTCACAATGCCGATCACGCTGCTTGACGGAATTCTCATCGGCTTCACGCTCGTATCCGCGATGCTGGCGATGGTGCGCGGCTTCTCCCGCGAGATTCTGTCCATCGCCTCGTGGGTGATTGCAGCGATCGCTGCCTACTTCCTCTACCCCTTGGTTCTGCCCTATGTGACGCCCTATATAGGCAATGCGACGATCGCGCTGGCAGTGGCCGCTGCGGCGGTCTTTTTCGTCGTGCTCATCGTCGTGACGATCATCACGATGAAGCTCGCCGATTTCATCGTCGACTCGCGCATCGGCGCGCTCGACAGGACGTTGGGCTTTCTGTACGGGGCGGCGCGCGGCGTGCTGGTGGTTGCCGTGGCGCTTCTGTTCCTCAACTGGCTCCTGGGCTCCAGCATGCCGAGCTGGATCGCCGAGGCCAAGTCGCGTCCGCTGCTGGAAGGCGTCGGAAAGTGGCTTCAGGAGCTGTTGCCGGAAGATCCCGAAACTTCGATCCTTGACCGTCTGACACCCGATTCAGCGCAAGAGGTCGAGACGGGCAACTGACGCGGCTCAAGGGCCGAGACGCAAGTAAGCGACAGACACGAGGCGCGGCCATTATGGCGACAGACGACAATCTGCCTCCCTCAGGCGAAGCCGACGATCATTTCCATGACGAATGCGGCGTATTCGGCATCTTCGGACGCCAGGACGCGGCAGCGATCGCCACGCTCGGCCTTCATGCGCTGCAGCACCGCGGCCAGGAGGCTGCGGGTATTGTCTCCTTCGACGGCAGCCAGTTTCACGTCGAGCGCCATATCGGGCTGATAGGCGACACCTTCACCAAGCCTGCCGTTCTGGAGAGGCTGAAGGGTGCGCGCGCCATTGGGCACACGCGCTATTCGACCACCGGCGGCTCCGGCCTGCGCAACGTGCAGCCCTTTTTCGCCGAGCTTGCCGAAGGCGGGCTTGCCATCGCGCACAACGGCAACATCACCAATGCCATGACGGTGCAGCGGCGTCTTCAGAAGGACGGCGCGATCTTTTCTTCCACCTCCGACACGGAGACCATCCTGCATCTGGTGGCGACCAGCAAGGAAACCCATCTCAACGCCCGCTTCATCGATGCAGTGCGCCAGCTGGAAGGGGCCTTCTCTCTCGTCGCGCTCACCTCGAAGAAGATGATTGGCTGCCGCGACCCGCTCGGCATCCGCCCGCTGGTGCTGGGAGATCTCGACGGGGCCTATATCTTCGCCTCGGAGACCTGCGCGCTCGACATTATCGGTGCGCGCTTCGTCCGCGACGTGGCACCCGGCGAGATGATCGTGGTGACGGAGGAAGGTATCGAAAGCTTCTTCCCCTTCGAGCCTCAACGCCCGCGCTTCTGCATCTTCGAGTATATCTATTTCGCCCGGCCTGACTCCTCAGTGGAGGGCCGCAATGTCTACGAGGTGCGCAAAAGGATTGGCGCTGAGCTTGCGCGCGAGAATCCGGTGGAGGCGGATATCGTGGTGCCCGTGCCGGATTCCGGCACCCCGGCGGCCATCGGCTTTGCCCAGGCCGCGGGGCTTCCCTTCGAACTCGGCATCATCCGCAACCATTATGTGGGCCGCACCTTCATCCAGCCGACCGATTCCATCCGCCATATGGGCGTGAGGCTGAAGCACAACGCCAACCGCCGCTCGATTGAGGGTAAGCGGGTGGTGCTGGTGGACGACTCCATCGTGCGCGGCACGACCAGCCAGAAGATCGTCCAGATGGTGCGCGACGCCGGCGCCAAGGAGGTCCACATGCGGATCGCCTCTCCGCCCACGCGGGCCTCCTGCTTCTACGGCGTGGACACTCCCTCCACCGCCAAGCTCCTCGCCTCGCGCATGTCGATCGAGGAGATGGCCGAGTTCATCCGGGTCGACTCTCTTGGATTCCTGTCGATCGATGGCCTTTACCGGGCGGTCGGAGAAGCCGGACGCAACGGGGACGCCCCGCAGTTCTGCGATGCCTGTTTCACCGCCGAATATCCCACGCAGCTCACCGACAGGCATGGAAGCGACAATGTGCGCCAGCTCTCGCTGCTGGCAGGAGGGCAGTGACGGGCCTTACGGCGTAATCAGCTTCAGGCCCACGATTCCCGCCAGGATGAGCCCGATGCAGGCGAGGCGAAGAACCTCCGCCGATTCGCCGAACAGCAGAATACCGAGCACCACGGTGCCGAGCGTTCCTATGCCCGTCCACACGGCATAGGCCGTGCCGAGCGGCAGGGACTTGAGCGCTACCCCGAGCAGCCCCAGGCTGATGACCATTGAGGCCACGGTGGCCAGGGTCGGCCATGGGCGGGTGAAGCCGTCCGTATATTTCAGCCCGACCGCCCAGCCGACCTCGAACAGACCTGCGGCAAACAAGGCAATCCACGCCATGCCAGTCTCCAATCAGAGCCGATGAGGCCGTCCTCATCTGGAGGGGAAATGCGCGGGGCCGTCCCCGCGCCGCGGAAGCTGGCAGTTGACCGCTCCGCGACTGATAGGCGAAACGGGTTTCGCCGCAGCGCGTTTCATACTATCACCGCCGCGACGAAGCCAAGTCTGAAGGATATTATGCCTGCTATGCCTGATCTTGCCGGCCGCATTGCACTCGTTACCGGAGCTTCCCGCGGCATCGGCTATTTCCTCGCCAAAGGACTGGCCGCCGCCGGAGCTCACGTCATCGCCGTCGCGCGTACCGTGGGCGGGCTGGAGGAGCTGGATGACGAAATCAAGGCCCTAGGCGGCGAGGCCACGCTGGTTCCGCTCGATCTCGCCGACATGGCAGGTATCGACCGGCTGGGTGGCGCCATTCACGAGCGGTGGGGCAAGCTCGACATCATGGTCGCCAATGCCGGCATTCTGGGCGTGATTTCCCCTATCGGGCATGTCGAGGCCAGGGTTTTCGAAAAAGTGATGGAGATCAATGTTATCTCCGTCTGGCGGCTCATCCGCTCTGTCGATCCGCTGCTGAGGGCGTCCGATGCGGGGCGCGCGATCGTCATGTCGTCGGGTGCCGCTCACTCGGCACGTGCCTTCTGGGGGCCGTATGCCGCATCCAAGGCTGCGGTGGAGGCGCTGGTGCGCTCTTGGGCGGACGAGACAAAGAATATGCCGCTCCGCGTCAACGCGGTGAACCCCGGCGCCACCCGCACCGCCATGCGGGCGCAGGCCATGCCGGGGGAAGACCCGGCCACGCTGCCCCATCCTTCCGAGGTGGCCGAAAAGATCCTGCCGCTGGCGAGCCCCGACCTTCAGGAGACGGGCCTGATTTTCGATGTGCGCCGCGGCCGGTTCCTGCGCTACCGGCTGCCTGAATAAATGCTTTCATTACTCGATTGACCTCGTCCTGTCTTCCGTTACCCTGCCGGCAGCAACGGCCGAAAGAAGCCGTACCGGGGAAAGGGGTCTGCCACCCGATAGGGATGGTTCCGATCAGTTTGCTGACGACGGAAACGCTGCGGGATAGGTCCCGGTGAGGAGAGGAACGGAATGCTGACGGCCATTGCGCTCGTAGCCGTAATTCTGGCCCTATGGCTGCTTGCCGCGCTCTATGTCATCCTGCGGCTGGGCATCGGCCTGCATCAGGCCATGCTCTATGTGCCGCTGAAGGTGCTCTTTCGCGTCAAGGATCGTCCGATGCTGGTCGCGCGGGCGGCGCAGCCGCCGATCATATATGCGGTATGGCATCAGTCACGCCTGGAGCCGGCGCTGATGCTGTCGCTGCTGCCAGCCGATACGCTGCACATCCTCGACGAGGATTCGGCGCGGGCGTGGTGGCTGGACCCCTGGCGGGCGCTGGCGCGGACCATCGTCTTCAACGCGCGTCACGTCTTCGTTAGCCGCAGGCTGGTCCGCCGTCTGCGCGGCGGAGGGCGGCTTGCGGTTTATCTGCCTGATGACGAGGCGCCCGACCCCAAAGCCTTCCGCCTTTTCCGCGCGATCGCGCGCATAGCCCAGAATGCGGAGGCGCGCATCGTGCCCATCCATGTGGACGGCGCCGGGCGGACATTCTTTTCGCTTGCGCCGGAAAAGGAGGGACGCCGGCTCGCACCCCGCCTTTCAATCCTCACACTCGAGCCGCAGACCATTGCTGAGATGGTGGCGAGCGCCGAGGGAGAGAAGCCGCTTGGCGCCAACGCCTTCTTCGACCGCATGATCGCCGTGCGGCGTTCGGTCGCCAGAAAAGAGGATGGCGACCACGAAGAAGGAGACAGCCGCATCGCGGCGTAGAGGGTAGAGACCTCGCCGTCAGCCCTCTTCCGCCACCTTCGCCGCCGCTTCCTCGCGCGCGGCGCGGCGTGAATAGGCGCGCACGCTGAAGCCCAGGAAGATGAGATAGGCCACCGCCGAAACGGCCAGTGTCAGCCACGTATAGCTCGCCAGAAGCAGCGTGTAGAAGACAAGCGCCAGCATCAGCGGGACGGCGAGTTCGCGGCGCACCCGGTTGCCGGAAACCTTGCCCGAGTAGACCGGCAGGCGGCTCACCATCAGAAACGCAATGACCACCGTATAGACGCACGCGCCGAACGCCACCATGCGATTGGGAGCAAGCCCCAGAAAACCGAGATAGATCGGCAGCATGACCAGCCCCGCGCCGGCGGGCGCCGGCACGCCGACGAAATAGTCCCCCTGCCAGGCTGGACGGCTGTCGTCGTTCAGCATGACGTTGAAGCGGGCAAGCCGGAGCGCGCATGCAATCGCAAACAGCAACGCGGCGATCCAGCCGATGGCTCCTGCCCGGTCGAGCAGATAGGCATAGAGCACCATTGCCGGGGCGGCGCCGAAATTGACGATATCGGCAAGCGAATCCATCTCCGCGCCGAATTTCGAGGTTGCTTTCAGCATGCGCGCGAGACGCCCATCGATCGCGTCGAGAAACGCGGCAAAGAGCACCATGATTACGGCGGTTTCGATCTGATGCTCGAAGGCAAGGCGAATGCCCGACAGCCCCGCGCAGATGGCAAGTATCGTGACGAAATTGGGCACCATCAGCCGCAGCGGAATCTCGCGTATGCGCGGCCCGCCGCCACCATGAGGCTCAAATGGCGGAAACGGGCCGTTCATGAGACGCGAACCAAGGGCGGGGGCGCGTCACTGCCGAATTCGGCGATGATCGTCTCGCCACCAACGGCGGTCTGACCCACCGCGACACGGGGGCGCGCCCCGGCCGGCAGATAGACATCCACGCGGGAGCCGAAACGGATGAGGCCGAAGCGCTCTCCCACCGCAATCTCACTCGGCGCCTCCGCCCAGCAAAGGATGCGCCGGGCCACGAGACCGGCAATCTGCACCACGGCGACTGGACCGTGCGGACTTTCGATAACCAGACCGTTGCGCTCGTTCTCGGCGCTTGCCTTGTCGAGATCCGCGTTCAGGAACCGCCCGGGCCGATATTCTATCAGCGAGATGCGTCCCCTGACCGGCGCGCGGTTTATGTGGCAGGAAAAGACATCCATGAAGATGGAGACCCGCATCCTGTCCGCACCGTCGAGTCCGAGTTCCGGCGGCGGGGTTGCGGGCCCTACGGCCGAAACCACCCCGTCTGCCGGGGCAATGACGAGCCGGTCGTCCACAGGCGTCACCCGGGGCGGATCGCGGAAGAAGTAGGCGCACCAAGCCGTCAGCAGAAGGCCGATCCAGAAAAACGGCTCCCAAAGGATACCAAGGAGGATCGAACCGATAACGAAACCGGCGATGAAGCGGTAGCCCTCCCGGTGGATGGGCACGAACGTTTTTCTGATCGTGTCTGCGAGACTCATCTCTTCTGCACGCCCTAGGCGATCTGTCAGAGCCGACTTCCTATCGGAAAGCCCGGCAGCCTGCAACGCGGCGGCCGATAACCCCTGTTCATTGCCTTTCCGCGCCTGCACCTGAGGAACCACGAAGGCGGCGGTTTTCCGCTCGCGGTTAGACGCGTCAGATACGCACTCGCAAGTTCATTTCAATAAGACATAAAACGTGATCATGGGTTTCTGCAAATCCCGTCTGTCGGTGCGACAACGGCGCTCTAGGTGCCCTTCTATGAACGCATGTTGTAGGAGGGAGCGATGAAGCACCAGAATCCGCAAGAACTGGCCGCCGCAGCAACGACCTACGCGCAGCCTCCGCAGCGGAGAATGTCACGCAGGGAACGGATCGAACGCTGGGCTGAGATTCTCGAATGCCATCAAGGTCCCATCAATGCACTGAGGCAGGTGGAATATCTGCCCCCGCAGGAACGGCGGGCCTATCGCGGCGTGAACACCCCCCTCACCGTGGCCTTCAACGATCCAGTGCTACGCGAGGAAGGTCTTGCAGGCGACCGTCTTGGGGACGCGATGGATTTCTTCCAGCTCAGCGATTCCGAGGCGCATGCTCTGCTGTGCGATTGCCGCTATCATGGCCGGATGACCGGTAGCGGCCTTGCCCACAGGCTGCGCCGCCATGCGCAGGCAAGCGAGCGCCGCGCAAGGATGTGGCAAGCCGTTGGCCGCTTCTTCGGCTTCGCCTCAGGACGGACGGCCTGACACAAGCAGGATGCTTGAGATGTGCCTGATCCGGCACTGCCGGGTCAGGCATTATTTAATTATTGCTCAAAGCAGGCCGCCCTTCGTCAGTAGCTCGGCACCTTTCGTACCAGAACACCCATCTCATCTTCCTCCTGGGCACGGCGCAGGCGCTCTTCGGCACGACTGGCCTCGCGCTGCCGGTTCCACATCTCGGCATAGAGACCGCGCGCGGCAAGCAACGTCCGGTGCGTTCCCCGCTCGGCGATGCGGCCGTCACGCAGCACAATGATTTCGTCCGCGCCGATGACCGTGGAAAGCCGGTGAGCGATGACCAGCGTCGTGCGGTCGCGGCTCACCAGATCGAGAGCCGCCTGGATCTCCTGCTCGGTATGGGTGTCGAGCGCCGATGTTGCCTCGTCCAGAATGAGAATCGGCGGGGCCTTCAGGATCGTGCGGGCGATGGCGACCCGCTGTTTCTCGCCGCCGGAGAGCTTCAGGCCGCGTTCGCCGACAAGCGTATCGTAACCTGCAGGCAGGCTCTCGATGAACGGGCCGATCTGCGCCAGCTCAGCGGCGCGTCGCACCTCCTCGTCCGTCGCGTCTGGCCTACCGTACCGGATGTTATAGCGGATCGTGTCGTTGAAGAGCACCGTGTCCTGCGGCACCATGCCGATCGCCGCACGCAGGCTCTCCTGCGTCACGTCGCGAATATCCTGGCCGTCGATGCGGATCGCACCTTCCTGAATATCGTAGAAGCGGAAGATGAGGCGCGAGATGGTCGACTTGCCCGCCCCAGAGGGGCCGACGATAGCCACAGTCTTTCCTGCCGGAATCTCGAAGCTGATGCCCTTGAGGATTGGGCGGTCGGGGTCGTAGGCGAACACCACGTTCTCGAACTGAACGTGGCCGCTGCGGACCCGAAGGGGCTTGGCGCCCGGCCGATCCTGCACTTCCGGCGTCTCGTCGAGAAGATCGAACATCTGCTCTATGTCGGTCAGCCCCTGGCGAATCTCGCGATAGACGAAACCGATGAAATTGAGCGGGATGGAGAGCTGCATCAGCATGGCATTGATGAAAACGAAATCGCCCACCGTCTGCGTGCCCTGCATCACCTCCCAGGCCGACAGAGCCATGACCGCGGTCATGCCAACGCCGAAGATCATCCCCTGTCCGAAATTCAGCCAGCCGAGCGAGGTCCAGGTTTTCGTTGCCGCTTCCTCGTACCGCGCCATGGAGCGGTCGAAGCGGCGGGCTTCCATCGCCTCGTTGTTGAAGTACTTGACCGTCTCGAAATTGAGCAGCGAGTCGATCGCCTTGGTGTTCGCTTCGGTGTCGGAGTCGTTCATCTCGCGGCGGATGGTGATGCGCCAGTCACTGGCCTTCACCGTGAACCAGACGTAGAGCCACACGATCACCGCGATGATCGCCACATAGGTCCAGCCATAGGCGAAGGTGAATATCCCCGCCGCCAGTGCGAACTCGAGCAGCGTCGGTACGGTATTGAGGATGGTGAAGCGGACGATCGTGTCGATGCCCTTGGTGCCGCGCTCGATGATGCGCGATAGGCCGCCCGTCTTGCGCTCCAGGTGAAAGCGCAGCGACAGATTGTGCATGTGCACGAAGGTGCGGTAGGCGAGCTGGCGCACCGCATACTGCCCGACACGCGCGAACAGCGCATCGCGGAGCTGGTTGAACCCGAGCTGGATCACCCGCATCAGATTGTAGGCGACGACCAGCATCAACGGGCCGGCAAGGAAGGCCGGAAGATAGGCCGGTGCAGCCCCCTCGCCCGAAAGAACGTCCGTAGCCCATTTGTAAGAGTAGGGCACGAGCACCAGGACGACCTTGGCAAGCACCAGAAAGGCGGTGGCCAGGAGCACCCGCATCTTCAGGTCGGGCCGGTCCGCAGGCCACATATAGGGCCACAGATTTACGAGCGTACGGAGCGTGGAGCCGGATTCGGCGGAGACTGTTTTCTGCGGCACGAGGCGTCCTCAGCTTTTCTGGTCGGATGCAGTGCCCGCGACGCAGGCCTCAAGCAGCCCGCTTACGGATGCGGACAAGGCTGCAAGTGCCGCTCGGTCAACCGTGTAGCATGAGCGGCCGCCCTCGGGCTTCATACGTATAAGACCTGCCTCCAGCATCACCTTCAGATGTTGGGACACTGTGGACTGGGCAAGCGGCATGTGGTCGACCACGTCCTTGCAGCAGCAGCCCTCGACGTTGGAAAGGTGGCGCAGGATTCTTATGCGAGCCGGGTGCGAGAGCGCGGCAAGCGAGCGCGCCAGAGCGTCGTCTGATGCACAGCGGGAGATGCCACCGGGCGCGGACTGCGGGTGTTGATGTTCGATACTGCCTTCCATCGGTCATCGTCGATATACGATAACCAATGGAGTAACAATGTGGCTTACGGAAAAAATCAACTGGTCTGCAGCCGGTTATGGCAATGGGTGAAAGCGAACAGATCAGCCGCGCGGATCCGCGGCGGCGGATTTCTCAGGCGTGATGGCCTGATCGCCTATGGCCTCGAGGTCCGCCTTCACGCCCTCTTCAGTCTCGTTCGGAATGGTGAAGATTTGCCCCGGCCAGATCAAATCCGGATCGCGAATCTGATCCTGATTGGCAAGATAGATGGTGGTGTAGCGAATGCCGCGGCCATAAACGCGCCGGGAAATCTGCCAGAGCGTATCACCGCGGCGTATGATGACCGCTCCTTCGACCGGCTGAAGCCGCGGTGATGTGACCGCGACGCCACCCTGATCAGAAGGCCGGGCAAAACCACCGGCGGAAGCCGACTGGGTCTGCTCCTCCCGGCTGGCGCTCGATTGAGCGATGGACGACTCGCCAGACACAGCACCCTCATCCGCGCGGCTGGATGCAGACTGCGCGGCTGCGTTGCCCCCGGCGGCCGGCTGCTCATCAGCGAAAGCGTCAGCCTGCGTAGCGCCATCAACGGCTTGAGCTCCGGAGGATTCGCGATCTTCCCGGTTGTCCTCCTGAGCATCTCCGCCGCCCGCTTGCGGCATGTCATCCGCCTGACGCGGCATCGCCGCGGGCGCAACCGCCGCGATCTGCTCGCCCTCGGGCCGCTCGAAGGGAACCGCCGCGCGCGCAACCACCGTCACGCCGTCATCAGCAAGCACATCGGCACGGATGATATAGTCTCCCACGGGCAGATCCCGTTCGGCCTCTACGAGGAAGCGCCCCTCAGGTGAGACCCGCGTCTGGTCAAGCAGGATGTCATTGGCATAGACGCGCAGCAGACGGCCGGGTTCGGCCCTGCCGGCCACGAAGACCTCCCGCCCGTCAATCTCGACCGCCTCGATAAAGGGCAGGTTATTCGACGGCTGCGGCTGGGCAGCCTGACCAGCCGCATCGGTTTCGGCGCGCGCGACCACGCCAGGCGCCTCATTAGCCGGCTGGTCCGGAGCGGAAGACACGGCTTGGCCGGAGGCTCCATCGCCCGGTGCCGCCTCCGGCGCTTCGACGATTTCAGGAACTTCGCGCCTGGCGTCCTCCGCCGAGGCGATGTCTTTCGGCTTACCTGAATCGGTCCGGTCCGCCGTTTCTGCGGCATCATCCTGTGCGCCTAGCGCTTCCGCCACGTGTGAACCGGCTTCGTCGTGAGTTTCAGGTTCGGCCGGCTTCCCGGACGCTGCCGGCGCGGATTCGTTCTCCGTCTGCGCGGGGCCTTTTCCAGGAAGGTTCGGCACCGAGATCAGGCGGCTCGGCTCACCAGGCTGCTGCACGAGCGCCACCACCTCGCTACTCCCGGCCGAGGGAATGGAGACGATAGCGGTTTCCATGGATGTTGCGACCACGTTGTCCGGCGCAGTGGCGCGCAGCACGATGTCGTGCTCGCCGGGCTTAAGCGGCTTGTCAAGAATGGCCGCGAAATCTCCAGTCGGTCCCGCCTTGGTTGTGGCAAGCACGGTCGCTCCGCTCAGGATCTCCACCTCCGCGTCGGGTGCGGCGGCACCCGCTACGACGAGCGATCCATCCGGTTCGGCACGCAGGAGATGGAAAGAGGGGACAACCACCTGTTGTTTCGCAGCTTCGTTCGCCTGTGTAGCTTGCTCCGAGGCAGCCGGTCCGGTCTCAGGCTTTTCGCTCTCTGCTCCCTCTCCGGAAGGCACACGGGCCTGTGTCGCTGCAGCTTCAGGCGCGGCGGTGGCCCCACCCGAACCAGCCTGCCGATCGGCGGCCGGATCAGGCGTTCCAGCAAAGTAATAGGCCGCTCCGCCGGCGATCACGGCGCCGAGGAGGAAAAGCAGAATTCTATATGGAGTGGTCGCCATAAAAGCGGTCCCTCAATCCCTTGGACAGCTCTATCCGTTTTTGGAGCAACGGACAAGGAAAAGCCCGCAAAACGCCTTGGCAGCATGCGGGTTGCGTCGGTTTGGCGGCGATGCCCTATGGCTCCTTTGGCGCTCTTCATCGCTCGCCCCTGTTCCAGAGCGTGCGCAGCATCGGCCAGGTGTAGATCGCGAGCGCCAGCCAGATCAGCGCGAAGGCCAACAGGCGCTCGCTGCCGAACGGCTCCCGGAAGACGAAGACGGCGATCAGAAAGATCAGCGTCGGCGCGACATACTGCATGATCCCGATCGTGACATAACGCAGCAATTTGGCACCAAAAGCGTATAAAATCAAAGGGATAGCGGTAACCGGACCGCAGCCGACCAGGAGCCACACATCGCGGGGCTGCGACAACCGGAAGTGCCCGTCGCCTGCCCACTGCAGCCAGAGAATATAGACAAGGGCCGGCACGCTGATAATCAGAACTTCCAGGAAAAAGCCCTGACTGGGACCTATGGGCAGGGTCTTCCGCAAAAAGCCGTAGACGGCGAAAGAGACGGCCAGCATTAGCGAAACCCAGGGCAATCCGCCCGCCTCCACCGTCAAAATCACAACGCCAGCGGCGGCGAAACCTATGGCCAAAAGTTGTATGCGGCTCAGCCTTTCGCGTAGCAGAACCGCACCCATGCAGACTGAGACCAGAGGATTGATGTAGTAGCCGAGCGCGGCCTCCACCGTTTGCTCCGCCGCAATCGCCCAAACGTATGTGGCCCAGTTCGCCGAAATGATAGCGGCCGTCAATGCGGCCATGGCGAGCGTGCGCAGTGAGCGAAAGGCGCGCCTGATATCGGCGGTACGGCGGAGGGAAAGGAGCACGAGACCGGCGACCGGTACCGACCACAGCACGCGATGCGCCACCACCTCGGCGGGCGGTATGTGGGCGACTGCCTTCATGTAAATCGGCAGAACACCCCACAGCAGATAAGCCGAAAGCGCGAAAAGGAAGCCTCGCGCGGACTCCTCCTCCGCCCGGAATTCGGGAACGGTGTCAGCCATGGTCTATTCGGCCGCGAGGCCCTTCCTTTCCCGGTTCTTCACCAGCTTGTAGACGATGGAGTCCATCAGAGCCTGGAAAGATGCGTCGATGATGTTGTCTGAAACGCCGACGGTCCACCAACGTTCGCCGGTCGAATCGTTCGATTCGATGAGCACGCGGGTGACCGCCTCGGTACCGCCATTGAGAATGCGCACCTTGTAATCCGCCAGCGCCAGATCGGCAAGTTCGGCCTGATATTTGCCAAGGTCCTTCCTGAGCGCGATGTCAAGCGCATTGACGGGCCCATGGCCTTCGGCCACGGAAAGCCGCTGTTCACCATCAATGGTGATCCGCACCACGGCCTCCGAAACGGTCTTCAGGTTGCCCCGCGCATCGAAGCGGCGCTCGACCATGCAGCGGAATCCGTCGACCTTGAAGAACTCCGGCACGCTGCCAAGGATGCGCCGGGCGAGCAACTCGAAGCTGGCATCGGCCCCCTCATAGGCATAGCCCATGGCCTCGCGCTCCTTGACGATGGCGATCAGCCGGTCGAGCCGCGGGTCCGTCTTCTCCACGGCAATACCGCGCCGCTTAAGTTCGGCAATGAAGTTGGACTTGCCGCCCTGATCGGACACCATGACACGACGCGTATTGCCCACGGCCTCCGGCTCCACGTGCTCATAGGTCTGCGGATCCTTCAGGATGGCCGAGGCGTGAATGCCCGCCTTGGTGGCAAAGGCGGAGGAGCCGACATAGGGCGCCTGCGGATTAGGCGCGCGGTTCAAGAGCTCATCGAACGCATGCGCAACGCGTGTGAGGCTGGCGAGCCTTTCCCGGGTGATGCCGGTGGTGAAGCGATCCGCATAGGCCGGCTTCAGCATGAGGGTCGGGATGATGGTGATCAGGTTGGCATTGCCGCAGCGTTCGCCAATGCCGTTCAGCGTGCCCTGGATCTGGCGCGCGCCCGCATCGATCGCCGCAAGCGAATTGGCCACCGCCTGGCCGGTATCGTCATGCGCGTGAATGCCGAGATGACTCCCGGGAATGCCGGCGGCGATCACGGCGGAGACGATGTCGCGCACCTCGCCCGGCTGGGTGCCGCCATTAGTGTCGCACAGAACAACCCAGCGGCAGCCCGCCTCATAGGCTGTCCGGGCACAGGCAAGCGCATAATCCGGATTGGCCTTGTAGCCGTCGAAAAAGTGCTCGCAGTCGAGCATCACTTCCTTACCAGCGGCGAGTGCCGCCGCCACGGAGGCGCGGATGCCTTCCAGATTCTCCTCGTTGGTGGTGCCAAGCGCCACCCGTACCTGATAGTCCCAGCTCTTCGCGACGAAGCAGATGGCGTCGCACTGCGACTGCAGGAGCGCGGCAAGCCCCGGATCGTTGGATGCCGATATCCCTGCCCGCTTGGTCATGCCGAAGGCGACGAAGGTGGCGTTGGTTGTGCGCTTTCTGGAAAAGAACGCCGTGTCCGTTGGATTGGCGCCCGGATAGCCGCCTTCCACATAGTCCATGCCCAGGTCGTCCAGTAGGCGTGCGATGACGATCTTGTCCTCTACCGAGAAATCGACGCCCGGCGTCTGCTGTCCGTCGCGCAGCGTCGTGTCGAAGAGATAGATGCGCTCGCGGCTCATCGCACGCCCTCCGGTGGCCACCGGTCCGTGTCGTGATCTGGATGCTGGCGGCTCGAACGGCGGATATCGGCCAGAAGCTCAGGCGCGCTGCCGTCCTCCGTCGTGGCCCCGGGCAGACCGGCAAGCTCCGCGAACCAGGGCATGCGCGCTTCCGTACCGTACTGGTTAGCGGGCTTGACGCGCTCGGGATGGTCCAGCGAGCCGAGCGCGATGCTGATGTGGCCTGCCTTCAGGTTGCGGTAGGTGAGCGGCGTGCCGCAATCGCGGCAGAAACCGCGCTCGACCGGATCAGAACTGCGGAAAATGGCGATCGTGCCGCGCGTGACCTCGAAATCCTCCAGCGGCACACCCGCAAGCGGTGCGAAGTAGGAACCGAACGCCTTCTGGCACATTCGGCAGTGGCAGATGTGAGGGTTGTGCGGCTCCCGGTGCAAAGCATAGCGCACCGCCCCGCATTGGCAGCCGCCTGTGATCGGCTCGCTCTTCATTGTCTGTCCTCCGGAGGCCAGATTTCCGTGTCGTGATCCGGATGCTGATAGGAGATGAGATCGGCCAGATAGCTCGCGTCCGAGAGATCATCCATCGTCTCCCGGGCTGGCAGTTCATGCAGGCTGTCGAAGTAAGGCAGCTTCGCCTCCACGCCCCACTGGATACGCGGTGCGAGCTCTTCCGGATGATCGAAAGCCCCAATGGCAAGCGCGAAGCCGTCGCCGCCGTCCTCGGGTGCCTCGAATGTCAGCGGCGTGCCGCATTCGGCGCAGAAGCCGCGCCGCACATGATTGGAGGACTGAAAGCGTTTCGGCTCGCCGCGGGTCCATTCGAACTTCGCGTGGCCCACCGACACAAGCGGGGCATAGAAGTTCCCGAACGCCTTCTGGCACATCCGGCAGTGACAGATTGAAGGCCGGCCGAGCGCGCCTTCGATACGGAAACGCACCGCCCCGCACTGGCAGCCGCCGGTGTAGACAGGTTCGTTGTCGAGGCTCATGGCAAACTCCTTTCAGCCTCACTCCGGCGCGTGACAGACGGCCTCGACGTTGTTGCCGTCCGGATCGAAGACGAAGGCGCCGTAATAGTTCGGGTGGTAGTGCGGCCTCAGCCCCGGCGCACCGTTATCCCGCCCGCCGGCGGCAAGCGCGGCCGTGTAAAAGGCATCCACCTCCGCCCGGGAGCGGGCGGTGAAAGCGACATGCTTCGGCTCGCCGGAGATGCCCGTTTCGTGCAGCCAGTAGACGGGCCTGTCGCGGCCGTAGCCGCCGACCTTCACGCCGCCCGTAAACTCGGCAGGCACCATCATGAGAAGCTTGGCGCCCAGCGGCGCGAGCGCCCTGTCATAGAACGCCTTGGCCCGCTCGAAATCCGCGACCTTGATGCCGATGTGGTCGATCATGAGACTATCCCTCCCGAAAAGTTGCGTTGCACGCCGTGACCTCGGCCGGAAGGCCGGCGACGAAGACGATGTGAAGGCTGGCAGCACATGTTGCCACCGGGCTCACCGCTTCACCTCCCACTTCGTCCTGCGCTCGCCTGTTTCCGGGTCCTTGTAGTCCATGAGCTGGACGCCCTGTCCCGACAGCTCCTCACGGATGGCGTCCGCCGCGGCAAAATTCTTCTCGCGGATGAAGGCGAGGCGCGCGGCAATCCTCTCCTCGATGGCGGCGGGATCGACCGCTGCGCTCGCCGCCTTGGCCGAGAACCACTCCTCTTCCGTTTTCTGAAGGATGCCGAGCAGTTCCCCGCTTGCCTTCAAGCGCCGCCGGACCTCCTTATCGCCCTTGGCCGTTTCGGCGCGCAGCTCATGCAGAGCGGCAATGGCGCCAGTGGTGTTAAGATCGTCCTGCAGCGCACGCAGCATATCGGAGGAAATGTCGCTCCCCTCGGCCTGCACATCGCCTACGGCCCGGTACCAGCCATCCAGAACGGTTTCAGCCTCTTCCAGCTTGCGCACGGAAAAATCGAGCGGTTCGCGGTAGTGCGTCATGAGCATGGCAAGCCGCAGCACTTCCCCGGGCCACGACCGGCCACCGAACTTTTCCGTATGCAAGAGCTCGTGAATCGTGACGAAATTGCCCTCGGATTTCGCCATCTTGCGGCCCTCCACCTGGAGGAAGCCATTGTGCATCCAGTATTTCGCCATCACCGGCGTGCCATGGGCACAGCGCGATTGCGCAATCTCGTTCTCGTGATGCGGAAAGATGAGATCGAGCCCGCCGCCATGGATGTCGAAGATCTCCCCCAGATAGGCCGCCGACATGGCCGAACATTCGATGTGCCAGCCGGGCCGGCCGCGGATCGTGATCTCCCTGCCTTCGACCACGAAGCGGCCTTCCCAGCCTGGCTCCTGCGCCGAAGATTCCTTCCACAGCACAAAATCGGAAGGGTTCTTCTTGTGCGGATCGACGGCCACGCGCGCGCCAGCCTGCTGGTCTTCCAGCCTGCGTTTGGAGAGTTCTCCGTAGTCCGGCATCGAAGCCGTGTCGAACAGGATTTCGCCTTTTGCGACATAGGCATGGCCGCGGTCGATGAGAGTCTGAATCAGGCTCACCATGTCCGTCTTTCCGTCCGCGCGCGGCAGCACGAACTCCGTCGCGCGCGGCTCGGCCGTTGGCTTCAAACAGCCGAGCGCTTCCACATCGGCGTGGAACTGGCGGGCGGTTGTCTCGGTGACCTTGCGGATGGCCTCGTTCAGCGTCAACCGACCAGCTTCGATCTCTCCACCGAAATCGCGTAAGGCGCGGGCGTTGATCTTGTCGTCCACGTCCGTGATGTTGCGTACATAGGTTACGTGCTCGGCGCCGTAGAGATGGCGCAGCAGGCGGAACAGCACGTCGAAGACGATCACCGGCCGCGCATTGCCGATATGAGCGAAGTCGTAGACAGTCGGCCCGCACACATACATGCGCACATTGCCGGCATCGAGAGGGACGAAATCCTCCTGGCGCCGCGTCAGCGTGTTATAGACCCTGAGCCCCCTGAATGCTTCGGACATGGCCTTTATTCCGTCTCAAAATGCACATGGCTCGCTCCGGCCTGCTGGCCAGGGCGTTTTTCGTATTCGGGATTGAAATGAGCGAAAACGACCGGACCAGCGAGGAAGCGCTAGCCGATAATGCAAATGCCGATAATGGCGTACAGCGTTTTCATGGCGGCTCTTATCGCCTTCGCGGCGGGCGCCGTCAAGCGCGATTTCGGACAGCCACTCATTTCACCCCGGGCGACATGATGAAGGAAAGTTTTAAGCCTGTTCGCGCATTTTAGGGACCCGTTCCTGGCCTCAGGCGTTCGGGACATGATTTCGACCGATTTCGCAAACCAAGTGAGCGACAGAAAAGGCAGCAAAAGTCAGGCATGTATCATGTACCCGGAAGACAGCACACAGAGCCCAGCGCGGCAGGAACGGGAGCGAGCTGAACCGGAACTCGTTCGGGAGTACCGGCGGGTAGGCCCAGCTGCCATCAACGCGGCGCTTCTGTGCAGGCCCAAGAAAAAGGAAGAACCCAAGCGGTCATACGAGCCGCATGAGGAGATTTAGGCCCAGCACGGCCATCACGAGGCCAATAAGCGTGTCGAGAACACGCCAAGAGGCGGGCCGCGCAAAAAGCGGCTCCAGAAGCCGGGCTCCATATCCCAGGCCGAAGAACCAGAGGAACGACGCCGAGATGGCGCCAATGGCGAAGCTCGTGCGGGCAGCCCCTTCATAGGCGCCCGACAGGGAGCCGACCAGAAGCACCGTGTCCAGATAGACGTGCGGGTTGAGGAAGGTGAAGGCCAGGCACGCGCCGACCGCAGCCTTGAACCCCGCAGGCCCGGATTTGGCGGCATGAAGCGCATCGGGATGAGTGGCTCGCCGGAAGGCGGTGAAGGCGTAGGTGAAAAGGAAAATCGCGCCTCCCACCGTCACTGCGGTAATCAGTGCGGGCGAGCGGGAGACCAGCGTGCCGAGCCCCGCGACACCCGCCGAGATCAAAAGCGCGTCGGACAGGGAGCAGATCAGGCACAGGATGAAGACGTGCTGGCGCAGAAGCCCCTGGCGTAGAATGAAGGCATTCTGCGCTCCGATTGCGATGATCAGCGAACCGCCAAGAAAGAGACCGGACAGGAACGGAGAATAAAGCGCCTCACCCATGGGTGCGGATTTGCCCGAGAGCGTCGGCAGATGCAACAGCAGGAATTGGCAATCGCCGCCAGGCTATCAAGGCTTTCTCACTCAGAACAATTGCAACTGCTCAGCCGCGCTCTCCGCCGGCCTGTCCTGCGCCGGCTCGGCCCGCTCCTGAATCTCCGGCCCTAAATTGGCAACGCTGTTCACGCGATCGGAGACCGGAATCGCCTCGAAGAAGCCGGGTTCCGCCGAGCGCAGCAGATCGGCCACGTCGCGCGGCTCGCTGCGCACGCAATCGAGCCAGCGGGAAAAGTGCTCGGGCGGGATGACCACTGGCATGCGCGAGTGGATCGCGGCAAGATCGTCCGATGCCTCTGTGGTGAGAATCGCGCCGGTGCCGATCTCGCTGCCGCCGGGCTCCATCCATGTCTCCATCAGTCCCGCGAAGGCGATCAGCCCGCCGCTTTTGGGCCGCAGCCAATAGGGCTGCGCGCGGCCCTTGCCCTCGCGCCGCCACTCATAAAAGCCTGAGGCTGGCACCAGCGTGCGACGATGGCGCATGGCCGCGCGGAACGCGGCCTTCTGCGCCGCCGTTTCACTGCGTGCATTGATGAGCAGCGGCATGTCCTTCGGGTCTTTTGCCCAAGCTGGAAGAAGACCCCAGCGCACGAGCAGCGCCTGCCGCTCCGGCAGGTTGGAACCCGACGGCTGGCGCGGCCCGGCAGCTATCATCAGGATGGGCTGTGTCGGCGAAATATTGAAGCGCGGCGGAAAATCCTCCACATCCATGATGTCAAACAGGGCCGCCACATCTTTCGGCGTGCTCGTCAGCGCAAAGCGTCCGCACATGCTCCATTTCCCGATGCTGATTCCACGAGATGGCGTTGCCACGCCGAAGCCGGGCGGTAGAGTAGAGACCATGACTCAGGATGCAACAGGGCCAGGCGTTATCCACGCCGTTTCGGTGGCGGTGCTTTGCGACGGGCGTTTTCTTCTCGTCCGACGGGGGCGCGCGCCGACGCGCGGACAGTTCGCCTTTCCCGGCGGACGGGTCGAGGCGGGCGAAGCGGCCGAACAGGCGGCCCGGCGTGAGCTTTTCGAGGAAACCGGCTTGGAGGCAGCGGACCTTGCGCCCGCGGCCGAAGTCACCCTCGAGGGCGATGACAGGCGGCTATACCGGCTGGAGGTTTTTCGCGCGGACAGCGTCCAGGGCACGCTGCGGGCGGGCGATGATGCGGATCACGCAGGCTGGTATACGCTCGAGGAAATGCGCTCCCTGCCCGTCACAAAAAGCACGCTGGAGGTCGCCGAGACCGTAGCCTGCACAGCGGTTTCGTCATGATTCCGCGCTCCAGCGGCAATTCCGCAAAACCGGAACCGGTGAGGCGGCGCGGGTCCCTTCTCGCAGCAACCTTGACTTGGCTGGTCCTAACGTCTTCCCAGGCCACCGCCCAGGCGCCCTACGACCCGCAACTCATGCGTCTGGCCGAGATCCTCGGCTCCGTCCATTTCCTGCGTACCTTATGCGGCGAAAAGGACGGCCTCTGGCGCGCCCAGATGGAAGCTCTTCTAGAGGCGGAAGCGCCATCGGAAGAGCGCCGGGCGAGGCTGATCGCGAGCTTCAACCATGGCTACCGCTCCTTCGCCGCGGTCTATTCGAACTGTACACCGCATGCTCTCGCCGCGATCGACCGCTACATGAAGGAAGGCGAGGCCCTTTCCCGCGAAATCGTCCGGCGCTACGGCGACTGAACGGCTGCCGGGCTCAGCCTCACCGCCCTTCACCATTCGTTCACCATGCCCGCCAGGTGTCGCCGTGCCGTCGTATTTTTCGTGCTACTTCTCAAGAGGGGACGAATTGGACGCGGCGCAGTTTCCGCCGCACGCCGAAGACGGGTGAGCTTTCATGCATGTGACTGTCGCTGATCTGGAAGCGCTGATCGAGGAGGAAAAGCGCACCACTTGTGCCGAGTGCCATAGCGCCGCTTGGGCCGAAGGGCTTCACGCAGGCATCGAGCCCGAAATAATCGCCGAGGCCGCCCTTACCACCGCCCTGACCGAGCTGGGCAAGAGAGGCGGCGAGGAAGCGCTGATGGCGCTCCTGGAACGTATGCGCGAACGCGCGCTTGCTGGAGATTTTCTCCCGGCCCGCACCCGTCATTGAGCCCGCCGCCGCCTTCGGCTATCTGTAGAATTGTATGCCGCCGCTGATGGCAGCACCCGATTCTCCGAAGGTAGGCGATGCCGATCCGTTCCCTCCCCGAGACATTCAAGGGGCCCGGCCTGACTATCACCGCCGTCATGCTGGCCTGGGCGGGACTTACCGGCTCGGCTCCGGACGCGCTGGCGTTGAGCGACACCCCGTCCGGCCAGGCTCTTGTCGGACAGAACGGCGAAGGCTCAATGGAGCGTACTCCCCTGCCCGATCCATCGGCGGCCGATCCCTCGGGTGGATGGCCTGGGGGCGAGGCCATGCGCCACGATCCGGACGGTCCGGTACCAGAAGTTCTTTACGATTTCGACCTGTTGCCCGAGCCGGTGGCGAGGATGCGGCGACTCATCATCGAAGCCTGCCGCAGCGGCGACCTGGAAAGGCTGCGACCGCTGATCGGGGAAGGGCCAAACGCGACCCAGCTCACTCTTGGGCCTCTCGAGGGCAACCCTATCGATTTCTTGCGCGAGAGCTCGGGCGATGAAGACGGCCAGGAAATTCTGGCGATTCTGCTCGAAGTGATGGAAGCCGGGTTTGTGCATCTCAACCCAGGCACCGAACGGGAGCTCTACGTCTGGCCCTATTTCTTTGCCGTGCCGCTGGAGGAGCTGACGGCCAGCCAGCGCGTCGAGCTGTTCAAGCTGGTGACGGCGGGCGACTACGAGGAAATGAAGAGTTTCGGCGCCTACATCTTTTACCGCGCGGCCATCACGCCGGAAGGGCGCTGGGTCTATTTCGTGGCGGGCGATTGAGCCGCGGCGGCTCTTGCCGCTTGAGGCGAAGGCGCTTACCTACGGCTCGGGGAACGCCGACCGGATTCAAGTCTTGCCATGCCCGCAATCCAGCTTACCGACCGCACAGTCATCCTCGCCGCAGGCCCCGACGCCCGATCGTTTCTGCAGAATATCGTCACCACGGATATTTCGGCACTGGCCGAGGGAGAGGTTCGCCCGGGCGCGCTGCTTTCGCCGCAGGGCAAGATCGTGTTCGATTTTGTCATTTCCCGCGCGGGGGAAGACACCTTCCGGCTCGACTGCCGAAGGGACATTGCAGAGGCTTTCCTCAAGCGCCTGATGCTCTACCGGCTTCGCGCGAAGGTGGAACTTTCGCTTCGGGAAGAAGCACTTATAGCCGTATCATGGGACAATGATTCAACGGCTTCACAAAATGATTCAACGCTCCTCGACCGGCGCTTTCCGGAGATGCTCGGAGTACTGCGCCACTACGGGAAGGCTGTGGCGGAAGAGTGCGACATTGGGCTCTGGCACCGCCTTCGTATCGAGCATGGCGTTGCCGAAGGCGGCTGGGATTACGCATTCGGCGATGCCTTTCCGCATGACGTGCTGTTCGACCAGAACGGCGGCGTGGGGCTGGCGAAGGGCTGCTATGTGGGACAAGAGGTCGTCTCGCGCATGCACCATCGAGGCACGGCACGCAGGCGGCTGGTGATCGTCGAGGGGGAAGCTCCCCTGCCCGCCCCAGGCATGGAAGTGACGGCGGAGGGCCGCACCATCGGCGCGCTCGGCTCGGTTTCCGACAGGATCGGACTGGCTATCGTGCGTATTGACCGCGCGGCGGAGGCGAATGCCGCTGGAACACCGATCCTTGCTGGAGGAGTTAAGCTCTCGCTGCGGCCGCCCGCCTACGCCCGTTTTTCGCTGACGGAATCCGGCGGCAAGGAAGGCACGGCCTGATGGCTGGGGCCAAGCCACCGCGCGCCTGGCAGCGCATGCTTTCGGGCCGCCGGCTCGACCTGCTCGATCCCTCTCCGCTGGATATCGAAATTTCCGACATTGCCCACGGGCTTGCCCGTGTCGCGCGCTGGAACGGGCAGACCGCAGGCGACCACGCCTTTTCCGTCGCCCAGCATTCACTCATTGTGGAACGCATCTTCCGCATGATGAACGGCGACGTCTCGGCGGACTGGCTGCTGGCTGCCCTTCTGCACGATGCGCCTGAATATGTGATCGGCGACATGATTTCGCCTTTCAAGGCCACACTCGGCGATGACTACCGCTCGGTCGAACAGCGTCTGCAGCGCGCCATTCATCTGCGTTTCGGCCTACCTGCGGACCTGCCAGCCGAACTCAAGCGCGCGATCAAGCAGGCGGACCGTGTTGCCGCCTATTTCGAGGCCACTGAGTTGGCGGGCTTCGGCCATGGAGAGGCGGCGCGCTTCTTCGGCCGGCCGCGCGGGGTTTCGGCCGATGCGCTGATGCTCGACCCGCAGCCCGTTCGTGCCGCACAGAACGCATATCTGTCGCGATTTGAGGCAATCGAGCGGAGCCGGTACAAAGCCGAGGGCCGATGAAGGTAGCCACTCAGGAATTGAATTTGAGGGGCATGCCCATAGCGACCCAATCCTTCATCTCATCAATCCGCTCTCGTGTCGGCAACCGGAGAGCCTCTTTTTCCGAATGACCTTCGGAGATTTTCTTCTCTGTCATCCAGCCTTGAAAAGCCATGTATAAGGAAACGAGCTTGCCTCGAGGAGAGGCGCATATTCTTCATCGAATGGGCAATTTACGGAAACGATTTATCGAATGGAGCCGCCGGGGGCATTACGCTTTCGGAGGATGGGTATAGTGCCCGTAGGAGCTCCGTTCTCTGTTCCTTCCGTCCCGCCCATGAATGTACAGCTCCACGCCCTCCCGGCGAGCCCGCTCACGCGCTACGTCAATAGCTTCCTGCTGCGTGGCATATGTTCCGCTCGCTCGCGATGCACCGGCAGTTCTTGACACTCCACCTGCCGCCGCTGGGCACCACGTGTTGTCCCTTTTTCGACATCGATTACGCCTTTTATTGCCTTGTACGAGCACCGATCCGGTCAGAAAAGAATACCACCTATCGCCCCTGCCGCTCCAGCCGGTCGATGAACCATCGGGTAAGCCTTACCCAGACCTCGTCCTTTTCGCCCGCATCCTCGCAGCCATGGTCGAGATTGGGGTTGTCGTTCACCTCGATGACGTGAACGCCTTCCGGCGTCTCCTTCAGATCCACTCCATAGAGCCCATCACCGATACAGCGGGCCGCGCGCACGGCGATATCGATTACCTCAGGCGGGGTTTCGGCGAGGCTGAACACGCGGAAACCGCCCTCTTGAGGCTTTCCGCGGCGCTCGTGATTGACAATCTGCCAGTGCTTCTTGGCCATCAGATATTGCACTGAGAAAAGCGGTTCGCCGCCCAGCACGCCGATGCGCCAGTCGAACTCTGTCGGCAGATATTTCTGAGCGATCAGCAGGTCCGAATCCTCAAGCCACTTGGCGGCAAGTGCCTGAAGCTCGGCGAGATTGGCGGCCTTCTTCACCCCGCGCGAAAATGCACTGTCGGGAATTTTGAGCACGAGCGGAAAGCCCAGGCTGTCGGCTGCCGCCTCCAGATCCTGAGGCCCCGTGATCATCACCGTCGGCGGCACGGGCACGCCATTATGAAGCATTAGCTCATTGAGATAGACCTTGTTGGTGCACCGGATCATCGACAGTGGATCGTCGATGACGGGCATGCCCTCCTGCTGGGCACGGCGGGCGAACCGGTAAGTGTGGTTGGAGATCGATGTCGTCTCTCGGATGAAAAGCGCGTCGTAATTGGCGAGCTTCGCCAGATCCTTCTTCGTGATGGGCTCGACCTCCACGCCCATCTTCTCCGCGATGCGGGACCAGTGCTTGAGGGAGCCCACAGTCGAGGGCGGGAGTTCCTCATGCGGATCGATAAGCGTGGCAAACGTATAGCGCGCGGGCGTGCGCGCCCTGGAGTCGCGCCACTGGCGGCTGGTATAGGTGTCGAGGCTCGCCAGGAACCGCGCCTTCTCGTCAGGCTTCATACGGTTGAGAGGCAGGAAGCCGATTTTCCTGATCGTCGCCCACTCGCCGTCCGCGATCGACACCTCCAGGGCCGGCGCGCGGAACCAGTCAAACAGCAGCCGGGCGAAGCGATCCCAGGCCCTGGACGGGCCGATACCAAAGAAGACAGTTACCGTGGAGGGAAAACTGCCGCCCACATCCTTGCGGCAGCGGTTGAGCGCCTGCTCCAGCTCCGGCAGCGCATTTTCATAGAGCTTGCGGCCGGACAGATCTATCATCGTCTCAACCGTGGGGATCACCTTGTGCCCGCGCGAGCTAGCAAGAAGCGAGGCATAGTAGCCGCGGCTCTGATAGCCGTAATTGTTCGACAGATTGATGATCTTCGGCCGCTGGCCGCGGAAGAGCGCCGGATGGGTAAGGTAATCGCGGCTGGTGATGATCTTGTGCGGCGTTGCCACCTGATCGAGATCGCCTGGCCTGCCGGTGAGAATGACCCAGCTCATTGGTTCCTCGATAGATCCTTCTGAAAGCGCAGCGCCGCGGAGCCATCTTCGTAATAGGCTTCACGGCGCCCGATACGGCGGTATCCGGCGCGCTGATAGAGGCCGATGGCGCGCGCATTGTCCTCGCGCACCTCAAGACGAAGGATAGGGCAGCCGCGCGAAAAGGACGCCTCCTCAGCGGCCGAAAGCAGCCGCTGCCCCACACCGGCCTTCTCATGCGCAGGATTGACGGCCAGCGAATAAAGCCGGGCGACTCGGCTGCGCGACCGGAACAGAATCAAGGCATATCCCAGGATGACATCATTGCCGTTGGCAACCAGCAGACCGGCGCTAGGGTTGCAAACATGGCGACGAAAGGAGCGGCGTGAAATGCGGTCCGAACCGAAGACGCTGTTCTCGATGGATACAAGCGCATCGATGTCGGAGACACGAGCCGGACGAATGTCGGCGGGCATTTGGGTCGGGATCACCTCGGATCAGGACCCGGAGTCATATCACTACCGTATAGGACTTCCAGCGGGAAAATAGGATGCCCTCCGGGCCGCGCGAACCGAGCGCGGAAAAGCAGGACCTTGTACCGCCGCGGGTTCCGGGTATTCCTAAAGGCGCGATTAGGACTTAGCGTTCACAATCAACGCCAGTTGAAGAACATGAGGGCTGGATGGAGACCTTTATATATCCGGACGACGTGTTGACGACAGCCGGCAGGTTGTGGATCGAGGTCGTGGACTTTGCCATCGCCTATTCTTTCTCTGTCCTCGGCGCGATCATTCTTATCATTGCCGGCTTCATCGTGGCCGGGGCGCTGCAGCGATGGACCTACCGTGGGCTTGGTCGCTTCCCCTCCTTCGACGAGACGTTGCGACGGTTTCTTTCGAAGGTCATCCGATACTCCGTTCTCGTTCTGGTCGGTGTCACGGTCCTCGCGCAGTTCGGCGTGCAGACGGCGAGCATCATTGCCGCCCTCGGCGCGGTAGGCCTCGCCATCGGCCTTGCCCTGCAGGGCACATTGCAGAACATCGCCGCCGGCATCATGCTGCTCGTGCTCAAGCCCTTTCGCGTGGGCGAATATATTGACGCCGGCGGAATCGCAGGAACCGTGCAGGAGATCGGGCTTTTCGCCACGGAGCTCACCACGTTCGACGGGGTTTACGTGCTTACGCCGAACAGCGAGCTGTGGAACCGGGCAGTGACCAACTATTCCCGCAACCCGACCCGCCGTCATGACCTGGCGATCCGGATTGGCTTTGAGGACGATATCAACCGTGCATGCGACATTCTGATGGAGCTGGCCCTGGCCGACAAGCGGGTGCTAGCCGTACCTGCGCCGGAAACCATGGTGACGGAGATCCGGGATAGCGACGTCATCGTCAATCTGCGCTATTGGACAGCGGCCTCGGATTACTGGTCGGTGCGCTTCGCCCTCAACAAGGCGGCCAAACTGGCCTTCGACAAAAACGGGATCACCATTCCCTATCCGCAGCACAGTGTTCACTACACCCCGCGGGATGCGTCATCGGCCCCGGCGAAGTAGTTTAACGGTGCCCGCAGCGTTCCCGCAGCCTCGGCGGAAGCATCAAAATTATTGAATGATTCGCTCTGCCAATTCATTTGAACAAATGACGCAGTGCAGTAGGCTGCGGCTTCCCAGCATGAGGATGTAACCCATGGTCAAGGCCGCTTCCGCACGACACGCTGCACCGTCTTTCCCTTGGCTGATCGTGTTATGCGGCTGCCTGATCGCAGCCATCAATTTCGGGCCACGTTCGGCCATGGGCTTCTTCCAGCTTCCCATGCTCGAGGACCGGGGCTGGGACAGGACCACATTTGGGCTGGCCATGGCGATCCAGAACCTGCTGTGGGGCACCGGCCAGCCTGTCTTCGGAGCGATCGCGGACCGGTTCGGAACCTGGCGCGTGCTTGCGCTCTCCGCCGTCCTTTACGGGCTTGGCCTGTTCCTGATGGCCACTGCGCCAACCCCCCTCATGCTGCATATCAGCGGCGGCGTGCTTGTCGGGCTGGGAGTCGCGGCGGGCTCCTTCTCGATCGTTCTGGCTGCCTTCGCCCGTCACGTGCCGGCGGAAAACCGCACATTCGTCTTCGGGATCGGCACCGCGGCTGGTTCGGCCGGCATGTTCATTTTCGCACCGATAAGCCAGGGCCTGATCGAAGCCTATGGGTGGTCCGATACGCTGATCTATATGAGCATCGGGATGCTCATCATCCCGGTACTGGCCATTCCTCTTGCCGGCAACTCCAAGAGCGCCAGTGTCCGGCAAGCCGAGTTCGAGCAGAGCTTGGGGGCAGCGCTGCGCGAGGCCTTCGCCCATCGCAGCTTTGTGCTGCTTGTTTCGGGCTTCTTTGTCTGCGGCTTCCAGGTCGCTTTCATCACGGCGCATTTTCCCGCCTATGTCGGCGACCTTGGGATCGATGCCAGCTACGCGGTGATCGCGCTGGCCCTGATCGGCTTCTTCAACATCATCGGCTCGCTCGCCTCCGGCTTCATCGGCCAGCGCTATCCGAAGGCCATCTTTCTCGCTCTCATCTATCTCGGCCGCTCTATCGCGGTTACGGCCTTCCTGCTCCTGCCGCAGACTCCGACAAGCGTCATCGCCTTCGCGGTCGTGATCGGGCTGTTGTGGCTGTCCACCGTAGCGCCTACCAACTCGCTGGTCGCCATCATGTTCGGCACGAAATATCTCGGCATGCTGGGCGGGATCGTCTTCTTCTCGCACCAGGTCGGCTCGTTCCTCGGCGTTTGGCTGGGCGGCTATCTCTATGACCGGTTCGGTTCCTACGATCCAGTCTGGTGGCTGGGTGTCGCACTCGGCATCTTCGCCGCGGTGGTGCATTGGCCGATCCAGGAAAAGCCTGTGGAACGGCCAGCGCTGGCGGCCGCCGAGTAGATCACGCGGCGTTTCCGCTCGCCTCGAGCGCACGCATCAACGCCGAAATGAGGCCCGAGCGCGCGTCGGGCTCGGCAAGGCCGCGCGGCTCATAAACGTGGCGGTGGAGAAAGAAGCCGGTCAGCGCGAAGGCCTGCGCAAGCGCTGGCGCGTCCGTAGGGGCCTCACCCTTCGCCCCCAGAAACCGCGGCAGAGGCAAGAGCTTGTCGCGCCAAGGCTCGCCGGCCTCCCGCGTGACCGCCCTGCCCGACTTCGGCGACACATAGACGAGCCCCTCTTGCGCCCCCGTCAACGCGCATCGGGTTAGATCCAGGCCGAAGCCCAGCTCCTCTAGAAGAGCCAACTCGAAACGCGCGAATAGCGCGCCAGCGATCTCCGGCTTATCCAGATGAGCGCAGACGACTTCCATCGCCTTGAAAAGCGCCGGATGGGGATCGCGCTCCGGCAGCAGCCGCAGATGGGCTGCAAGCGTCTGAAGACCGTAGACGGCGGCCGGCGAGGCGATCAGCCGGGCTGCATTCATCTCCAGGGGCTCGACCTGATAGAGGCCCAGATGCTCGTCGAGGCGCGCGCGCCAGACGAGGCCCACGCGGTTGCCTGGCTGAAGAATGGGCTGCAGCCGCCGCGACCTGCCCCCGCGCACAAGGCCGAGATGCCGGCCGTGGGCGGCCGTCATCACCTCCAGGATAACGCTCGTCTCGCCATGCCTGCGCGTGCCGAGGACAAAGCCTTCGTCGTGCCATTCCATGGAACGGTTGTCGTCCCCTCACCCGGGGAATTCAAGCCCCATCTCCCGGTAGCGCTCGGGGTCATCGCTCCAGTTCTCGCGCACCTTGACGAACAGGAACAGGTGCACCTTCTGCTCCAGTAGATGGCAGAGCTCCTCGCGCGCCGCCTGGCCAATGGCGCGGATCGTGGCACCCTTGTGGCCGAGCACGATCTTCTTCTGGCCCTCACGCTCGACATAGATAACCTGCTCGATGCGCACCGAGCCGCCCTTGCGCTCCTCCCACTTCTCGGTCTCCACATGGGCCGAATAGGGCAGTTCCTGGTGAAGGCGCAGATAGATCTTTTCGCGCGTGATCTCGGCTGCGAGCTGGCGCATAGGCAGATCGGAAATCTGGTCTTCCGGGTAGTACCACGGCCCCTCCGGCAGGGCCCCCGCCAGATAGTTCATAACGTCCTCGCAGCCGTCGCCGGTCAGCGCCGAAATCATGAAGGTGCGCTCGAACGGTACGCGGGCATTCGCCTCGGCAGCCAGCACCAGCAGCTTTTCGCGCTTAATACGGTCGATCTTGTTGAGAAGAAGGATTTTCGGCTGACGGATCTGCGCAAGGTTCGCGATGATCGTCTCCGCATCGCCTAAAATTCCGCGCTCAGCGTCCACAAGGAGCGCCACAATGTCGGCGTCCCTTGCGCCGCCCCAGGCGGTCGTCACCATGGCGCGGTCGAGGCGGCGGCGCGGGCGGAAGATTCCCGGTGTATCCACGAAAACGATCTGCGTGCGGTCGTGAATGGCAACGCCGCGGATGATGGAGCGCGTCGTCTGCACCTTGTGGGTGACGATGGAAACCTTGGCGCCCACGAGCTGATTGAGGAGCGTGGACTTGCCAGCGTTGGGCGCGCCGATCAGGGCCACGAAACCCGAGCGGGTATTATCCGCCGCATGCGCAGGGTTTGCGGTATCGGTCATGGAGTATCTTCCAGCGGCTTCCATACACCCTCGCGCACGAGAACCTCAGCCGCGGCCGCCTGTTCCGCCTCGCGCTTCGAGCGGCCGCGTCCGCGCCCCTCGGGATACCCCACAATTCGGACGGCAACGGTGAACACCGGATCGTGATCGGGGCCTTCACGGCTCTCGATCGTGTATTCCGGCGTGCTGCCTGAAACCTGATGCGACCATTCCTGCAGCGCCGTCTTGGCGTCGGTGCGGGCGGCGCTCGCGGCCTTCGAACGTTCGGCCCAATGGGCGCGGATGAAGCGGCGCGCGCCCTCCAGCCCGTCCTGGAGGTAAATGACCGCAACCAGCGCCTCCAGCACATCGGCGCGCATGTTGACCTGCTTGCGCGCGGCGAGCGCGCGCAGGTCATTGCCCGTGCGAATGAGGTCCGTCAGATCCAGTTCGTCGGCGATCTCCGCCAGCGTCTCGGCGTTGACCAGCGCATTGAGGCGAACGGACAATTCCCCTTCGGGCGCTTCCGGGAAATTTTCGTAGAGCATCTCGGCCACCAGTAGGCCAAGCACGCGGTCACCGAGAAATTCCAAGCGCTGGTAATCGGCGCCCGCAGCCCCGCGGGCGCTGGAATGGGTTAGCGCCCGTTCCAAGAGGGCCGGATCGCGAAAGGTGACACCGGTGCGCCTTCCGGCCGCCTCGGCAAGTTCGCTGGCGCTCAGGCGCGTGCCTGTCATGGTCCTGCCGCCGTTATTCGACCCAGTTGAAGATGCGCCCGAGGCGCACCTCGCCCGGCCAGCGCCAGACCTCCAGGGGGCTTGCCCCGCCGGCAATGGAGAAGAAGATGATGTTGGCCCGGCCCACGAGGTTTTCCGCAGGCACAAATCCGACCGAGAAGCGGCTGTCGGTGGAGTTGTCGCGATTGTCTCCCATCATGAAGTAGTGACCCTCGGGAACGACGAACTCCCGAGTGTTGTCACCGATCGAATTGGGCGAAAGGTCCAGCGTGTCGTAGGAAACACCGTTCGGCAGCGTCTCGCGGTAGACGTCAACGGGCCGGTTCATCTCCGTGATGTCGGGATTGTCGATCTGGCCGACCTTCTCCCGCTTCACAGGCTCGCCGTTGATATAGAGCTGGCCGTCGCGCATCTGGATGCGATCGCCCGGAAGGCCGATCACGCGCTTGATGTAATCGAGAGAGGGGTCAGGCGGAAACTTGAAGACGACCACGTCGCCGCGCTCGGGCTCCGAACCCCAGATGCGGCCGGAGAAGAGCGGCGGGGAAAAGGGAAAGGAGTGGTGTGAATAGCCGTAGGCCCATTTGGTGACGAACAGATAGTCGCCCTCCAGCAGCGTCGGCCGCATGGAACCCGATGGGATCGAGAAAGGCTGGAACAGGAAGGTCCTGATAACCAGCGCCAGCAGGAGCGCCTGAAGAATAACGCTGACAGTCTCGCCGAGACCGCCTGTTTTTTTCCGGGTTTTGTCGGCCACGCTCATGTCGTCCTCGGTTTGCGTGCGGGCAGGTTCCCGCAGGCCTCAATCGCGTCTCGTCTTATCGGCTCGCAGCGTGCACGGCAATGCGTGGTTGTCCAGGCAAATTGAAGCATGGCCTTCACCTTTCCGGAACGGCTTCGATAATGACGAAGGCCTGGGCGAGCGGATAGTCGTCGGTAATCGTCAGATGAACCAGCGGCCGGTAACCCTCCGGCGTAAGCTCGCGGAGGCGCTTGGCCGCGCCGCCGGTCAGCTCCATGGTGGGTTTTCCGCTCGGCAGATTCACCACCCCCATATCGCGCCAGAACACGCCGCGCGACAGACCGGTGCCGAGCGCCTTGGCACAAGCCTCCTTGGCCGCGAAGCGTTTCGCGTAGGAGGCGGCGCGCTCGCGCCTGCGGTCGGACTTGCGCTGTTCGACCTCCGTAAAGACACGCTGCGTGAATCGCTCGCCGTAGCGCGCCAGCGTCTTCTCGATGCGGCGGATGTCGATCAGATCACTGCCAAGCCCGATGATCATGAAACGATCGCACCGATGTTCGTGTGATTGCCGGCGCGATTTCGCGCCCGCTCGGCCAGATGCTTCTTCCGCTGTTCACGAAAGGCAACCGCCGCCCAGCGCGTAAGCACGTAACAGAGAAGCGCGGCCGCCAGGCCCAGGGGAAGCGAGCCCACAGCCATCGGTTTCAGAAACGGCTCCCAAAGCTCGGCGAACTCCAGGTGCCATAGGAGATGCCCGATATCCTGCGGTCCCATTCCGGCCGGATACCAGCCATGAAGGATGAGCTTGCCAATTTCCAGGGTGGCGCCCCATACCAAAGGAAAGGTCAACGGATTTCCGACAAACGTCCCGATAGCCGAGGCCACCAGATTGCCCCGGATGATCCAGGCAATTGCGGCCGCGATCATGAAATGGAACCCCACAAACGGCGTGAAGGAGGCAAAGACGCCCGCAGCGACGCCGGCCGCGATCGCGTGAGGCGTTGCGCTGAGCCGCAGCGCCCGCTTTGCGAAATATTGTGCTGACCGCCAATAGGAGCGCCGAGGCCAGATCATCATCCTCAGCCTCTCGAGGAAATCGGCATTTTTCCTGCTTTTGAACAGCATATCCCTCAAGACCGCCACTTCGCCGCCGGGGCCGGCATTGCACGGGCATACACCGGTTCCGTTAATGGGGTATTCTGCGGAGCCGCCAGCCCGGCTGCAGAATATCTAAGCACTGAACAGACAGAAGCAAACCGGCAGCGCCCGAAGGACACTCGCGCCCATCCCGATCCACCCGGATTCCTTTTTGCTAAGGTGCCGCATAGGCGGAAATGAGGCGATGCCTGTTGACGGACGAAAGCAGAGGCAACTCATCCGTTCACCCGACGCACATCGCTGACGCATGACGCTTCCTTGAGCTGCGAGATGAGGCGGTTCAGGTGCTTCAGGTCCCAGACCTCCAGATCGAAGATCATCTCCGTGAAGTCGGGCGCCGTGCGCGCCATGGATAGCGTGTGGATGTTCGCATCATTCGTGGCGATCACCTGGGCGATGGCGGCAAGTGAACCCGGCTCGTTGATCGCGGTGACAGACAGGCGCGCGGGAAAGCGCTCCTTCATGTTTTCGTCGATGTCCCAGCGCACGTCGATCCAGCGTTCCGGCTGATCGTCGAAGGCCGTCAGCGACGGCGACTGGATGGGATAGATGGTGATGCCCTGGCCCGGCGTAAGGATGCCTACGATGCGGTCGCCCGGCACCGCGCCCTCCGGCGCGAAACGCACAGGCAGGTCGCCCGACACGCCCCGGATGGGCAGTGCCCCGTTCTCGCCCCCGGAAGACTCCCTGCCCTTCTCCTTGCGATTGCGGCGCCCGGCCCTGCCCGGAATCTGGAACAGCATGCCGGCGGCATTGCGCAGGTTGAACCAGCCTTCTTCGCGCCGCTTCGGCCCCTGGGTCACGCGCTCGTCCTTGTAATCGGGGAAGACCGCATGAATGACGTCCTGGCTGGAAAGCTCGCCTCGCCCGACGGCGGCCAGCACGTCCTCCACGTCCTTGCGGGCAAGCCGGGGCAGAACCGGCTTCAGAAGGTCCTTCGAGAAGGTCTTTCCCGCCCGCTCGAAGGCGCGTTCCAGAATGCGTGCGCCCAGCCCCGAATATTGCTTGCGGATGGCGTTCCTGGTGGCCCGCCTTATAGCGGAGCGGGCCTTGCCCGTGACCACCACCGATTCCCAGGCAGCCGGCGGAACCTGCGCCTTAGAGCGGATGATTTCTACCTCGTCTCCGTTCTTGAGCTCTGTCATAAGCGGCATGATCCGGCCGTTGATCTTGGCGCCCACACAGGAATCGCCAACTTCGGTGTGCACCGCATAAGCAAAATCGATCGGTGTCGCTCCTCGCGGCAGCGCGATCAGCCGCCCCTTGGGCGTGAAACAGAAGACCTGGTCGTGGAACAGCTCCAGCTTCGTGTTTTCCAGGAAGTCTTCCGGATTGTCGCCTTCCGACAGCGCCTCGATAGTGCGGCGAAGCCAGGCATAGGCATTGGTGTCCCGTGAAATCTGGTTGCCGGGACCGTTGGCGTTCGGACCGAAATCCTTGTAGAGCGAGTGCGCCGCCACGCCATACTCGGCGATGCGGTCCATCTCGTGCGTGCGGATCTGCAGTTCCACGCGCTGCCTTGAGGGACCGACGATCGTGGTGTGGATCGAGCGGTAATCGTTCTGTTTCGGCGTCGAAATGTAGTCCTTGAAGCGGCCGGGCACCATGGACCAGGTGGTATGGATCGCGCCCAGCGCGCGATAGCAATCCTCCACCGTATCGACGATCACGCGGAAACCAAAGATGTCAGAGAGCTGCTCGAAGGAGAGCGCCTTGGCCTCCATCTTTCTGAACACTGACCACGGCTTCTTCTGCCGGCTCTTCACAACCGCATTGATCTGATACTTTTCGAAGAGCCTGGCGAGTGCCGCTTCGATCTCGCTGATAACGCCGCGGTTGCGCTCGGTGAGATCGGAAAGCCGCTCGGTGACGGCATGATAGGCTTCCGGGTTGATGTAGCGGAAGGCTAGCTCCTCCAGCTCTTCGCGCATGTCCTGCATCCCCATGCGCCCGGCGAGCGGCGCATAGATTTCCATCGTCTCCTCGGCGATCCTCAGCCGTTTGTGCACGGGCACGTGGTCGAGCGTGCGCATGTTGTGCAGGCGATCGGCCAGCTTGACGAGGAGGACGCGCACGTCCTCGGAAATGGCGAGAAGAAGCTTGCGCAAATTTTCCGCCTGCTCTGCCTTGGAGGAGACAAGGTCGAGCTTCTTCAGCTTCGTGAGACCCTCCACCAAGGCACCGATCTCGGGACCGAACAGCTCGTCGATCTCCGCCCGCGTGGCGGTTGTGTCCTCGATCGTATCGTGCAGAAGCGCCACGGCGATGGTCGCCTCATCGAGATGCATCTCGGTGAGGATCGCCGCGACTTCCAGCGGATGGGAAAAGTAGGGATCGCCCGAGGCGCGCTTCTGATGGCCATGCTTCTGCATGGCATAGACATAAGCCTTATTCAGAAGCGCCTCGTTGACGTCCGGCTTGTAGCGCTGCACGCGCTCGACAAGCTCATACTGGCGCATCATGGGCGGCGTCTCCCTCCTTCAGGCATGCCGCCCTACCAGTACGCGCGGCCCCCTATGCGGCAGCACCGCCACAGATGAAGGAGGCACAGCACGGGCGATACCTCAGAAGTCGTCGTTTTTCTCCGGCGGAACCAGCCCCTCGATGCCAGCGAGCAGGTCCTCTTCGCTCATGCGATCGAAGGCGACAGCCTCCTCGCCAAGCACATCCGCTTCCCGACCATCCGCCGGAGCAAGCGCGGGAACATCCTCGGGCTCGTCCACTTCCACATGCTTCTGCAGCGAGTGGATGAGATCCTCCTTCAGATCGCCCGGGGAAAGCGTCTCCTCGGCGATCTCGCGTAGGGCCACCACCGGGTTCTTGTCGTTGTCGCGGTCCACAGTGATCGGCGCGCCCTGGGAAATCTGGCGCGCTCTGTGGCTTGCCAGCAGCACGAGTTCGAACCGGTTCTCGACCTTGTCGATGCAGTCCTCAACGGTTACGCGGGCCATTTCCTGCCCCTTTCTTCTCAAGCAGATCTGCGGGAAAAACCTGCGCGGGTGATAGCTTCTCCGAGCGCAAAACACAAGAGTTGCGCCTCCCGGCGGGATGAGCCGGCAGCCACACCCTGCTTTTCAGGTTCTTGCCCTCGGCTCGCCCTTTTTCGGGCGCGTTCACCAAACGAAGATTTTTTCTCTCTGCAATTTAATTGGCATTGGCTTAAAAACAAGTCCGCACTATGTCTGCATGCGTGCTTCGGCACCGCATATTCGGTGCCGGGAGGTGTTCGTGCCCAGTGATTGCCACGAAGGATATTTGAACCATGTTTGACCCTCGCGAAAAGATCGCCATGTTTATCGACGGTGCGAATCTTTACGCCACGTCTCGTGCGCTGGGCTTCGATATAGATTATCGCAAGCTGTTGGCGACCTTCCAGAAGCGGGCCTATCTTCTGAGGGCGTATTACTATACGGCCCTGGTGGAAGATCAGGAATATTCATCGATACGGCCGCTGATCGACTGGCTCGATTACAACGGCTACAAGGTCGTGACAAAGCCTGCGAAGGAATTCACGGATTCCACCGGCCGCCGGAAGATCAAGGGCAACATGGACATCGAACTGACGATCGACGCGCTGGAGCTCGTCGACGTGGTCGATCACTATGTCATCTTCTCCGGCGACGGAGATTTCCGCACCCTGGTCGAGGCGCTGCAGCGCAAGGGCCGCAAGGTCAGCATCGTCTCCACGATCCAATCGCAGCCGCCCATGATCTCGGACGAGCTGCGGCGGCAGGCCGACAGCTTCATCGACCTGGCGTCGCTGCAGGCGGAGATCGGCCGCGACCCGTCGGAGCGCGCCGTGCGGCGGCAGGACCCCGCCGAAGACGACAAGGACGACGACGACAACGAATGAGCATTCCGGCGACCGTAGAGCCGCCGCGCGACTGCGCCCTCTGCCCGCGCCTTTCTGCCTTTGTGGCCGAGTGGCGGGCCAACGAGCCCGATTGGCACAATGCACCGGTACCGACCTTTCTGCCCGCTGGCGGGGCGGAAGCGGTGCGGCTGCTGATTGTGGGTCTGGCGCCGGGACTGCGCGGCGCCAACCGTACGGGCCGGCCCTTCACCGGCGATTATGCCGGCACACTTCTCTACGAAACGCTGATCGACTTCGGCTTCGCGCGCGGCCGCTTCGAGGCACGCCCCGATGACAGCCTTGAGCTTATCGATGCGGCGGTGACCAATGCGGTGCGCTGTGTGCCGCCGGAGAACAAGCCGGTAGGAAGTGAGGTGAAGACGTGCCGCGAGGCCTTTCTGAGGCCCACGCTCCGGCACCTGCCAAATCTGGCCGCCATCGTGACGCTCGGCCGGATCGCACATGACTCCACGGTCCGTGCGCTCGGCCTGCCAGCCAGCGCCTTGCCCTTCTCCCATGGTGCCGAACAGGCGGCTGGTCCGATCCGCATCTTCTCCAGCTATCACTGCTCGCGATACAATACGAATACGGGCGTGCTGACGGAGAAGATGTTCAGGGATGTGTTTGCGAGAGTGAAGGGGTATTTGGGGGAAGCGAATAGCGAGTAGCGGATAGGGATTAGGGAACAGTACGTGACGAAGGGTGAATGAATCAGCTTCGCCGTGGAGGGCTAAATTCCCCTAATCGCTACTCCCTATTCGCTCCCTCCTCATCCCCTCTCCTTCAACACCCTCGCCTTCTCCCTCGCCCAGTCGCGGCGCTTCACGGTCTCGCGTTTGTCGTGCAGCTTTTTGCCGCGGGCGACGGCGAGCTGCAGCTTGGCAAGGCCCCGCTCGTTGAAATAGAGCCGCAAGGGCACCATGGTCATGCCCTCGCGCTCGACCGCCTGGGCTAGCCGGGCAAGCTCTCTCTTGGAAACGAGCAGCTTGCGGCGGCGGCGGGGCTCATGGTTGAAACGGTTGCCGGCCGAATATTCGGGCACGTAGGAATTGATCAGCCAGAGCTCGCCGCCTTCCACCGAGGCGTAGGACTCCTGAATGTTGGCCTGCCCCTCGCGCAGCGACTTGACCTCCGTGCCGGTGAGCACGATGCCCGCCTCGAGCGTATCGACGATCTCGTAGGCGAAGCGCGCCTTGCGGTTATCCGCGATCGTGCGGCTGTTCGGGTTCTTGTCCTTTGCCATGGGGGAAAAAGGTGGCGGGCCCGGATCAGCCGATGATCCCGGCGCTCTTCATCGCCGCGTCGATCTTCTCCGCCGTGGCCGCCGACACCGGCACGAGCGGCAGGCGCACGACATTTTCCACCTTGCCGAGACGCGACAGAGCGTATTTCGCGCCGCAAAGCCCCGCTTCGAGGAACAGCGCCTTGTGTAGCGGCATCAGCCGGTCCTGCAGATCCAATGCCTTTTCCCGGTCGCCGCCGAGCGAGGCGGCCTGGAATTCCGCACACAGACGCGGAGCCACATTGGCCGTCACCGAGATGCAGCCCACCCCGCCATGGGCATTGAAACCGAGGGCGGAAGCATCCTCGCCGGAAAGCTGGATAAAGTCCTTGCCACAGGCAAGACGCTGTTCGGATGCGCGGTCCACCTTCGCGGTGGCGTCCTTGACGCCGACGATGTTCTTGAAGTCTGCGGCGAGCCGGCCCATCGTCTCCGGCAGCATGTCGATGACCGAACGCGGCGGGATGTTGTAGATGATGATCGGCAAGCTCGTGGAGCGCGCAACGGCGGCGAAGTGCTCGTAAAGCCCGGCCTGGTTCGGCTTGTTGTAATAGGGCGTCACCACGAGGACGCCGTCGGCGCCCACCTTCTCCGCATGTTCCACGAAGGCGATGGCCTCCCGCGTGGAGTTGGAGCCTGCGCCCGCGATCACCGGCACACGACCCGCCGCCGCCTCCACGCAAAGCCGCACGACCTCATAGTGCTCCTCATGGCTGAGCGTCGGCGATTCGCCGGTCGTGCCCACGGGAACGAGGCCGTTCGACCCCTCGGTGATTTGCCATTCGATCAGCGCGGTGAACGCGTCCCTGTCCAGGCTTCCATCCTGACGGAACGGCGTTACGAGCGCGGTGATGGAGCCCCTGAACATACCCGATTCACTCCCGAATTCCTTCAATGCCGTTTGGCTCAGGGCGCTTCTATCCGATCGCTGCGCGCCGTGCCATAGGCTTTCGCGGGAATTGACCTTAGAGTCGCCACGATGGCCGCGCAACAACAAGAAGGGGAAGATCGGCGGCAAGCGGCAGCGCCCCCCACAGGCCTGCCGGGCATCCGCGAAGCGGAAGACGGTGGCATCGGACGGAATCTCTCGATGAGGAAAGCGGCACTCACGGTTCTCGCCTTCACGCTTGGCGACCTCACCGTGCCGGCGCAGGCGGTCGAGCTGCCCGCCACCGCCCCTTTGCCGCAGGCACGCCCCTCCCCCGTGGCGGACACGGCAGCGCTAACCGCTTTCGCGCCGTTTGCGACCAGAAACCTGCCCTTTGGAGAGGTTGCGCCCCTCAAGACCGGGCTCAGCCTCCTCTCGGCCGGCGACATAGCGGCAGCCAGGGCGCTCTGCGACGAACTGCCCCCGGGCTCGCTGGAGCGGCGCATCATTGCCTGGGCCATCGCTCTTTCGGGCGCGCCTTCCGTAAGCAGCCGGGAGATCACCCGGACCATGGAGATGCTGCCCGATTGGCCGGGGCTGGAACGGCTCGCGGCCAATCGCGAACGCGCGCTCTACCGCGAGCATGCGCCCGCGCGCGAAGTACTGACCATCTTCGAGGACGCGCAGCCAGTCACCTTCGAGGGCAAAATGGCGCTTGCACGCGCCCTGATGGAAACGGGTAACAAGGAGACGGCGCGCGCCGTCATCGCGCCCGTCTGGCGCGAGGAAAAGTTGGAGGCGCGGCAGGAATCAGCACTGCTTGCGGCCTTCGGATCTCTCCTGTCCAAGGCGGACCACCGCCACCGCGTGGAAGCGATGCTTTACGCCGAACGTGTGCGCGCCGCCGAACGTGCTGCGGATAAGGCGGGCGCGGAGGCACTGACAAAGGCCTGGGCCGCCGTGATCCGCGACGCGGGGAATGCAGCCAAACTTCTGGAAGCCGTTCCGGAGGAGGAACGATCCGCCGGCTGGCACTTTGCTAAGGCCAGGCATTTGCGGCGCAAGGGAGAATATTTGCAGGCGGCAAAGGTGCTGCTCGCCGCTCCCCGCTCGGCATCCGCGCAGATCGACACCGACGCATGGTGGTTCGAGCGACGCGTACTCTCACGTGAGCTCCTCGACATCGGCGAAGCCGCGCTTGCTTATCGCGTCGCCGCGGAGCATTCGAGCGAAAGCGCCGTCAGCATCGCGGATGCCGAGTTCCATGCGGGCTGGTACGCGCTGCGGAGCCTGGGCAAACCTGAAACCGCCGCGCGCCATTTCGCCCGCATTCTGACCGTGGCGGACGGGCCGATCTCCCGGGCGCGCGCTTTCTACTGGCTGGGCCGCGCGGCCGAGGCCGGCGGGCCGGGAGAGGCGGAAGCCTTTTACGCGCAGGCGGCAGGTTACCCCGCGACTTTCTATGGCCAGCTCGCCACCGCACGGCTCGGCCGCGACACCCTCGCGCTTGCCACGCCAGAGCCCGCCACGCTCGACCGCAGGAATTTCGGTGCGCGCGAGGCGGTGCATGCGATCCGCCGTCTGGAGCATGCCGGTTACGAGAGATATGCGGACATCCTCTACCGGGATCTGGCGGCAGAGCTTTCCAGCCGCGGCGAGCTTGCGCTTCTGACCGGCATGGCGGAAGAGCGTGGCGACCATCATCTGGCGCTAAGCATCGCCAAGACCGCCGCCGCGCGCGGGATCGATGTCGGCGCGCTCGCCCACCCGCTGGGCGCCATTCCCGATCATGCCGCCATCGCCGGTGACGGCAAGGCCCTTGCCTATGCCGTCGCGCGCCAGGAAAGCGCGTTCAACGCGGCAGCCGTCTCCAGCGCAGGGGCGCGCGGCCTGCTCCAGCTCATGCCGGCGACGGCCAGGGCCATGGCGAAGAAGAGCGGGCTTGACTGGTCGCCCGCCCGCCTGACTTCGGACGCAGGCTACAACGCGGCACTCGGCGCGGCCTATCTCGCCGAACAGCTCGACCGCTTCGGCGGCTCCTACATCCTCACCTTCATCGGCTACAATGCGGGTCCGCGCCGGGCCGAGAACTGGATCGCGCGCTATGGCGACCCGCGCGGCAAGCCGGTGGAGGAGATTGTGGACTGGATCGAGCGCATCCCCTTCACGGAGACGCGCAACTATGTCCAGCGCGTGATGGAAAATCTGCAGGTCTACAGGATGCGGCTGACCGGCCGCTTCGACATCGAAGGCGATCTGGCCAAGGGCGGGTAGCGCGAATCGGAGACGATAACTGACGACCGCGACTGCCTCCGTTTCCCAGGAAAGTTTCCGGCGCTCAAAGCGCGCAGCCTTCTCCTTGCGCGCGACAAAAGAAAAACCCGGCGGACAAGCCGCCGGGTTCATCAGGTTTCTTCAACCGGGATTAGAAGGTGCGGTCGAAGCGCAGGAAGCCG